>OGDY01000132.1_pt1 | contig 94046 bp, 72 predicted proteins | sample 1570341 | NCBI WGS metagenome assembly OGDY01 (sample SAMEA2581972, study PRJEB24529) | metagenome | biome: Human gut stool | place: China | collected 2011 | reverse complement strand
GCTGCCGGTGAAGATGGCAATGCCAAGACTCTGTCGAAATTCATCAGGAAGAACACAGGGCTCTATATGTCGCCGGGGCTTTCATACGGCAAGAACGGAAAAGCATTTATCAGGCTTAACATTGCATGCCCAAGATCAACCGTGGAAGACGGTATGAAGAGACTTGCCGAGGGTGTCAGTGAGTTTAAAAAATCGTTTGGCACAGGGGTTGTAAGCAGTGACGGTGATTACGGACATTGGACAGATGCATGTTCAGGACAGACCTCGGAAGACGGTGCGGCAAAGAAGGAGATATAGATGAGTAGCAGTGAAAACTTGCTGAAGGACATGATATCTGGAAAATCCATGACCGCATCCCAGCAGATAGGACTTACGGTCAGGCTCAGTATCCCGGCGATCCTTGCCCAGATCTCGTCCATTGTCATGCAGTACATCGATGCATCCATGGTGGGGCGTCTCGGTGCAAATGCATCGGGAGCCATCGGACTTGTCTCGTCCACGACATGGCTGTTTGGTGGGCTGTGCATTGCAGTGACTACAGGATTTACTGTGCAGATAGCCCAGGCTGTGGGCGCCGGTGAGGATAAATCTGCCAGAAATATCATGAAACAGGGACTCATAATAGCCATGTGCATAAGCGCCCTGCTCGCACTCGTTGCAGCACTTATAAGCACACCGCTTCCGAGATGGCTCGGCGGTGAGACCGACATACAGAAGATGGCAAGCCAGTATTTCCTTGTGTACATGCTGGGACTTCCCGCTCTGCAGATGAACAGCATAGCAGGCGGTATGCACCAGAGTTCCGGAAATATGAGACTACCAGGTATACTGAATGTCATGTGCTGTGTGATGGATGTGATTTTTAATTTGTTCTTTATATTTCCGACAAGAATTGTAAATTTAAGTATTCCGTTTTTATCCAGCGTAAGGCTGGCTGGTTCTAAGATGGCTGGAACGGTTCAGGCAGAAGCCTTTGGTTCCCATTTGTCAACACTTGTGCAGTCTGAAACCTCGATGAATGGACTGACATTTACCATGCCGGGACTTGGACTTGGCGTTGCAGGTGCGGCGCTCGGAACCATCACGGCTGAGGCGGTCACCTGCGCCATCATGGTCACTGCACTTCTGTGGAAGAACAGGACACTTCACTTAAGAAAGGGTGAGCACTTGAGATTTCACAGGGATATACTTGTCAAAGCGGTAAAGATAGGAGCGCCGGTGGGGCTTGAGCAGATGGTCATGTGTTCAGCGTATGTCATGTCAACAAAGATCGTGTCACCGCTCGGAACGATAGCCATCGCAGCCAACTCATTTGCGGTGACTGCGGAGAGTTTCTGCTACATGCCGGGCTACGGAGTGCAGGCGGCATCAACCACACTTGTGGGACAATGTGTGGGAGCCGGACAAAAACAGTTGTCCAGAAGGATGGCATGGATTACAATGGGATTAGGTGTGTCGGTTATGACCGTTGGCGGAGTTCTCATGTACATAGCAGCTCCGGCCATGATAGGTGTGCTGACACCGAACGAGGAGATAAGAAATCTAGGTGCGGCTGTGCTGAGGATAGAAGCATTTGCCGAGCCATTTTACGCTGCATCCATAGTTGCATCGGGGGCACTCAGGGGAGCCGGGGACACTCTGGTCCCAAGCTGCATGAACTTTGCCAGTATGTGGTGTGTGCGGATACCGCTTGCAGCTATACTTGCACCGAGGGTGGGGCTCTATGGTGTATGGATCGCCATGTGCGTGGAGCTCTGTTTCAGGGGAATCCTGTTCACCACAAGGCTTAAACGGGAAAGATGGATGCGGGTGTTTGAAGAAAAATAAAATATGATGTTTTATAATTGCAAGGTATGATTAAACTTGCAATAAAACACCATTAAACAGGGAGGAAAATATGCCAGTATTTGATTTCAGCGGAAGTGACAACAAGAATAAGAACATAGTTACATATGAGACGTTCCAGTCTTCGGAGTCTACAGCAACAGCGGAGAAGCCGATCATGATCCTTGAGAACACGACCAGGAAGTGGGCTCACCACTCCAGCGGAAAGTTCACCAATCCGATCAAAAGGACAGCATTTGAATTTGACGAGGTGGACGGAGTTCAGTCCGCCGACATAATGAAGATAGATGCGAGATTTGTAAGCCTTCTCAAATGGCTCGGCGAAAATCACATCAACGTCCGTCTGTCGGGAGAGAACAGACCGGAGGGCTACGCAGTGTACAAGATAAGGGAGACTGAGTTTGGCGGCGGATCAAAGCTCTCGGCAAATGATGGATTCCTGCAGTTTATGATAGAGAGACTTCTTGCCAGCGATGCCCCTTCGGAGGAAGAGAAATCCGAGGAGGAAGAAGAGGAGGAGGCACTTGGCGATGACATGAAGCTCACAAGCATGCAGAGTATCATTGACTTCATGCACTGCGCCGGAAGAACACTTCCTGACAATATAAGACTGTGGGCGAGAAGAAATCTTGCGGTTGCGAGATCCAGCGAGGTATCCCCGGAGGAGAGACGCCACGCGCAGAGAGCACTTTCCATGGCGATGAACATCAGGTGGAAGAGCAATTATTTTGAGGCGATAGATCCCGATGAGGCGAGAAGAATACTGGACGAGGAACTCTACGGAATGGAGAAGGTTAAGCAGAGGATTATCGAGACCATCATCCAGATCAACCGTACACATACCCTTCCTGCATACGGACTTCTGCTCTGCGGACCTGCCGGAACAGGAAAGTCACAGATAGCCTACGCAGTTGCGAGAATACTGAGACTTCCATGGACGACCCTTGACATGAGTTCGATCAATGACCCGGAGCAGCTGACAGGAAGCTCAAGAGTATATTCAAATGCCAAGCCGGGAATCATCATGGAGGCATTTTCACAGGCGGGCGAGTCCAATCTTGTATTCATCATCAATGAGCTGGACAAGGCAAACTCTGGCAAGGGCAACGGCAATCCTGCGGATGTACTGCTGACACTGCTGGACAACCTGGGATTTACCGACAACTACATGGAGTGCATGATCCCGACAAACGGTGTATACCCTATAGCAACGGCAAATGACAAGGAGAACATCAGCAAGCCTATCATGTCGAGATTTGCTGTCATAGATATACCGGACTACACCCCGGATGAGAAGAAGGAGATATTCAACAAATTCGTCCTGCCTAAAGTCCTCAAGCGCATCGGACTTGAGGGAAGCGAGTGCATCATACTTCCAGATGGTGTGGATGCGGTCATAAAGAAGTGCGACGGCGTGACCGGAATCAGAGATATAGAGCAGGCTGCAGAGCACATAGTTGCACATGCGCTTTACCAGATCGAGGTAAATCACGTTCAGAGCGTGACATTTGACGGAGCTATGATAGAGGAGCTTTTGAGCTGATTATCGTCATATTACACAATTTACATTACGGAAAGTATTATGGTATACTCTTCTTATGAAACAAGTTTCATGGACTACAGTCTGAAATTCATAAGGAGAGTATATTTATATATGGCAAGTATAAGAGATGTTGCAAAGGAGGCCGGTGTTGCTATCTGCACGGTGTCGAGACTTATCAACGGCACGGCAAAAGTTGAACCCGAGACTCAGAAGAAGATAGAAGATGCGATGAAGAAACTGGATTATGTTCCAAATGAGCTTGCGCGAGGCATGTTCAAGGGCAGATCAAACTCCATTGCGATGTTGGTTCCAAATATCCAGCACCCATGGTTCTCATCACTGGCATCGGAGATAGAAAAGATACTTTATGAGAAGAAATACAAGTTTATGCTTTTTTCCACATCCGATGACAAGCAGAGGGAGAAGGAGTGTTTCAAGCTGTTAAAGTCCAACATCGTGGATGGGATCATATGCGGAACGTCGGCATGTACGGCGAAGGAATACCAGAAGATAGATAAGCCGATGGTCATGCTGGATTATAAGGTTGGCAGCAAATTTCCTGTCGTAGTGTCGGATCACAAGATGGGCGGACAACTTGCTGCCCAGGAATTTATAAACAGTGGATGCAAATATGTCATCCACATATCAGGAATCAAGGTAGATAAGAATATCATGTCATTTGAGTGTCATGAGGAACTAGATAGAGTCCTTGCCGAGAATGGGATAAAATCCAGACGAGTTCCAATACAGTGGAACGACTTTGATTTTCATGGATATTTTGAGATGGCAAAATGCATACTGGAGGAGTATCCTGACGTGGACGGAATATTTGCCGCAGACATGCCGGCGATAGCATTCCTAAAGGCGGCACTTGCCATAGGCAAAAAGATTCCTGATGACCTGGCGATCGTGGCATACGACGGAACGTACATAACCAACGCCAGCACGACAAGGCTCACATCGATACATCAGCCGTACAAGGAGATCGCCCAGGAGGCAGTACGCCAGCTTATGGAGATGATCGACGGACCGGAGGAGGAAGATGATGCCGAAGGACAGGTTGAAAGTGCAACCGCAGATCAGATCGACAGCGCAAAAGAGAGAAACACACATATAGACGGAAATCTTATACTACTTCCGGTGAGCGTAGAAAAAGGCGATACAACTTTATAGTATGATTACGAAAAGAAGTTCATGAAGAGAAAATGAGGTGCCACTCAAAAATCATGAACTTCTTTTTTATGCGGGTACAAAACATAAGAAACTTGCTAAGAGCACAAAATACAAAAATCTATAAATCTCCTATTGACGAAACATGTTTCATGTGATAATCTTAATGCAAATGAAACATGTTTCATTCAAGCGCTTATGAAATATGTTTTATCGGGACAATATAAATGATAGCAAGAATTAACAAGAGGGAAAATTCAAAGCAAGAAAAGGAGAAAAGGTTATGAGAGCAAAGAAATTAGTAGCATGTGCGCTTTCAGCAGCTATGATGCTGGGACTTTCATCTATGACAGGATGTGGTTCAGCAAAGAAGGATTACGATCTGTATATTTACAATACAAAGTCTGAGATCGCAGACAGTATCCAGGATCTGTGCAAGGATTATGAGACAGAGACAGGAGTTAAGGTTAAGGTTTACACATGTGGTACACAGGAGACCATGGAGACACTCAGATCTGAGATGAATTCCAAGAACTATCCTACACTGTACGCGATAAACCAGGCACAGTTCACAGAGTGGAATGAGGGCGGATTTGTACTTCCATCAACATCAGTAAATAATGAAGAGTTAAAGTCAATCTACGATTCAATCCCAGATAGCATGCAGCTCGCAGATGAGAGCGGAGCAAGCTGCGGAATCCCTTACAACGTAGAGGGTTACGGACTTATCGCAGATACGCAGATGATATGTGATGTATTTGGACTTGACAGCGCAGACGCATTTGTCGCTGATTACAGAAGTGCCAATTATGAAGAGTTTACAGGCATGATCAAGGCAATCGATGATTACATAAACGGCAAGGGTGGCGAGAAGGTTACACTTTCAGGCAATGCATACACCACGGCAAAGGACAAGACAGCCACAACAGAGAACATGAACGGAGTGTTTGCAATCGCAGGCGCAGAGAAGTGGACATATGCAAACCACTATACAAACTACGCACTGAATGCAGTGTTCCCTAACTACAATGCAACGGCAGCAGCTACAAAGGAAGATGTTGATAAGCTTGAGGAGCCACTTGTAAAGATGGTTCAGGAGCTCGATATGCTTTCAAGCTACACAGCAGGACCAAGCGGCAAGGTAGAGCGTGGATCAGAGTACATCAACTCAACAGTGACAGGATATGATCAGGCAGTTCAGACATTTGCCGAGGGTAAGGCAATGTTCATCAAGCAGGGTAACTGGGTATACGGAACCATCGCAGGTGTGGATGCAGACAAGGCATCAAGACTCACAATGCTCCCAATGAAGGTCAACCTTGAGCAGAGTGACATCTCAGCTGAGGGCGTTACAGTTGACAAGATGAACAGCTCAATCCCTGAGTTCGTTTCACAGTATTACGTTATCAACAAGAAGGATTCCGAAGAGGAGCAGAAAGCCGCTGAGGACTTCCTTGTATGGCTCTACACATCAGATACAGGAAAAGATTACATCACCAACAAATTTGCATTTGTCCCATTCAACGCAGACGAGAGCGAGAAGCTTGAGAATCCTCTCAGCAATTCACTTGTATACTATATGAGCAATGACCTTGTGATGGGCAATGACTTCGATGCATTCCCTGAGTCATGGGGACTCAATACCATCGGTGCAACTATTCAGGAGCAGTTGTTTACAAATCCTGATCAGTGGGATGAGAACACTATAAGAACAGGTGTGGAAGATGCACTGACAAAGTGGAAGGACAGTATCAAGGAGTAGTAGTTTAAGATATGTCAGATTCCCGATGGGAATCTGACAGGCAGCACCAGCCTTGACCGAGGAGATGCCCATGTGGCGAAGCCACATCTTAAAATGGCATCGACGACCTATCGCATTGCGAAGCAATGCGATCATACAACGAAGGCAAATTTTGTATGGCTGGTGTTCAATGTAGGAAAGGAAAAACTATGAAAAGATTTTACAAGAGAAAATTCTGGTTTATGGTTCTGCCTTCTATAGTGTTGTTTCTGCTGGTTATCATAGTTCCTTTTATAGAGGGTGTGATCTACTCCTTCACTGAGTGGAGAGGTTCATACTTCGTAGGTGGGGAGCACTGGTGGAACGCACTGGTGGGACTTAAGAATTATACAAGCATATTCAAGTCAAAGGATTTCCTTCAGTCACTTGGATACACGGCCGTATATGCTGTACTTGCAGTAATAGCACAGAATGTTGTCAGTCTTCTTCTGGCACTCATGATCAAGAAGCTCACCAAGGGCAAGGGACTTTTCAGAACGGTACTGTTCCTTCCGTATGTACTTGGAATGCTTGCCATGGGTTATGTATGGCGTTTCATATTTGAAAATGTATTTTCACAGACACTGTTTGGAACAGATGGCGTGGTACATGTAGAGGTGCTCAACAACATGCTTCAGAATCAGTGGAAGGCACTTCTGGCATATGCCATTGTCGGAGTATGGCAGGTTGCAGGTTACTACCTGATAATCTACCTCAACGGACTCAACAATATTTCTGAGGATATTTATGAGGCTGCCAGAATAGATGGAGCCACAGGCTGGACAAGCTTCAGGAAGATCACACTTCCGCTTCTCATGCCTTCATTTACGATAGTTCTCTTCATGTCACTGGCAAACAGCTTCAAGATGCTTGACCTCAATGTTTCACTGACAGAGGGCAATTTCGGAACGACCATGATATCCTACATGATACTGAAAACAGTAAGAGAGAGCTCTCCTCCGGCATACGGAGAGGCGCAGGCACAGGCAGTTATATTCTTCGTTATCATTGCAGTTATATCTATAGCTCAGGTAATGATCACTAAGAGAAAGGAGATTGAATCATAATGGGAGTAAAAGGCAAGATCAAAAGAGCACTCATAGTGGTTATACTCGCTGTATTGGCAATCGTGACCATATTCCCGATATGGTTCCTGATCGTCAACTCATTCAAGGGACAGCAGGAGATAGTAGCATCTCCAATAGCTCTCCCGAAATCATGGAATCTGGACTATCTGAAGAATGCAGCTGAGCAGATAAATCTCGGCAGCAGCCTGCTTCAGACAGTACTCATAACAGTTGCGGCAGTGGCACTTATCGTGGTCATATCTTCATTTGCCGCATGGGCAATTGCCAGGACAGATTCCAAGGTGGCAAATATACTCTTCATAGCATACACAGCAGCCATGCTCATACCTTTCCAGTCAGTTATGTACCCGTTGGTATCGCTGATGGACAAGCTGGGACTCAAGAACACACCGGGTCTGATCCTCATGTACGGAGGATTTGGAATCAGTATGTCGGTTCTGCTGTACAGAGGATTCATCAAGAGCATCCCGTTGTCACTTGAGGAGGCAGCCATGCTCGATGGAGCAAATATATTCCAGATATACAGATATGTGGTCATGCCGCTCTTAAAGCCGACGACCATGACAGTTGTCATCACAAATGCAGTGTGGATATGGAACGATTACCTTCTTCCATTCCTCGTAATAGGAAATAACGACAAAAAGACGCTCACGCTGAGCTTATATTATGCAAAGAGTCTGTCAGGACAGTACGGAAATCCATGGGAGCTCATCTTCCCTGCAGTACTTCTCTGTATCATCCCTATTGTGATCATATTCATCATTCTTCAGAAGAATATCATCGAGGGAATTTCAGCCGGAGCTGTGAAAGGATAAACATAAAATATGGACAAAAAATGGTGGAAAGAGGCGGTATTTTACCAGATATACCCTAGAAGCTTCTATGATAGCAACGGAGACGGCATAGGAGATCTGAAGGGGATAACCGAGAAATTGCCGTACCTCAAAGAACTTGGCGTGACCGCTGTGTGGATATGTCCATTCTTCAAGTCGCCTATGAAGGACAACGGATATGACATATCGGATTACTACGATGTGAATCCTGAGTTTGGAACCATAGAGGATGCGGATGAACTTATAAGATGTGCAAATGAAAATGGCATCAAGATCATCATGGACATGGTCATCAATCACACATCAGACCAGCACAGATGGTTCCAGGAGGCGTGCCGGGACAGACACAGCAAATACAGAAATTACTATATATTTAAGAACAACATAGATGGACTTGCAGATCTCAGATCTAATTTCGGTGGAAGCACATGGACACAGATTGAGGATGGCAGCTGGTATTTCCATTCATTTGCGAAGGAGCAGCCGGATCTCAACTGGGAATGTGAGGAGATGAGACAGGAGCTCTACGACATGATGAACTGGTGGCTCGACAAGGGAGTTGCCGGATTCCGAATGGATGCCATCACATTTATCAAGAAAGACCTCTCATTCCCGCCTATGCCGTCAGACGGCGAGGACGGCAGATGCGATGTTGGCAAATGCTGCCTCAACAGGCCGGGAATAGATGAGTTCCTTCACGAGTTAAAGCTTAACACATATGGCAGAGGAGACTTTGTGACTGTCGCAGAGACTCCTGGAGTTCCAAGTAAGGATTTGGACAAATACATTGGAAGAGATGGACATTTCTCCATGATATTTGACTTCAGCTACACAGACATAGATATCAATCCGGGCGATCTCTGGCTGCACCAGAGAGACTGGACGATAGAGGAGTTCAAGGACAAGCTGTTCACCAATCAGAGACTCGTGAAAAAGATTGGATGGGCGGCGAATTACCTGGAAAACCACGATCAGCCTAGAAGTATAGGCAAATACTTCCCAGCCGGTGATATACCTGAATACAGGACACAGATGGCAAAGGCGCTTGGCGCGTTGTTCTTCTTCCTGAAGGGCACGCCATTTGTATATCAGGGACAGGAGCTTGGAATGATCAACACTCATTTTGACAATATAGATGAGCTCGACGATATCAATTCCAAGGGACAGTATGCGAGATGCCTTGAAGCCGGATACAGTGAGACTGAGGCGATGGAATCCGTAAATATAAGGAGTCGTGATCAGTCAAGACTTCCAATGCAGTGGAACAGCGAAAAAAACTTTGGATTTTCAGCGCATGAGCCATGGCTGGCATGCAACAATCAGTGTGACCTCCAGACGGTGGAGCTTGAGAGCGTTGATAAGAATTCTGTGCTTAACTTTTATAAGGCGATGATACAGCTCAGAAATCACTCAGAGTACACACAGACTCTCATCTACGGAGACCTGGAGGATGTGGAGACGGATAATGAAGGAATCATAGTGTACAGGCGCAAGCCGGTTCAGATTGAGTGTGCATGTGGAACTGGAGCAAATGCAGAAAGCACAGACAGAACGGTATATGTTGTTGTCAACATGACCGGTGAGGATGTGGGCTATGCAATTCCTGAGACTGCGGATGTGCTTATGGGTAATTATGCGGATTATGATGGTACGCTCAGACCTTATGAGACTGTGGTGTACGCGGTGTAGGCCGGAGCTGGCAGAAAAAGCCTGAATATTGGTGGAGACTGATTGAAAATTACAGTTGGTCTGGTATCAGTATTCAGGCTTTTTTCGTTGTCTGTATACTTTTGGGATACTTTGCTCAAATCTATAGACAAAGTGAATGGATCATTAAATGCAAGATATGTCTTAATGTTCAAAGCGTATTCACAGTTCAGAATAATCACCCAACTTAACCATCAGCAGTACCATATTTGGTCAACTTTTTTCCATATAAAATATAATACCCAGATATTAAAATAGCTGTATAAAAAGCAGTCAGACATGAGATTTAAGAGCAGAGGGTGCGCAGTGTACAGGCGTAACGGAGGTTGTCTGCTCAGACAAATAAATGGAGAAAAGGAGATACACTTATGGGTATTATATTTCACGAAGAGACACAGACATTTCACCTTACAAATGGTGAGATAAGCTACATCATGACGGTGCTCCCGAACGGACATCTGGGAAATCTGTACTATGGTAAGGCGATAAGGGACAGAGAGGATTTCTCACATCTGTTGGAGCTCGTCCAGAGACCTATGTTCCAGTATGTATATGACGATGACAGACTGTTCTCACTTGAGTCAGTGAAGCAGGAGCTTCCTGTGTACGGAACCACAGACTACAGAGCACCGATGGTTGAAGTCCTTCAGTCAAATGGCAGCAGGATATCAGATTTTGTATATGTATCACATGAGGTAAATGCGGGCAAGCCAAAGCTTGAGGCACTGCCGGCAACATACACAGAGAATGATGACGAGGCAGAGACATTGATCGTCACATTGAAGGATTCACTCACAGGCATAAAGGCGAGAATGCTTTATACAATATGGAGCGACAGACCAGTCATAGCAAAGAGCGTAGAGTATGTAAATGAAGGCACAGAGGCGGTACATCTCACCACTGCTTACAGCATGTGCCTGGATCTCCCTGATCCTGATTACCAGTGGATGCAGCTCTCGGGCGCATGGGCAAGGGAGCGCCACATAATAACAAGAGACCTCGAGCAGGGCTTACAGTCGATAGGCAGCAACCGTGGTCATTCATCCCATGAGCACAATCCGTTCATCGCATTGAAGAGAGAGACAACGGACGAGAACCAGGGAGAGGCGATTGGAATAAGCCTTGTATACAGCGGCAATTTTAAGATACAGGCAGAGGTTGACACGAGAAATACAGCCCGTATTCTGGCCGGAATAAATCCGGATACATTTGACTGGAAGCTCGATGCAGGAGAGCATTTCCAGACTCCTGAGGCAGTTATTGTGTATTCAGACCAGGGACTCAACAAGATGAGCCAGACATTCCACAAGCTGTACCAGAAGAGACTTGCGAGAGGCGAGTGGAGAGACAAGCCAAGACCAATCCTTATCAATAACTGGGAGGCGACATATTTTGATTTCACCAGAGAGAAGCTCATAGCCATCGCACAGAAGGCAAAGGAGTGCGGAGTTGAGCTGTTCGTTCTTGACGACGGCTGGTTTGGAGCCAGAACCACAGACCATGCAGGGCTTGGAGACTGGGTTGCAAATCCAGACAGACTCCCGGAGGGAATCACAGGAATTGCAGAGGATATAGAGAAGGTAGGTCTGAAGTTCGGACTGTGGTTCGAGCCTGAGATGACAAATAAAGACTCAGACCTCTACAGAGAGCACCCAGACTGGATACTTTCAGTTCCAGGAAGACATGACTCACACGGAAGATTCCAGTACGTTCTGGATTTCTCCAGAAAAGAGGTCGTTGACAGAATATATGAGATGATGGCAAAGATACTCAGCACGGCAAAGGTGTCATATGTGAAGTGGGATATGAACAGAAGTATCACCGAGTGTTATAGTGCGGCTCTTCCGGCTGACAGACAGGGCGAGGTGTTCCACAGATACATACTTGGTGTGTATGATCTGTATGAGAGACTTACGAGCACATTTCCACATGTACTCTTTGAGTCATGTGCCAGCGGCGGCGGACGTTTTGATCCGGGTATCCTCTACTATGCACCACAGGGCTGGACAAGCGATGACACGGATGCCATAGAGAGAGTCAAGATCCAGTATGGAACGTCCATGTGTTACCCGATCAGCAGCATGGGAAGCCACGTGTCGGTTGTGCCAAATCACCAGACAAGGCGAGAGGCTCCGCTGAGAACCCGTGCAAATGCTGCATACTTCGGAACATTTGGCTATGAGCTGGATCTAGGCAAGCTTACCGCTGATGAGATAGAGGAAGTCAAGGAGCAGGTCAGGTTCATGAAGGTATACCGTGAGCTGATCCAGTACGGAACATTCTACAGACTTGCAAGTCCATTTGAAGATGAGGAGTGTGGCTGGATGGTCGTGTCAGACGATAAGAAGACCGCCATAGTTGCGTGGTTCAGAACGCTCTACACACCTAACAAATGTTTTACAAGAATGAAGCTTCACGGTCTTGATCCGGATGCGTTATATAGCTGCAATGTGCTCGGAGGACAGGCACTCACAGTGAGCAAGACACCGGATGGAAAGCTGATATATGAGAAAGTGTCAGAAGACAAAGGAGAGGATTCTGCAGTCAATGTCATCGCAGGCCCATCATGCTATGGCGATGAGCTGATGAACCTCGGACTCATCACCAGCGACACATCGGCGGGAGAGATAGTCGGAGAGGATATGCCTTGCGGAGACTATGATTCCAGACTCTATGTGCTCAAGGCAGAGTAAGCGGGTTTGCGAAAAAATTTTCCTGAATATAGTCCAAAATAATAGAAAGCGTACAAGATTTTCGGATTTTGTACGCTTTCCTGTCTTTTCGGGCAGAAAAAGAAAAAAGACAGTATATCCGAGTCAAAAAACTAAGATAATAAATTCCAAATAACCGCACTCGTGGTCTATAATTGAAATAAGGCAGTTAAGATGTGCCTGCGTAAATCGGAGGAGAAAACACAGTATGAATATATTTGACATAATGGGGCCTGTAATGGTTGGACCGTCGAGCTCACACACGGCAGGGGGTGAAGGTGTGTATCGGTGCAGACATGTCCGATACACTGAAGGAGACTGCGCGTGGAGGCCTTGCAACCACTCGCACGGCGCTTGAGGTGAAAAATAGACTAAAAATGTAGATAGAAACTATGGCATTTGTCAAATTGCATAAATAAGGTTTTTTTTAGCCTGCAAACATGATATAATTGCATAAAGAATGTTTTAAAAATGCAGTTGGGGATGATCAGATGAGCAACAGGAAGAGAATATGCGTTATAACAGCACAGGTTGAAGAGAGTACACAGAATCGCTTCATGCAGGGATTTCTGAAGCAGGCATATGATATGAATTACGATGTCTGCATATTTTCCATGTTTTTGAAGTACCAGGATTCAACAGACAGGGAGGTTGGAGATTCAAACATCTACAACCTTATTAATTTTAACCTTTTTGATGCTGTGGTATTGTGTCAGGACACCATACAGACTCCGGGAGTCGTAGAAAAGCTGGAGAAGCGCCTGCAGTCAGAATTTGCAAATGGTGTGGTAGTGGTAGTCGACAAAGAGAATAACATATTCCCAACGGTCATGATGGATCATTATACCCCTATAGTAAAACTCGTGGATCACCTTATAGAGGTTCACGGACACAAGAATATATATTTCCTGGGCGGACTCAAGGAGCACATACACTCCAAGCAGCGACTCGCCGGTTACATAGACAGCATGAAGGCGCACAACCTGCCGGTTACGGACGACATGATATATTATGGAACATACTGGTACGACAGCGGCGACTACATGGTGGACGAGCTTGTGAAGGATAAGGAGCATCTGCCGGATGCCATCGTATGTGCAAATGACTGTATGGCCATCGGAGTGTGCACCGCATTTGACAGATATGGAATAAGAGTTCCAGAGGACATAGCCGTGGTGGGCTATGACTCCATAGAAGACGGAAGAAACAGTCCTGTTCCGATCACATCTGCGGACATACCGGCGGATGACTGCGGGCACTACTGTATGAAATATATAGATGCAAAGCTCAACGGACATGACGTACCGGAATTCAAGTCCAATGTGGAGCTGTACATAGGTGGAACCTGTGGCTGTGAGGGCTGGGAACGAGAGACCGTCAGGATCAGAAGAGACAAATGGGAGACAGACCTCTCAGAGACCGGCTTCTATTCTTGCTTCAACAACATGGCGGATGACCTTGTGGCGCAGACGAGCGTGGAGTCATTCTTCGACACCGTGTCGGAATACGTGTACCAGATAAGACCATTTGAGAGCTTCCATCTGTGCCTGAACGACTACTGGAGAAATCCGGAGGTCATGACCGGCGATGAGGCACTTCGCCACGGTTACACAGATCATGTATACAGACTGATAAAGTGCGGCCCGGATGAAAAAGAAGAGAGACACATACGCTACGACGACGTATTCGAGTCTGCGAAGCTGTTGCCGGAGCTGTACGAGGACAGGGATTATCCTACAGCGTTCATATTTACACCATTGTTCTTCCAGGACAGAAGCTTTGGCTATGCAGTGGTGAACTACGGTGCAGAGCCGAGGGTGTACGAAGATGTATACAGATCCTGGATCAAGACGGTTGCCAGGGACATGGAGTCATTTGCAAGACATCAGGGACTCAATGTACTTCTAAACAAGCTTGAGGCGGATCAGATAAGAGACGGTCTCACCGGAATGTACAACTACAGAGGCTTCATAGGCAGGGCAAATGACATGATAATCCAGGCCGCTGAAGAGAAGTCTGAGATACTTGTGTTGGCGGTGGATCTGAAGAATACACGCCAGATAAACAGCAATTACGGAAGAACAGAGGGTGACAGAGTCCTAAGCTATGTTGCCCAGTCGATAAATGAGATACTTACCCCATACGAGATATCCATGAGGATGGGAAATGACGAGTTCGTCATAGCCACAGTGGCAAAGAGTGGCGATATCTCAAGGGGAGAATATATAGCCGAGGAACTCAAGAAGAAGCTTGAGGCGGCAAACAGTGGCGGAAAGGACGATTACGAGCTCGGTATATATTACGGATGTAAGAAGGCTCTGGTCAAGTCATCTGCCGAGCTGGAGACCCTCATCAACGATACGGTCAACCAGAAGAACCGCATAAAAGAACAGAACAATGCCAAGGGACGCAACAAAGCGACGATAACGAACAGGGATCTGGAGAGAGATGAGATAGTAGCTATGATACTGGACAACAACATGCTCACATATCATTTCCAGCCTATAGTAAGTGCCCGTGACGGAGGCATATTTGCATACGAGGCACTTATGAGGATACTGGTTCCTATGAGAATGTCACCCCCTGAGCTTCTGGAGAGTGCAGAGAGACTGAACAGACTGTACGATGTGGAAAAACTCACACTGTTCAACGTCGTGGAGATCGTGGCATCGAATCCTGAGATGTTCAGGGGCAAGAAGGTATTTATCAACAGCATGCCGGGGCATATGCTCAACGCACAGGACAGAAAAGAATTCCTTTCAAAGGTGAAGACGCTCCAGTGTGCAGGCATAGTCATAGAATTTACCGAGGGAGCAGAGCTGTCGGATGCGGAACTGAATGATCTCGAGGCATTCCTCAGAGGAAATGGCATGGAGATCGCTATAGACGACTACGGCGCAGGCTATTCAAATGTAAACAATCTTCTCAGGTATATGCCTGAGTATGTGAAGATAGACAGAATGCTTCTGACAGGGATCGATGCAGACCCACACAGACAGCATTTCGTCAAGGATATAATAGAATTCACCTCGACCAACGACATCAAGGCGCTGGCGGAGGGCGTTGAGACCACGAAGGAGATGAAGACCGTCATCCAGCTCGGTGCGGATCTCATTCAGGGATACTATACCGCCCATCCGAACGCGGAGGTAGTACAGCTCATATCCCCACAGGTTGTGAATGAGATAGTTCAGTACAACCAACAGGAAGAGGTGGCTGAGAACAGCAGCATATTTGTCATGGAGCATGAGAGAAATGCATCACTTCTGAAGCTCGCATCCCAGGGAATCAGGGAGATAGTTGTGGCACAGAGAGCCGGTGGCGACAACAATGTCCGCATAGTCGGCGCACAGGGCTTCAAGTCAAATATGACACTCAAGATAAAGGATGGTTTCACCGGAACCATAGTGCTGCAGAACGTAAGCTTCTCGGGCGACCGCGACAAGCCTTGTATAGACTGCGGTGAGAATACGGATCTGCACATCATGATTGAGGGTAAGAATTTCTGCAGGAATGGCGGAATAAAGATACCGAAGTCGTCCAGAGTGACATTTATCGGAGATGGGGATATAATGGTCCGCGTCAACGGTAACAGCTATTATGGAATAGGCAATGACATTCATTCAAAGCATGGAGTCATGAAGTTTAAGCAGGAGGGTGCCATTAATATAGAAACAAACGGTGTGAACGGAGTGGCAATAGGCGCCGGACTCGGAGGAGATATACGTATAGAGAAGGGACGATACGACCTGTATATCAACGGCGAGAACGGAGTTGCTATTGGAAGCATAAGCACCCCGGTGAATCTGAATCTCCTGCAGGCGGACATAGACATAACCTATGAGGCTGCAAATGGAGTCGCCATCGGCTCGGTGAGCCAGCACGCAGATATCGCGATAAAGAACACATCCATATCGCTCAGAGGATCGGGCAACAGATACGTGGCGGTCGGAACCCTGGACGGAGATGGATGCAGCGTAGATATAAGCAGAGCACATGTGGACATGAACCTTAAGGGCAATTCGTGCATAGCCATGGGATCTGACCATGGAATAGCAGACATACGCATGACGGACGCCAACTCAAGGCTGGCGGTTCAGGGCGAGGCGTGCTTCGCACTTGGAAGCAGAGACGGCACAGGCATGCTGTCCAGCAATAATGCAGATCTGAATGTGGTTGTCAGGAATTCACTGAACATAGATATATCCGCGGCAGAGCAGGACATACGTCTGGTGAATGGAAGATACATGTTCATTTTGAACAATGAAAATATAGAGCGCAAGGTAGTAGAGCGCTATTAATTCAAAGGAGTATAAAGGATAATGGAAAGAGAGACTATGTGTATACAGGCTGGATACCAGCCTAAGAATGGGGAGTCAAGAATGATACCGATCGTACAGAGCACAACGTTCAAGTACGACACGAGCGAGGATATGGGTAAGCTGTTTGACCTTGAGGAGAGCGGATATTTCTACACCAGACTTGCAAATCCGACAAATGACTATGTGGCAGCCAAGATATGTGCCCTGGAGGGGGGATCGGCAGCAGTGCTCACATCGTCAGGACAGGCAGCAACATTCTTCTCGGTATTCAACATTGCCGGAGTGGGAGATCACGTTGTGGCATCATCCACCATATACGGAGGAAGCTTCAACCTTTTTGCTGTGACCATGAAGAGAATGGGGGTGGAATTCACATTTGTGGATCCTGACTGCTCGGACGAGGAACTTGAGGCAGCGTTCAGACCGAACACCAAGGCCGTGTTTGGCGAGACCATAGCCAATCCGGCACTCATAGTATTCGATATAGAGAGATTTGCAAATGCGGCACATGCACACGGAGTACCACTCATCGTGGACAACACATTTGCCACACCGATCAACTGCAGACCTATAGAGTGGGGCGCAGACATAGTCACACACTCCACCACGAAGTACATGGACGGACATGATGCAACCGTGGGTGGGGCGATCGTGGATTCAGGCAAATTCGACTGGATGGCACACGCAGACAAGTTCCCAGGACTCACCACACCTGATGAGTCATATCACGGAGTGGTATACGCAGAGAAGTTCGGCCAGGGCGGCGCATATATCAACAAGATCGTGGCACAGCTTATGAGAGATCTCGGCCCGATACCTGCACCTATGAATTCGTACATGCTCAATCTTGGACTGGAGTCGCTTCACGTGCGTATGCCACGTCACTGTGAGAATGCACTGGCGGTTGCGAAGTTCCTCGAGGCACACGATAAGATAGCCTGGGTAAATTATCCTGGACTTGAGAGCAGCAAGTATTACGAGCGTGCTAAGAAGTATATGCCGGACGGCACATGTGGAGTTGTGTCATTTGGCGTCAAGGGAGGAAGAGCTGCTGCGGAGACCTTCATGAAGGAACTCAAGGTTGCGATGATAGCAACACATGTGGCGGATGCACATACATGCGTTCTTCATCCTGCATCAGCTACACACAGACAGATGAATGACGAGGAGCTTCTGGCGGCAGGAGTAAGTCCTGATCTTGTGAGACTGTCGGTGGGCATTGAGAATGTAAAAGACATAATAGCAGATCTTGAAAATGCACTGGATAAGGTACAGATATGAGAATAATAAATATAACCGACCTTTCGGCACCCGAGCTTGATATATATGCGCGCATGTCAGAGAATCAACTGGCGCACATATATGAACCGGCTTCCGGGCTGTTCATAGCTGAGAGTCCAAAGGTCATAGAGAGGGCACTGGATGCGGGTTACGAGCCAGTGTCCATTCTATTGGAAGACAGGCACGTGGAAGGACAGTGCGCGGATATAATAAAGCGGTGCGGAGATATACCGATATACACAGCACCATTTGATGTCCTCACGAAGCTCACGGGATTTGCCCTGACAAGGGGGATGCTGTGCGCCATGAGGAGGGCAGAGCTGCCGTCTGTTGAGAGCGTGTGTGAACATGCCGCCAGAATAGCGGTGCTTGAGGACGTGATGAACCCGACAAATGTGGGAGCGATATTTAGAAGTGCGGCGGCACTTGGGATGGATGCTGTACTGCTCACGCCGGGCTGCAGTGACCCGCTCTACAGGAGGGCGGCAAGGGTCAGCATGGGAACAGTGTTCCAGATACCGTGGACATATATTACATTTGACACCCTGGGTCTTGCACACAATAAAGCAGATCATGGCATATGGCCGGAGTTTGGGATGGAACAACTTCACAGTATGGGCTTCAGGACGACATCCATGGCGCTAAGAAATGACACGATAGACATACACGACCCGGAGCTGAAGCAGATCGACAGACTTGCAGTAATACTGGGAACCGAGGGAGAAGGCCTCAAGACAGAGACCATAGATTCCAGCGACTACACAGTGAAGATACCAATGTATCACGGAGCGGACAGCCTGAATGTGGCTGCAGCCAGTGCCGTGGCATTCTGGGAACTTGGCAGACGCTCGTAAAACGTCGAAAAACATCCCTCAAAAAATACGCATACATATCTACAGGATATGGAAAATATGTTATAATAGTCAGGACGTGAACAGACAGGCTCATAGTCGGCAGAAGGAAAAGACTTAGGAGGATGATAGACATGTTTTATGCTATTTCAGGAATTAACGGGGATTATGAGGCATACAAGAGAGCACTCAAGAAACTTAAGTTTCAGAACCTTGACGATATAAAGGAAGAGGACATCATGAACGAGGAGGCAGTCATCAGCACTCTTGAGGGCGAGGATGTCCTGTATGTCCTTGGCAATATAATCGGAGCAGGCGGCGGATCCATGAAGATACTTCAGGATATGATGAGCAGAGATAATGTCATCGCAGTTGTCGGTGAGAACGAGTACAAGATCACACAGGCACTCAAGGCACTGAATGACCATATCCAGTCCACAGGTGAGGTGCCACCACAGATGCTGGTAGACAAGATAACATCCATGCTTGGAGAAGAGCTCTCAGGTGCGGTGGAGGAGTTCCTGCAGCTTGACGATGAAGAGCGTGAGGATGTCATAGAGTATATAGATGAGATTTCTGAGGAAGCGTTCCTCGAAGTGATGATGGCGAGAAAGAAATTTGTGCTGGTTCACGCCGGAATAAGAAACTTCGATCCGAAGAAGGAACTGGATGAGTACGACACAGAGGACTTCATCACAGAGCCAGCAGACCTGGACAAGACATATTACAAGAACAGAACACTCGTCGTTGGACATGTGCCAACCACAGAGCTCGGCGGTGAGGGCAAGATCGTTAAGAAGAACAACAACGTTGCCATCGACTGCGGGTGCGGCAAGGGCGGACAGCTTGGAATATACTGCCTGGGCAACGGCTCGGAGATGTATGTATAATAGAATAAAGAAGAGATTGACACGGCGGGATATGAAATATCATATTCCGCTTTTTTATTATGGAAGAAATTGGATTAAGAAAATAAAGTGGTTTATACAAATTGTATAGTTAAGCGAAGAATCAACGAGGATTTTTGTCGATTTTAAATCGCAAATGGAATTGAAAAATTGTGAAGAAACTGTTAAATTAGGGTGTGAGCATGGATAAAGAATTTTCCTATATAAATATTTATAGTTTTTCATAAAGAAAACAGGAGGAAAACATGGGTGTTATAGATTTTCATTCACACATACTGCCGGGTATAGACGACGGCAGCAGGAATGTCGAGACATCTATAGGCATGCTTCGGATGTGCAAAGAGCACGGCGTGGATACTATTATAGCGACGCCGCACTTTTATGCTGATTCGAATACTGTGGAGAGGTTCATTGATTCAAGACAGAAAGCATATGATAAAGTCATGGCTGAGAATATGGACATACCGCAGATTATAATGGGGGCAGAGGTTGCGTTCTTTGCAGGAATAAGCAGAGCGGAGAAAACGGATGCACTAAAAGTAGAAGGAACTGATATCATGTTGCTGGAGATGCCGTTTGTGACATGGAGTGATTCGGTAGTGCAGGAAGTACGAGACATAATTGAGAAGAGACATTTCCATATCATACTAGCTCATATAGAGCGATTCTTACAGATACCAGGCAACAAGCCATATGTGAGACAGATCCTTGAACTGCCAGTTACGGTGCAGGTGAATGCGGAGACACTTCTGGATTTCAGACAGAAGGGCAAAATGCTCAAGATGTTCAAGAAAGGACAGGCACACATCATAGGAAGCGACTGCCATGGTATGCATCACAGGGTGCCGAACTTGTGGCTGGGCCGCGAGGTGCTGGAGAAGAAGCTGGGACATGAATTCCTGGAGAACATGGACAGCTACGGAACAAAGCTCCTGAAAGAACATCAGATACACCCATAATCAGCAATAACAACGAAACATGTAAAAGATAAACAGATAGATGGAGGACAACAACATGTCTAAGAAGACAGCGATAATCATCAGTATTGTGCTGTTCATAATACTGTGTGGTCTTATTGTGTGCGAGAAGAAGTGGCCTACAGCGGGAACAGACCTGCTTATGCTGAATGTTCTGAGATAGCACATTACATTCCAACGAGGTGATACATATGTCATACAGGAACAGAACACTATCAGAAAAAAAGAGAATATACAAGAAGCTTGGACTTGTGATCGCAGCCATACTGGTCGTATGCATTGCACTGGCGATAGCACTCAGACCGACAAAAGGAAATGTATCACACAATGCATCGGGCACACAGGCGGTCGAAGGCATGATCGAGGTGGACGGAGTCAAATACGTTCCCAAGAAGAATATAGAAACATATCTTTTTATGGGAATCGACAACATGGGCAAGGTTCAGAAAGTCACCGATTATGAGGGGGCAGGCCGATGCGATGTGGTCATGCTGATGGTCAGAGACCTGACAGATGGAACATACAAGACGCTGAGCATAGACAGAAATACCATAGTGGAGCAGGATACACTGGATCCCGACGGAACCTACGTTGCAACGAGCCCGGCACAGCTTGCTCTGGCACATGAGAATGGTGACGGAATGGAGATAAGCTGCGAGAACGTGGTCAAGGCGGTGTCAAACTTCCTTGGCGGCCAGAAGATAGATGGATACGCAGCGGTGAATATGGGGGCCATAGGAACCATCAACAATCTGGCTGGCGGAGTCACGGTTACCATAGAGGATGATTTCTCCAAGGTGGATAAGACCATGAAGCAGGGAGAGACCATCACACTGACCGATGAGCAGGCAGTACATTTTATCCATGACAGATTCGATGTGGGAGATGAATCCAACACCCAGCGAATGAAGCGTCAGGAGGTGTACAAGGCAGGACTTAAGGATAACCTGGCGGCAAAGTGCAGCGAGGATAACACATATCCACTGACCATATATGACGCCCTGGGAGATTACATGGTGACTGACATCAGCTCACAGAAGTTCTCCAAGCTGGCACTCCTTGTTCTCAAGGAAAAGGACGCCGGAACGGTGTCGATAGCTGGAACAGAGACCGTAGATGATCTCGGATTTGTCGAGGTGGAGCCGGATGCGGACAGCCTTCAGCAGGCGATCGTAGAGCTGTTCTACAAGGAATATAACTAGCATCACACATTTGATGCAGGGGATATAGATACAAAAAACGGATGGAGGGAATATATGAATTCCAACAAGAAAATGGCTGCTGTGCAGGATAAGACCACACAGATAGCCGCAGTGAACACATACAAGAATACAGAGGATGATGAAAACGAGATCGATCTCCTGGACATGGGAATGGCGCTTCTTGAGAAGCTCCCATACATCATACTGTGCTTCCTGATCGGTGCGGTGCTGTTCAACGCATTTGCATACTTCCTGATCAAGCCGACATACCAGTCGACAGCCAAGCTGTACGTGGTATCAGCATCAGATGATTCCATAGTAAATCTCCAGGATCTGAACATCGGTTCATCCCTGACCAAGGATTACGAAGACCTGATACTCAGCTATCCGGTTCTCGACCAGGTCATCGAAAAGCTCGGCCTTGACATGGACTCAGAGGGGCTTGCCAAGATGATAACCCTTGAGAATCCTTCAGACACACGAGTCCTGAAGATCACGGTCACAAGCACTGACAAGCAGCAGGCATGTGACATTGCAAATACACTGGCAAACGTGTCGATAGAGTATCTCCCGGATACCATGAGCACAAGCGCACCTAACATAGCCCAGGTTGCAAGGGTAGCAGACCAGAAGGTCGGACCAAGCTACCTTAAGTACACCGCCATAGGTGCATTGCTTGGAGCACTCATCTACTGCCTGATCGTCATTGTGGGATACCTGATGGATGACACGATCCACTCAGCAGACGACATGGAGAAGTATTTCGGAATAGTACCGCTCACGACAATACCTGAGAGCGACCAGTTCAGAACAGACGATTCAGATGAAGAGCCTGGAAAGAAACATAACAGGAAAGAGAGGGTCAGAGCATGAAGAAGCTTAACATAGAGTTTCAGGAACTCCCATATGCAGTGGAGGAGGCGATGAACCGTCTCAGGATCAACATAAAGTTCTGTGGCAAGAACACAAGAAAGATACTCATAACCAGCAGCATGCCAAATGAGGGCAAGAGCAGCGTGGCGATCAACCTGTGGAAGATGCTCGCCGAGGCAGGATTCCCTGCTGTGCTGGTGGATGTGGATCTTCGTAAGTCAGTCATAAAGGACAGACATCACATAAAGGATGCTGACAAGCTTCCGGATCTTGGATATTTCCTTTCGGGACAGTCCGAGATGGAGGATGTCATCTATGAAACACAGGTAGAAAATGCATACATCGTACCTTGTATGAACCTTCTGGAGAATCCATCGGCTCTTCTGGAGGATGCTAGATTTGCAGAGCTTCTTGACAAGCTGGCAGAGACATATAGGTATGTCATTATAGACTCGCCACCGCTTGGCAGTGTGGCGGATGCCGCTCAGATCGCATCACTGTGCGATGGCGCAGCTCTGGTAGTCAGAGCAGGTGAGACATCAAGAAGTCTCATCAAACAGTCATTCCAGCAGCTTGACCAGGTAGGTTGTACGCTGCTTGGAGTCATACTCAACAGAGCCCAGACAACGGGGAGAGCATACAAGAAATACTACGGCAAGTATGGCAAATACTATAGCCAGTACGGCTATGGTTATGGCACTTACGGCAAAGAGGCTGCAGCCTCCAGCGACAGTACCCCGTCAAAATAATTCACTTTGGATATAACGCCATGTATAGTGGCGTGCAGGGCGTTTTATCATATATTCAATACAATAGAACTTTTTGGGAAGGAGGAATTTATTGTGAAGAATTTAAAGAAGCTTTTGGCTATAGTTGTATGTATCGCAATGATGGTGCCAACAGTTGCATTTGCAGCTACATCATCACCAGCTAAGGTAGACGTTAAGTCTGCTACAGCAAAGTCTCTTACATACAATGCAAAGAGCCAGACAACAACAATTGTTGTTAACGGTAAGACACTTACCCTGAACAAGGATTTCAAAGTCGTTTCAGGAAGCCTTAAGGCAACAAAGGCTGGTACATACACAGTTAAGATCAAGGGAATAGGTAACTATTCAGGCGATACAACAGTTAAGTACACAGTTAACGCACAGCAGAGCTACAAGGCTACTGCTGCTGCAAAGACATACAATGCTAAGAATCAGACAACCAAGGTTACAGTTAAGTATGGTAACACAGTTCTCAAGAGAGGTACTGATTACAAGATTACTGGTGTAACTAAGGCTAAGAACGCTGGCAAGTATAAGATTACCGTAAAGGGTATCAACAACTACAAGGGTACAAAGACAATTTACTACACAATTAACAAGGCTGCTCAGAAGTCTGTTAAGGTTAAGGTAAATGCTTCTAAGAAGAAGATCACTGTATCTGGTGTTAAGGCAAAGGCAAAGGTTACTTACAAGTCAGCCAATAAGAAGGTCAAGGTTAAGAATGGCAAGATTACTGTTGGTAAGGGTGTCAAGAAGGGCACAAAGGTAAGAATCACTGTTAAGGTTGCTGCAACAAAGAACTACAAGGCATACAGCAAGTCAATTATTTACAAGGTTAAATAATCATCCTGCTATGTTAAATAGTTTCAAGCCCTAGTCGGTGGCGCAAAACGAATGTCCATGCCACAGGACGTTCCGCGCCGCCGGTGTGGGTGATAAATAACAGACCGTTTAATGCGTATCATGGTTTACAGATGAAAAGGTTCAGCCGACAATCACACGGGCTGAGTCATTTCATGTATGAATCAACAGACCGGGTCATGCGGGCACAAATATGACCCTGACGACAGAGGATGAGGAGAGAAAATTATGTATCAGAAAGGCGCAAAGGGCTGGCTGAAGCACTTCGACTTCATGCTGCTGGATCTTATAGTACTTCAATTATCATTTCTTGTGGCATTCCAGATCAGACACGGCATGGTAAATCCGTATGCGAGCAGAGATTATCTCGCGCTGGCTATCATCACGGAGCTGGCGGATATAGTAGCCATTATATTCCTGAATACATATGAGGGCGTTCTCAGAAGAGGATACTTCAAGGAATTCATATCCAGCTTCAAGAACGGTTTCGTGATAGTTGCACTGCTCCTTCTGTATGTGTTTGTCCTCAAGGATACATCTATATATTCCAGAACTACCATCCTACTCATGTGGGCCATATATGTGTATGCCACATTTGCGGTGAGGAGCTTGTGGAAGAAGCATCTTGAGAAATATGCAGAGCATGGCAAGGGCAAGAAGCTCCTGGTCATGACCACCAGACATGTAGCAGATGAAGTGGTGGCAGGCCTCAAGGAGAAGAACTACTCCGGGTTTGATATAGTAGGAGTCATGGTGATAGATGCCAATCTCACTGGTCAGGAGATCCAGGGAGTGCCGGTGGTGGCGGATTACAACAGTGCAGTTGATTATGTGAGAACCGCATGGGTGGACGAGATATACGTGGATGTGCGTGGAGCATACGGATATGCGAACACGCTGATAGACGCATTTATCGAGGGCGGCATCACAGTTCACATGTGCATATCATCCATCGTGAGGACCCACGGCGACAAGCAGCTCATCCAGAAGATAAATGGTGAGACCGTGGTCACGACCATGATGAACTACGCAACACCAAAGCAGATGTTGCTCAAGAGAACGGCAGATATAATAGGCGGTCTGGTGGGCAGCGTATTCACGCTCATCCTCACCATATTCATAGGACCTATCATATACATCAAGTCCCCGGGACCGATCTTCTTCAAGCAGGAGAGAGTGGGACTGAATGGCAAGATATTCAAGATGTACAAGTTCCGAAGCATGTACATGGACGCTGAGGAGCGCAAGAAGGAACTCATGGCGCAGAACACCATGAGCGATTCGAAGATGTTCAAGATGGACTTTGATCCGAGAGTCATAGGCAATAAGATACTGCCGGACGGCACCAAGAAGAAGGGAATCGGCCAGTATATCAGAGACTTCTCCATAGACGAGTTCCCACAGTTCTTCAATGTGCTGAAAGGGGATCTCTCACTGGTTGGAACAAGACCACCTCTCATCTCTGAGGTGGAGCAGTATGAGATGCACCACAAGAGCCGTCTTGCAACAAAGCCTGGAATCACCGGTATGTGGCAGGTGAGCGGCAGGAGTGACATCACGGACTTCGAGGAGGTCGTGAGATTGGATACGGAGTATATAGAGAACTGGAGCTTTGGGTTGGATATTCAGATTGTGCTTAAGACAGTAAAAGTTGTACTGGGAAGAGAAGGATCGAAGTAGATATGAGAATAGCAATGTTTGGACAGAAGAGAATACCATCCAGAGAAGGCGGTGTGGAGATAGTCGTTGAAGAACTTAGTACTCGTATGGCTGTTCTTGGACACAAAGTGACTTGCTATAATAGAAGAGGGCATCATGTGAGTGGTTCACAGTATGACACTTTCACGGAAAAAGAGTACAAGAATGTCAGAATAAAAACTGTTCCGACTATAGAGAAAAAAGGTCTTGCTGCTGTGTCGTCATCATTTTTTGCAGCACTTTGCAGCTTGTTTGGAAGGTATGATGTGGTTCACATACATGCTGAAGGACCGGCAGCGTTCTGTTTTATACCTAAATTGTTTAGGGAAAGGGTAGTAGTTACAGTTCATGGACTGGATTGGCAGAGAGAAAAATGGAAATCAGGATTTGGCGCAAAGTATATCCATTTGGGCGAAAAGATGGCGGTGAAACATGCTGATGAAATAATTGTACTCAGCAAAGGAGTTCAGAGATATTTTATGGATACATATGGCCGAGAAACTGTGTTCATTCCAAATGGCGTAAACAGACCTGAGATAAAACATGCTGACATAATTAACAAACGATTTGGATTATCAAAGGATTCATATATTCTATATCTGGGACGAATCGTTCCTGAAAAGGGAGAACATTATCTTATAGATGCATTCAAGCAGATAGATACCGACAAGAAACTTGTAATAGCAGGCGGTTCATCTGATACTGATGAATATATGGACAGACTGAAGAAGATGGCGCAGGGTGATGAAAGGATTGTGTTCACTGGGTTTGTACAGGGGCAGATGTTGGAGGAACTTTACAGTAATGCGTATATATATGTACTTCCGAGTGACCTTGAGGGTATGCCGCTTAGCCTTCTAGAGGCTATGAGTTATGGTAACTGTTGCCTTGTGTCTGATATAAAGGAGTGCACGGAGGTTATTGAGGATAAAGCTGAAGTGTTCAGAAAGTCAGACATAGATGATCTGAGAATAAGATTACAAGAATTATGTAGCAGAGAAGACTTGGTGCAGAAATATAAAAAGGATGCGGCAGAGTATATCTGCGGTCGGTATGATTGGAACAAAATAGTTGATAAAACACTTCAGATATACAAAAATTGTTAAAGAGGGAAACTAATGATAAGAGTATTACAGTGTGTTAATGATATGCATCGAGCTGGATTGGAGACGATGCTTATGAATTATTATAGACATATAGATAGAGATAAAATTCAGTTCGATTTTCTAACACATCGTCCTTATAGAAGTGATTATGATGATGAGATAGAGAGTTTAGGTGGAAAGATATACTATGCTCCTAGACTTTATCCTCAAAATTATCCTAAATATTTTAAATGGATGAAAAGTTTTTTTGATGAACATAAAGAGTATAAAATAGTACATTCTCACATTGATGCAATGAGTTATTTACCATTGAAAGCAGCAAAGAAAGCGAATATACCTATACGAATAGCTCATAGTCACAATACCTCTATTGATAAGGATTTTAAATATCCATTGAAGCAGTATTTTAGAAAGAAGATATGCGAAGTCGCAAATTATTATTGTAGTTGCGGCCATGAGGCTGGGGAGTTCCTTTTCCCTGGAAAAAATTTTCAATATATTCCAAATGCGATAGAGGCTGAACAGTTTCTTTATGATAAGACTATTAGAAAAATAAAAAGAGAAGAGCTTGGTGTATCTAATCGAATAGTTATGGGGCATGTTGGAAGATTGTCTTATCAGAAGAATCATGATTTCTTGTTGAAGGTTTTTAATGAAGTCCTTAAAGTAAAAAAATCTGTTGTACTTGTATTAGTTGGAACTGGAGAACGGGAACAAGAAATACAAAATAAAATTAGGTCGCTTGGGATAGAGAATGATGTAATAATGCTAGGAAATCGCGCGGATGTGGATGAATTGTATCAAGCCATGGACATATTTGTTATGCCTTCGTTTTTTGAAGGGGTGCCAGTTACTGGGATAGAAGCACAGTTTTCAGGATTACCATGTGTATTTTCTGATAGGGTACCTAAAGAAGTGTCTATATCTAACAGATGTATATTTATAAGCTTAAATCAAAGTGTTAGTGAATGGTCCAAGCTTATTATGAAAGCTTTTGATAATACTAAAAGAGAGGATAACGATGGTTTGATAGGAAGCGAGTTTGATATAGAAAATGCACATCGTATTTTGGAACGTTATTATATGGAATTGAATGATGGAGTAAATCGTTTAAATGAGAATAAGTGAAAGAACACAATATATTAATTATTTTATCTTTATTTTAGCAATTCTTTGTAAAGGCTTGGGAGATGCAATATTTGTAAAAGCTAACCCATATGGTTTTTTCAATTTGGTAAAATATATAATTTTGTTGATTGGTATATTTATCTATGCTTATGAGTTGAAAGAGAAAAAAGAAAGAGGATATAATCCGATTTTTCGGAAGGAATTTAATGTGCTTGTAAAAATGATAATAATTATATTTATTATTTCATGTTTTTATAGTATTTATAATGAACAATTTTCTTTTAGAACAGTGAAAGAATTGATATTCATTACTATTCCGATTGTATTTGCTTATTGCATGATAAATATATTTGAATTTTATCAAATCAACATATGTGCAAAGATATCTGCTACAATTTTTTTGCTTTCATATTTTTTGGAAATAGGAATTGGAAAATTAAATATTAGTATGGCGTGGAGTATGATAAAAAATATTTCGCTTTTAGGAGGCGATAACGATTTTTCAAAATCTGTTTTTGAATCCAGTTATTTTGCAGATCCAGTTATGGCACTGTTTTGTTTTTTTACATATTTCAGAGAAACAAAATGGATGATTGTTTGTTATATAGGCATTTTGTTAATGAATAAGAGAGTATTGATATTATTTGCAACGATAATACTTCTAATTAGAATTATTCCACAGTTAAAGTCTTTATTTGAAAAAAGGACAAATAGATTGGTAAAATACTGTTTGATTATCGTATTTATTGTATTGCCGTTTGTTGTAAAAGTGATGACTATGCCGTATGTAGAAATATATATATTCAATAGATTTGGAATAAATATGCAAGATTTTTGGATGGGTAGAGATGTCATGGTACAGAATTTACAGAATGCTGGATTTGAGTCATATGGTTTAGGGTCTACATTTGATTTTTACGGGAAATTATTTGAAATAGAAAGTCTGAAGTTTGTATTTGAATTAAGTGTTTTTGGATGGATTGTTATAGTTCTTTCATATTGGAAGATAATAGATAATTATCTTTATCTTATGATAGTAATGACATATATTTTTGTAAACATTAATACATCAACATCTATAATGACAGGAGCGTTTTCTTGGATTTTTTATTTATTGCTTATAGGATGCATAAAATATAAAGATAACGTGAAAATAAAAATGTGTTATTTATAAATAGATAGGGGATATGTATGAAGCAAGAGTTGATTAGTATAATTGTTCCTGTATATAAAGTTGAAAAATATCTTGAAAAATGCATAGATTCGATAGTACGGCAAAACTACTCGAACATAGAGGTTATTTTAGTAGATGATGGAAGCCCAGATAACTGTGGTGAAATATGCGAGTCTTGGATGAAAAAAGACAACCGAATAAGGGTTTTTCATAAGAAGAATGGAGGCCTATCAGATGCAAGAAACTGTGGTATTGAACACTCTAAGGGGGAATATATAACATTTGTTGATAGTGATGATTATATTTCCGAAGATTATATAATGAAACTATATTACTTTCTTGTGGAAAACAATGCAGATATTTCTGTGTGTAACACAGATATTGTATTTGAGGGTAGTAATGCAAACGAAGTAAAAGATGCAAACATTATGATAAAGAGGTATGATCCTGATTCTGCATTTGAAAATATGTTATACGAAATAGATTTAACAAATTCAGCATGGGGAAAGTTATACAAAAGAAAGTTATGGAATGGGATTCGTTTTCCTGTAAACAAACTTTATGAAGATATGTTTGTTACTTATAAGTTATTTTATAAAGCGAAAAATATTATTTATGTACCGGAGAAACTTTATCATTACCTCGTACGAAGTGATAGCATTTTAGGAACGGTTAGTGTTGACAAACAGATGGATATGTATTCTGCTGCGGTGGAGATGCTTAACTATGCATCAAAAATAAATCATAATTTAACTAAAGCTGCACAATGTAGACTATGTAATTCTTGCATAGAAATAGCAATGAGATGCAAAAAAGACGAAAGTCTACCTAAATTTGTATGGGAAAAGATTAGAAGATATAGATGCAAAGTTATCTTTAATAAGAAAATCAAAAAGAAGTATAGAATACTGGCTTGTGTTTCGTTTGCGGGGGCTAGGAATTTGAGAAATATTTATCAGAAGTTTAGAAAACGATAGTGTGGAGAGATAGGAAAATGCATGCATATTTAGTGATGGTTCATAAGAATATAAATCAAGTAAAAAAATTACTGGAATTATTAGATTATTATGACAACGATATATATATACATGTTGACAGGAAGGCAAAAAAAGAAATAGTAGAGTGCGATTTTTCTGTTGTATGTAGGCATTCGAAGGTTTATCAATACAGCGAGATAGATGTTTATTGGGGAAATGTAAGTCAAATAAAGTGCGAATTGTTTTTGTTGGAACAGGCTAAAGAACATAAGCAATATCAATATTATCACTTAATATCGGGCATGGATTTGCCATTAAAAACTCAAAAGGAGATACATCAATTTTTTGACTTGAATTCTGGAAAAGAATTTGTGAATTTTTCTGGTGAAGAAAAAACTGCAGGATTGTATATAGAAGATCGTGTAAGGTATTATTGGGCAACTCGATGGTATGGGATATTAAGGATTAAATATAGCCAAGCGATAATGAGAAGATTGGATTTGATTTCTGTTAAACTTCAGAAATTACTAGGAGTAAACAGACTTGATAAAGAAAAGAGACTATATCATGGTGCAAATTGGTTTAGTATTACCGATGATTTAGTATCAGAATTGTTACGAGATAAAAATTTGATTTTTAAACAATATAAGGCTTCTAATTGTGCAGATGAGGTGTTTATCCAAACCTTCATAATGGAAAATGCAAAATATTGGGAAAATCTCTACATTCCTAAAATCAATAATGGATTTAGAGCCATATTAAGGAATATTGATTGGAAAAGAGGAGCTCCATACACGTGGCACAAAGAAGATTTTGAAGAGTTGGTGAATAGTGATTTCCTTTTTGCGCGTAAATTTGATGAAAATGTGGACTCGGAAATAATAGATATGATATATGATTATATAGTTGGTGGCAGTGAAAATGATAAAAACGAGAGATGATTTGAAAAGATATGTAGACGCAGAAAGAAAATTATATTTAGGCGAAAAAACATATATTCAGAGAATAAAAGAAAGATTGTTGAGAACAGAGGATTATTTGTTATGGAGATATGTATATCTTATGCGAAAGGCGGAGTATTATGGAAATAATGATAATCTTATTCTGTTTATGTGGTATCAGAGAAGAAAAAATATATTAGGCGTGAAATTGAATATTACAATAAGAAAAAACAATTTTAATGAAGGTGTCAGGATATGGCACAGTGGAATAATAATTAATGGATATGCAAAAATCGGTAAGAATTGTCAACTTCATGGGTTTAATTGTATTGGAAATAAGGGTGGAACAGACGAAAAAGCACCTATTTTAGGAGATAATATAGATGTAGGAGTGGGAGCGAAAATAATTGGAAACGTATATATTGCTGATGGAGTAAAAATAGGAGCGAATGCGGTTGTTAATAAATCGTGTTATAAAAAAAATGCAGTGTTGGTTGGAGTTCCTGCAAAAATAATAGAAACAGAAAGTAAAATATAATATAGATTATACAAGGAAATATAAATATGTATGATAAAGTAAGTATAATTATTCCTGTTTACAATGCCAAGAATTTTATCGAAAGATGTATAGGTTCAGTTCTGTGTCAGAGCTACAGTGATATAGAAGTAATCACTGTTGATGATGGTTCATCTGATGGAAGTGGAGCTATACTAGATATGTTGGAAAAGCAAGATAGAAGAATTCTAGTTATTCATCAAGAAAATACGGGTGTTTCGGTAGCGAGAAACAATGGCATTAAGGCTGCTACGGGGAAGTATATTTTGTTTGTGGATGCAGACGATATGATAGAAGCTGATGCAATTGAAAAGTTGATGGACAATAGTGAAAATGATCTTGTGTGTGGGTCTTATGTCACTTTTAAGGATAAAAAGCAAAAGAAGTTTTGCTACGAAGAGAAATATTATTCGGGAATTAAGAAAATAGAGTTAATAAATGATGTAGCAAATGCTCCTTGGGGAAAGTTATTTAAAAGAGAGATTATTGATAGAAACAATATATATTTCCCAGTTGATATTCCTTATGGGGAGGATTCTATATTTTTGATAAGTTATATAAAATATGCCAAGGACATTACTGTTTTGAATGATATTGTATATAGATATAATGTTTCAAATGAGGAATCTGCAATGAAGAAGTTTTATCCGAATATGTATGAGTATCTTTATATGGCATTAGAAAAAAAACGAGAATTTTACAATATATATTCTGAAAAATTTAATGATATAAGTGATAGAAATAATTATTATGAAATGTGTATAGCGCATTATGTAAAACATAAATATAAGATAGGCATATTAAAAGCAAAAGAAGTTTTCGGAATATCGGAAAATACTAATTTATCAATAATTAAATGGAAATTTCGCCATGCTAAGGAATATATAGGGTATACAGTAAAGTATGGAGAGAGGAAAGCAGATTAAAGTGAAAAAAATTGGAATTATTACTATTAATGATAATGATAATTATGGAAATCGATTACAAAATTATGCTGTACAAGAGATTATAAAAAAAGTGGGCGGAGAAGCTTACAATATAGAGAACTATATCCAATTTAATTCCAGAAAGCATTATTTTGTAAAAAGATTTTTGTATAGGAATTTCCCAAGAAATTATTCTGAGCGTCAGACTAGAAGAGAAAGGTTTAAAGAGTTTAATAAACTAATCTCTTATTATAATGGGATTTATTGTCCGTATAAAAAATATGAGTTTTTTGATTATATTTTTTCAGGCTCAGATCAGGTATGGAATCCTGAGTTTGCTGCAGATGATGCAACATTACTTAGGTATTTCCCTGCTAATAAACGAATTGCAATAGCGGCGAGTTTTGGTGTTAGTAGTATCCCTGATGAAAAAGCAAAAGAGTATGCCGATGAGCTCGGCAAATTTAAAGCAATTTCTGTAAGGGAAGAAGATGGCGCAGAAATTGTAAAGAACTTAACAGAAAAAGATGCAGAGATTTTGGCAGACCCAACTATGATGTTAGGAGCTGAAGAATGGAGAAACATTTCTAAGCCGCCAACTAAACTACCTGAAAAAAAATATATATTGACATATTTCTTGTCTGAAAAAAATAAATGTGCTAAAACCCTTATAAAAGAACTAGAAAAAGATTATCATGTTATTTCACTTAATGATAATGAAGATGAAATTGCCAGAGATGCAGGACCTAGGGAATTTTTATATCTTTTTGATAATGCGGAATTAATCTTAACAGATTCATTCCATGCATGTGTCTTTTCGATACTTTTTAACAAACCATTTGTTGTATATGATAGGCAAAATAGTGGTAGGGGAATGAATTCAAGAATAGATACATTGCTTAGAAAGTTTGATTTAATGCGAAAACATTATGGAGTTGGATTAGAAAACAATATATGGGAACATAATTATGGAAAGTTGGAAGAAATTCTAGAAATAGAGAGAAGAAAATTTATGGATTTTGTCAGAAGTGCAATAGATGAATAATATAAATAACTTATAGGAAAGATGATTGATCGCAGATAATTTAGAATTTAGTTTGCTATATTTGAGTTGAAATTATAAAGAAAGGAATTTGACTTTGTCAATAAATGCTAATGGAAGAATCTCGTACGGCCTATGTAAAAAAGAATATTTTTTATAATTATGTTAGTACTATAATAACTTCATTATTTTCGATTGCCTGTAGGACAATTTTTGTGTATACGTTAGGTGCTGATTATTTAGGAGTTTCAGGTTTATTTACTAATGTATTGGGTGTTTTGTCATTCACGGAACTGGGAATAGGAGCGGCGATTATATTTGCGTTATATAAACCAATTGCGATAAATGATAACGAGAAAGTTAAATCATTATTAGCTTTATATAAAAAGGCTTATCGTTTAATAGCTGTGATAGTATCAATAATAGGGTTGGCACTTATTCCGTTTCTAGATGTTTTGGTCAAGACAGAAATTCCTATTACTGAAATTAGACTTTATTATTGTATATTCTTATTTAACACGGTTTCGTCTTATTTTGTAACATATAAAACATCATATGTTACAGCTTTGCAAAAGGATTATTTGGTTACAAATACTACAACCATAGGAACTATAATAACAAGTATATTTCAGATAGTTCTTTTGTTATTAGGTGGAGACTATTTAAGATATTTATTAATTGCGGCAGTGGTTGGACTGTTACAAAAAATAGTGACGGTTATTTATCTTAATAAAAAGTTCCCAATTTTAAAGGAACGGAGCGCTGTTCCTTTGGATGATGACACGAAACATAAAATATGGAAAAATGTAAAGGCGCTAATTATACATAAAATAGGAGATGTCTCAGTTAATCAAACGGATAATATTATTATTTCAGCTTTTATTAGTACAGCTACAGTTGGTATTTTGTCTAATTACACTACTCTTAACACACTTATTTCGACATTTACAAATAAATTTTTCTCTAGTTTTACGGCTAGCCTAGGTAATATGTTAGCTAAGGAAAATATTGAAAAACAAAGAAAAATATTTGACGTATATGATCTTCTGGGGTTTTGGATTTATGGATTCGTATTAATAGCGTTTGTTACATTGTCTCAGCCCTTTATTTATTTATGGTTAGGGGAAAAAATGCTGTTAGACAATATAACAATGATATTATACTTTGTATCATTATATTTTGCCGGAATGACGTTTATTCCCTACAACTTTAAGGTAGCGGCAGGTCGGTTTAATGAAGATAAATGGGTAGCATTTGCGCAGGCGATAACAAACCTTTTAGTAAGCATTATTGCTATTAAACTAGTTGGACTCCCTGGAATTTTTATCGGAACTATAGTGTCTAGAATGATAGTAGTTGTCGTTAGACCGTATATCGTTTTTAAATATGTATTATGCACAAGTTCAAGAAGATATTTTATAAGGCTAATTTTAAGATCGTTACTTGCTTTTTCTATATGTATATTAATGTGGGCAATTAAATCATATATCTGGGGAGAGAAAACTATAGTTAGATTTGTTTTGTTATGTATAAGTACTTTATTAATTCCCAATTTAATATTTATTGTTTTGTATGGTAGAAGTGAGGCTTTTCAAGATATATTATCAAGGGTTAGGAAAAGGTGATTAGGTGTTAAATAAGAATTTGGTAAGCATGATAGTTCCGATTTATAATGGAGAAAAATATTTGCATAGATTCTTAAAATCGGTGATTTCACAGACTTATGACAACGTGCAGTTGATATTGGTAAATGATGGATCTACAGATTGTAGTGACAGTATTATAAAAAGTTATGCTTGTGAACTTAAAGATAAATTTACAGAGTATATATATATATATCAGTCTAACAATGGGGCAGCTTCTGCGGTTTGTAATGCACTGAAATATGTTGAAGGTGAATATTTATGTTGGGCAGATTGTGATGATGAATTATTACCAGATAATATATACAAAAAATATATGTTCTTGAAAAATAATAAAGAATATGGAATGGTGAATTGTGGCGCAATGGCGATAAGCCAAGATTCAGGGGAGATATTATATAAAATGATAATTCCTAAAGGTCAAAGAAATGAGAATATGTTTAAACAAATTATAGATGGAATACCTGTATATCCAGGTGTATTTATGCTGCGCACTCAATTATTATTTGATAGATTGGAAGCTCGAAAAATATATTTCAACAAAGAAGCTGGGCAGAATTATCAATTATTGCTTCCCGTTGCCTATGACAATAAATGTGGTTTTATTGATGATATTCTATATAATTATTATGTGAGGGAGGATTCCCATTCTCATTGCGTTGATTATAATCGCGCATATCAACGTACTTATGTAAGAGAAAAATTATTGGATAATGTATTAGTGTTTATGCCACTATATGAAAAAAAAATGTTAATGTGTAAAATCTCGTATGAATGTCTGGTGCAAAGATTTAACTTATCGTTTAATGAAAATGATAAATTGAATAATAATAAAGTTTACGAAGATCTAAAAAATGGACAGAGAGATATAAAGATAAAAATTAAACATTTTATTATAAATTGTAAAACGATAAATACACTTTATAGATTGATAAGGAGAATTATATGAAGGTTTTAATAACCGGTGGGACAGGAACAATATCTTCTGGGTTAGTACAAGCATCATTGGAAAACGGAAATGAAACATATGCTATTACAAGAGGGACAAATAAATACAAAAATATTGAGGGAGCAAAATACCTTTATGCAGATATTTGGAATAAAAAAAAGGTTGAATCTGTATTGGGAGATAAGAAATTTGATGTTGTAGTAGAATGTTTAGCAATGGATGTTAAACAGTTAAAAAAATCGCTTGATAATTTTGCTGAAAGATGTGACAAATATTTTTTTATATCTACTGCAGGAATATATTCTAGAAAGAGGGATGGTAGAATAAAGGAGGTTGATTCTAAAAATTTTGAAGATTGGTTATATACAAAAAATAAAATTGAATGTGAAAATTTTTTAAAAGATTATTCCAGGCAATATGGTCTAAAATTTACTATAATTAGACCCACTGTAACATATGGAGATTATAGGGTTCCATTTCCAATAGCGACAAGATCTCCTGGATGGACATTCTTTGATAGAATTCAAAAAGGTGAATTAATGCTTGCTTCGGACAACGTAAAGTATTCAATTATTCATATACATGATTTTTCGAAAATGGTTATTAGCTTGTTTGACAATAATAAAGCAGTTAATGAAGATTATCATATAGCCTCAAATAACAACGATATATATTGGGATGATGTAATAACAACGAGTGGGAAGCTATTAGATATAGAGCCGAAGATTGTTCATGTTTCAGCAGAACATATAAGAGAAGTATGGCCTTCAATATATGAAGAATTAGCACTAAATAAGAATTTATCATTAGTACTTGATGACACTAAGATTCGTGAGACAACAGGTGTAACAGCAGAGATAAATTTGGAGACTGGAATTACTCAAATTATAGATTCGATGAAAAGGATGTTTGATACTAATAATGATAAATTGGATTTTAGATGGAATGATTATTGTAATGCAACGATATACCATGCATACATTAATGGTTACTTATGCGAGGATGAGAAGCAAACTGTAAAGAATTATATAGATAATTATGGATCTGATATATTCTTGAAAAGTATAAGAAATGTGAGGCAATACAATCGAGATGTAGTTAAACAGGCAAAAATTTATAAGATAAAAAAAGTTATAAAAAGGATTTTAAATAGATAGGGTAGTATTAATGGTTGAAAGTGTAAAAAAGGAAAAGTGTACTGGTTGTAAAATGTGTGCAGATGTATGTCCTAAAAATGCAATAACATTTGAAAACGATAAAGAAGGTTTTTGGTATCCTATTGTAAATGATAGGTGTATTAATTGTGGACTGTGTGTAAAAAAATGCCCCGCTTTAGCGGAACACAAAGCTGGAAAGAGTAGTCCAGAGGTTTATTCTGTTTGGAGTAAGAATGAAGAAAACAGAATTACCAGTACTTCAGGCGGAGCATTTTGGGAAATAGCAGAGCTTTTTCTGTCTGAGGGCGGAGTTGTTGTTGGTTGTAGATATAAATCAGATTGGAAGTCGGCTGAGCATATTATTGCGCGAAATTTGGAGGAACTAAAACAAATAAAGGGCTCAAAATATTTTCAGTCTGATGCAGAGGGAATTTATAGTCAAGTAAAAATGGAACTTGATAAAGGTATCAAAGTGTTGTTTTGCGGATCTCCATGCCAAAATGCTGCTATAAAAGCTTTTCTAGGGAAAGAGTATGTAAATCTATATTGTATGGATTTCATTTGTAGAAGTATAAATTCGCCTAAAGCATTTAGTGCATACATAGATGAACTGGAGGAAAAATATGGTTCGAAAGTTTCTTTGGTTCATTTGAAGAATAAAAAAAATGGATGGCAAAGTTTGGCGACACAGGTAAAGTTTGAAAATGGACAGGAATCTATAAAAGATAAAAATGAAGACCCGTGGGTGCGAGGATTTATATTTAATGATTTATACACAAGAGAGTCATGTTTTAATTGTCAGTATAGAACAATACCTAGACAAAATGCTGATATTACAATTGGAGATTTTTGGGGAATAAAGAATCAATCTTCGGATGATATGTTTAAGGGAATCTCGGTCATGCTGCTCAATACAGATAAGGGCCGTGAATTATTTGAGAAATCAAAACAAGCTTTTCAATATAGAAAATATAGAATAGAGGATGTGCTGCCAGGCAATCCGGCACTTTTGAATAATCCTGTTAGAACTGACAAACAAGAGAAATTCTTTAAATTATTAGAGAATCATACCTTTAGTTATTCTGTTGATAAATGTATAAAGAGAAATGTATATATGAAAATAAAGGATCTGATTATGAACATATTACGCAAGTGTAAAAAACTTGCTTGGCTTATATTAAAGTCTGATATAGATTTATTTAAATTTGTGCATTATAACTACTTTTGTAAGAATATAATTAGAAAAAGCAAAGCCAGAATTATGCCACATAAGAATGCAATTTTAGATTTGCAGGGAAATTCAAAAATTATATTGTCAGGTGAAAAAGATTTACATATAGGTATAAATAAACTTAAGGGGTCAAAGGCTGAGACACATGTTAGAATGAATAATAATGCCGTTTGGAATTGTACCAATGGTGCGGACTTGTTTTATAACACTGTTTTGGAGATAAAGCCAAATGCAGTATTTAATTCTGGATATTTTTCTGCAAATGGAGGTAGTGTTATTATTATTCATAAGCAAGTGGATTTTGGCGATGATGTAATGATAGGAAGAAATGTTATAGTATATGATAGTGATTTCCATACGCTCTATAACAGGAAAGGGGAAGCTTGTAACCCACCTAAAACTGTTGTTATAGAGGACCATGTTTGGCTGACTTCAAACATTATTGTACAAAAAGGCGTAACTATTGGAAGAGATAGTTTAATTACCGCCTATACGACTGTAAATAAGGATGTTCCACCACATTCTATATTTGGAGGAAATAGTGTGGGAAATCAAATTAAAGATAGTGTTGCGTGGGGAAGAGAAACTTGTCCGTTGGAAAATTTGGATGTCTGAGGCAATGCCATTAAGCTAACTGTTCGCTAAGTGTTCGATGTATCAGAAAGAACCACAACCAATGTTGTATTCCGGATGAAGATCCAAAAAATTCTGGTTTTGGACACAACAAAAATAGGAGCCTGTGAAAAATTTCTGTAAATTAAACGAAGCAGTAGGTGCCTGGACCCATGAACAAAGGGTGTCCTTTCAGACGATGGTGGGAAGCAATGCGGTTATAGTTGTAGAAAATTTCAATAGTGGTATCTGTTACCTTTACATCGACTTTCTTTTTGATGTATTCATAAGGAACTGAGTATAGCAATAAAGTAGAAAACAAGAGATAGCTGGTCTCATGAGTTGTGATGTAATTTATGAATTTTATATGATATAAGCAGTGGTTGGGATTAAATTGTCAATTTGCGGTGTATCTTATGAAGTGATTGCAAGGATTATATCGTTAGGAGTTGTAAGTATACAATAAACAACACATAAGCACTTTATAAAAAATACAACATATTCTCCTGTGAGTTTGAGATATTATTGAGGAAAGAGGAAGATAAAAATGAATAGTCAGACGGGAATAGCTACAGTTAATGGAAATAAAATAGATATCAAAGGAAATTATCAAATTAGTAGAGCTGTGAGGGTGTTATCTAGATTTGGGTTAATTACATTCTCGAGAACAATTAAATTTAAAAGTTCCGAATATGCGGTGTGTTTTTTTAAACCAACAGATGTTATGAAAAGCATGTATAATTTAGGAAATGAATTATTAGTTGTGTGTTGTGCTGATGGGATGAATGAATTCAAAAGCAGAACGAAAGATTTTATAGATTTTATGTTGGTAACTAATACAGAATTTAAAAATCGCCTGGACAAGGTAACATGTTTTTTGATAGATGGGGATTCCAATATTATAGATATAGTAAAAAGGGATAGAATAGAAAATCCAGATGCTCGTCTCATTGTACCATTTAGTATAGAAGAATTAAATGAGCAGTTTAATGAGAATACACTAAGTAATAGAATGAGAGATTTTTTGTACGAAAAAGACTTATTTGGAATTGCTAGTCCATTGAAAAATGATATGTTGTTTTTTGGAAAAGATAGAACAAATATCATCTCAGAGTTATTCGCAAGGTATAAACAAGGTGAGGCAGGGGGACTGTTTGGATTAAGGAGAATAGGAAAGACATCTATTTTAAATTTATTAAAGTTACGTATTGATGAATCTGGTGGGGTGGCTGTGTATTTTGATTGTTCAGGTGTTCATCAAAATCATTGGAATGAGTTATTACAATATATAATTTTAAATATAAAAGAGCAATACTCTATTTCTGACGATAAGATGGAATATGATAAGAATAATAGTTTAATTGGTGACAGGTACAGTCAAAAGAATGCAGCAAAGAGCTTCCTTCAAGATATTGGTAAATTGTATGTTTTGTTAGGACGTAATCGAATATTAGTTATATTGGATGAAATAGAGAGTATTAGTTTTACAACGTCTCCAGCGCAGTGGTGGAGAACGGAAAATGATGCTTTGTATTTTTGGCAGGCGATACGTATGTTGATGCAAATGCATAATGAGTATTTGTCATTTGTTATTGCTGGTGTAAACCCTATGTGTGTTGAGGTGCCACTGATAAATAACTATGACAATCCAATATTTGGCATGATAAATCCGATTTATACATCGCTTTTTGAATATGATGATATAAAAAACATGATTTCTAGTATTGGTGGTAGATTAGGTATATCTTTTGAAGATTCTGTTTATGCAAAACTTATGGAAGATTATGGTGGACATCCATTTTTGATTCGACAGGTTTGCAGTAAAATAAATAATGATTTAAAAGCAAAACATATAGAAAGACCGACAAAAGTATCAAGAAACAGTTATTCTTTGAAATGTGATGAGTATAAGCAAGGAATGACAAGCGTAATAGAACAGATACTTGGAGTTATAGAAAACTATTATCCTAGAGAGTTTGAACTTTTAAAAAGGCTTGCTTTGGATGGACGAGAGTCGTTCAGAAAAGAAATAGCTCTTGGAGAAAAAGAAGTACAACATTTGATAGGCTATTGTATAATTGAAAAAGAACAAGGTGAATATTTTATAAGAATAAAATCTATAGAGGAATATATAAAAAGCAAATTTATATATGACACAACATTGATAGAGCAAAGTGATAAACGGACAAGAATCAATATTCGAAGAGATAATATTGAAGAAAAAATAAGAGAAATGTTATTGTTTTATCTTAAATCTAAATATGGAAAAAAAGCCAAAGATCAGTTGATAGTTATGGCTGAAAGATCGACAAATGACAAAACACAAAAACTGAAAATGATAAATGCACCTACTTTAAAGGGGGCAATACAGGAGTTATATTTTTCGCAATTAAAAAATTTGATGATAAATGACTGGAAATATTATGCAGCAATATTTCCGGATAAAAGCCAGTTTGAGGCATATATGGAAATTTTAAATAAGTCAAGAACGGCGGGGGCACATGCACGTCCTATATCGGATGATGAAGAAGTAATGTACAAGGTCGCTTTTGATTATTTTGAGAATGCATTAGAAGAATATTAAAAATACTGCCCGAGTCAAAGCCACGAGGCAATGCAATTAAGCTAACTGTTTGCTAAGGAAATCCGAGGTGTCAGGTGCACATGAACGGGATATGTACAAATAGTGGAGAGGAATGTGAAAGAGTCGTATGAAATTAATTATATGTGGAAATGGTCTGGATTTGCATGATGGATTTAAGACTAGATATCAGGATTATGGCACCATTGGCAATGTCATTAAGTTAACTGTTCGCTAAGTGTTCGATGTATCAGGAAGAACCACAACCAGTGTTGTATTCCGGATAAAGAGCCCAAAAATTCTGTTTTGGGGCACAACAAATAGACAGACGTTGTCTGCCTGAAAAACTATTCAGTTAATCATCGTCATCTGTAATGGAAATGAATTGCACTTATTCCCCTGAGATGACGAGGGAACTGCCGGAACTCCGTTTTTACTGCATGGACGTACCTGGTTGTGAACTCCCAGATTTAAGTACAACTCAATAAAAAATACACGGGTTCAAAAATCCGGCCTCCCTTGAAAAATATGGAAAAACCCGCATTTTTCAGTTGCAAAAGTGCGGGTCTTATGTTAAGAGGGTAGTAGGTGCCTGACCCCATGAACATGATATACTGGGAGCGGTAGCTCCCTGCGCTGCTCTAATAATCACACACCTCTCCGTGGTGAGCAGCAGGCAACGATCTTATGATCGGCTGAGGTGTGATTAAAAAGTTAATGATTAGACGAAGGAGGAAAAGTAGTTGGCAAATGAAAATTTGATTAGGCTTATTGAGCAGACTCCAGATATAAAAAAACGATTCAAAACGGAGTACATATCTTTGGGAAAGCCAGCCGGAAAGCCTGCTATTCAGACTCCATATCAAACGATTCATAATGATGAAAAATATTTACTGTGGAAAGCAGAAATAGAGGCGGAACTTGAAAAACTTCCACAGAGCAAAACAGTCCAAGATGTAATTCATCTTTTTTCAAAAATGGGAAAAAACTTTAGTGATGATTCAACATTTGCTCAATTAGAGGCCAAATTAACAGTATTAGGAAAAACACTATCTGAATTTGTAGAGGAGGGAAGTGGGATGGATAAACCACATAAATTATTTATATCACACAGTAGTAAAGATGTTGATTATGTCGAGGCATTTGTGGGTTTGCTTGAAATTCTGGGGTTAAGAGATGAAGAAATAATTTGTTCATCAGTTCCTCCGTACTGTATTCCACTTGGCAATAAGGTGTATGAGTGGCTTGTTAATGAATTTCAGAATAGTGACCTTCATGTGATTTATGCTTTTTCAAAAGATTATTATAGTAGCGCTGCATCATTAAATGAAATGGGAGCTACATGGGCAATGAAACATAAATGGACAGGAGTTTTACTGCCAGGATTTCAATTCAATCAGCTAGATGGATGCATTGATAAGACACAAATAGCAATTAAATTAGATGATTCAGACAACAGGACATTAAAATATAGATTGAGTGAGTTTAAGGATGGACTTATAAAAGAGTTTAATCTTCGCCCAATGTCTGAAGCAACATGGGAAAGGCAGCGCGATGACTTTTTAGATAGAATATCTACTATTACGGAAGCTAGGGCAAGAGAATGTAAAGATACAGGGGAGGCTGATCAACGACACGTGCCAACAGTAGGGCAATATGACGTTGGTAGCATTCCAGTTGAACCAGCGTTTCTTTTAGTATACGCAGCCGAGGGAAATGGACAAATCTTTAGAATTGCTACATTAGATTCAGCAGTTCAGGTCTCAGCTGATGACAAACAGTTTATGGCAGATAATTCACAGAGAGAATCTGCCAGATGGCAAGAAGCATTGGATATGCTTATTATGTGGGGCTGGGTTAAGTCTGTTGGCCGAAAAGGCGAGGTATATGAAGTGACGGGAACGGGATATATGAAAGCAGACTGGCTGAAAGATGGTATGTGTATTGACACGAGCAAGGAACCACTAGAAGAATTAAAACAGTTTGAAGCTTAAAAGGAAAGAGGTTATCACCTATGCCCAAAAGAAATAGTAGGTGCCTGGCCCCATGAACATACATTTGAATCCTGCACAGAGTAGTAGGTGCCTGGTCCCATGAACAAAGTGTGTTACTGTCACACAGTGCTTGAGTGAGTTGGAGACGAATGACGAGGATGAGTTGGAATATATAACTATAGATGCAAATGTGCTATGTACAAACTCAAAAATTGTTCCAGCAAGCATATATGATTGGGTAGCAGAAGTGATAACTGATCAAGGAAAATATGCAATACAACTTTCAAATATAAAAGATACATCATATTTTAATTTCTCTAATGTTATTTACTTAAATCAAAATCAAAGCGAGATAGTACTTTTGAATGGAAAAATTCCAGTTAAAGCTATGATGCTTGTTGATAAATACAGGGGGGATAAATAAGGTTACAAAAATAGATAAAATGACAATAATGTATCGATATAATGGTGGTAAAAAAAGAAAAAAATGTAGGATAATCTTGCGCGACCCTGCGGTGTGAGTCACACATGAATGAGATTTATGATTTTAGTGTTTCAATACGACGAGGATAAAATGTATAAATAAAAAGAGTGTAATTGGTGTAAATAGTTCGGATGATGAGCTTTACTGTACAATTGATTTTGACAAAAAAGACAATAGGAAATTAAATAGTTAATTTTAGTTTGGATGGTGAATATGGCGGCATTAAAAGAAGAGAGTATTTTATATGAAAAGTTGGCAATCTTTTATGAAAATCACAAGGATAATATTTCATTAGATGTATTTTCAGAAGGTGTAAATATTGCTAAAAAGGCGGAAAGAATAGAAATAAGATATATATTATATAAACTAAAAAGTTTGTATGGTGATGATGATTTAAGCGAGAAAAGTAATAAAATTATAAAGATGATTAAATACTTGTTTGGTAATAATAGGAGGAAGTCTTTTATAATTGCGATATTAGAAACTGCATTAGAAGGAATGTAAAGAGAGTGAGAATAGAGACTGTCCGGGAAAAACGAGGCAATGCCATTAAGCTAACTGTTCACTAAGCGTTCGATGTATAAGAGGTATGCTGCAGATGTAATCAAGCGACATGAACTTCCTAAAACATTGGGAGAATACATAATGGCATGTGAAAAATTACTATAAAATTAGAAAATAACTAACCAGTATGCTTGCAGATTTGTTGCATGTCTGGTAAGGCAGACGTTGCCTGCCTGAAAAATAATTCAGTTCATCATCTGTAATGGAAATGAATTGCACCTATTCCCCTGAGATGACGAGGAAACTGCCGAAACTCCGTTTTTACTGCATGGACATACCTGGTCATAAGCTTGATTATGTCAATGCCAGGTCCGGTATCCCGTAAACGCTCCATAGCCGGTACCTACCCATCTTACCCGAATTTTTTTATAATTACCTCAACTAGTTGGAAAATAAGATCGAAAAATCCAAATATTCGGGAGGTAGATTATGGCGACACGACTTGCTATTCGGGAAAAGCAACTTGCAACTTGGACCGCGATTATTCAGGAATGCAGGAACAGCGGCATGAAAACAAAGGACTGGCTTGCTGAAAATAAAATATCAAAGGATCAGTATTACTACTGGTTCAAGCAGCTGAGACTTGCAGCGTGCATGCAGTCTTCTGGTCATCAACCAGAATTGCAAGTTGAATCGGAGAAGCCACAGATAGTCAAGTTGGAATGCGCTGATTATCAGAATGACCTTGATTCGTGCAGCAGTTCAAAGATAAGGATAGACCGTGGTAGCATACACATAGAGATCGCTGGCGGTGCTTCTCCCGCAGTGATCCGCTCCATCGTGGAGGTCCTTGTAGATGCTGAATGACACAGTTGGGTTTTCTGAAATATACATAGTATGTGGCAGAACAGATCTGAGGTATGGTATAGACAGTCTTGCCGGAGTACTCAGATCTATCGGCATAGAGAACCCCGCAACGGCAGGGACGCTTTACTTGTTCTGCGGAAGAAGATCTGACAGGATCAAGGGGCTTGTATGGGAAGGAAGGTTTAGTTAGAAACAGTCGCGTGTGAACGTTTGATGAATATGTGCGTCTGCTGTTCCAAAATATAATTATTGATGCGTGTTATAAATCTATTTGGAAATTAACATAATTTACTTGAAAAAGTACCCTTTATCCATCTTTATGTTATACTTATACCAACCACAACTTGTTTTGTATAAAGAGGTATAACATATGAAGATTCTTATCACCGGCGGAGCTGGTTTTATTGGTAGTAATTTTATATTTTATATGATGGACAGACATCCTGAGTATGAGTTTGTGTGCGTGGACAAACTTACATATGCGGGAAGTCTGGATACGATTAGACCTGTCTTGGACAGGTCTAATTTTGTTTTTTATAAGGCGGATATATGCGATAGATGTGAGATGTATCGTATATTTGAGGCGGAGAGGCCGGATGTGGTCGTGAATTTTGCGGCAGAGTCGCATGTAGACAGATCTATAGATAACCCGGAGGTGTTCCTTGATTCTAATATCAAGGGTGTGTCCGTGTTGATGGATGCATGCATGCGATATGATGTCGGCAGATTTCATCAGATTAGTACGGATGAGGTGTATGGAGATCTGCCCCTTGACAGGTCGGATCTGTTATTCACTGAAGAATCGCCGATTTGTCCGAGCTCGCCGTACAGCAGCTCGAAGGCGGCAGCAGATCTTTTGGTTATGGCTTATCATAGAACGTATGGCTTACCGGTAACCATCAGCAGGTGTTCAAATAATTATGGACCATACCAGTACCCTGAGAAACTTATCCCTTTGATGGTGACAAATGCATTGGCAGACAGGCCACTGCCTGTTTATGGACAGGGGATAAATGTCAGGGATTGGATACATGTGGATGACCATTGCCGTGCCATAGATGCGATATTGACCCGGGGAGAAGTTGGTGAGATATACAATGTGGGAGGTCATTGTGAACGGGCAAATATTGATATTGTCAGGATGATTTGCAGGGAATTGGGTAAGCCCGAGTCACTCATAACATTTGTCACCGATAGGAAAGGCCATGATCTGCGGTATGCTATCGATTCAACTAAGATTGAACAGACTCTTGGCTGGCGGCCGGAAGTGAATTTTGATGATGGAATACGGAGAACTATCAGGTGGTACGCAGATAGGTTGAGGGGGATGTTGGATACGGGAGTGTGAACGGATGATGGTGTATTCTAATAGTGATAAATCCTGAACTGATAGGTGATTATTGGGTAGCAAAAGCTATGCAAAATAGCTGGATAAAACCTGATGTAGCATTTTTGAATTTAGTTCCTTCGGGTATTCAGACAATGGTTATGTTGCTCATTACAGAGATCGTTACTTCGCTCATGACGAGGAGCTATATAATTGAAAATATGGCGTTGTCTACAGAAATGTATATAACATGATGGTGGTAGACCCGATACGCAAAGGTGATAATGGGTTTATGGATATGCGAGAGTCTTGCCAAATGGAAAAGATGGTGTAATGATTCTGGTGAAGCGCAATGGAAAATATATTTTGTTGAAACAGTTTAGACATGCAATCAGAAGAGACCAGTATGCATGCCCTCGTGGTTTTTCTGATCCAAATTGTACATCGGTTGAAGATGTACGCCGTGAGATCCAAGAGGAACTGGAAGCCGATATCATAGGAGCACCAATAGAATTTGGCCGTATAGCCGACTACAGTGGCCTCACAGGGGGCTATGGCCATGTATTTTTGACCAATATGGGGGACTATAGACCAATACTGGAATTTTTGCTTGCTTGGAACGGGAATATGATTCTGTAAGTAATGTTTCAATTCCAAATAAGTATAGGAAATTGAAAGATGTATAGAGATTTAATATGTATCCAGAATCCTGGACATATATTTATGAACTAAGTTGGGCACATGGATGTTATCCTGTATTATTCAGGTGGCATCCAGTTTTTTTCTGAATTCTTCTAAAGGAGAATAGTCTTTTCTGCATCCATAATATTTACCATAACAATTACATTCTCGTGACATGGATTATATAATGAAATGTTCCTGTAAGTCTCATTAAAGATACTTTTTATTTCTTTTAGTTTTTTGATTACGTTCGGCAACTATCGTTCTCGGTATACCTGCAATAACCTTTGAAACCAGTTCAAGCATTTCTTCTTGTTACGTTTAAAAAATTCTGGGCTATGTAAATCAATCATTCTCGTATATGGCTTTTGAGGAAATTTGGAATCAGCCCTTCTGGGATATCGGGATAGAAACCCAGATAATACAATGCAATACACATGTCATATCACATTTAGGTATAGGTGGCTTTTTGTGAAATAAGAACATTAGCGTAAGTGATAATATGAAATGTTTTATAGATGATTATAAAATATTGAAATATATATCAGGAGATGATAATATAGATTTACTATTATATACAGAAAACAGAGAACGAAAATGCAATAATATGTAATTATGTAAAATACATTCAGTAAAGAGGATTATCTAGTTTAGATTTTATGGGAGGAGAAAGATATGGAACAATATAGAAATTATGGGGGCGGCTCAAATGTTAAGTCATATTCTATAGGAGACACATATATAAAAGTTTCATTTAATAAAAGTACAAAGGTGTATACGTATTCTTATAAAAGTGCAGGTGTAGAGAATGTTGAGCAAATGAAAAAACTTGCCAGACAAGGTTATGGTCTAAATTCATTTATAAATAAAAATGTTAAATATGATTATGAGAGATGATTGATTTTACAATTGAGAGGATAAAAGATGCGGTTAAAGATTAGTAATTGTAATAATATTGATAATGGTGAATTTGATATTGTTGAAGGTCGGCTTAATATTAAATATGCTATAAATGGAACGGGAAAGTCAACAATTTCAAAAACAATAGAAGCTTTTGTAACAAATGATCAAGAAAAAAAGCATTCGTTGTTGCCTTTTAAATATTATACTAATGGGGAGGAGAATTCTCCTAAATTAGAAGGATATGATCAATTTACAAAGGTTGCTATTTTTAATGAGAAGTATATTGAAGATTATGTGTATCAAAGTGATGAGCTGATTAAGAATAGCTTTGAGATATTTGTAAAATCTCCAGATTATGATAAGCATTTGAATGAAATAGAAAAATTGCTAGAAGGGATAAATATTACATTTCAAAATCATCCCGAATTAGAGGAACTGATAAAAAAATTCCAGCTATTTATCGATGGATTTGGAAAGGCAAAAAGTGGTTATTCAGCTGCGGGCGCTATAGGAAAGGGAATAGCTAAAGGCAATAAAATTACTAACATTCCTGTTGGATTGGAAGTGTATGAACCATACTTGAAAAATACTGAAAATGTAAAGTGGATTAAATGGCAATTGGAAGGAAGACAATATTTGGACATGGCAGAACAGTGTCCATATTGTACGGGCTCAATAGAGAAAACGAAAGATATAATTTTGAAAGTGGGTGAGGAATATGATGCAAGAGCAGTAGAGCAGTTAACAAAGATGCTGGATGTATTTAAAGACTTGATGCCATATTTTACGATTGATACTGCAAATAAGATAAAAGAAATAATAAATAATGTTTCGGGAATTACGAGTGCTCAAAAAACTTTTTTGTTAGAGATAAAAGCTCAGGTAGATAGTTGCATGCAGCAATTATATGGTTTGAAGGGGATGAGTTTTCACTCATTAAAAAATGCAGAAAAGATTGCTGACGAAATAAAAAAGTATAAAATAGATTTATCATATTATTCACATTTGAATTCAGCTCTGTCTAATGAAAAAGTAAAACTGATTAACAAAACGCTAGATGAGGTCTTGGAAAAGGCAGGAAAATTGCAAGGCGAAATTGCTCAGCAGAAAAAACTGATTAAGAAAACCATTGAAATGTATAGTACAGAAATAAATGATTTTTTATATTATGCAGGTTATAAATATTGCGTTGATATACAGGAAGAAGAAAATAAAACAGATTATCATTTAGTATTAAAACATATTGAAGGTGATAATAATATTCAAATGGCAAATGAACATCTAAGTTATGGAGAAAAAAACGCATTTGCATTAGTCCTATTTATGTATAGCGTCTTGAAGGATAATCCGGATTTAATCGTTTTGGATGATCCTATTTCTTCATTTGATGGAAATAAAAAGTTTGCCATTATTAATATGCTTTTTATGGGGAAACATAGTTTGAAGAACCGCACTGTATTGTTGCTGACACATGAATTTAATACTGTGATTGATGCGATATACAATCTCCCAAGTAAATTTAACCCAAAACCCACGGCGGCATTTTTAACAACTAAGCAAGGTGTATTGAGTGAAAAACAAATTACAAAGGCTGATATAAAATCATTTGGAGATATTGCTCGTACTAATATAAGATCAGATATGGATTTGTTAAATAAGCTAGTATATTTGCGAAGACTATTAGAGCTTGAAAATAAGGATAGTTTAGCATGGCAGTTATTGTCGAATGTATTTCATAAAAGAGAAATTCCAGAATATCATTATCCAGATGATACGCCGGATCGCTTGATGACTCCAGAAGAAATACAGGAAGCAACTGATGAAATAAGAACAAACTATATTTCCAATTTTGACTATGATGCAACATATCAGAAGACACAAAATATGACATTAATGAAGAAATTATATCATAATAGTGCAAGTAATTATGAAAAGCTACAAATATATCGTATTATGTTTAATGATAATAATTCAAATAGTGTGATTAGGAAGTTTGTAAATGAGACATTTCACATTGAGAATGATTATTTGTTTCAGTTAAATCCGTGTGAATATGATACCGTGCCACAATATATTATTGATGAATGTAATAAAGAAATTTTGGAACTGACATAATGGCAGAGAGTGTGTAAGTAATCTATTTATGATGGATAAAACAAAAAAATGTGTGGTAGAAAACATTAGTAAGGTTTCTAAAAAAAATATATGTAAACTAGTTACAGTGACTGTTATTACAATAATAGTCACAATAGTTCTATTTGTAAGTCCGATATTAAATAGTTCAGATATTTTGGCACTTGGAAATGATTTTCAATTTAATGTATTGAGTTTCTCTGGGGTGATAGCTGGATTTATGTTTACGGGGATAGGTATTTTAATTTCGGCTATTGATAAGGAGCGAATCAGAAGATTATGGGACCATCATTATTTAGATAATTTGTATTATTGCTCTATATTGGGGATATTTTCAAATATAATTGACGTTATATTTGTTTTTGTTATAGTTGGTTTTAATTTATCTTATGAATTGAAAAAATATATTATATATGCTCAAACATTATTTATGATATTGGGATTAGTATATTTTATATGGTGTACATTGAAGCTTGCGAAATTAGTTTCAAGAATGCGATGATATAGTTCGCTGGGGGGAAGAATTATGGAAGTAACATATATGGGATTATTAGAATATTTTCAAGGCTGTATTCCAAGGGCGAAAGATAGGGGATATATATTGATTGTTTCATTAGTTGCAAGATATTCGGATGCAGAAAAGGCATATAGGAAATTGGAGCACGATTGGGCCGCCTTGAATGATCTTACAGGGAACAATATATTATTTTTATTTTCAACTCCTAAAGTAAAAAAAAGAGCTTCCTTTCTGCATATACCGGGACAGCCTGCATATGTAGGTGGAATGTGCCCGTTTGTTGAACTGTTAGATGGAAAAGGGGTCGAAGATAATAGGGGGGAGTTTGAATATGTATACTATGATTATAAAAAGATAGATTGGAAGAAAAAATATGCACAAACTATTGGCGAATTTGCAGCAGAATATGGTATTCCTGAGAAAGATATTCCGTGTTTATTTATATACGATTTGATTCGGGATAGATATATGATAATACCGGTGAGACATGATGCGGACATTTACGCTATGATCAAGAATATTGTTGTTAGAATTTCTGAGTATAGGAAAAAGAAAATGGCTATTGATGCTGAGCTAGAGAGATATAGTGATATTGACAGATATTATACATTATATAGAAAATTGGATGACGAAGCACATAAAGACGATTCCGCACAATCAATAGCAATTTGTAAGATTCTTCAGAATATGGATCTATTTAAAAGTTTAAAAAATGATATTGCTGATCCAACTGTAAAAAGAAATCTAAAAAGAATAGGACAATGGAGAAGGCAATATTTTGATAGGTTTTACAATGATTCTTCAGATAGAAAAAAGTATTTAGAACTGAAAGAAGCAGAAAAAAATGCAGAGAAAATGTTAAACCAAATCTGGGATAGTATGACAGCTGAAATTAAAGTAATTGAAACATGTCAAAAAAAGGATTGTGAGGATAGTATAATCTATGACCTGTTGGCAGTGTGTGTAAAGCTGCAGGCGAACCCTATGTACTATTTAGCAAAGGAGAACAACAGGAATGATTATATAAGAGATATGCTTGAAAGATCAAATTATGAAGTGCTTGATCAGACTAGGCGAGGATTGGCATTAGCTGGAAAGGAGGCTGGAGAAGTTGACTTGCTCATCAAAATAGAGGGGATGCCAGGTACAATAATCGAAGCTTTGAATCTTGATAGTTTGAAAAAAGAATATTTGAGTAGACATATAGATAAGATTTTTTTGTATGATACAGCAGGAAATACGTTTAATATAGTATTAGTGTATGCAAATGTAGTAGATCTGGATGGATTTTGCTATCGTTATTTGCAATATATAAAAGAGCGTGATTATATTTATCAATTAATTAAAGTCGAAGATAAAATTAAAGTTGAAGATCTTGAGTATTCGGATATACGAATAATGAAAACTTTTCATAATAGAAATAGTAGTGTTACTACTCTTTACCATATAATTGTTAAAATGGGTAATAAACCACGCGATTAGAATTGACGAGATTGTGATAAAAAAAGGAGTACATATATAACATTGTAAAGAACAACAATGTAAAAAAGTTTGTAACAAATGCAGAGGACTATAAAAGTTTCTCTGCATTTATTATTGTTTATATATAGAGATATAGATTATATGGACAATGATAAGAAAAACTAAAATAAATGTTGAAATATATGTGTATATAGTATAGTATTTAGTATACGAGTAACAAGAAAATACGAATGGATGATAATTATTAGTTATCTATCACTTATATTGTAGTATTGGGGGTGGGAGAATAATTCTATGGATAAACTGGCTATAGATAGGTTTATACGTAAATTTGGAATTGCAATTGGCCAAGGAAATGCAGCCGTATTTGGAGGTGCTGGATTATCTCGAGAATCAGGCTTTGTTAATTGGAAAGAATTATTACGTGATTTTGCAACTGATATCAGACTTGATATTGATAAAGAAACGGATCTTATTTCAGTTGCACAATATTATAAAAATGAAATGGGAGGAAATCGAAATGGATTAAATCAAGAAATATTAAATCAATTTACTAAAAATATAAACTATAATTCAACATTAAACGTACTTTCTCAATTACCTATTTCTACTTATTGGACAACTAACTACGATCATTTAATCGAAGATACATTAGAGCAAAAAGCAAAATATAAAGTAGATTGTAAAAGAAATGAAGAAAGTCTTACCATTAATAGGCAAGATAGTGATGTTATTGTGTATAAAATACATGGTGATATTGACGAACCCAATAAGGCTATAATCACAAAAGACGACTATGAATTGTTTGAAAAAACTCACAAACTATTCACTACGGCATTACAAGCTGATTTGATTTCTAAAACATTTGTTTTTATAGGTTATAGCTTTAATGATCCTAATTTATGGCAAATTCTTAGTAGAATTCGTATACTAATTGGAGAAAACCAAAGAGAACATTTTTGTTTTATAAAAGAACTAAAAGAAGATGATTATGTTACAAATAAAGGAAAGCGAAAGAGAAGAAATACCGAAGATTTTTTATATGACAAAATTCATCAAGAACTCATGATTAAAGATTTGAGAAGGTATGGAATACAAACTGTATTAGTTGATAGCTATAGTGATATTCCACTCATTTTATCAAAAATTAAAAAAAACTATATCACGAGTCGAATTTTTGTTGCAGGAAGTTGCCGGAATTATGGTATATGGAAAAAGGAAGTGGCATACCAGTTTTTATCGCAATTAGGTTATCAATTAATAAAAAATGGATATCATATATCTTCTGGATTTGTTGAGGGTGTTGGTCCCCAAGTTATAAATGGTGCATTAAATGCAATTAATGATTATAATTTAAATATTGAAAAAACTATTGTTATAAAACCATTGCCCTTAATTGAAGGTAGCGATAAATATATGAATGCATCTTCAAAAAAAATGTTTCAAAATAATATGATAGAGAATGCTGGAATAATTATTTTCCTTTTTGGCAACAATTATTATAATGGTGAATTAAAGTTATCTCAGGGGGTTTTGCATGATTTCCAACGTGCTCAACAGCAACATAAGTATATAATTCCCGTTGGTTCAACAGGTTATTGTGCTGAATATATTCTTTCTGAAATAGAAAAAAATATTAACGAGTATACATATTTAAAACCCTATTTGCACCAATTAAAGATTGAAAGAAATCCTAAAAAATTGGTAGAATTGATAATTGCTATTATTAAATACATTAAATCTTTGTAAAATAATTATCACCGTACATAATTATGAGTTTATTAGTAGCATTACATACTAATGAAATATCGTAGTTACTAATACATGATGTCTTATAATAAGCTAGTAGTTTAGAATGAATAATAGTGATTAATACTTGGGTAAAGTTATCAATATATAAATTGTTATTTTGATGCCATATTTTAATATAGAGTCCAATATTGTCTGCAGATAAGACAACCATTTCATTTGTCTTATCTGCATAGTAATAGTTTCTAATAAGTGCTTCAAAAATAGTTGTCTGAATAGTAACTTTTTTATAGTCTTTTCGTTGTATATATATATCTAATATTTTGCTAATTGCATTCTCGATATCTAGTTTTTCATCTCTAATTGTTACCATATTGTAATTTCTTAAATATTTGTATTTTTCAGGTATATTAGTCTTTTCCATATGAAACAGTATTGGGAAAAAACTTATTTTATTTTGCTTGATATATTCGAGTTCCGTAATACACCACTTTTTTTTAAAAAAAGTTGAATCGAAAATAATAATTACCCCATAGTTTATTTTTTTAAATGAATCAAGTACATTAAATAAATTGCTTAATATTTCATCTCCTAAATGAACATTTATTTGATCTAACCATAAATTGATTCCATAGCTTTTAATTTTTTTTACAAAATTCTTTACAAAATTGTTGTAAATACTTTTAGAATATGAAATAAAAAAATCATCCTGTGGCATAACACTCTCCATTTACTTCTTGTCTGATTAGACTATAAGTGATAGATAACTAATAATTATCGGTAAAAATATATTTGTGGTGATGTAAGGCTGTTTTTATCACAATATAATTTCAGGGATTGGATACAAAAGTCCTTTTGTGTTGCCCCGGTGTCTTAAATATAAAATATGGAATTATTATAATACAGTGTTTATGTGGTTCTTAGAAATCGACATCAGCAGTTGATCGATATATAGAAAAAATTGGGTTAGAATAAGAAAAAATAAGAGGTTTTCTTTAGTAATATCATTGAAAATGATGCATCTGCTTACATTTGTGAGCAGACGTTTTTAATATGGGGGGGGGCTATTGAAAATATCCGGATTACATAAACTATATATGCAATTAAATATGACCGAAGCAATATAACGCCTGCCGTACATGATACACAAATTAGAAATATAATGAAAAACTATAATATATAGACCTAAATATAATAAGATGATATAATGCTATGTAAAAATGTAAATAATAAAATAATGATGGTTTTGGTCACCTTGAGCGGATAAATAATTTGAAAAAAGACAATATATTTTAAGTGTATTAGGGATTGATTAAAGGAGTGGAAATATGTCAAAAGATAATCCTGGAGTAATTTTTGATGCATCCAATAGTTGGAACGGATATAACCATCAAGGAAAGTTGGCTATTTGGATCGCTGTTAAACAAATATTACAAGTATATAATAATTCGATTTCAGAGCAAGAAAATAAAGATATTTTAAAAAAATATTTTATTGAAATAGAGTATCTGGAAGATTTTTCACTAGGGGAAATAGTAAATGGCAAAGAGAAATATTATTTTGTTCATCAAGTGAAGAATCAGGTTAAATGTAGTCCCAAGGATTATGATAGCGCATTACTCGGACTTGCTTATCATGTAAAAAATATGCCTGATTTAAAAGGTGCCTATTTGCATGTTACAACTAACATAGATTTCAAAGAAAAAGACTTTCATGATTATGTGAAAGAATTGATCAATTCACCCAAAGACTTGGCTAATATATTAGCCGGGATAGAACGGGTTAGAAAAAATGAAGACGAAAAAAAGGCGTTATATGAGAAAAAGGTAGGACGACCAGAAAGTTTTATTGTGGAATTAAAAAAAGCATTAAGAAAAGTGGATGATAATGAGAGAACTTTAAATACAAATAATATAGATTTAGCGCTTGATGCTTTGGAGGTACAAACAAAAAAACGATTAGATGATATTCGGCATTTAGATGACTATAAAATAAGGAAAATAAATCTGTTTTTGTATAATATTCATGGATGTGAACAGTATTTTTGTAAGGTGGATCAAATTGAAGAATTAATTAAGAGTGAAATAAAGCATAGTATTAATGTTTTTAATTTACCAAAGTTATGGGGGCAAGATAGATATGTAAATAATCGGTATTTGTATCTCCTTGGTAAGTTGGATGAACATATTATAGATAGAAATTTGAACTATCCACTTTATAATAATAATGAAATGGATAGAAAGATTTTGTTGAGCGAAATATTTGACTGGCTTACAAGCGATGAAATTGAGACAGTGGATGAAGAGTTTTATCAATATCATTTAAAAAATAATTTTTTTATGTATGCGCTTGATTATTGTCAAAAATGTAGATTGGGGGAATGCGATACTTGTCTGCTTTTGTCAGCGATAAATAAAATAGGTCAATTGACTAAACAAGAGATGAAAGAATTTCTTATTCTTACCTGTCCTAGTAATTATAAAGGAATTTCCATGGAAACTATTCCCACTTATTTAAGTAAACGTAGAATACAGAATCCTTTTTTTGCGGGATTGAAGGAAATTAAAATTCCGTTTGAAGAGGATAAGCAAGCAATTACATATATTGATGGTGAAACGCAACAATATATTTTGACAACACTTGAAAAGGATGATGAGGAGGATAATGGAGACATATGTACTGATATTTTAAGAAATAAAGAATTATATGAGATGTTGATGGATTATGATTGTTTTATTAGTAAAAATATAAAATGTTCTTCAATTCAGGGCGAGGCAAAGAAACTGGGAAAGAGTATGTATGAAGATATTGATTCAGAAGAGCTGAGTAAGGAACATATTGCACACCTGAAAGATGTAAGCATTATTAAATTGGGTGAGTTTGAGCAGATAATTTGATAGAAGAGGATGAGAAATGGAAATTTTATTAAAAGTTTTAAAAGAATTGAATTTTGATTTTAGAGAAAAATTCAATGTGTATTGTAATCTTAGTGATGATAGGAAAATGACAGTTAGTGTGAATTTGTTGATTTCAAACAAAAACAATACTCAGACATTTCTGGTTATAAATTGTGATAACTCTCAATTGGCGGATTATGTAGATGGCGAAATCATAAAACAAATCGCATCTAAATTTAGAAAGAGGGAATGTCATAGGGCAGATATGGATAAGAATACATCTTTACTTCTGGTTTGTAAGTATCAGGATGATATGGTAGACACTTCTTCAAAGATTATAATTGAAGATGATCCATATTATTTTAAAAAATATGTATTTTCGTATAACGAGAAGGAATTAGAGAGTGCTGCTTGTTGGTTGAAGCAGAATGAAGGAAAAGGCTCTATAATCTCTTTGGTTCAGGATTACATTACGGATACGAGCAATTTTTCGAAATATAAAGAAAATTATTTAAATGAGCCAATCTATGCTTTTTTTATTGAACTTGTTACAAAACTTCATTGTTTTCCTATGAAGGCAGCAGAATCGAAAAACATAAAAACTGTTAACGATTATCTAAAGAAGGAGTTAGATGATCTTAGAAATAAACCGAGAAGGCCCGTTGATATTGATTCAAAAAGAGTAGAATCTTTCATAGAATTGAAGATGGATATCACGAGTGTGGACGATGTGTGTCAAAAGTGGAATTTGCTGTTGGAAGAAGGGAGTGAGAGCTAAATATGATTATAATTAAGAGATTATATGTTGAGAATTACAAGTTATTTTCCAGGAAGGAAATTGATTTTAGTAATGCACTTCTTTCTGTATTTGATGGACCTAATGGTTATGGAAAAACAAGTATTTTCGATGCTGTTGAATTATTGGTTACTGGGAAGATAAGTAGGGTAAAAGATTGTGAGTCAATTGATGGGAAACTGGCATATCAAACTATTTTCTTTGCCCAAAATAGTGAAAAAGATGTAATTATAAAGGCGGAATTTGAAGATGATGAGGTTGATAGGTATTTTGTGTTGGGTGCTAGGGTGAGACCTGCTAATATAAGTGGAAAATTTGCTAATCCTAAGAACATATTTGAATGTATAGAGTTTGGATATTTCCCTTCTTATGATATTCCATTTGAGGCGTGGGATGAATACATTCAAAGTAACGATGCAATAGCTACAATTAGAAACCGTGAGTTTGGAAAGCATAATATAGAACAATTTACATTGTTTCATTATATTAGACAAGAAGATAGACTGGCATATTTTAAACAGAGCGAAACGTCAAGATCAACGACTATTGAGGATCTTCTAGGCGTTGCAGCAGAGAGAGAAAAGCAGAAAAACATAAAAGAAAAAAGAAGAGCGGTGGAGAAGCTATTCAAACAGCTTGATGAAGAGATTCAGAGAAAAAGGAAGCGCTTGATCAAAGCAGATACTCCAAATGAGCAGACAGTAGAATATGAATCACTTATAGACGGTAAACAGATGTGGGATCGGGAGGTAATTTATTTTGGAGATTATAATCAAGATAAAGTGTTATCTCAATATCTTTTTGAACTTGAGAAATTAGAATCTTATGTAAAGCATAATGATTATCATGAGAATTATTTCTCGTATGAAAAATTTATGAGTATTTCTGAGAAGATGAGAAGCAATGCACTATTAGCGTTGCTGTTGCTTCAAAAAGATTCGTTATCAATAGATGATATTGATATATATTATCAGAATTTGATTTTCTTAAAACAACAACAAGAAAAGATTGATTTGCAGGAGTATAGTTCTGTTAATTTTTCTAAAGTATGTAATATTATAGGAGTATCAGAGGATGAAAATTTATTATCTGCAATTGATGTATTAAGTAATATATCAAGAAATCAGAGCGAACTACAAAAAGCAGTTAACAATGTACTTCAGATTAGGGAGAATCTTCATAATAACCATTCGCAGATATTGGAAAACGGTGTTTGTCCATATTGTGGTCATGATTGGAATACTTCCAAAGAGTTGGAAACACAGTTTGTTTCCACTAAAAATATACTTTACAATCTCTTGGCTCAGGACGGGGAGTTGTATGCCAAACAATTGGAGATTGTCAAATCCCAAATAGATGAAAAAATTATAGATGTATTAAAATGTAAGATAACCGAATTATCGAATAATGATATTTTAATGGTTTATTCTGAGTTTGACTCCAAAGCAAAATTTGCGAATGCATTAGAAAGCGCAAGACCTTTATATAACATTTGCTTTAATAGTATGGTCGACAGCGGTTTTAGTGCAGAAGATGTTAATGAATATTGGGTACAGCTATTAGAAATGTGTTTAAATATTGGGAATTCGATTCCAGCAGAATATTTAGCAGCTAATATGAAATATTCATTTGCTGAAATAAGAAAAAAGTACGCATTAGATTTACTTGATGCTAGTAAATTGAGTAAGGAAAAATTCGCTCTTAAAAGACAATATTTACAAGAGCAGTTTTATAGATCATTTGATAAACTTAAAGAAGAAATTCATAATTTAGAAACAAAGAAGGATACAATAGAAGTAATAAAGTCACAATTAAAAGAATACGAGAATGCATTGGGAAACTCTATTGAAGCATATAAAAAACAAATAATTGATGAAATCGAAATCCCATTTTTTGTTTATTCATCAAGATTGCTTCAATCGTATCAAGGAGGGCAAGGAGTTTTACTAAAAAATGATGGCGAATCAATAAGATTTACGTCTCCTGGAAATGAGCATGATGTTTTATATACGATGAGTTCTGGTCAACTGTCTGCAGTGTTATTGTCATTTTCTCTTGCATTAAATAAAATATACTCAGGACGGGGAATAAAGACTATTTTAATTGATGATCCTATTCAATGTATGGATGATATTAATATGATTTCTTTTGTTGAATTATTGCGAAGAGAATTTTCGGAATGCCAGATAATTTTGTCTACACATGAAGAGAGCTTTTCAAATTTTGTAAGATATAAATTTAAAAAATATGGATTGAATACGCAGGTTATAACATTAAAGGATGCATAATGAAAATACTTATGGAAAATACAACCTTGAAATACCCCACCCGCTTCTATATAATTAAAATATATTTATTGCGGAAAATGAATGCTTCAGCCCGGTTTTACAGGGCTGAGGTTCAATACCAGGGAGGAATTACTATGAGGTTGGTTACAAGATCGGATTTTGATGGACTTGCGTGTGGCGCACTGCTGAAGGAAGCGGGAATTATTGATCATTGGAAGTTTGCGCATCCGAAGGATCTTCAGGACGGATTGATCGAGGTTACGGAGGATGACTGCCTTGCAAATGTGCCATTTGTTGAGGGCTGCGGACTTTGGTTCGATCATCATTCAAGTGAGCATGAGAGATTGGCGCTTGAGGGTAAATACAAGGGGGAGAGTCGTATAACTCCATCGTGCGCTAGAATAATCTATGAGTATTATGGAGGCAGAGAGAGATTTCCGCAGTTTGACGATATGATGGAGGCTGTTGATAAGGTTGATTCAGGTAATCTTACCATCGATGAGGTACAGAATCCAAAGGGATGGATACTTATTGGATTCCTGATGGATCCTAGAACCGGACTTGGAAGATTCAGAAATTTCACCATATCAAACTATCAGCTCATGGAGAAGCTTATAGATGCATGTCGTACCATGACCACTGATGAGATACTTGCCATGCCGGATATACAGGAGAGAATAGTTCTGTATAATGAGCAGACAGAGAAGTTCAAGGAGATGGTCAAGGCACATACCATAGTGGACGGTAATCTTATCATAAGCGATCTTCGCGGAGTGGATCCGATATACACCGGCAATCGTTTCATGATATACAGTATGTATCCTGAACAGAATGTGTCAGCGTGGATAGTAAGCGGACGTGGTGGACAGGGATGTTCGGCAGCAGTTGGATACAGTATCCTGAACCGCACAGCGACCATGGATGTTGGAAGCCTTATGCTCAAGTATGGTGGCGGTGGACACAGGAAGGTTGGTACGTGTCAGTTCAAGGATGACGAGATGGATACAAGACTTCCTCAGATGCTTGAGGAGCTCAAGGCTCAGGCTAATTCATAAGAAATATTGACAAAAAATAACCGAATGATACAAGTTTTAATTCGTATCATTCGGTTATTTTTTATGTTATAAAAATGTTCTTAAAGGTCTTCTTAAAGATTAGTCTCTCTGGAACAGATCTCTTGTGTATACCTTGTCTTTGATGTCGTCGAGGCATGAATTGTACCTGTTGGCGATGACAGCGTCGGACATGGATTTGAATTTGTCTAGGTCATTTACAACTTTGCTTCCGAAGAATGTGGTTCCGTCTTCAAGGGTTGGCTCGTATACAACGACGGTTGCGCCCTTGGCTTTGATACGCTTCATGACACCCTGTATACTGCTCTGGCGGAAGTTGTCGGAGTTGCTCTTCATCGTCAGTCTGTATACACCTATGACACATTCCTTCTCCTGGGCTGCTGAGTAATCCCCGTTATTGTTGTAGTCGTAGTAGCCTGCGATGGAGAGAACGCGGTCTGCGATGAAGTCCTTTCTCGTTCTGTTGCTCTCAACGATGGCGCTCATCATATTCTGAGGCACGTCGTTGTAGTTGGCAAGGAGCTGCTTTGTATCCTTTGGCAGACAGTATCCGCCGTATCCAAATGATGGGTTGTTGTAGTGTGTTCCGATTCTTGGGTCGAGACATACGCCGTTTATGATGTCCTGTGTGTTAAGTCCCTTCATCTCTGCGTATGTGTCAAGCTCGTTGAAGTAGGACACGCGGAGTGCGAGATAGGTATTTGCAAATAACTTTACAGCCTCAGCTTCGGTGAAGCCCATGAACAGAGTGTCTATATCTTCCTTGAGGGCACCCTCCTGAAGCAGTGCGGCAAATGTATGGGATGCCTTAACTATCTTCTCGTCATTCTTGTCTGTGCTGACAATTATCCTTGATGGATAGAGGTTGTCGTACAGTGCCTTTGATTCACGAAGAAACTCTGGGCTGAAAATGATATTTGACGTGTTGTATTTCTTCCTTACGGACTCGGTATATCCAACTGGTATAGTTGATTTGATGACCATGATGGCATCAGGGTTGACCTTGAGGACGAGCTCGATAACGGCCTCAACGGCTGATGTGTCGAAATAGTTCTTGTTGCTGTCGTAGTTTGTCGGAGCAGCTATGATTACGAAATCTGCATCCTTGTATGCTGATTTGCCATCGAGAGTTGCTGTGAGATCAAGCTCCTTCTCGGCGAGATATTTCTCAATATAGTCGTCCTGTATAGGGGATTTCTTGTTGTTGATGAGATCAACCTTTTCAGGGATGATGTCAACTGCCGTTACATGGTTGTGCTGTGCCAGCAGGGTCGCAATGGACAGACCAACGTAACCGGTTCCTGCCACTGCAATGTTCAGTGGGGATGGAGACTCGAGCTTGTGTGCGCCAGCATTGATGAACATTTCTGTGAGGTCGAAGTTCAAAACCTCTGACAAACTTTCGAGCTGCTCTATAGAAGGAACAAAATCCTTCTGCTCTATTCTGGAAATGAGTGCTCTGTTGATACCGGTTGCATCGGCGAGCTGAGCCTGGGTCATACCCTTTTCTTTTCTTCCGTTCATGACAGTGTCGGCGAGACGTGACTGTGATAATTTCTTCATGATCAAAATTCCTTTCTCTGATGAGTATTCTCTATTATTCTTAGAAGTATTATTCAAAACTAGCAACAAATGTTAATATTTATAACATTTACAATGCCATAATACATGTAAAAACGGCATAAATCAAGAGAAAAATGTATTTTAAACATAAAATTATACATAATTAATGTTAATTAAAATAACATGCATAAAACAACTGAAAATATAGTTTATTTCAATGAAACATCGAGTCTTATCGGATTGTGATCGCTGTTTTTAAAATCCAGATCTATGGTCTTTGTGGAGTTGATCTGCAAATTGCTCGATACTATGAATCCGTCGATGACATAATATTGGAAACTCTCGTGGTCGCTTCCTTCGTATGGTTTGTCCAGGGATCGGCATGTCGGAGCTGAGGAATCGGTGCTGCAGGTGAAGAAATCTCCAAATTCAGATACATCTATGCTTCCTGGTGCCCACAGGTCAGTGGACTGCTGAGGGTATGCGGACAGATCCACATTTGAAAAAGTCTGGTTGAAGTCGCCTCCTGCGATAACGTAGTTCCCTGCTGCAGCCTCATTTTGGAGAATGTCGGCGAGCATCCTGGTCTGGGCGGCTTTGCCCTCGCCTGAGTCATAAGCCTCCAGGTGGAGATTTACTATGACGAGTTCGTGTTCACTTCCGGCAATCGGTATTCTGGACACGATCAGGCATCTTTTCAGGTTGCACAGTCTGATCGGATAGGTAAATGGACATGGAAGTTGTATTCTTTCTGCATCCGATACTTCAAATGTGCTGAGAGTCATTATCCCCGATGTCACTCTGCCGATCGGTGGAAGTGGATATGGAACCATGAGTGTTTTGTAGTTGTAGGCGTATGAGCTTGTGTATGACGGCAGCTTTTCCCTCAAAATATCGGCTTCGTTTATCTTGTGGCTTCTGGATGATCGTTCATCGACCTCCTGGAGAAGAAAGATGTCAGCGGCAAGTGAATTCAGCTCTGATGTGATGGCCTCCATATTGTCATTTACCTGCTTTGCGGTGGAAGTGTACACACTGTCTCCTCCGTCCATGAAAAAGTCAGCATTTGCACCGAGGGATCCGTAGCCGAGATTCCATGTCACGATGGATATGGAGTCGCCGACAGATGGTGAAAGCTTGGCTGAGTCGGTTGCATTTTTGCCAAATGTGCTTCCGGATGTGACCTCAAGGGATTCGGAATCGTCTGGCTTGTATTCTGTTATAGTGAGAACTCCTACAAATATTATGGCGGCCGCAAGGATCACGCCGAGGACGATACAAGTTATTTTTAGAATCTTTTTTGCTATTATCATGTTGGATATTTCCTGTTCTATATTTGTTCAGCCCGTCCAAATGGTTAGTTGGACTGACATGTAAAGTATATCAGACGCGGTGGGTGTAAACAATGTGTAAAATGACACATGTTGGGAATCGTGGTATAATGTAGCACGCTGATGCGTGCGCAGGTCATCGTGATGACACATGACGACATATGATATAATGAGCAACGAGACATAGTATAGTATAAATTTTTGAGGGGAATTTATGTTTGAACTTATTATAAAAGATATAATGGAGGTCGCGGGCTACCTTCCGATAGGTATTTTGTGCGGGTGCATAGCAGTCGTTACTTATCTCGTGTATACAGTGAGTCCTGCAGGAAAAAAGGTCAGTGCCGGCGGACGTGTGAAGAAGTCAATAGTGTGGTTTCTGCTGGTGGTGTATCTAGCGGTGATGGCAGTTACTGTGTTCCTGTCCAGAGAGCCGGGCTCAAGGCAAGGCATTGACATGATGTTGTTTCAGACGTGGGGAGTGACGCCCCAGGAGCACGCATTTGTCATAGAAAATATATTGCTCTTTGTGCCGTTCGGCGTGCTTTTCCCGCTGGCGGTGGCTGGAAGTAAGAATGGCGATGGCAGGGCGGTAGACAGGTTGTCCAAATGCACTGTACTGTTTGGATTTCTGTGCAGTGTCTGCATAGAGACGGTTCAGCTTATAACGGAGCGCGGTTACTGCCAGCTCGATGATGTAGTTATGAATACCCTCGGAAGCCTTGCGGGATATATTATATTTTTAATTATAAAAAAGATGAAAAATATAAAAAAAATGGAGGAATAGATAATGCCATGTACAACAATATTGGTAGGAAAAAATGCGTCTTATGACGGTTCAACAATAATAGCGAGAAATGACGATTCGGGTGCCGGTTCGTACACGCCGAAGAAATATGTGGTTGTGAAGCCGGAGGAGCAGCCAAGAATATACAAGTCGGAGATATCCCATGTGGAGATTGAACTTCCGGATGATCCGATGCGTTACACCTGTGTTCCAAATGCGCTGGCGGGCGAAGGAATCTGGGCGGCAAGCGGAGTGAATTCTGCAAATGTGGCTATGACGGCGACGGAGACCATAACCTCAAATCCAAGAGTGCTCGGCGCGGATCCACTGGTGTGCTATGAGCCTGCGGAAGGAGATAAGCCTGAGAAGGCTGGAGGTATAGGCGAGGAGGATATAGTCAGCATCACACTTCCATATATAAAGAGTGCAAGAGAGGGTGTTAAGAGACTTGGCAGCCTGCTTGAACGATATGGAACCTATGAGATGAACGGAATTGCATTTCAGGATGTAGACGAGATCTGGTGGCTTGAGACCATCGGAGGACATCATTGGGTAGCGAGAAAAGTTCCTGATGATGTGTATGTTGTCATGCCAAACCAGTTTGGTATGGACGAATTTGATATGGCAGACGCAATGGGAGCGCAGAGCGAGTTCATGTGCTCGGCAGATCTTCCAGCATTTATAGAGAAGTATCATCTGAACGTGGAGAATATGGAGGACATGATCTGTCCACGGGATATATTCGGTAGCCACGACGATGCGGATCACGTGTACAACACCCCGAGGGCATGGTTCATGGAGCGGACGCTCAACCCGAATTCGGCAGTCTGGGACGGACCGGATGCGGACTTTACGCCGGTTTCGGATGACATTCCATGGTGCATGATACCAGAGAAGAAGATAACCATGGAGGATGTGAAGTATGTGCTTTCTTCGCATTATCAGGGAACTCCGTATGATCCGTACGGCAATTACGGCGACAATAAGATGCGCGGGGCATATAGATCGATAGGTGTGAACAGGACGGATTTCATGTCGGCGATCCAGATGAGACCATATGTTGGAGAGGATATCTGCGCTGTACAGTGGATAGCATTTGCATCGAATGCATTCAATGTCATGGTTCCTTTCTATGCAAATGTAGACACGACTCCTGAGTATCTGGCAAATACAGGGGCGGATGTTTCCACGGACAACTTCTACTGGACCAGCCGTATGATCGCGGCGATGGCGGATGCATCTTATGCGAAGTCGGTGTTCCATATCGAAAGGTACGAGGAGAAAGTCATGTCCAAGGCACATGAGATAATATACAGATATGATGATATTATGAATGAACAGCCATTGGGCGAGAAACTCCGCCAGCAGGCCAACCAGGAGACCACAGACATGGTGAGACGTGAGGCAAATGCAACCCTTGGCAGGGTTCTCTATGAACTCAGCAATCAGATGAAGAACTCGTATTCAAGATCTGATGCGTAGTAGGCAATGAGTGGCCGCTTACAGGTTATGATTATCCCTGTATTTACCCGGAGTCACGCCGTATTTCTTCTTAAACATTCTGTTGAAGTAGGAAAGGTTGAAGAATCCGCAGTTCTCCGCAACGGAGAGTATACTCTCGTCATTGGAGGAGAGAAGTCTTGCGGCGACATTCAGCCTGAAGTCGTTCAGGTATGACACAAATGACACCCCCATGGTGTTCTTGAAAAATCGCATAAAATGGGATTCAGAGAATCCACAGTAGGAGGCTATATCCGTTATGGATATGGCCTCTTTGTAATTTTCGTCTATGTAGGAGAGGATGAGTTTTGTTCTCTCCAGATCCCTGGCTCGGTTCTTCCTGTCTGCCTCATCCCTTGCGGTGGAGTTGGCATAGAGAATGTAGAAGAATTCAAAATAGCATCCCTTAAGTGCAAGGTGGTATCCCTTTGGCGTCTCTGAGCAGAGCTTGTCTACCCTGTTAAGACACGCGGAAAGAGACGGATATAATGGATCGTCCCTGTCATAAATACTCTTGATATCCACGTCGCCCGCCAGCAGAGGCAGGAAAAACTCGCTGTCCAGTGAGTCGTGATTTCTGGATCTGAACATGTCGACGGAGAAAAGAATATTCTCATATTCCATTGAATAGCCTTCGTGCTGGGAGATTCCGTGAATGTGTCCTGGCAGGATAATGACTATGTCACCCTCCTCAACATAGTGAGTTGTGAAGTCCACAGTCACATTTCCCTTGCCTTTTTTGATATAGATAATCTCCATAAATTCATGCCAGTGCAGAGACACAGAATTGAAGTCAAGTGGTATGGAGCACAGGTAAGTATTGTACGGAAACATCGGGTCCGCATGGGTCTTATTCTCCAGAAGATTTTCGTATTCAAGACTGTTCATATAACCATGTGCCTCCTTTTTGTTCATAAATTCGACGATTTTTTACAGCTTTTACATATTGTACATCATCAATATGATAGAATTGTACAATTAATTGCTTATATAATGCAAGCATAAAAGGGGAAATGCTAATAAAATACAAGCCATAACAGGAACTGTTCAGGAGGTATCATATATGAGTAAAGCGTTGGAGCGTGGCGCAGGAATACTCCTGCCGATAAGCAGCCTCCCATCACCATATGGAATTGGAACCATGGGAAGAGATGCTTATGATTTTGTTGATATGTTGAAAAGAGCAGGGCAGAAGTACTGGCAGGTGCTTCCGATAGGACCTACAAGCTTTGGTGACAGTCCTTATCAGTCGTTTTCAGCATTTGCGGGCAATCCGTATTTTATCGATCTGGATACATTGATAGCTGAAGGGCTTCTCAAGAAAGAGGAGGTAGAATCCTACAAATGGGCTGACAGTGATGACGAGATCGACTACGCCAGAATATACAGACAGAGATTTGAAGTTCTCAGAAAAGCATTTGGCAGATCAGAGCACAAAGACAGCAGGGATTACGTAGATTTCATAGAGGAAAATGAACAGTGGATAGATGACTATGCGCTGTATATGGCGATCAAAGCTGATCATAACAACAGAGAATGGCTTGCGTGGGAACCGGCGATCAAGAAGAGAAAGCCGGAGGCTATGGCAGCTTACAGAGAAAAGCTTGGTGAAGACGTGGAATTCTACAAATTCCTTCAGTTCAAGTTCTACGAGCAGTGGATGCCATTAAAAGAGTATGCCAACAGAAACGGCATAAGCATCATTGGAGATATTCCGATCTATGTGGCACTGGACAGTGCTGATGTGTGGGCGAACACGGGCCAGTTCCAGCTGTCCGGAAGCCTTGCACCGGCGGTTGTGGCAGGATGCCCACCGGACATGTTCTCAAGCTACGGACAGAAGTGGGGCAACCCGATCTATGACTGGGATGTCATGGAGAAGGATGATTTCGCATGGTGGAAGAAGAGGATTGCTGCATCGGCAAAGCTCTACGATGTGATCCGTATAGATCACTTTATCGGAATAGTCAGATATTACAGCATCCCGGCAAATGGCGAGCCGAAGGATGGCTACTACAGACAGGGACCGGGAAAGAAGCTCATCGATGCGATAGACAGTGCGATCGGCTCATCCAAGGTCATCGCAGAGGATCTCGGTGTGGTTGTGCCTGAGGTTCAGAAGCTTGTGAAGGAGTCAGGTTATCCGGGCATGAAGGTTCTGGAATTTGCATTTGACGGCAACACGGCAAATGAGTATCTGCCACACAATCACGCCAAGAACTACGTAGCATATATCGGAACCCACGACAATGATATGCTGAAAAGTTATATCAGCGGACAGAGTGAGGAGCTTCAGGAATATATGATGAAGTACCTCATGGCGAACAGCCTGGATGATGTGGCAGAGAAGATGATACATGCACTTTACATGAGCTCAGCGGACACGGTCATACTTCAGATGCAGGATATTCTGGGCAAGGACAACAGCGCCAGAATGAACTATCCATCAACGCTTGGCGGCAACTGGAAGTGGCGGCTTACCAAGGGAGCAACATGGGAATTTACACAGGAACATATAGATAAATTAAGGGATCTCACCAGACTGTATGGAAGAAACAGGGTGAAGACGTATATTTGTAAGGAGGATATTATGTTAAAGGACATTTGCATGAAGAAATACAACAAGGAGATCAAGGATTGTACAAATGAGGAGATATATTTCGCACTCCTTGATATGACAAAGAAGCTCGCAGACGGAAAGGTTTCAGAGGAGGGACAGAAGAAGGTTTATTATATCTCAGCAGAGTTCCTCATTGGAAAGCTTCTCTCGAACAATCTTATCAACCTTGGTGTATTTGACGAGGTTAAACAGGTGCTTGCTGAGAATGGCAAGAGCATCTATGACATAGAGGAGGTTGAGCCGGAACCATCACTTGGAAATGGCGGTCTTGGAAGACTTGCAGCGTGTTTCCTCGACTCCATGGCAACCCTTGGACTTCACGGAGATGGAATCGGACTTAACTACCACATGGGCCTGTTCAAGCAGGTATTTGAGAACAACTACCAGAAGGAGACTGCAAATCCTTGGATTGAGGCAGACAGCTGGCTTGAGAAGACAGACGTTACCAACACGATTACATTTGGCAACCTGAAAGTCCAGTCAAGAATGTACGATATAGATGTAACCGGATACGAGAACAGAACAAATAAGCTCCACCTCTTTGATATCGAGAGCGTTGACGAGTCCATCATGGAGCCGGACGGAATTAGCTTCGACAAGACAGACATTGCAAAGAACCTGACACTCTGCCTGTACCCGGACGACAGCGATGAGGCTGGAAATCTTCTCCGTATCTACCAGCAGTATTTCATGGTGGCAAATGGTGCAAAGCTCATTCTTGATGAGGCTAAGGCAAAGGGTTCAAATCTTCACGACCTGGCTGATTATGCAGCAGTTCAGATCAATGATACACATCCTTCAATGGTGATTCCTGAGTTCATCAGACTTCTTACCGCTGAGGGAATATCATTTGACGAGGCTACAGAGATCGTGACAGAGGTGTGCGCATACACCAACCACACTATCCTTGCAGAGGCTCTTGAGAAGTGGCCGCTTGCTTACCTTGAGAAGGTTGTTCCACAGCTTGTTCCTATCATCAAGAAACTGGATGAGAAGGTTCGTAACAGATATAAGGATGAGAGCGTATATATCATTGACAAGGATCAGAGAGTGCACATGGCACACATTGATATACACTATAGCCACAGCGTAAACGGTGTTGCATACCTTCACACAGAGATCCTCAAGGATTCTGAGCTGAACAACTTCTACAAGATCTATCCTGAGAAGTTCAACAACAAGACAAATGGTATCACATTCAGAAGATGGCTTCTCCACTGCAACGAGCAGCTTGCAGCTTATATCACAGAGCTTATCGGTGACGGCTACAAGAAGGATGCAGAGAAACTGAATGACCTGGCTAAGTTCTATGATGATGACGCAGTCCTTGGCAAGATCATGGATATCAAGAAGCAGAACAAGGTCGTTCTCAAGGATTACCTTAAGGAGACACAGAACATTGACATAGATGAGAATTCTATCTTTGATATACAGGTTAAGAGACTTCATGAGTACAAGCGTCAGCAGATGAACGCACTCTGGGTTATCCACAAGTACTTCGATATCAAGGCAGGAAATCTTCCAAAGACTCCTGTGACTGTAATATTTGGTGCAAAGGCAGCTCCTGCATACACCATCGCAAAGGATATCATTCATCTCATCCTCTGCCTGCAGCAGCTCATCGATAATGACCCAGAGGTGAGCCCATACCTCAAGGTTGTCATGATCGAGAACTACAATGTGTCAAAGGCAGCAAAGATCATACCTGCATGTGACATTTCAGAGCAGATCTCACTTGCATCAAAGGAGGCATCAGGTACCGGAAACATGAAGTTCATGCTGAACGGCGCGCTTACACTCGGAACAAGAGATGGTGCAAATGTTGAGATTGGAGAGCTTGTCGGCGAGGATAACATTTACTTCTTCGGCGAGTCAAGCGAGGCAGTCATCGACCACTATGCAAAGGCTGATTATGTGTCAAAGGATTACTACGAGCAGCCTGAGATCAAGAAGCTTGTTGATTTTATCGTGAGCGATGAACTCCTTGAGATCGGACAGAAGGAAAGCCTTGAGAGACTTCACAACGAACTTATCGTAAAGGATTGGTTCATGACACTCCTGGATGTTGAGGATTATATCAAGACCAAGGAAGGCGTACTTGTAGACTACGAGGACCGCAAGACTTGGGCAAAGAAGGCACTTGTCAACATCAGCAAGGCTGGATTCTTCTCATCAGACAGAACCATCGCTGAGTACAACAAGGACATTTGGAGATTATAATATAAAACTTAGTTTATTTCACAGCAGGGGACGGAGGGGTCAGGCACCTCCGTCCCCTTTTGATTTAGGTTTTGGTGGCGAACAGGAAGTAAGTCGGTTATAATTAAATATACTAAAGTTGGAATGTGATACGAATCAGTTCACATCAAGAAAAAGAAAGGCAGTGGAGAGATGTATAGAATACTGATCGTTGATGATGAGAGAATAGAGAGAAATGGGATAAGATTCCTTCTGAAAAAGCTGAATATGGAATTTGATATCGACGAGGCAGTAAACGGGCTTGATGCATTGGAGAAGATACGTCAGGCGGATTATGATATCCTCCTCACCGATGTGAAGATGCCTTTCATGGACGGTATAGAACTCATTGACAATGTGGTAAATGAGAAGAAGAAAATGAGATGCGTGATATTCAGCGGCTGCAATGAATTTGATTATGCTAAGAGAGCAATAAGGCTGGGAGTTGTGGATTATATACTGAAACCGGTCGATCCGAAGGAGTTTAAGGAGACGCTGGAGAAGGTTGTGGATGAGCTGGAGGCGGCTAAAGCCTCGGATGAGCTCAAGAGCAAGAGCATGGAATTCCTTTATGAGCATGCGCTATATATGCTTGTAAATGGCGAAGATATAGAGAGTATACGCAGAGAGTACAACGGTCTGAACCTGAATTTTGCCAGATTTAAGAGAATTCTGCTGGTTGAATTTAATCACGATTTCTTTGGAAGACGAGATGTAGATTTCAAGAAAAATGAGAAGATATTGGCACTTGGAATACAGAGATATCTCAATCTGAATCAACAGCAGGAACTTATTTTTCTGGGCGATGAAACAGATGCGGTTTACACGGCCCAGGAGCTTGCCAGGATAATTAAGAGTGATTACGATGAGGATTGTTATATAGCCGTTTCATCTGATATAGACAGGCCGGAAGATATGAAGCAGAAGGTTGATGAGCTTGATGAACTTATGGATAATAAATTTTACCATCCGGAGATCAGAGTTTTCTATCCGAATATGGAGAGCGATTCATCGGGTATGATCCAATTTGATGATGACACACTCATGAAGCAGATGAAACAGGACATCAAGATGAAGGATGTGGAGGCACTCAGGGAACATTTTGACAAATTCTGTGAAAAGTACAGGCACAAGAATGAGTGTTCACAGATATATATAAAGTTTCTCTACTCAAATCTTTTGAAGGACATATACGGCAGTATAGATGGGACCGGTGAGGCGGATCTTAACAAGGATGTTGAAAAGATGTATATGACGACGGATTTTCAGAGCCTTACAGGCCTAGTTGAGGTTGCGATAGACAGACTGGCGGCCTGCTTTGAGGACAAGAGTCAGACCGGACATAAGGAAGTGGAGATAGTAAAGCAGTATATTTACAGGAATTACGGGAGCGAGCTTGGCATAGATATGCTTGCGGATATGGTATATCTTGCCCCAAGTTATCTCAGCACAGTGTTTAAGAAAGAGACGGGACAGAACCTGAGCAAATTTATCAAGTCATACAGAATGGAGCGGGCAAGGGATATGCTTGAGAATAGTATGGCGAAGATTGTAGATATAGGTGCGATGTGTGGTTATCAGAATGTATCCTACTTTTGCTCGAGTTTCAGGGAGTTTTATGGAGTGAGCCCTCAGAAATTCAGGGAGAGCGGTGTTGCAGGCGGTGAGTAGACATACAGCAGACTTGGAAAAGGACGATTGCAGAACTCGTTAAGCAGGGGGATCGTAGATGAACAAAGGTGGAGTCAAGAAGAGATTTCGTGATATGAAGCTGACTGGCAAAATGGTTGTTATTTATCTGCTGGCCGGACTTGTGCCTGTTATGATAATACTGGGTATAACATATATGGAGATGAAAAAGATCCTGTGGGCCCGGGAGACAACAATCTTGGAATCTTATGTCAGCCAGACCACGGATTCCATGGACAATGAATTGGAGATATACAACAACCTCTCTAAATATATATCGTATAACCAGTCGATTGCAAAGATACTGAGCGCAGATCAATCGGCATATCAGAATTATGAGCAGTTCAGTACGGTGATCGATCCTCTGCTGGCATCAATCATGTATTTCCATGAGGATGTAAACCAGGTCACGATATATACTGATGCCAGTGATGTGAAACATGGGTCAACAGTTGCACCATTAAAAGATCTGGCGGATGGAACGCATGCATATGATGATCTGGATAACAATATACACTGGCATATTGATCTGGAAAGCCGAACTGCATTTTCAGTCAGCCGGATGGCTATGCTGGAGCAGAAAGGTGCCAAGGGCGTTTTGTATGTAGGCGTGGATTATGACAGTGTATTTCAACCGTTTTATACAGAGACAATGTTTGATAATTATGGGCTTATCATAGAGGATGAGTATGGACATATGATATTCAACAAGAATACATTTGCCGATGAGCAGTCAGCATATGAATTGGATGTGGATAAATTCGATGTTCTGAGAGAGATGGATAATTCAGGGTATCAGTTTATAGATAAGACATCCAAGGCGACCGGCTGGAACATATGTGTATACAAGCCGAACAAACTTATAATCTCATCGGTTCGACCGATACTTATAATAGCGGTGGTGGCACTTCTGGTAAGTATGCTTGCATGTATATTATGTATACATATGGTATCAGAATTTATAACGAAGCGAATCAAAAATCTTCAGAAGACTATGAAGGCCACCGAGACAGGAAATCTGGGCATGGTTATAGGAAATGACAGTACAGATGAGATCGGTGATCTTATAAACGGCTATAACAGCATGAGTAAGCGCCTTGATGAGACTGTCAATGAGGTATATCAGAGCAAGATCAAGGAAAAAGAATACGAGATGAGGGCACTTCAGGCGCAGATCAATCCGCATTTCCTGTATAATTCTCTGTCTATGATTAATTGGAAAGCCCTTGAGGCGGAGCAGGAAGACATAAGCCGGATCACCCTGTCTCTGTCCACATTCTACAGGACGGCCCTGAACAAAGGAAAAAACATCCTGCTTGTCAAAGATGAGATAGCAAATATCAAGTCGTATCTTGATATCCAGCTTGCCATGCATGACAACAGCTTTGATGTGGTGTACGACATAGATGACAGTATTCTGAAGTATGAAACATTGAATCTGATACTTCAGCCGCTGCTTGAAAACGCGATAGGGCATGGAATTGACGTTAAGACTGATGGCAGAGGAGAGATACGCATAGAGGGAAAGGAGAATGGAGATTTTCTTGATTTCACTGTGTCAGACAACGGAGTTGGAATGACAAAGACCCAGGCCGCCCTGATCCTGTCCAAGTCGTCCAATGGCTACGGTGTGTCAAATGTAAACGAGAGGATCAAGCTATATTATGGAGAGAAGTACGCGGTGAAGATCGAAAGCACCCCGGGAGCCGGCACGAAAGTAATGCTCCACTTCCCAAAGAGAGTAGAAAACTAGAAAAATTATAAAAAATACGAAGAGTGGATGTACCTTTTGAAGCTTATTAAAGCTCAAGAGGTACATTTTTTTATACTTTTGTGGACATAATAACAATGCATAACGGCGGATCTCCGCGGCACACTCCGGCGGCGCCCGCCCATCAAAAATTCAACATATCTAAAAAATCCAACATGATTCTAAAATCATTGATATATACGGATTGGAAACGTTTTCCTATAATAATGACATAAGGTAAAGGTACTGCAAAGGTGTTAAAAACATTCAGTCAAAACTATATTTTTAAGGAGGAACGATTATGAGAGTTAAGAGATTTGCAGCAGTTGCACTTGCGGGTGTAATGGGAATGTCAATGCTGGCAGGATGTGGAAATTCAGGAAAGGATGAGTCAACAACAGCAGCAAAGAGTGATGCAACAGAGGCTACAGATGCAACAGAGGCAGCTTCAGAGGAAGAGGCAATCAAGACAACACTTACAGTATGGGGACCAGCTGAGGATCAGTCACCTGATTACGGCGAGTGGTTACAGACAACATGTGAGGCATTCAAGAAAGAGCATCCAAACTGGGATATCACATTTGAGTATGGTACATGTAGTGAGGGTGATGCAGGAAAGACTGTTACACAGGATGTTTCAGCGTCAGCAGATGTATACATGTTTGCAAATGACCAGTTACAGACTCTGATCGATGCAGGTGCTATCTCAGAGCTCGGCGGAAGCACAGCAGATTACGTTAAGTCAACAAATTCACAGGCGATCGTAGATTCTATCACAGTTGATGGAGGTATCTATGGTGTGCCATTTACAACAAATACATGGTTTATGTACTACAATAAGAAGACATTTTCAGAGGATGATGTAAAGAGCCTTGACACAATGCTTGAGAAGGGTAAGGTTTCATTCCCACTCACAAACTCATGGTACATCGCAGCATTCTACCTTGCAAATGGCGGAACATTATTCGGTGATGGTACAGACAATGATGCAGGAATCAACTTCGGTGGCGACAACGGCAAGGCTGTTACAGACTACCTTGTAGATCTTGTAAACAACAAGAACTTTGTAAACGATGAGTCAGGTGTTGGTATCTCAGGTATGACAGATGGTTCAATATCAGCAATGTTCTCAGGCTCATGGGACTACGCAGCATTACACGATGCACTTGGAGATGATCTCGGAATCGCAGTTATGCCAACAGCCAAGATCGGCGGTGCGGACAAGCAGCTCCTCTCATTTGCAGGATCAAAGGCAATCGCTGTAAATCCTAACTGTGAGTATCCACAGGTTGCAGTTGCGCTTGCACTCTACCTTGGAAATGAGGCATCACAGGAGTCACACTACACAGCAAGAAACATCGTTCCATGTAACACAAGCCTTCTTGAGAGCGATACAGTTAAGGGCGATGCACTTGTAGCAGCTCAGAATGCAACATTCGATACAACAGCATTCATCCAGCCATTTGTTCCTAAGATGGGCAACTACTGGACACCAGCAGAGAACTTTGGTAAGTCTCTCGTAAATGGTGAGGTTACACATGACAACGCAGCAGATATGACAGAGTCATTCAACACATCACTTAACACTGATGTAGCACAGTAAAAAATACTAGTTATATATTTCAAAAACAGGTGCTCCATTCATCTACAGGTGATGGGGCACTTGTAATAAGAAGAGATAATGATTTACTTTGAGACGGAGGTGTTAGGATGGCTCAGGCTATAACAAATAAAAAAAGTAAAATGAAGAAAATACGAAGATCTGATTACCCATATACCGTTGCACAGGCAGTGGCAAATGGAGACATAGCTACCAGAATTTCATTTCTGATCTTGGGGTTTGGAAGCATAGTCAGAAAACAGTTTGTAAAGGGATTTTCGTACCTGGTACTTGAGGTACTGTTTATATGGTTTATGATAAAGCACGGAGCATCACTCCTGGTGGATCTCTTCCATCTGGGTGGTCAGGAACAGCAGAAGGTCTGGAATGATGCAAAGGGTGTATTTGAATATACACAGGGTGACAACTCTCTGCTCATGCTCCTATACGGTGTGGCAACACTGTTTATAATTTTCGCATTCATCTGCCTTTGGGTAGTAAGTATAGAGAGCGCATACAAAGCGTATTGCCTGTGGGATAAAGGCAAAAAGGTTCCAAAGTTCAAGGACGATGTGAAGAGTCTGTTTGACAGCAATCTTCATGCTTTTCTTCTTCCTCTTCCTGTACTTGGAGTTGTTGTATTTACGATATTGCCATTGGTTTTCATGATCTTTATGGCATTTACGAATTACAGCAAGCTTGATTCACATACAGTTATATTCAACTGGGTTGGACTGAAGAATTTTGCAAAGATATTGAACTTTAGTGATGCAATAGGAAGTACATTCTGGTCAGTGCTTGGCTGGACGCTTGTTTGGGCTGTGGCAGCCACATTCAGTAACTACTTCCTTGGAATGATACTCGCAATGGTGATCAACAGAAAGGGAACCAGGGCAAAAGGTATGTGGAGAGCGATTTTCATGCTCTCAGCAGCGGTTCCGCAGTTTGTATCACTTCTTCTGATGAGGACTATCTTCAGTCAGAATGGTATCGTCAATACATTACTTATAAATAACGGAATAATCGACAATGCTATTCCATTCTGGAGCAATGCAACACTTGCCAGAGTCATGGTAATTGTCATCAATATCTGGATAGGAATTCCATTTACCGTCATGCAGGTCACAGGAATTCTCCAGAGCATACCGGAGGAGATATACGAGGCTGCGAGAGTTGACGGCGCAGGCCCGGTAAAGATCTTCTTCAAGATCACTCTTCCTTATATGTTGTTTGTCACAGCACCATATCTGATAACAACATTTGCGGGAAATATCAACAACTTCAACGTTATCTACCTTCTGTCAAATGGAGCGCCTACTCCGGTTGGAAAGACTGCCGGAAAGACAGACCTTCTTGTCACATGGCTCTATAAGCTGACGGTTGATAACCAGTACTATAACTTAGGTGCTGTTATAGGTATCATGACATTCATAGTTCTCGCTGTTGTGTCACTGGTAACTTACCACAACACCGCATCATATAAAGATGAGGAGGGATTTCAGTAATGGCTAAATCAAATAATAATGAGATTAAAGCAAGAAGCAAATGGACACTGGGAGACATCGTGGTTCATATCATACTGGTAATCCTTTCGGTTATCTGGGTACTGCCGATCGCATGGATAATCATGATAAGCTTCAGAGGAGAGAAAGGACAGTATGTTTCAACTCTGTTGCCAAAGTCTTTGACTCTGGCGAACTACACAAAGCTTTTTACAGACACAGGTATCCTGAACTTTATGCAGATGTTCAAGAATACTTTGATAATAGCAATTTTCTCATGTATAATATCAACAGCGTTCGTGCTTGCAGTTTCATACTGTATGTCAAGAATGCGTTTCAGACTGAGAAAGCCATTTATGAATGTGGCACTTATACTTGGAATGTTCCCGGGATTCATGGCTATGATAGCAGTGTATTACATCCTTAAGGTTCTGGGACTTTCAGAAGGCTCACTCATCAGGGTTGCTCTGGTACTCGTATATTCAGGCGGTTCAGGACTTGGATTCTATATCGCCAAAGGATTCTTTGATACTATACCAAAGTCGCTGGAAGAAGCAGCATACCTTGATGGTGCTACAAGATGGCAGTCATTTACAAGGATAATCATACCACTCAGCCGTCCGATCATAGTTTATACGGTTCTGAATTCGTTCCTTGCACCATGGATTGATTTCGTGTTTGCCAAGGTTATATGCAGAGCCAACAAGGACTATTACACAGTATCCATCGGACTTTGGAACATGCTCGAGAAAGAGTATGTGTACAACTGGTTCAACTCATTTGCGGCTGGTGCAGTGCTGATATCCGTACCGATTATCATTCTCTTTATGTTAATGCAGAAGTGCTACAAGGATAGCATGTCTGGAGGCGTAAAGGGTTAAGGATAATATATGAAATTATTTGCAAAACCTAAGTGGAATGAGGAAAGCATATGCCAGCAATGAAGTATCTGAAAAAAATAATAACATGTGTGCTAACAATTACCCTTATAATAATATGTGGCTGCCAGGACAATAACACCCCCTCCAACCCGTCTAAGGCGACCACAGATGCAGAATATGAGTCTGCCATGCATATTGCGGAGACAACGCCGCTTGGAAGGTATCCGGAACAGCTCACCTATACCCTGGGCAAGCTGTCCGGTGCAAATAATTCAAATCTCCCACAGGGAGAAACGTATGAAAACAACGCATACACACAGATATTAAATGAAATCTTAAATGTGCAGAACCAGGATATATTTGAGGCTGCTGATGATCAGTATGATGACAATGTATCCATGGTGATAGCACAGAAGGATCTTCCGGATGTGATGATCGTCCAAGATATGGATGAGCTGCAGTATCTGGTGGAAAATGACATGATCGAGGATCTCACAGACAGTTATAACAACTGCATGAGTGAAACGGTAAAGAACATATATAAGAGTTATGGCAGCAGTATCATGGATGTGGTCACATTTGATGACCGTATCATGGCCATACCTGAGACAAATATATCAGATGGACCAAATCTGATATGGCTTAGAAAAGACTGGATGGATAAGCTGGGACTTGAGGCTCCGAGAACACTTTCGGATGCGGAGGAGATCATCAGGCAGTTTATTGAGAAAGATCCGGGAAATAATGGTGTAGGAAGTACCGTAGGGCTGGTGGCAGACACAAGTCTCTGCGGCGGTTGTGGTTATAGCAGCGAGTACACGCTCGACATTGTATTTGCCGCATATGGGGCATTTCCGAAACAGTGGATAAAGGATGAGGACGGAAATGTCGTGTATGGTTCTGTACAGCCGGAGGCAAAGAAGGCTCTGGAGCATATACATGAGATGTACGAGGAAGGGATTCTGGATCGGAATTTCCTCATGCGGACAAGCAGCAACATAATAGAACTCATAGTGAATGGACAGTGTGGTTCATTCTTTGGACCATGGTGGGCGCCAAATAATCCTCTTATGGACGCTGTAGCGGCCGATCCAACAGCAAAGTGGGAACCATATCTGCTTGCCACAGAGGAAAACGGCTCAACGAGTTATCACACTCAGGTTCCATATGGCAACTTCGTGGTAGTCAGAAAGGGATATGAGCACCCGGAGATAGTGTGCAAGATAATAAGTGTGCTGTTCGACTATGTAAGATATGAGGACAAAGACAATCAGGCTATAAAGGATTACTACAAACTCAATGTGGATCCTACCGCAAGACCACTTGCGATGAACGTGGACTACAACAATGCACTTCAGATATGCTATGGCGAGCTGAACCACGTGTTCTCTGGCATAAGGCAGCCGGATGATCTGAATCTGCTGGAACAGTCTTATTATGAGGCGTGTGAGTCATATCTCAAGAATGAAGATAATGCGTCATCGGAGGACTGGGCGGCATATACATCCCGTATAACTGCATGCAAGATCCTCAATGATGCGCGTACAAATAAAGTCGAATCTCTGTACTTCGGTGAGACTGAGACCATGGTGTCAGACTGGTGGCACCTTGAGAATCTGGAGAGCAATACTTACCTGAAGATAGTTACAGGTGAAGCAGATCTGGATGAATTTGACAGTTTTGTGGACAACTGGTATAAGTCCGGTGGAACAACGATCACCGATGAAGTTCGAAGGGAGTGCCGGTAGATATGATAAGAGCAATAGTATTTGATTTAGATGATACATTATACGACTGCCTTCACGAGAATGATAAGGCAGTGGATGACACTGTGAGATATGTGGCAAATGAACTTCTTCATATAGATGAAGTGACAGTGATGAAAGCCTTTGAAGAAGGCAGAGACATGGTAAAGGATCAGCTCTCTGCCTGGGATATGGCGGCGCAGCACAATAGGGTGCTGTACTTCCAGAAGATGCTGGAGATTCTGGGGGTATCACCATTTAGATATGACCTGCAGGTGTACAACTATTTCTGGAACAATTTCCTGAACAAGATATCCATATTCCCCGGGGCATTGGAGTTTATAGATGATATGAAAGCCAGAGGAATAAAGATTGGTATCTGTACAGATATGACTGCGCATATCCAGTTCAGGAAGATAGACAGACTTGGACTTACGGGCAAACTTGACGCAATGATAACAAGCGAGGAGGCTGGTATAGAAAAGCCGAACCGCAGGATGTTTGATATGATAGCTACAAAGTTGGGCGTAAAGAACGATGAGGTCATCTATGTGGGCGATAGCTACAAGAAGGATGTCATGGGAGCGAAAAATGCCGGAATGACACCAGTGTGGTATCTGTCGCTGCAGAACAAGACGGACGAGGATGTACTGGCTGTGTCCAGCTATCCGGAACTTAAGAACATAGTGAATAGGGCGATATAGAGAGCAGTGCGATAGCTGCACACCAGATTCCATTGATGCCAAACACCATAGGCAGCATCAACACCGCTGCAAGCTGTATCACCAGTGTTCTGAGGAACGATATGCATAAATATTTTCATTTAAAGGTATGTGAAGGTGTTGTTTTGGGGCGGCCGTGTGGCTATAATAATAGACATGGGCTATGAAATTATAGATATATGTTATGGTTGACAGAAATCTATGCGGTGTGAAGAAAGTAGTCATGGCCAGGGAAGGAGTGTACACATATGGGTTTTTTAACAGGTAAGACAGCGATAATAACAGGAGGCGGACGTGCAGTTCTCAGCGATGGAAGCTGTGGATCCATCGGATACGGAATAGCGACAGCATATGCCAAGGAAGGTGCCAATCTGGTGCTTACAGGACGTAATGTCCAGAAGCTTGAGGATGCAAAGGCAGAGCTTGAGAGCAAATATGGGATCAAGGTTCTTGCAGTCCAGGCTGATGTAAACGCAGGTGCGGACAATGAGAGCGTTGTCAAGAACGTTGTGGAGCAGGCGGTTAAGGAATTTGGAAGAATAGATGTGCTCATCAACAATGCGCAGGCATCTGCATCAGGCGTTACCATCGCAGATCACACAACAGCACAGTTTGACCTTGCCATATATTCAGGTCTTTACGCTGCATTTTACTATATGCAGGCATGCTATCCATATCTGAAGGAGACAAAGGGTTCAGTCATCAACTTTGCATCAGGTGCAGGCCTCTTTGGAAATTACGGACAGTGCGCATATGCGGCAGCGAAGGAAGGCATCAGGGGACTCACAAGAGTTGCAGCCACCGAGTGGGCAGCTGATGGAATAAATGTCAATATAGTATGTCCTCTCGCATGGACATCTCAGCTTGAGAACTTTGAGAAGGCATATCCGGACGCGTTCAAGGCAAATGTAAAGATGCCGCCAATGGGACACTTCGGAGACGTAGAGAAGGAGATTGGACGTGCGTGCGTGGCACTCGCATCACCGGATTTCAAGTACATGAGTGGTGAGACCATCACACTTGAGGGCGCGATGGGACAGAGACCATAGAGCAGTCAATATATCAAATATGGCTTATGCTATGATAATAGAATATGATGTAGATGCGAAGCCTGGTTCGCGGCTTGCATAAAAAATGAGCGTAACACAATAATACCCAGATGGGAAATGTGTTATGCTCATTTTGTTTAGCTGACTCAGTCATCAACTATATCTCAAAACAGATGGTTGTCCGCTTGTCGTTAATAAGACACAAGGTTTCTTAAAAAAATATGAAATATCTGCCATCATCCTTGAATAACCTTACTTGGAGTACTTATAATAGAACTTTGTTAAAGAAATCATGAGATGTCATGGGCAGTCGGTGCAAAATACTGCTCGATGCATAACATTTGCCGACCATATACACAGGAAGAGGTGTTTTATTTGGATACAAACTCAGAAAACAATCTGGATACACGGGGAGTCCCGATCATTGGCCTTACATCGGAGGAAGTAAGGGAACGGATCGACAATGGACAGACCAATCACACAGATATAAGTACGCAGAAGACTGTGGGGCAGATCGTCAAGTCCAATCTGCTCACATACTTCAATCTTATATTCCTCATACTTACGGTGCTGCTATGTATCGTTGGTTCATTCAGGAATCTGACTTTCCTGCCGGTCATCATAGGCAACACGGTTATAGGAATATTTCAGGAGCTGCGTGCCAAAAAGACTCTTGACAAGATGAGTATGTTAAATGCGCCGCATTCGATAGTTGTGAGAGACGGAGAACAGCAGCAGATACAATCAGAGGAACTGGTTAAGGACGATATCATCATTCTGTCGGCAGGCAATCAGATATGTGCTGACGCTACGGTGCTCAGCGGCAGTATATCGGTAAATGAAGCTCTGCTCACCGGTGAGTCGGATGAGATCAAGAAGAAATCAGGTGATGGACTCATGTCCGGAAGCTTTGTGGTGTCCGGACAGTGCTATGCCAAGCTTGACAAGGTGGGCAATGAGTCATACATATCACAGCTCACAGCCCAGGCGAAGGCCATGGGTGACGGCGAACAGTCAGAGATGATCAGGTACATCAACAAGCTTGTAAAATGGGTTGGAATCATCATCATACCAGTGGGAATCATATTGTTCTGCCAGGCGTATATCATGAATGGAGAGACATTCAAGAAGAGTGTTGTATCGATGGTTGCGGCGGTTCTCGGAATGATCCCTGAAGGACTTTATCTGCTCACAACTGTTGCGCTTGCGCTCAGCACAATAAGACTTGCGAAGAAACAAGTGTTACTGCATGACATGAAGAGTATAGAGACACTCGCGAGAGTCGATGTACTCTGTGTGGATAAGACCGGAACCATCACTGAGCCGGGTATGCAGGTTACAGAGCTGGTGATAAGCGGCAGATGCGGCGATGCTGAGATGGACAAGAGAGCATTTGCGCACTTGCTGGCGGATTACTCGGCGGTCATTGAGGACAACAATGCCACAATGGAGGCGATCAGAGCCTATGTGGCTAAGAATGAGATAGAGAAGGGCAGCAGGACACTGCTCAAGACACAGCCTTTCACATCGGCGAACAAATACAGTAAGGTGTCATTTGTCGAGGGTGATTATATGCTGGGTGCTCCGGAATTTATCATGAAGGATAAGTATGATGAGATATCCGAAGAGATAGAGGAGTACCAGAGCAAGGGATACAGAGTCCTTCTTATGGCGGAGTCAGGCGATGATTCCACTGGTTCGGTAAGACCGTTAGGAGGCATATCTCCTATTGGTTATATAGTTCTCTCTAATCCGATAAGGGAAAATGCCGAGAGTACGTTTACATATTTCAAAGAGCAGGGCGTTGCCATAAAGGTCATATCCGGAGATAACCCTGCCACAGTATCAGAGGTGGCAAAGCGGGCAGGAATAGATGGAGCGGAGAACTATGTGGATGCTTCCACTTTGGCATCTGAGAAGGATATAACAGAGGCTGTGGATAAATATACAGTATTTGGAAGAGTTACACCTAAACAGAAGCAGCTCATAGTCAGAGCTCTCCAGAAACAGAAACACACGGTTGCCATGACCGGTGACGGTGTAAATGATATACTCGCGATGAAGGATGCTGACTGCAGTATCGCGATGGCATCCGGAAGTGAGGCGGCTGCGCAGGCGGCCCAGACGGTGCTTCTGGATTCGGATTTCGGACGTATGCCATATGTGGTGTTTGAGGGAAGACAGGTGGTCAACAATATACAGAGATCAGCAAGCCTCTTCCTTGTTAAGAATATATTCTCACTGCTGATGGCCATATTCTCAGCGATATTTGCGATCACATATCCGCTGGAGCCATCACAGATATCGCTCATAAGCATGTTCACCATAGGATTGCCGGGATTCCTGCTGGCACTTGAGCCGAACAGGAATCGTATAGAGGGAAACTTTATGGTAAATGTCATGTTAAAAGCATTGCCTGCAGGACTCACGGATGTGTTGTCGGTCGGAGCACTTGTAATCTGTGGACAGGTCTTCAACCTCCCGAGTGAGGACATAGCCACAGCCGGCACAATGCTTCTTGCGGTTGTCGGATTCATGATAATAATCAAGATCAGCCATCCGTTCAACAAGATGAAGTATGGTGTACTTCTTATCAACATAATCGGACTGCTGTTCTGTGGCCTTTTCCTCGGCAGGCTGTTTGCCATAGAGTCGATATCCAACATATGTTTCCTGCTCATGGTTGTATTTGCATTTGCGGCGGAATCTATGTTCAGGTATTTGACATTGTTTGTTGAAAAGCTCAGCAGCTTCTTTGGAGACGAGAAGAACAGACGTAAGATCAGAAGAAAGATAAGGAAATATAACATTTTTAAGTAGAGAATTGTCGAAAAAAGAATATAATAAATATTAAGATATACTCATAAGAAGCAATATTGTTTTTTATGAGTATGTTTGTTTATAAGGATGATATGTACAACTTGGATAACAGGAGGTAAGCATGGCAAATTCAACTAAAAAAGCACTTGAGGTATCTCTGAAAAAGCTTCTTAAGGACAAGCCATTTGACAAGATAACAATAGCGGATCTCACCGGAGACTGCGGGATAAGCAGGATGACATTCTATTATCATTTTCAGGATATATATGAGCTTGCCGAGTGGGTGTGCATAGAGGATGGCAAGCAGGCACTGAAGGATAAGAAGACCTACGATACCTGGCAGGAGGGCATGATACAGGTGTTTGAGGCTGTGCTGGAGAACAAGCCATTTATCGCAAATATATACAGGTCGGTGGATAAGGCTAAGATAGAAAACTATCTGTATAAGCTGTCGTATCAGCTCATAGCGGATGTAGTAGAAGAGAAATGCGAAGGGGATAACCTCTCGGAGGCTGATAAGCAGTTCATAGCAGACTTTTACAAGTATGGATTTGTGGGGATTATGCTTGACTGGGTAGACAAGGGGATGAAGGACGATTATCATAAAATAGTGGAGCAGCTTAGCACCACGCTTCGTGGAAATATAGCAAATTCTATTCATAATTTTGAAATCGAGATGTAAAAGCAGAGGACGGATCAGGATAAAGAAATCTATTACTGTGAGATATGCGGGGAGAGCGCTTATGAGTCAAACATCAGATATGAAAAAGAGATTGCCAGGGATAATATTGATAACGGGGGGAATCGTGCTGGTTGCGATGGTCATCCAGGCGGTCATACTCAGCTTTATCAATAACAGGGGTTTTGACAGGACCTCGCAGGTGCTGTTGGATCAGGTCAGCAATATAATCGAGAAGAATAAGGCAAGTGAGGAAGATCTGATAGACTCCCTCAAGGAAGATTATATGGTCAGGGCTAAGGCTGTGGCGTATATAGTTGATGCAAAGCCTGAGGTGGCGAATGATGTGGAGGAGCTCCGCAAGATTGCTGCACTTATATCTGTTGATGAGGTGCATTTGTTTAATACGGATGGCGTGATATATGCCGGTACCAATCCCGAATATTTTGGATATAGCTTTGATTCCGGGGAGCAGATGGCGTATTTTAAGCCTATGCTGGATGATAAGAATCTCACCATGTGTCAGGATGTCACTCCGAACACATCAAAGGGTAAGAAGATGATGTATGCAATAACATGGAACGACGATGGAACCAAGATGATACAGGTTGGAATCGAGCCGAGAAGACTTCTGAATGAAGTAAAACAGAATGAGATATCCACGGTGGTTGCCAATATGCCTATGTATGATGGACTGAGTGTTGTAGTGGCAGATGGCGAATCGGGAGAAATATATGGATGTTCATGTGAACCGGTAGTAGGGCTTACTCTTGATGAGATCGGCATTTCGGTGACTGATGATATGCTGCCGGACGATGAAAACAGTTTTACAGGCATAAGAAGGATTAATGGATTTAGAAACAGATGTGTATTCCGAAGATCCGGAGAGTATGTGATCGGGGTCATATATAGAATGGATGTGAATAGCCGGAGTAATATGGCAATCATGGTTATCATGGCACTGTATCTGTGTTTTGCCGCCGGCCTGGTGGTAAGCATGGTGATGAAGGTGATACATGCGAATCGGGAGAGAAATGAACAGCTGTCAATATTGACATCCATGTCGGGGATGTATTACAGCATGCATATGCTTGATCTTAGGCATGATACATTTGCCCTCTATACCGCAGGAGACCTGATATTGAGGGCTGGTGAGCGGGCAGCAGGGGCGAAGGAACTTATGAGGAAGATCGTTCATAAGGTGGTTGTGGATGAACATCAGGCAAGTGCCCAGGAATTCATGGATCTGGATAGTCTGGGGGACAGACTGATCAAGAAAAAGATTGTATCAGGTGAGTTCATGGTGAAGGATCTTGGATGGTTCAGACTGTCATTTATATCGATAGATGTTGACGAGGACGGACGCCCTTTAAAAGTCATATTTACCACCAGAAACATAGATGAAGATAAGAAACGGGAGCAGAAGCTGATAAGACGATCTTATACAGATGAGCTCACAAAATGTTATAACAGGAACGCATATATAGATGATGTCAGGGAGCTGCCGGGAGATTCTGTATATGTGTATGTGTCCATGGATGTAAATGGGCTTAAATTAGTGAATGATACCCTGGGACATGCGGCTGGAGATGAACTGCTTCAGGGTGCTGCCGACTGTATGGAGCAGTGTTTTGGAAACTATGGTAAGGTGTACAGGATGGGCGGTGATGAATTTGTGGCCATCATCTTTGTAAATACCAGGAGGCTGAAGAGAGTGCAGCAGGAATTTGATGACGTTGTGGGTGGATGGTCCGGACAGCTGGTGAAATCCATATCAATATCATGTGGCTATGTGTCAAGTGATGAGAAGGACTGGGAGTCATTTGACGAGATAGTAAAGGCTGCAGATGAGAGAATGTACGAGAACAAGGCGGCATATTACAGGCAGAAGGGCGTCGACAGAAGGTATCACTAGAGTACATATGCAATATAAAGTTATACAAAATGAGTGGAATGATAAAAATTTTATCATTCCACTTTTTTTGTAAATATGAAATAAAAATTGGGCAAGCTATTATAGAGGCATGAGATAAAGATAGACGGCAGACTGAAAGGAGAATTGCTTATGTCAAAGAAGAAATTGGGAATCGGGATAGCAGCGGTGGCAGCAGCCGGCGCAGGAGCAGCAGCTCTCACAGTTAAAAATCATAATAAGGCAAAAGTTCAGAAGGAGAAGGCTGCGGCTGAACATGCTGAGTACCGCAATACGGAGCGCGGAAAGCATGAGAAGAACAGTAAGGGAATCTATTATACAAATGGAAACTATGAGGCATTTGCCAGACCGAGAAAGCCGGAGGGCGTGGATGACAAGAATGCATATATAGTGGGAAGTGGTCTTGCATCACTGGCAGCAGCTTGTTTCCTTGTACGTGACGGACAGATGCCGGGCTCACATATCCATATTCTTGAGGCTATGGATATAGCGGGCGGTGCGTGCGATGGAATATTTGATCCTGCCAGAGGCTACGTCATGAGAGGTGGACGTGAGATGGAGAACCATTTCGAGTGCCTGTGGGATCTGTTCAGAAGTATACCTTCCATAGAGACACCAGGGGTATCGGTTCTTGACGAGTATTACTGGCTGAACAAGGAGGATCCAAATTACTCACTGTGCAGAGCAACAGTGAACAGAGGCAAGGATGCCCACACAGATGGCAAATTCAATCTGAGCCAGAAGGGCTGCATGGAGATCATGAAGCTCTTCATGACAAGGGATGAGGATCTGTATGACAAGACGATAGAGGATGTATTCGACGATGAGGTATTTGATTCAACATTCTGGCTGTACTGGAGGACGATGTTCGCATTTGAGAACTGGCACAGTGCACTGGAGATGAAACTCTACTTCCAGAGATTCATACATCACATCTCAGGACTTCCGGATTTCTCAGCACTCAAGTTCACAAAGTACAACCAGTATGAGTCGCTGATCCTTCCTATGGTGAAGTATCTTGAGGATGCGGGCGTGACATTCCAGTACAATACGGAGGTCACAAATGTCATATTTGATATGAGAGACGGCAAGAAGATAGCAAAGACCATCGAGTGCAGGGTAAATGGAGCTGAGAAGGGTATTCCGCTCACTGAGAACGATCTTGTATTTGTCACAAATGGAAGCTGCACGGAGGGGACTATCTACGGCGATCAGAACCATGCGCCAAATGGTGATGCAGAGGTGAGAACAAGCGGCTGCTGGAGCCTGTGGAAGAACATAGCCGCGCAGGATCCTTCATTTGGCCATCCGGAGAAGTTCTGCTCTGATATATCAAAGACAAACTGGGAGTCAGCCACAGTTACAACGCTTGACGACAAAATCATCCCATACATCGTGGATATCTGCAAGCGTGACCCTAGAACCGGAAAGGTTGTCACGGGTGGTATTGTGAGCTGTCAGGATTCAAGCTGGCTGATGAGCTGGACCATCAACAGACAGGGACAGTTCAAGACCCAGGACAAGGATAAGGTGTGTGTATGGGTATATGGCCTGTTCACAGATGTTCCGGGCGATTATATCAAGAAGCCTATGAAGGACTGCACAGGTAAGGAGATCACGGAGGAGTGGCTGTATCACCTTGGGGTTCCAGAGGATGAGATCGAGGAACTGGCGACAAACAGCGCAGTCTGTGTGCCAACTATGATGCCATATATCACCGCGTTCTTCATGCCTAGAGCAAAGGGCGACAGACCAGACGTAATTCCAGACGGATGTACCAACTTTGCATTCCTCGGACAGTTCGCAGACACCCCTCGTGACACAGTGTTCACCACAGAGTATTCGGTGAGAACAGCCATGGAGGCTGTGTATGGACTTCTCGGTGTGGACAGAGGTGTTCCTGAGGTGTGGGGAAGTGTGTACGATATCCGTGAACTGCTGGACAGCAGCGTGAAGCTCATGGATGGCAAATCTCCGCTTGAGATAAATCTCGGACCACTGAACAAGCTCAAGAGACCTATACTTAAGAAGATCCAGGGCACGGTGATTGAAAAGGTACTGAGAGACCACGATATTATAAAAGAGGGTATGCTGTAGGTTGAAGTTAATATAGAGTAATAAGAAAGTTCCATGTGTCTGCACGGTGCAGATCCATGGAACTTTTTATGTGGTGAAGACGCTGGGGACGGAGGTACCTGTCCCATCCGTCCCCACTGGAAAATAAATTGACTTTTCCCGTGTATAAAAATATACTTTTGGATATTGAATAAGAAGGGACGTTCCTGGGAGGTTAATATGAAGATGACAACACTTTGTTACATAGAGAAAGATGGAAGATACCTGATGCTCCACAGGACAAAGAAGGAGAAGGACATTAATAAAGGCAAATGGATCGGTGTAGGTGGACATGCCGAGGAGGGTGAGAGCCCTGAGGACTGCCTTCTGAGGGAGATAAAGGAGGAGACGGGACTTACGCTTACATCGTACAGATTCAGAGGGCTGGTGACATTTATCAGCAATGAGTGTGAGAATGAGCTTATGTGCCTGTTCACCGCAGATGGATTTGATGGGGAAGTTCAGATATGCGATGAGGGGGATCTTCAGTGGATAGATAAAGAGATCGTGCCAATACTTCCGACGTGGAGCGGGGATGCGATATTTCTGAAACTGCTGCTTGAAGGGGAGAAGAGATTTTTCTCACTCAAGCTCGTATATGAGGGAAGCGAGCTGGTGGAGCACAGGCTGGAATTTTATTGATAATGAATATGAGATATAGTGAAGGGGAATATAATCGCGAAAAACAGCACTGGGATTTATAGTGTCTTGCATGGGATGGGGAATAATTCCCCTTCTTGGAGATGATGTACATGTCATAAGTGTACCGAGAATTGTGCTTAGCCTATTGGGCATTATGGGAATAGTCGCGATGGTAAAGAGCGTGAAGGATTATATAGCGGTGAAGAATGGCAAAGCACCTGAAGTGCAAGATCGCGGCAGATCTTCGCAGTACCAGTATGAGGCAAATGCGCGTATGGCGATGTCCTGGGATGGAAATGGTGCAGTGGACAATCCGGTCACGGATTTCTACAGAGAACATAAAGAGGGCATAGACACGACCATAAGAACTGTACAAAAGGGAAGGAATATTGCGGGAAATATAGTCATGATCGCGGTAGGGGGGATGTTCACATTTTCAGCTCTGCTCATGATAGGTGGCAATATCTTAGTTCTCATGGCAAACAGGGATTCAGGCACGGTATCTTTGTCGGCTTATATAATGCCAATCGTGATGGAGGGAATATTTCTGGCAGTTGGAATATTTGTGATAGTAAAAGGAGTAAAAGGTTTGCTTGGAAAGTGATTCGTGACAAAAGGAACGTCCCCACAAGAATGCCCACAAGAATGGAGGATTATATATGACTTACAAAAAGAATGTTTCAAATATGGTGATTGCCATTGTGTGTGTCGTATTGTTTGTTGTGACTGCGTTTTATTGTGTGCCGAGATTTTCTTTGCTTTCATCGAATGCATTGTCAGCAACGGTTGTGAGTGCAGACATGCATGGGACAAGCGACTATGCAGTATTGAAGGTAGACGGAGCCAGAGAGGATGGAGGAACGATATTCTTCCACTATTATTATCCCGGAAGCAAGTCACATCTAAAACAGGATGAAAAGGTGCTGGTAAGTGGTAACATCACATTTATGGATGAATCGACAGAACAGGGAGTGAACGCAGACCTGATTATCGGAACAAAGACACCGGTACTTATATGTTTGATTTTATCCTTGCTGGGGTTGGTTGGCGCAATCTGCCTGTTGCCATCAGCAATTCGCAATTTCCGTAGTAAACCATGGAGTCGTGATGAGGAGATAGAAACGAAGAGCAAATTGGTGAATGCATTCTATACGGCTGAGATTTTGGCACTTGTAGTTGCTTTGATTTTCTTTGTGGCGGGTATGACGCAGGTGGTCGGATATGCCTGCGCGAAGAATCATACAACAGGAACTGTAACATATCAAAGTTCTCGGCTGAGCTCCAATCATGTCAAGGTATATAGCGGAAATGATGTCAGAAATTACAAATCACTTTATGGGAAAGGCATTCGGTCAACTTATACGGTGCTGCAGATTAAGGCGGATTCACCGGTCAATGGTGCCAATGTGTTCTGGTATGAGGGAAATTGCAGTATTCTGGGCAGTAAGAATGTTTATATAGGCTATAATGATAATTCCATGTCAGTCTTATCACAGTTTGAACTGGTGATGACGCTCATAAGCGGTGCATTTTTATTATTCCATGCAGCTTCAGCACGGTTGCTCAGTAAGAAAAATCCATATGGCGGGAAGCTTTTCTGGTTTTTAAAATAATGTAGAATTGTGCGATAGAAGTCCGGGAACACCCGGACTTCTTCTTATTTTGATAGAATCGACATGTGTGGCTATTAAAAACGTAACAAATTTACTACCAGTAATGGAAAAATGTGATATCACAGCGATACAAGGCCGGAAAAAATGCAAAGACAAAGCCGACAAGGTCGGAAAAAGTGCTGAAACAATGCTAGAATAGACCATAAAAAATGTGGTATATTATCACACCGTCCTGGTTATTGTCAATATAATTGTATTCTTTAGACAGGATATTGCCCAAGGTATCGGTCAGTACGTACTTGCCGGATGTTTCCAATTTTTCGACACGGACATTACGCCCTTTTATCACTTTAGGGCGCGGAACCCAGTAGCCGCAAAGAATGAAAAGCGCAGCAGCAGCCATGCAGATGCAGAAAAAACGTTTCATAGCGCAGAAAATTTAAGTAGTCGCAGCAAATATAACATATAACCAATACAAAACAAACGGCATACTCTTTTCAACAGCATTTCATTTGCAATCAAAACCTTACAACAAACCGCCGTAATCCGTACGTTTTCATATCGTCGTGCCACGTACCTTTAATTCCACGACCATACCGGCAAGCGTCACATAATTAGAACATACGCGCGCAAATGCAACGGCTTATAAGTATAAAAGTGTAGGAATTAAGGAGTTTATGCCAAAAATAGCAGATTTTTCATTTTTTTTCCTGCCATTTTTACTACATTTGCCCCGTTGTAATCTTCTGTGGACAAATAAGACTGTAAATACAGCCTTAGATGCGGGAATTACGATATTTAAACGGGGTAACACCCTTTTGAAAATGGCACAGGAAACCGTTAATTTTTCTCCTTTCTACTACCTGAGGCTCAGGCGCCCCTGCGCCAATGTATAATTTTGCCGTTTGCGGGCCGCGTTTGGCCGGGACGGACGCTGAAAATCCAGACAAATTTTTCACCAGTTGTTTTTTTAAAGGCCGGGCTTTTTTACAGCCGTGGCCGGAAGATGTATAAAAATCATACGGAACGAAAATGAAAATAGACGTTTTTGTCGCTGACAAGTCGCACCTTAAGTACGCGCAGACCATATGCGATGAAATAGAGAAAGCGGCCTACCTGCGCGGCACCG
>OGDY01000126.1_pt1 | contig 95047 bp, 95 predicted proteins | sample 1570341 | NCBI WGS metagenome assembly OGDY01 (sample SAMEA2581972, study PRJEB24529) | metagenome | biome: Human gut stool | place: China | collected 2011 | reverse complement strand
TTCCGGCACTTCGAGAGAAAGCTCTGCACAGATTTTTTTAACCCGGTCAGCGACTTCTCTTATCTTAGTCGCAATGTCAAGTTCGGGGTCATCTTCCGTATAGCGTACGCCGTAACCTCCTCCGAGGTCAAGCTGCGCTGCCGTGTATCCGTATTTATCTCTTACCGATGCGATGAATCGAAGCATGACCTCCGCTCCCCGTTCAAACACATCCTCGTCAAAAATTTGGGAGCCTAAGTGGCAATGGAAACCGACCAAATTAATATGCTCTTTTTGGAGTGTCTGCCTTGTAATTTCGTCCGCTTGTCCGGTTTCGATCGCGGAGCCGAATTTTGAATCGACTTTTCCGGTCGCAACCGCTTCATAAGTATGCGTATCGATTCCCGGCGTCAGTCTGAGGAGAATGTCCTGCGTGATATTCCGTCTTGCCGCTTCTCTTTCGATTGCGTTAACCTCCTCAATGTTATCTGCAACAAAATAGCCAATGCCTTTTTCGATTGCGTATTTTATATCTGCGTTCGTCTTGTTATTTGAATGAAAATATGCTTTTTTTAAATCAAATCCGGCAATTGACGCTGTGTAAATTTCGCCGCATGACACAACGTCAATGCCCAAGCCTTCTTCGTCAATGATTTGATAAAGCCTTTTAAACGCACATGCTTTTGATGCAAACAAAGCCTCGGCCCTGGCACCGAAGTTTTCCTTGAGTGCCGTTTGGTAAATCCTGCATTTTTGCCGAATTTTCATTTCATCCATCAGGTAAAGCGGCGTGTCGTATTTTTCAGCCAGCTTCACCGTATCAACTCCTGCAAATTGTAAATGTGTTCCATCTTTTGATACAGTCAAGTTATCACAAATCATTTTTTCCTCCGATTTTTCTTACATCTCGATTGGTTTTGAAATTTGGGGGTGCGGACAAAAACATGGACACATATAGAGATCTGAAAGGAGACATTGATGTATTCAGAAGAACAGAAGGCAAAGGCGCTATGTATTTATCATCGGATAGGATCTGTTACAGATACAGTGCGTCGACTTGGTTATCCCAGCAGAGAACACCTGTATACCTGGATTCGTAACGAAGGAACAACAAAAGAAAAACGAAAGAGGCTTAATCTTAAAAACACCACCGAACATCCCCGAAACCCTCCAGCGGAGTTTAAGTTTGAAGTGCTTCGTCGTTGCTTTGAGAATGGAGAAAGTGTAAAATCATTATCAGAGGAGATTGGATACAGCCGAGCCAGCATATATACATGGCGAAAGCGATATCTTCAAGGAGGTGTAGCTTCTCTGATGAACACGAAAAATATCAAACCGGAAAAATTACCGGATATGGATGAAAAGATATCTTCCGAAGAAATCGAATCACTCAGAAAACAGATGTACGAGCTTCAATTGGAAGTAGATATCTTAAAGGAGACAATCAACGTATTAAAAAAAGACCCCGGCGTCGACTGGAAGAACCTGAAGAACAGGGAGAAGGTAGCGGTGATCGACGCCATGAAAGAGAAGTATCCGCTACCGGCCCTGCTTCGAAAGATGAAACTGTCAAGGAGTAGTTACTACTATCAAATAAAGGCTCTTGCAACAGAAGATAAATATAAGTATCTACGCCATGAAGTTGCTCGGATATTCCTTGAAAGCAAAGCTCGATATGGATATCGCAGGATACATGTAGAGCTTAAAAAGATAGGGATAAAGGTCTCGGAGAAAATCGTTCGCAGAGTGATGAAGGAAGAGGGCCTTGAAATAAAAATCCGAAAAGCGAGGAAATACAGTTCGTATAAGGGGGAAATCAGTCCCGCTGTTCCAAACGAAGTACAGAGGAACTTTCATAGCGAGAAGCCAAATGAACTTCTTTTGTCGGATATCAGCGAGTTTGCTATTCCGGCAGGCAAGGTATATCTATCTCCGGCAGTAGACTGCTTTGATGGAATGCTGGTCACGTGGCGAATAAGCGAACATCCAAATGCCGATCTCGTCAATGGCATGCTCGATGATGTGATTGCGAATATGGGCGCAAAATCCAAACCGACCATTCATACGGATCGAGGATGCCACTATCGCTGGCCGGGTTGGATTGAGAAGATGGAGATAAACGGATATACCAGATCCATGTCACAGAAAGGGTGCTCTCCAGATAATGCTGCTTGTGAAGGTTTATTTGGACGAATATAAAAAATGAGTTCTTCTACAATCAGGACTGGAAGGATGTGACCATAGAGGAATTCTCACATGAGTTAGATCTGTATCTTCATTGGTACAATGAAAAAAGAATCAAGAAATCGTTAGGGTATTTGAGCCCTGTGGAGTACAGGCGATCTCTTGGATTGGTTACCTAGACTATCCAAGAAAACGTCCGCACCCCCGTCTCTATATTTTTACTCCCCACAAAGCAAGATGCCCTGCAGGGAGTTTTTGTGTGATACCTTAGTTAAATTGTTATTTATTGAGAATATCGCAGACTTCTGCTCCGGTCATTCCAATTTTAATACCGAGCTTCTCTGCCTCAGGTAATACCGCTTTAACCGGATTTGCAAGAATATCCTCAAAAGAGCTTCCGCCGATTACACATGCTGTGTCTCCGAAGTTTGCAGCTGCCTCCTGATTCAAATATCCGCACATAATGTAACCGTGTTTGCACACAAGAACAATCATATTCGGATGTCCTTCTCCACCCGGTGAATGAATGAGTACGCCCTGAACTTCATTTCCGTTTATGTTTAAAATTTCTGTTTTTACCATCGTTTTTCTCCTTTCAATTACCTTGTGATAAGATTATGTAACGCGTTTATATAAATCTCCGTTGTTTTATTTAGATCCTCAATTGAAATAAATTCATTCGGCAAGTGAGACATTTCCTCCTGCTCCGGGAAAATCGGACCAAAAGCAACGGTATTTGGCATCGTACGCGCAAATGTTGCCGCTCCGACTGTAAACGGCTGATTGACATCGTCGCCGGTCACGTCGCGGTAAGCCTTCTCCAGGAGCACTACGACTTCGTCATCACGCTTAAAATAAATCGGGCTCATATGGTCTATAATTTTGCACTCGCAGTGCATTTTTTCTGCGACAGCTTTGATGCATGTCGCAAAGGTTTCATACTTTTTGCTGACCGGATAGCGAATGCCGGCGAGAATCTTAACATCATTATTCTCCAATGTGATCTTCCCCGGATTAAAGGTCAATGCACCTGATTCTTTGTCGCTGCATGCACAGCCCAGAAGTCCTCCTGTATAGTCATCAGCAATATACTTTTCGTACGATGCAGCAAATGAATGGCAATCTAATTTTTCACCTAATGCAGACAGCAGATGCATTGCTCTCGATACTGCATTGATTCCGCGTTCCGGCACCATCGCATGGCAGCCGATTCCTTTGACGTGTACATTCACAAAGCAATTATCCGTATTCACTTCCGCATCATATCCCATCTTCTCTGCTTCCGCTTTTATTTCGTTTGCCACAGCTTCGGCATTTTCTGTTCTCAAAACAAAATCAGCACTTGCAGGGACACTGTTTCTTGCCATGCCTCCGCTGAGTTTTTCAAGCTGAATCGGTGTCTCTATACTTCTTGTTAAATGCCAGAGATAATCGAAATCAATCAGTCCCTTTTCCCCGAACACCAATGGAAATTTACCATCGGCTGCGAAAGAAATTTCCGGTGCTTCTGCATGTTTGCAATAATAAGCAATATCCTTCCACTCTCTTTCTTCATCGCCTCCGACAACGATTCTCAGGCGTGTATCATCAGGAATCAGCTTATTGTCACGCATGAATTTAGCCGCATACAGGCAGCAAACCAAAGGTCCTTTGTCATCCACGGTTCCTCTGCCGTAGACTAAATTATCCTTTATCTCCGCTTTGAAAGGATCGGTTTCCCATCCATCCCCTCCCGGTACTACATCCACATGGCAGAGCATGCCGATTACATGCTGTCCTGAGCCAATATCAATTTGGAGTGCATATCCGTCAAACTCCGTAACTTCAAATCCCATTTCTAAGGCTTTTTCTTTCACCCACTGAAATCCCCGCTCAACATCCTCTCCGAAAGGCATGTCCGGTTTCGGATTATCATTGTTTACGCTTGGAATGGCAATCAGTTCGCAAAGATCGCGGATTATCTCCTCTTGATAAGTATCATAATTGTATTTTATCATTATTTCATCCCCACTTCAGCAACAATATTCTGTTTTTCCTGAATTATTTTTCTAAGAATCAGATAAAGCACGAACGAAAGCACGATACCGATAAATACCGCATAGTCGTTTCCGAAAATAAAAGTAAATATCACGCCTGCTGCCCAGGAAATAATGCCAACCCAGTCAAACCCGTCCTTGTAGAACCACTTTTCCGGATTTCCTTTTCTTATAATCCAATAATCTGCAACCATAACGCCCGCAACAGGTCCGAATGCATATCCGCACAGAGTTAAAAAGGTTCCGAAGTAATACATGATGCCGGTCAGAGCCAAAACGGTTCCAAGAATGCCCGCAATAATCGTCATAAGCACTCTGCTCGATTCCTTCGTATTAAAAAGCATAACCATATCGATTCCTGCGCTGTACGAATTTGTTGTATTGGTCGTCCAGGTAGCTGCTATGAGTACCAGCATTCCAAGAAGCGGAAGTCCCAGTATGCAAAGAATATTACTGATATCAGCATCTCCCGTCATAACAGAGAGCACATACCCCAGAATAATCATTATAATACTTACAGGGAACACACCCAAAACAGTTGCAAGCACTGTATCTTTCCTGCTTTTTTGGAAGCGCGTGATGTCTCCTGTTACAACCATTCCGCAGGATTGACCACCGAACGCCATTGCAATGCCTGCAAGAATTGAAATTTGTGTATCTGCTTGCGGCTGGTACGTCACAAGTGCCTCTGTGCCATATGTGTTAAATGCAATTACCGCAGCAATTCCGATAACAATAACCAATGCAGGAATTGCAATATTGTTCAGCCATCCGAGAGCGTTGATGCCCCATACTGCAGTAACCAGCATAATTACACCCCAAAGAATTATAGAAGCTGTTACGCTGAAGTTAATTCCGAAGAATTCTTTAAGAAGGTTGGAAAAAGCTTCGCCGCAGACAACCGTCTGATAACCGAACCAGCAAATCAGTGCTACAGAAAAAAGCGTCATCATAAAGATTCTTACACCTGTCTTCCCAAATGCAGAGGAAGCAACTACGCACATCGGTCTTCCCAAATCACTGCTTTGCATTCCAATTAACGTCATAAAGAATACAGCCATCGCATATCCAACTACAATAGCAATAGTCGCATCTCCAAGCCCCATCCCGGATGCCAGCGTCGAACCGACCATTATACAAGGAATACTAATCATAATACCTGCCTGGATAAGAGCAACCGTCCACCAATTTTTTCTTTCGCTGTCCGGCACACGACCTAGAGTTACGCTCTCCATTGTTCCTTTATTCTCTTTCATTTTCTTTCTCCTTTGTAAATCACAAGCTGCAAAGCTTTAACCTATTTCCTCATCGCGTCGGCAATTGCCTTAAATTCAGGGTGAACAAATTCCCCGTTTTCCATAATAAGCTTGTCATCAAATAAAATAGTGATTTTCGGACATATAACATCGACATGTGTATCCGACGGCTGTCCTTCCGGCGGCATATCCAATGAACTTACATGTCCGATTCCCCAGCATGCCGCTCCGTAAATGCGTTCGTCTATTACGCAGTAAGCCTTAATCTCATTGGATTCCGGCAGCAGTCCCACAAGAACATGCGCAATCATCTTTGCATTCTTGTCATACTCGAACTTTTCATACCACTTGTTCAGGAAATCAGCAGTGGTTTTATCTCCGTCAATCAGCGTTACCTTGCCGTCTTTAACATGAAGAAATGCTGGTTTTTCCGAAAGTGTGTCAGGTTCCTGCGCTGCTGCATAGACAGCTCTGCAGGCAATTACTCCATTAGCGGTTTCCTGTTTTGGGATAAAATTAATATCCGCAGGAGGAGTATACATTCCCGGCACGCTTGCATCTCCGTTATCCATGGAAACGAAGTTTGCCGCGTCCACCTCAAAGGTAATATCCATACCGTCACTGCTGCGTACAGTCATTGTCTTTGAACTATTGTAGGTTTTTTTCATAAGATTCGTAAGTTCGACCATTTTGTCAACATGGAAGCTGCAATACATTTCGTATAACATGTCTGTCGGAAGATTTATAGTCAGCATATAACGCATCTTCTTGTTGTTTTCCATGACATACTCATAAATCTCTCCATAAAGAAGGCCCATTGAGCCTGCGTCAATCCAACAGTCCACATTCATAAGAAATTCGCGAGTCGCATCTGCAGGTACTGTTACTTCTGCAGCTTTACTTTGACCCGGCGGTGTCGCAGTCTTTAATATCGTACACGCAATCTCATTTTCGTGACATACATCAAGGTATGCCTCAAGCTGCGGAAAGTTAGAATCCTGATCTGCTGTGATTGCCAAACATTCTCCTTTTTTCATTTTCAGATACTCATTAATCATTGCTTCTGCAACATATCTTTCTTTACTTTTTTCCATCGTTCGCCCTCCTATCTGAGTCCTTTTTCATGGTTTTTTTCAGCAAAGCCTCTCGAATACGCATAATTGCCTCTTCAATTTTGGCATCATCTTTATAACACCCTTGAACCATGCGGATACAACCCTCTCCCCGGGTCCCGTAACAACTTCCTGCGTTTACAAATACTTTTGCCTCATCCACAAGGTAATTTACAATTTCGTCAGAGCTGCCCAATGCAGATGTGTCAATCCATGATAAAAACGCACTTTGCGGCATTTGTATTTTAACTCCCGGAATATCATAGAGCGCATCATAAACCATTCTTCTTCTGCGTTCAAAAGTCTCCGTATACTCCTTTAACAATACCTTTCTTTTTTTCAAAGCTGTTATCGCCGCCAGCTGCGCCGCGGTGTTCGTCGCACCGATTACACTTACCGCCGAGGCAAACATCGCATCAATCAGAGTGTCAGGTGCTGCGATATATCCTACTCTCAAGCCGCTTAAGCCAAAACCTTTTGATATAGAAAAAACAGTAATTGTCCTTTCAAACATTCCGTCGAGTGCCGCCATTGTCACCATTTCCTTTTCATCGAAAACAATGTCTTCAAAGGCCTGATCCACAACAATAATCAAATCTTTTTTTTGAATAAATTCCGCAAGTGCTTCCAACGACTCACGCGAATATACAACCGTGGTCGGGTTATTTGGATTTGTCAGAATAATCATTTTGGTTTTGCTCGTAAGCCGTTTTTCAAACTCGCCCATTTCAAGTTCAAAACCGTTTTCCGCCCGGACAGGAACAGAAACAGGAATGCCTCCGAGAATTTCCACTGCCTGAAAATTATTAGGGTAGCTTGGGTCTACAATCATCACTTCATCTCCCGGTTCCACAAAAGGCACAAGAGAATAGAATAATGCCGCATCCGATCCCGGCGTAATAATGATATTTCGTTTCGGATCCACTCGCAGCTTGTTATCTTCCCACAGTTTCTCTGCAATTACCGATTTGAGTTCACTGTTGCCGATTGGTGCCGTATAATGCTGCGCTGAACCGTTTAAGAGAGATTCTTCCAAAGCCGCCTTGACATCTTTATCAAGTTTATCATCTGGAAAAAACGGATCGGCCCAGCTGAGCATTGCTACACCGTTTTCCTTCATCTTCTCTGAATTATCGCCGACATCGGCTTTGTTCACAGTTTCAAACAATCCTCCTTTGAGCGTCTGAAAGTATGGTTTCATATGTTTCTTCATTTGTCACGCTCCTTAAATGAAATACTTATTTTGCTGCGATTGCTTCAATTTCCACACTTGCGCCCTTCGGCAATGCAGCAACCTGATAGCAGGCTCTTGCCGGACATTCCTCACTGAAAAACCTATCGTAAACGGAATTTACCGCCTCAAAATCAGAGATGTTCTGAAGCAGAACTGTTGTTTTGACAACATCCTTAAGCGAAAATCCAGCCGCTTCAATAATTGCCTGCACATTTTTTAAAGACTGTTCCGCCTGTTCCTCAGCTGATCTCGGCATCGCTCCTGTCTGTGGATTAATCGGAAGTTGTCCCGACACATATAAGGTTCCGCCTGCTTCTACAGCCTGTGAATACGGTCCGATGGCATCCGGTGCGTTCTGAGATACAATAATTCTTTTCATTTTCTTCTCCTTTCTGATTTTTGTTTCTTTTCTTTAGAATAATACTTTTTTATCACATTGTCAATAATATTTTATCATACCAATTAAAATTTATTATTGAGCAAATAATTTATTGACATTTTTTGCATTAGACATTACAATTAGATAGTATTAATACAATTTTGATGAAAGGTGAGAATTTATTTCCAAAGGAAATATGAGTAATCTTAAGAAACTTGAAAAGTATTTTCCCCTCGTTGATTTTTGGGGAGAGGTGTGTGGACCTTCATATGAAATTTTGATACATGATGTATCAGAGCCGAATCATTCAATCGTAAAAATCGTTAATAATCATATCAGTCAGAGGGAAGTCGGCAGCCCACTTACAGATTTGGCGATGGATCTCATTGAAACACAGGAGTATAAGACGAAAAGCCATGTCGCCAATTATCTTGGAAAAACGAAAGAAGGCAGACACCTTGTTGCTTCAACCTTCTTTATAAAAGAAAACGGTGAGTTAATTGGTCTGTTGTGTGTAAACCATGATACACACGCAATTCAGGACATCTTTGATGACTTGGAGATTTTTATTGAGAACCACGCTTTGTATCCAAAGCCGGATAAAGCAAAATACCAAGAAAACTTTGACAACAACATCAATGACCATATGTTTGAAATTGTCGACAAAGAAATTAACGGATCAAGCGTTGCTCCGGACAGGATGACGTCTTCTGAGAAAAAGGCTATTATCAGTAAGCTCAACGACTATGGCGTGTTCGCTGTTCGCGGCATGATTCCATATATAGCAAAACAGCTTTGTACATCCGAGCCAACGATTTACAGATATTTAAGAGAAGTAAAAACGCGGTAGGGTTCATTAATAATTCATATAAGCCAAAATTTTTTAATGTGAAAAACCCCGCAAAGCGAAATACCTTGCAGGGTTTCGTGTTGTTGACGATTTTTTGGTTTTTTGCTCTTATGTTCGAGCGGTTTTGTTTTTTATTTGAGCTGAGCAGCTACTTCTTCAGCAAAGTTTTCTTCTTTCTTTTCGATGCCTTCGCCTACTTCGAAACGTACTACCTTAGCAAGGGAAAGGTCCTTGCTTACGGATTCAAGGTACTTCGCAACTGTCTGCTTACCGTCTTCTGCTCTTACATAAGTCTGATCAAGCAGGCAGATATCCTTTAACTGCTTGGAAACACGACCTTCAACAAGTCCAAGGAAGATCTTGTTTGCAGTAATTGCTGCTTTGTCAGCAACTGCAAGTTCAGCAAGCTGAGCCTTAGCTTCCTGGGAAAGGAAGTTCGGTAAATAGTTGAAATTGAAGCTCTTGTCGTTTCTCTTTTCTTCTAAGATTGCAACATCTTCAGCTCCCCAGACACCGTTAACAGCCTTGTCAAGCAATTCGTTTAGGATTGGCTTCGGAAGTGTGAACGGATCGTTTAATGCGCTTTCAAGCGTGATTTCCTTAATCTTAGCAAGTTCGTCTGCAGAAATGTCGTTTCTGCTTACATACTGCGGATTCATTGCAGCAACCTGCATTGCGATATTTGTTAAAGCTTCCTTAACAGCGTCTGTAGCTTCACCTTTACCTACAACGATAACGCCGATTCTGCCGCCGCCGTGGATGTAGGAAGCAACAACGTCTCCGGATACTTTTTCGATTCTTCTGATTGACATGTTTTCGCCGATCTTAGCAATCTTAGCAGTTAAAACATCTGCAACAGTGGAGCCTTCGTAAGCCATAGCTTTGAATGCTTCGATATCGTTGGTTTCTGCTGTTAATGCAAGTTTTGCAAGATCATCTACGAAGTTTACGAATTCTTCGTTCTTGGAAACGAAGTCTGTTTCGGAGTTTACTTCAACGATAGCAGCCGTCTTGTGATCGTCAGTGAAAGCAATCTTTACCAGACCTTCTGCAGCGACTCTTCCGGCTTTCTTAGCAGCCTTAGCAAGTCCTTTTTCCTTTAAATAGTCAACAGCAGCTTCGATGTTGCCGTCAACCTCAACCAATGCCTTCTTGCAGTCCATCATGCCGGCACCGGTCATTTCTCTTAATTCTTTAACCATCTGAGCAGTTACAGCCATTCTTTTTTCCTCCTCGTTAAAACACGTAAATTATTCTTCAACTGTTTCTTCTGCTTCTTCAGCAGTTTCTTCTGCAGCTTCTGCTGCTTCTTCCGGAGTTCCTTCGTCAAAGCTTTCGCCCTGATTTGCTTCGATGATAGCGTCTGCCATTCTGCCTGCGATTAATTTAACGGCTCTGATTGCGTCATCATTTGCAGGAATTACATAGTCAACATCGTCCGGGTCACAGTTTGTATCAACGATACCAACGATAGGAATACCAAGGATTCTTGCTTCCTTAACTGCGATTCTTTCCTTCTTAGGATCAACGATGAACAATGCTCCCGGCATTCCCTTCATGTCCTTGATTCCGCCTAAGAACTTTTCTAACTTGTCAGCTTCTGCTCTGAGTTTGATGACTTCCTTCTTTGCTAATTTTTCGAAAGTTCCGTCTTCTTCCATTCTGCGAATGTCGTTTAATCTCTGGATTCTCTTAGCGATTGTCTTGTGGTTTGTGAGCATCCCGCCGAGCCATCTTTCGCTTACATAGTACTGTCCGCATCTGTTTGCTTCATCGGTGACAGCCTGCTGAGCCTGTTTCTTCGTACCTACGAAAAGTACCGGCTTGCCGGATTCTCCAACCTGTCTCATGAAATCATATGCTTCGTCGATCTTCTTTACAGTCTTCTGTAAATCGATGATATAGATTCCGTTTCTTTCTGTGAAGATGTACGGAGCCATCTTAGGGTTCCATCTTCTTGTCTGGTGTCCGAAATGTACACCTGCTTCGAGTAATTGTTTCATTGAAATTACTGCCATTTTTATTTCCTCCTGGTTTCTTCTTCCACCGCCTGCGAGTAAAATACCGCCTGCCGGCCTTCACCTGTGCAAGGCTCTGCCTGCCGTTAAAAGCCGATACGCATCCTTATTTCAGGAAGTTGCGGCAACCATCTCAAAGGAGCGGTGTGCTAAATTATTATCGCGGCATGTCGAATCGACATACCACATTGCATTATACAATAAAACCCTCGCAATTGCAAGGGTTTTGTGCTATATTTCGGTCGCCGTTTCAATCAAATTTCTTAGCTGTCATATAATTTACAAATGTCTGCTTGGTCTTGAGATAATTCGTGCGGCCGAGCATGTACTGCATGCCGTTTCTGAAGTATATAATCTGATCTTTCATGGAACTTACCCGATCGAAATTCACAACCATTCCTTTCATACACGGGTAAAAACGCTCATCACTGTCAAAATAAGGACTGAGATCCGAAACTTTCGCGTAAAGATAAAACTCTTTTTCATCCGTAACAATTTTCACGCGTCTGCCTTCATTTTCAATGTAAACGACATCATCCAGCCAAACTTTGCAGCACTCTTTGCGATTCACAATAGGTATAAATTTCTCCATACGGCACCCCATTCTTTCTCTTTCCGGCGCGTTCCATTTCTTACCTAATTATGTCATAAAAGCAAGAAAAATAGCGAAAAATGTTTCGACATTTTTCGCTAAAATTCGCCTTTTTTTAGGTACATTTAATATGAATATCTATCGGTATATAGCGATACACCAAGTCATCTCCGTAAACTCCGCAATCGTCATATTCAATCTCACCGCACTGATTATCATACGGATCCAATCTCCAATGCTGTTTCTTCACTGCGAAGTCACACTGAAAACGATCATTAATCGGAATTCGGTAAGGATCCACATTTCCGAAGAAAAAGTTCCACCGGTCAAACGATTTGCGCACATACGCCAGTGCACCGCATGCCAAATCCGCATAAAGCCAGCCGATTCCGCGTATAAAAAACTTTGCCCAATCATGTTCGCCTACGTAGTCAGGAGCAGCCTCCAATCCCGATTCCCATTGTGCGGGAATCCCTGTGATGCGGCACAGTGTAATGAACAACAAGGATTGAACTCCGCAATCTCCTCTGCGGTTCAGCGCACAGTATTCCGAAAGGTTGTCGATGCTTGCGTAGTCACGAACAAAACGATAGTCCGTCTCCGTCGTAACATAATCGTATATCTTTCTTGCCTTGCGCAAATCGTCGGTCTCCGCTCCTACAATTTCCTTGCACAAGGTCTTAAGCTGCTCCGTGAACATCATGTGTGGTACCTCTTCTTGCGTGTTCTCCGGCGCAAATGCACGCTCTTCCTCTGCAGACAAGTCTGCGTCTGTGCAATATGCCGGCGTATCGAGCAGCAGATTAAGATTGCGGTAAGTTACCGTATAGTCAAACTCATATTCCAGTGCAAACACTTCTCCTGCCTTAGCGGTTTCTTCAAAATAAACAGTTGGCTGTGCATCGCTTTCTCCCGAAACGGCTACGGGTTGGTGTGAGCATTTTATCAATCTGAAGTTTGTGATTCCGCTCCGTTCTCTTGGAATCGGCATATGCACGCGGACGGCTTTTCCTTCTCTCAGTGCCTTTGATGCAATTTCCAGCTCATGCCTGATATGGATATGAGCCGTACTGCTTTCTCCGTCGGTTCTGCTGTGAATATAATCTTCGATTAGATCATAATTGCTCGTGTCCCCTTCTTTTGTCCTGTTCCATACTTCAGGATAAACCTTATACAGCGTTGCGTCAAAGCAGTCGATATATCTCACTTCACCGTTTACATAAATCCAATCCGCCTTATCTTCCATCCTAAGCTTTTCAAGTTCGTCGCTCGTCATATCCGGGATTCGCTCATTCATAATCTGCAAAGCCTCTTCCGGAGTTATGACATAACGCGATTCGAGATTTCGCAGATTTCCAAGTTCCAGTTCGAGACGGCAGCGCAGTGCATAGTCTGTTTTTTCATCCTGCAAATATTCGTTGATTCGTTTTCTTGCATTTTCAAAGCAGCCGCCCCACTTTTCTTTTTCAATCGCTTCGGGCAGTGGAACTGCCAGATATTTCAAATCCTCATATCTCATTGTCTTTCCGTTTCCTTATTCAATACCTTCGCCCTGATATTCTTTTCCGCCGTTTTTCTTCTTGAAATAGAAGTATACGCATGCGCTGACTACCATAACGCCGATGCCGATGAGACCGGACTTCGGTGCATCAAGGAGTTCGTTAACCATCAGAATCAAATAAGCGATGCATGTGATAACGATGGTAACCTTTCCGCCCCATACCTTATACGGTCTTTCTAAATCCGGATATTTCTTTCTCATAATCAAAACCGCATATACGGTCATCGCATTCAGTATCGATGTTGCAAAGATCAACATGTCTGTTAAGTCCTGAAGGCTGTTAAAGATAACAAGAAGGATTGCCATTCCGGAAGAAATCATGATGCCATAGCTAGGTACGCCGTGTTTTTCGTCTAAGTGTCCGAAAATCTTAGGGAAGTAACCTTCGTGAGCCATTGCATAATAGGTACGAGGGTCGCAAAGGGTGTTTACATTCGCGGAGCCTACAATACCGATTGTCATACAAATCAAAACGAGCCAAGTTCCCGTTCCTCCGAGTGTTCTTGCAACAACTTCATTTCCGAGATACAGATTTCCGTCGCTGATCATGTTTACGATATCCTGCATAGGAAGCACTTTATATACGGCAAGGTAGAATAAAGTGTAGATGAGCGTTACGCCCACAAGGGAAACGATAATCGCAAAAGGAAGGTCCTTCTTCGGGTTGCGCATTTCTTCCGCTACGGTATTCAAGTTATACCATCCGTCGTATGCCCACAACGATGCAAAGGTTGCAAATCCAATCATGGAAATTACGCTGATTACGTTTCCGCCCTCTGCACTTGTTCCAACCAAGGAAAGGGAAAGGTCCGGATTTTGTTCACCGGTTGCAAGACCGACGATGATAATCAGGATGATCGGAACTAAACGGATTACCATGGAAAAGTTTTGATAAAGCGTCATTTCCTTTACACCCAAGAGGTTTATAGTCATCAAAACCAGTATGATTAATATTGCTATTACTTTAACCATAACGTCACTGATTTCAAATACTGTTCTGTAAGCAGTTACAGCCGCCATTGCAAGGGCCGCAACACCACCTGAGCCAACAAGCAGGAAGCATGAAAATCCGTTCAAAAATCCCCACATTGGGCTGTAAGCTCTGCTCAGATAAATCGTTTGTCCGCCTGCCACCGGCATGCTTGCACCCAGTTCAGCAAAGCAAAGACCTGAAATAATTGTAATAAGTCCGCCGACAATCCAAGCCACCAAAGACCATCCGAGGCTCATGCCGGTTCTTTCCAATACATAACTGCCTAAGTAATAAACACCGGATCCGATTACCATGCCGGCAACGATACTTATGCCGCTGAACGGACCGATAGCTTTTTTAAAGCTGCCTTCGTGATTCTTCTTATTCATTTTGTCCTCCTGTTCCTATATACATTCTTTTAAGACACGAATAACATTCCTGTAACAGATTTTCTCCATCGTTTCCGACGAAAATTCCTGTTCAAGTTTTGCGATTAGTCCTTTAAAACCTTCATAATCTCTCATCTCCAAGCTGCAGTCAATCCCGTCAAAATCGGATCCAAACGCCACACATTCATCACCCATGATGTTGACCATATGTTTTATGTGTGCTATGATATCGTCATTCTTGGAAACACCGGCATTCTTTTTCAAAAACGGTGCATAAAAATTGACTCCGACAACTCCCCCTGCCTCAGCAATACATCTCAGCTGTTCATCCGTCAAATTCCTCGAGTGATCACACAATGCCCTTGCACACGAATGTGAAGCAACAAAAGGTTTTTTACTGTGTCGTGCAACATCGTAAAATCCGCCTTCGGACATATGCGAAACATCCACTACCATTCCAAGTTCATTCATTCTCTCGACAACTTCAATGCCGAATTTCTTGAGCCCCTTGCGATGGTTGGTTTCGTCATCGCTTCGAGGAAATCCGATGCAGTTTTCATTATCCCAAAGTAATGTCATAAGTCTGACACCCTTATCATACAGCGGTTGAAGTCTTTCTGCTTTGCCTTCCAAAAGTGCAGAATCTTCAATCGTAAGCAGTGATGATATTTTTCCTGCGCGCTCGTTTTCCGCTATATCCGAGAATTTTCTTACCGGTGCAACGATATCTTTATTCAGAGCAAGCTGCCTTTCGTAGAGTTCTTCTATCTTAAAAAACAATTCGTAAGGTGTCAGTGTGACATTTTCCTCCCGAGCCGCCTCTCCTGAAATCAGGAACGCCGCAAAGAACTGCATCATGCCTCCGGTTTTCTTAATTCTCTGTAAATCAATTTGAAGATCGTTTTCACGCAGCGGTTTATCTTGAAGATAACATTCAAGCAATGTATCACAATGCATGTCAATGAACTGCATTCGGCTGCCTCCTTTCTTTTTTTATTTCTTCACAAAATTTTAACGCAAATTTCGTGCCATATTTTCTTATGACAAAAAAGATAAAAATCAGCCATAAAAGCGTTAAAAAAAGCAGAAGTTATGTTTCCTCCCGCTTTCTTTGTTCTTTTTTAAGAATTTCGTTCTTTTTTCAGAACGAATCATTCTGCATTTTGGCTTGCCTCTCCACACATGCACGCAATGTCTTTCATAATGCCTTCTGCGCGTTTTGCGGAAATTTTATTTGTACTCATGCATAATACAAACGGATTATCCGTCATTATAATCGCAGCTGCATGAAGGGATGTTATGTCAAATCCCGTCTGTTGCGCAACGGATATTCCATTGTCTGAAAAGGAAGAAAGAATGTCCCTTCTCTGGTGATATGACAGAATTTTAAGCATTTGCTCGCTTGCCGCTGTAGAAATCAATTGCTTCTTGTAAATTCTGCGCAAGAGACTTCCGATTTCTCTTACCGAATGATAATTGTCCTTTTGGGGATCGATATCATCCCATTCGAACAACATGCATCTTATCTTTGTCTTCGTAAGACCGAGCTTCTTCATTGTATCATTCACATTGTCCATGCCCACGATTGAGAGCAAGATATTAAAAGCCGAGTTGTCGCTTATAATCATCATCAGATACACTAAATCGCTTATGGTCACCTCCATGCCTTTGTGCAGGAAATCGAGCACGCCCACCGTAGCCTCATATTCGTTTTCGGGAATCGCAAACGGCGGCTTCTTATCCAAGACATAAGTATCATCAAGGTGAATAATCCCTTCCTCAACTTGACGAAAGACTTCAATCATCAGAACAAGCTTTGCAATCCCGAGTGAAGGAAAAACATCGCAGTTCCCCACAAAAAAACTTATGTCCCGGTTGAAGTCATAATAATATATCCCTATTTCCCCTTGCAAATCGCCGATTCGCTCGCGAATCTTGTCCGGTAATCTCATATTTTCTTCTCCTCCGGGTTCTCATCTATTCCGTATTGATGTACTTTTTCAAACAAATTTGTTTTGCTGATTCCGAGGTGCTCCGCAACCGCTTTTCGGTTTCCGGCAAATTGCACGAATGCCGCCTGGATCAGTTCCTTCTCATAGCTTCTCATTTTCTCTTTCAAGTTTTTTGAAATCTGATTTCCCGCCACATTATTATCAAGAATAACGTCTTCTGCACGAATAAAGTTTCCCTCGGATATAACCGCCGCTTTCTCCAAAACATTTTCAAGCTCGCGTATATTGCCTGGCCATTGGTATTGTTTCATCTTTTGAAGTGCTTCGTCCGTCAGCATCAGCGGTTCAATTTCCAGCCGCTCACAGATTGACGGAAGCGTATCTTCGATTATGCTGTATAGGTCCTCAATTCTTTCACGGAGAGGCGGAAGTTTTATGGGAAATACGCTTATTCTGTAGTAAAGGTCTTCCCTGAATTGACCCTCCTTAACCATGTGCTCAAGGTTTCGGTTTGTGGCCACAATCAGTCTGACATCGGTTACTATCTTTTTTACACCGCCTACCCGATAAAATGTACCTTCCTGCAGGACCTCCAAAAGCTTCCCCTGCAGCAGCAAAGGAAGTTCTGAAATTTCGTCAAGAAAAAGAGTCCCGCCTTTTGCAAGCTCAAAATATCCGACTTTTCCTCCTTTTTTTGCACCCGTAAATGCGCCGTCCTCGTAGCCGAAGAGTTCGCTTTCAATAAGGTTATATGCAATCGCGGCGCAGTTAACATTTATAAACGGACCTTCCGACCTACGGCTGTTTTTATGTATTTCTTTTGCCAGAAATGTTTTTCCGGTTCCGCTTTCGCCGGTGAGTACAATCGTTACATTCTTGCGGCAGACTTTTTCCAAATTTCGGTTTATTTCCGCAATGTTTTCACCGTCACCGCGAAGTCTTGCTTCACAGCTTAACTCGTTCTTTCCGATTTTTATTTCATCATTGTGGAAGAGATAATCATATACCTGTGTTTTTTCTCGAATAAAATCGAGATAGTCTTTTTCGTCTCCGATTGCATAGATTGCAGAATATCTGCCCAGCATCGCTGCATCGGTGGAAAGCATTGAAACCGCCGCTGCTCGTCCGTTGACATTGCAGAACGCAACGGAATCTTCCGAGCCGGCAAGCTTCTCCGCCGCATTTAAAATGCCGTCAGCAAAGAATACATCCGCTTTTGCAGACATTTCTCCCTCGATGTATCCGGCAAACGGTTTTCCTTGAAGAATTTCTCTGAGCTCCGCACTTGTGTTATGCGGCTTGCTGAAGAATCGGATGCTGCCCCTGCGAATTAAGAGAAGCAGACCTCCTCCGATTTCATCAAGCTTTCGCTCGTAGTGCTGCCGGTGAATCGAAATGCGTACCGTTTCTCTCTCCGTAATTTCAATACATACATGCTCTTCCGAAAATACCACATCCACAAGCATTTCAGACTTACACTCGTTTTGGGAGAGTTTAAATTGCTTTACAAGCGGAAGACAATCCTTATTCTCGTATCGAAAAAGTATAATGCTCCATGCACCGTCACACATCAGGCGCTGCTCGAGCTTGTTTTCGCCGATACACTCCGCTGCATTTCTGCCGAAATACAGTACCATGTCCCCGTTTTCTACATTTCCCCTACCGTACCAGCGGACTTTTGGGGTGTCGTTCCTCGTATATTTGAGAACCTCTTCGTTCAGAAGCGTCGCTTCCCTTTCACGGTTGATTGCAAAAAAACCTAAATCCACAGTCTATCCTCTTCTTTCAAAAATGGAGAAGTTGACACTTCTCCATTTCAATTCAACAACGTTCCTTTTCTTACATTGCCTTTGTTTTGATTTCTTCAAGCAGTTTTTCGGTAAATTCTTCTGCGGACATCTCGCCGAGTTCGCCGGCCTTGCTGGAACGAACGGTTAATGTTCCTGCCTCGGCTTCTCTTTCACCGATTACACAGATGTAGTTCACTCTCTGGTTTCTCGCTTCTCTGAGCTTGTAACCGATTTTTTCGTTTCTGTCATCGAGTTCAACTCTGATGCCGCAAGCTTCGAGTCTTTCGGCAACTTCCTTTGCATACGGAACGAATTTTTCCGTTACAGTCAGAAGTTTTACCTGTACCGGAGCCAGCCACAGAGGGAATTTTCCTGCAAAATGCTCTGTGATTACGCCGATGAATCTTTCGATAGAGCCGAATACAACGCGGTGAATCATAACCGGGGTATGCTTCTGTCCGTCAGAACCTGTATATTCAAGGTTGAATCTTCCAGGGAGCTGATAGTCAAGCTGAATCGTGCCGCACTGCCAGGTTCTGCCGAGGGAATCCTTAACATGGAAGTCAAGCTTCGGACCATAGAAAGCACCGTCTCCCGGATTCAGTTCATATTCCTTGCCGATGGAAGTAATTGCATCCGCAAGCGCATTTTCTGCCTTTTCCCAATCTTCGCGCGTTCCGATGTGGTCTTCCGGCATAGTTGAGAGTACGATTTTGTAAGAAAGTCCAAATACCGAATATACTTCGTCGAGAAGCTGTGCGATACGGGTTACTTCGCTCTGAATTTGATCCTTCGCAAGCAGAATATGTGCGTCGTCCTGTGTGAAACATCTTACACGGAACATGCCGTGCAGTGCTCCGGAGAGTTCGTGACGGTGAACGATACCCAGTTCGCCGAATCTGAGCGGCAGGTCACGATAGGAATGTGGTTCCAGATCGTAAACAAGAATGCTTCCCGGGCAGTTCATCGGCTTAATTGCAAAGTCTTCGCCGTCGATAACCGTCGTGTACATGTTTTCTTTATAGTGATCCCAGTGTCCGGAAGTTTCCCAAAGGGTTCTCTTCATAATCTGCGGTGTTGAGATTTCAACATAATCCCACTTTTTGTGAACCTCTCTCCAGTAGTCGATAAGAGCGTTTCTGAGAATCATGCCCTTCGGCAGATAGAAAGGGAACCCCGGCGCTTCATCACGGAATGCAAACAATCCGAGTTCACGGCCGAGCTTACGGTGGTCTCTCTTCTTTGCCTCTTCAATCATGTTGATATATGCATCCAGTTCTTCCTGCGATGGGAAAGCGGTTGCATAAATTCTCTGCAGCATCGGTCTGTCGGAGTCGCCTCTCCAGTAAGCACCCGCAACACTCATCAGCTTGAATGCTTTAATCTGTCCGGTTGACTGCATGTGCGGCCCCGCACAAAGGTCTGTGAAATCACCTTGCGTGTACATTGTGATTACTGCGTCTTCCGGAAGATCCTGAATCAGCTCAACCTTGTAATCCTGATTTCTTTCCTTGAAGAACTTGAGTGCTTCTTCTCTGGAAACTTCGGTTCTTTCGAGTGGTAGATTCTGCTGTACGATTTTTTTCATTTCCTTCTGAATTTTCAGAAAATCTTCTTCGGCAAATTTGTGTTCGGATTCCATGTCATAATAGAATCCGTTTTCGATTGCCGGGCCGATTGCAAACTTTGTGTCCGGCCACAGGTGCTGAATTGCCTGTGCCATAATATGTGATGCTGTATGTCTGTAGGTATGTCTTACCTGTTCGTCTTCCCAGTTTAATTTTTCTTTCGCCATTTTTCTTACCTCGTATTTTCAAAATTTATATAGAAGCGTATTCACGCCCTGAAATTCGTCCGGAATTGTTCTGCCGGTTCCGGCCCCGTTTTAGGTGCCTTGTTGCCCGGTCTGCACATTTCCTGCGGCATTTCCTCCGTCATCGGATATTGCCGGTGTCGCAGGTTCTGTCGGTGTGACAGGCTCTGTCGGCTCTGTCGGCTGCGTCGGCTGCGTCGGATCTTGTCCGCCCGGATTATAATTCGGATCATCCGGATCGTCTATGATTCCCGGATTGTCCGGATTGTCCGGATTGTCAGGGTTTTCAGGATTGTCAGGCGTTACAGGCTCTTCCGGAGTCGTCGGCTGTGTATCGTCTTTCTTGCTTTCACCCTTCTTTTCGCCTTTCAGCTCGTTGTTTTCTCTTGCCTTGGCTATTCTTGCGATAATCTCATTGCTGATTGCCGTAACGGTAGCCGACGGGGCATAGTCTTCCTGTCCGAACACATCCTGATGGAACTGTGTCGTATTGTTTGCCATGCCGTTCGGGAAAACATAGGAAACTTTGTTGATCGTTCCCGTCGTCCACTGATAAGGCCAGCCTGCACCGGATGAAATGGAATAGCTCGGAAGCCTGATTCCAAGCGCCAGAATGTTGTTCATCGTAAGGTTTGTCTGAACCTGCGGAACTGCCATATCGATGATGCTTTTTATCTCGCCGAAGGACATGGTTTTTACCTTATCCAGGACCTTCATCACAACAATACGCATTCTTTCGGTACGCTTAAAATCATCGCCCACTCCCTTACGGATACGTCCGTATGAAACTGCCTGCACGCCTTCCAAGGTCTGCGTTCCCGCTGATTTTACAAGGTTATATTTCTTCTTTCCGATATTTCTTGCGGTCTGCTTCGTGTATTTGTTGAGTTGATAGATTTCGTAATCCTGTACATCAACCGTGATTCCTCCTACCGCATCGACAACGTCGGCAACGGTCTTGAAGTTCACCACGATATAGTTGCTGAGATTGATATCCATCGCCTGATTTAAAGACTTCATCGTCATTTCCGGTCCGCCGTAAACGCAGGCATGCGTAATCTTGTCATATGTCGATGTATCCCCAAGCTTGAGATACGTGTCTCTGTATACCGATGTAAGCTTCACATCGTAAGTATCCTTATTGATGCTGGCGATCATTATCATGTCGCTTCGGGTCCCCTTGATGTTGTCCATGTCTCTGCTGTCAACACCCAAAAGCAGTATGTTGATATACCCGTCTACATCCACAAGCGATAAGTCGTAATCGTCAGGTGTCGGTTCGTGCATCTGATCCACAAGGCTGTTCATATATCCATATACAACGATACCAACGATAAGTGCCGCCAAAACAAGCACTAGGACAACAAGAATCGTAACCTTTTTCCAAGTCTGCATCCCTTTGATTTTTTCTCTAATACTCATTGTTCAAAAATCCCTTTTCCTTTCTTTTTTTTGCTCTCATCTTCTTTCAATGTTTCTTTATAAAAATCGATTGCCTCATCAATGTTGCTGTCAAACAGTAATTTCCCTTGCCGAAGCACCAGTCCGCGCTTGCAGAATTGTTTTGCAACTCCTGTCGAGTGCGTTACGAAAAGAAAAGTAACATCCTCTTCATTCACGATTTTGTTGATTCGGTCCACACACTTCTGCTTGAATTCACTGTCACCCACGCTGAGTGCCTCATCCACAATCAATATCTCCGGACGCACGCTGGAGTTTATTGCAAATCCCAGGCGCGCCTTCATGCCGCTGGAATAGGTTCTGGTCGGCTGGTCGATGTAGTCCCCGAGGTCCGCGAAGTCGATAATTCCCGGCTCCAGTTCTTTTATCTCCTCGTTTGACAATCCGAAAAGCTGTCCGCGAAAGAAAATGTTTTCTCTCCCTGTAAACTCCGGGTCAAATCCCGCCGTGAGTTCCAGCAGAGCTCCGACTCTTCCGTCAACCGTAATTTCGCCGGTAGTCGGATAGGTCACCCCTGTAATCATTTTCAAAATGGTTGATTTTCCGGCCCCGTTCTTTCCGAAAAGTGCGACAGATTCGCCTTTTTCGATTTTAAAAGACAGGTCGTTTACCGCTATCTTCTTCTTATATTTTGTTTTTTTGCTGAAAACAGCCTTGAACCGCTGTCTGTCACTTTTAAAGAGTTTATAAATCTTTGTAACATTTTTAAACTCTATTACTGTTTTTGCCATAATCCGTCTCCGTTAAGAATTATAAAACATCCGGGATGTCCTTCTTTAATTTCTTGTATGCCCATAACGCAAGCACGAGCATGATTACAAACACAATTGCAAAGTTTCTCAGCTCCGTTAGATCCTCAAAGAACCACACCTGCTTAATGAGCGAATTCCTGTAGCCGTTTACGATAAGCGTAACCGGGTTGAACAGAAGAATGCTGCGAATCCATCCCACATTTATGGAGTTGGCGTCGTAGAGAATTCCCGAAAGCCAGAAAAGCGCCTGCACAAGCGACTTGACAAGATTCAGGAAGTCCTTGCTTATCGACGAAAGAACCCCCGCAAAAAGCCCCCATACCGTGAAGAACAAAAACATCAGCAGCATATAGAGCGGAAGCTGCATCCAATACACCGTCGGCATATAACCGAATGCAATGTAAATTCCAAGCAGAACCAGCATCAATCCGAAATGCACAACCAAATTCGCCATGCTTATGAATGTCGGTATTGTGGAAATCGGAAACTTTATTTTCGTTACCAGATACTTGTAGCGCCTTATGGAATTTGCACCCCCGGTAATCATGTCGCGCATGTAAAACCAAGGTATCATGCCGGCTATCAGCCACAGAAAAAACGGATATCCGTCTACGTCGCCGCCTTTTCGAAGACCCATTGTAAATGCAAACCAAAACACGAATATCAGGATTGCCGGTTTGATAAGCGCCCATGCCCATCCAAGAACCGCACCGCTGTAGTTTTTCTTAAGATCTGCCTTTGCAAGTTTGGTCAGCTGCCTGCGATAACCGATATGATCTTGTAAAATTTCTTTAAGTGTACTCAAAATTATCTCCTCTCAGGAAGGTGCACAAGCGTCTTGTTTTTCTTCTTATCGTATCCGAAGAGACGCTTCTTTGCCGCAAGTCTTCCGAGCAAATATTCTCTCGTAGGTTTCGTGTATTTTTCCACTGCCGGATAATCCGGGAATCGATTGATTTCCGGGAACTTGATTCCCTCGTTCGTAACCGCAAGGTCTACGCCGAAAAATTCAAGCTGTTTAATCGAGCGGGTAACATCAAGCACCTGTTTCTTAACTTCTTCCCAGTGCGGCAGATATCCGTCGATCGGAACACCTGTATCCGGATGAATCGGGCAGTCCTCGATGGAATTGCTGTGAACGATTTTGGCATCATGGAAATGTCCCGTAGCAACATCAATGGTTGCGGTCATGCCGCCCGCACCTACGTTGTCAACCGCTCCGGTTGCTTTCGAGCCAAAGCGGACATAAGCGTTTCCGATTTGCGGCTCACGCCCGTCTTTCTTAAAGACGATCATTCTTACAGTGTTAACTGCACCGTCGTAAACGGCTTTCAACTCGTCACACATATTGATGTATTCCGTCACAAGATATTGGTTTTCAATATCTTCGAGTATGTCAAGAACCTGCTGCTTCGTTACGTCCTTGTAGTTCAGCTGATATTTTCCGTCTTCACAAGTAAATTTGTAGAAGCCGTCTCCGTGAGAACCTTCGTCCGGCTTAAGAGCAAGCACGCCCTTTTCCTCGACAAGCTTGAAGATATCTTCAAACGAGTTTGTATATCCTTCCGGAAGGTCCATCATGGAAATAACCTTATTATTTCCGTTCTTGCAGATAATATGGTAATAGTATTCAGGGAAACATTCATTATAGTCCGAGCATACATACTTGACCGTAATCTTGTCTTCCATCCACTTTCTGTACTTCGGGTTGATATGTCTGAGCCATTTGTATTCAAAGTCGGAAATGAATTCTTCGTGATTTTCCTTGGTAATTCCGTACTGCAAAAGTCTGTACGAAAGGAACCCGTGTCTGTAAGCCCACATCTTCTGCCCGAATGTTGTATCCTTGTTCGTCGTGAAGTCCTTCCATACATCGCTTATCCAGCGGATGCTGAGGTATGGAATCAGTCCCTTCGGATAAAACATTTTCGCAAAACGGGATCTAACCTTTAATTTAACCTTCTTGGCGCCCCTGCTGATTCGTCTTCCGCCCTTTGCGAAAGCTTCTTTCTTCTGGGCAACCTTTCTTGAAAGGTATGCACTTGTTTCTTTGCTGAAAGGTTTGCAGGTCGGATAATCCGGCTGATTTGAAAGTGCTGTAATCTTAAATCCGTCACTGTTTATGACAATTTCCGCACCGAAAAATTCGAGTTGAGGCACGAAAACACAAAGACGATAGATAACGTCCTTTATCTCGTCCCAATGAGGAATCGGTCTGCCTCTCCATGTTCCGTTCTTTTCGTCTGCGGGTTCGGCTTTAATTGCACGGTATCTGTCCTCACGGATATCCTCTTCTTCAAGGCTGTCCGCCTTTCTCTGCGCGAGCGTTCTTACCGAATTTCTTTCATATTCGTCAAACACGAAAAAGGCGTCGCCGATGATCGGATTGTCTCCGAATTCGTTGAAAACAATAAGGTTCAAAACACCGTTGTCAACTTCTTCGCCGGTTCTTACTTTTTCTTTCACCACAAGGGTTGCCTGGAACTGTGAGAGTTTCTCTTTCAGTCCCGCCTCGGTATATGCCTTATCGTCAAAGAAAAGCTTGCCGTCTCTATACGCAAGTGTTGAAGCTGAAATCCCGTTTGCCTGCGCAAGTGTCAGCTCCCCTTTTTCTCTGATAAAATCAAACAATTCTTCAAAGCTTGCCTCAAGTTTGTCCTTTGCAAGCGGAATAATCACGGTTTCATCGTACCGCTTGCTGATTTGGTAATACATCTCCGGCATATACTGCCTGAACGGTTTGAAAATCGTGTGAATCGTTACTTTGTCCGTGATCCATTTGCTGTATGTGCCGTTGAGAGGTCTGAGATACGCATAGTCTTTTGCCGAAATGTAGTCGCCTACATTTTCTTTTGTTATGCCGAGCCGCTCCACCTGTTCCGGCATGAATCCGTGACGGATTGCCCAATTCGTCTGCCCATGTGTGAATCCGTAATTTCTTGTCTTGTGTCTATACACCTCGCGCACCCAGCGCCGAGCTTCACCGCCGGTAAATCCGTTTGAAACCGGGCGGAATGCCAATGCGTTTACTACCAGTTTTTTAAAACCCATTATTTGCTTTTCCTCCTGTTATAGTCCTCAGGGGAGTTGAAATCCTCTGTGCCATCTTTTAGCAATATAAATTTGGTATCTATCTTTTTCTCACCGAACGGGAGGTTCAGAAAAGACTGATAAACCTGCCATCCGATGCATTTTTCGATCTTGCCTTCAAGAAACAGTGCCCTAACTCTGTCAACATGATGCTTAAACAGCTTGCCGTCTGCAACTTTAACCGCAACGATTGCCCGCGCGTTTCCAAAGAAAAGGATGTCATCCACAAGCTCCGCTGTAATCGTCTCGACTGCTTCCTCGGAATAATATGTATCCCCATAGAGAAAACAGATATTATCTGCGATAAGTTCTTCCGTAAAGCGGTCAATCTCAAGCCGATTGTTCTTCGGCTCATAGCGTCTTGCCCCTTCGAACTCGTATCGCTCGTCATGCGAGGTAATCACCACCTCACACCCCGGGTCTTTTTCGTTCAAAAGCCTTACGGTCCGCCCAAGAAGCGTCTCGCCGCCGATTTGAATCAGATGTTTCGGGATATCCTGATAGTTTCCCCATCTGGTTCCCTTGCCGTCTGCCATAATGATATATTTCATAATCTTTCCCTTATTTAATCACTCCGTGGTAACGGTAAAAATCTCCAAGTTCCTTGTGACGCTGTCCACCCCAAAGCTGGATGATATTGACACCCGAAGAAGTATTTGCCTCAATAATGCAATGTCCCTCTTCCGTAATCAAAATGTCCCATGCGATGAAATGCATGTAAGGCAGCTTGTCTGCAAGCACAAGCATATCTTCCTTCAGCTTCTGCCATCCCGGAACTTGTACGCCTTCAATCGGTGCCCCCGAATCCGGATGCACTTTGTAAACATTTCGGTTATGCAGACATCTTGCTTCGCTCAGCACGCCCGTTTCAAGGTCGATGTTGGCAACAAGACCGCCGCGGCTTCCGTTGTCCACGGGAATGGTCTCTTTCGTTCCGATTCTCTGAACCGCAAAGAACACTTTAAACTGATGCGTCTTCGGGTCTTTGAGGGTAATGAAACGAATCGTGTTTACCGTTTTGTCATAGATTTCATCCAGAAAATGATGCTGTTTCATCGCCTCACTGAGGAACCAATCATCATGCTTCTTGAGATAATTTATGAATTCTTCTTTTGTTATCGGTTTCAAGTCGATGCAAGGAGTATCCTTTTCGTAGTCATATGTCATAATCACCACGCCGGTGCCTTTGCCTTTGCCGTAAGGTTTAAAGAAGTAACTGCCTTTTTCTTTGAGCAAAGTCAGCGCATCCTCATACTCCATGGCAACGCTCTGAAAACTTGAAAGAAAACCTCTGTTCTTAATCATATAGCTTTCCGGAACTCTTACATACTGTTTCAGAATCTCCGCCGACGCAATCTTGTTGTTGCACACAAAGTCAAACGGCTCATTGATATATCTTGAGCGGTACCAGTCGAATTCCGAGAGGTATTCGTGTCTGTCGTTATGATCAAAATCATACAGCATCCACTGATCCGCCAGGAATCCTCCGGAAAGATTTGCTCTTATTTTCTTGTAGAACGGACACTTGAAGTGATTCTTTGCAAAGAGTATTCTCCTGAAATACAGAAGAACAAGCTTCATCTTCTTGATTGCCCATCTGCTGAATTTAAAAAAGTCCATTGCGTATCCTCGTTTTCTAAAATGTACCGTGTTATCCCAAATTGCTCAAAATAAGCGAACATATCTGTTTCGTGGAAGTTCCCGGATTTTCAGGGAGATAGTGCTGTCTATAGTTTTCCAATGCCTCCCTGTTATAGTTCCCCTCTCTGAGGTTCTTGATAAGCTCATCTGCGTCTCTGAACACGCATCCGGGCATCGTCTCAAAAAGGTCTATGTTCATGCCGTTCTTACGGCGATATTCTTCGTAGTCGTAAACAAAATAGTAAGTCGGTTTGCTGAGCACCGCTCCTTCGATTGCAATTGCCGAATAATCTGTAATCAGATAGTCGCATGCCGCAAGCACTTCCGCCGACGAAAACTCGGGACAGGTGTATATGCCTTCCGTATCCGGCAGCTTGTCCAGTTCGATGCGCTGATTCGGATGCCCTTTGATTACGAGCACGAAATTACTGTCTTTGCCCGCGATATTTGCAAGGCCCTGCCAGCGCAGCTCGATATTCCGCCGAAATGTCGGAGCATACAGCACCACCTTCTTGTCCTTAAATTCCGGATAAGCTTCCATCACGGCATTTCTGTTTCGCTCTTCGGTCTCAAGCAGGTAATCGATTCTCGGCAGTCCGCAGTTCACCAGTTTGTCCTCTGTGGTGTTGAACGACTTGCAGTAAAAAGGATTCCACGCGCTTCCGCCCGCAAGGATATAATCGTAGCCTTCATGCATCTTCATAAGGCGTGCAATTTCCTCTCCTCTTCCAGATTCCTTGCCCAATGTCTGGTATCCGGACTGTTTAATCTTGCCGAGCGCATGCCACATTTGAATCACCGTAAGGCTTTTCTTGTGGTGAAGAATCGATACCGCCGGCCAGTATGCATCAAGAACGCACACCGAAGAAGTCGCCAAATGATACATGCTTTTCAGTGTCGACTTTGCGAATGCGGCGGCACCGCTGCCCTCACCTTCGAGCCTGTGACAAATCGTGACGATTTTGATGTCCGGCCGCTCGCGCCTGAGTTCTTCCTGCGTCATCTTGAAGTCAAGCGTCAACATGTTTGACTGACGGCTCAGAAAGAGTACCTTGTTCTTCTGCGTCGGGAAAAGCTTCAGCACCGCATATATGAAATTTAAACCGATTCTCATAATATAAATTGCTATTTTTTTCATCCCTTAAGTTTATCATTTTTTTGCTGCTTTGTAAATGCTTTTAAGCTAATCCGTTTGATTTACTATATAAAGAAAAAGGCTCCTTTCGGAACCTTTCGTATTACCTCTTCGGGGACTTCGGATTAAAAATCAGTGAAACAATATAACCGAACGTAATCGCCACAGCCACCCCTGCGGCGGTTGCTTTTATCGGGCCTGTTATCGCAGGCAGGAATCCGTTCTTTGCGCCTTCCATCGCACCCTTTGCAAGGTTGTATCCAAATCCCGGCAGCGGTGTCGTTGCACCGTTTCCGGCGAGTTCTACGATGGGCTCATACAGGTTAAATGCCTGAAGGACCACACCCGCCAAGACGAAGATGACCAGAATTCTCGGCGCGGTCAGCTTCGTCGTATCCATAAGAATCTGTCCTGCCACGCAGAAAAGACCGCCTATCACAAATGCCCATACATAATCCATCATTCCACCTCCAATGCAACGGCATGCGCTATTCCCGGTATGCTTTCTCCCTGGAACGGAGAAATAGTTGAAAGAAGCGCTCCGGTCGACATGAGCAGGATTCTCTTGTACTCTCCCTGCTCCATTTTTTTGAGAAGGCTCCCGGTGAGAACGGCAGCCGAGCAGCCGCATCCGCTCCCTCCCCCGTGCACATCCTGATCCTTTGCAAAAAGCATCGTACCGCAGTCATCATAGTGTCCGAACACCTTTCTCGAGTCAAGCCCGGCATCGACAAGCAGATCGCACATGATGTCCTTCCCTATATATCCAAGGTCTCCGGTTACAACTAAGTCATAGTAGTCAATCTCCCTGCCTGTATCCTGCAGATGATTCAGCAGCGTATCCACCGCCGCGGGAGCCATGGCAGCCCCCATCTGATTTGCATCCTTGATTCCGGCATCGATAACTTTTCCCACGGTGGCATCGGTTACCCGGATATTCACCGGTGCGTTTCCTCCCGCCGACTCGGAGATCACCACAGCTCCTGCCGCAGTTGCTGTCCATTGCGCCGACGGCGGTCTTTGATTTCCGTGTTCAACCGGCATTCGGAATTGTCTCTCCGCCGTGCAGAAATGACTGGACGCCCCCGCAAGCACATTCGATGCAAACTCTCCGTCGATCAGCATTGAGCCGAGCACCATGGATTCGGTCATTGTCGAGCAGGCTCCGTAAAGGCCCAGGAAGGGAATGTGCATGTTTCTTGCCGTAAATGACGAGGACATGATCTGATTGACCAAATCCCCGCTCAGCATGACATCGATGTTTTCTTTGCTGAGCTGCGCTCTGGTGCAGGCCTTGCTCATCGCGGTCTGGAGCATCTTGGATTCTGCCTTTTCCCACGACTTTTCCCCGTACATATCGTCTGTAAGAGATTCGTCAAAATACGATGCGAGCGGTCCTTCGCTTTCCTTCTTGCCGACTACATTTCCCCTTCCGATGATATAGGGTTTCTTCTCGAAGCTTACGGTCTGCAGCCCTTGTTTCTTTCTTGCCATCTTTTTCTCCTCCAAACCGGCCTACATCAGCCAATAAATTACACCTACGATCGTAGCCGCGCTTATGCCGCAGACCAGAACCGGCCCTGCGACGCTAAAAAGCTTGGCACCCACGCCAAGCACCGGTCCTTCCCGTTTGTATTCCAGTGCAGGTGCTACCATGGAATTTGAAAACCCGGTTATCGGCACGATTACGCCCGCTCCTGCAAATTTTGCGATTACATCGAAGACTCCAAGCCCCGTAAGCAGCTGGGCAAGCATCACAAGCGTTATGGTAACGAATGCACCTGCGTCTTTTTCCGACACGCCCCTCCCTTGCAGATAGGTCTGAAACGCAAAAGCAGCCATGCAGATTGCACCGCCCACGATAAATGCCTTAAGGCAGTTTGAAAAATACTTCGGTTTTGGCGTAAATTCCTTTGCATATTTTCCGTATGCCTTGGCGATTTCTTTCTTTTGCTTTTCCTGTGCTTTATTCTTTTCTTCACTGATTTGTGCCATTTCAATCGCTCCTCTCTTCACATTTTTAGTATTTCCTTTTTGCAGAAAATATGCAATAATATTGTTGTTATTAAATCGCAAAGGAAAAGGAAAATGGACAAAGATCGTACCTATATTCTGGCATCCGGCTCGCCGCGCCGCATTGAAATGATGAAAAAACACGGAATTTTCCCTATCGTTCATCCTGCCGAGATTGATGAAAACATTCCGCCCGAGCACGGCATGTGCCAGACGGTAATGTTTCTTGCTCTCAAAAAAGCAAAAGCCGTCGAAGCGGAGTATCTCGCTTCGGACGGAAAGGCGCCAATCATCATCGCCGCAGACACAATCGTTTACAAAGACGAAATCATGGGAAAGCCGGAAGACCGCGAGGATGCCTTTCGCATGATTTCCTCGCTTCGAAATGATGTGCATTTTGTTGTGACGGGATGCGCTTTGGTGGAGGCAGGTATGCAGAACGCGCGGGTTTTCGCAGAAATAACCAAGGTTTTCGTGAAGGATTTTTCAGATGAAGAGCTAAACGCCTATTTGGATACGGACGAGCCGTACGACAAAGCGGGCGCATACGCAATCCAGGGGATTTTCTCCAAACATATTGATCACATTGAAGGTGACTATGATAATGTGGTTGGCTTCCCATGGGAAAGAATCGAAAAGGAGCTTACAAAATTATGAAAAAATTTATGACAGAATTTAAGGACAAGGACAAAGAAAAGGCTGCATCGGAGGCTGAAGATGACCCGGAACCTGACATAAATGAACAGACCCTCGAAGTACTGAATAACATCTCTACAATCTCCGTTCCTTGTTTCATTCGGGCTGGAATTTTCTGGGTTCATGCAGTTTTTACATTTTTTTGCCCTTTTTGACCCGTTTAATATAACAAATCCGCCTTCTGAGGCGGTTTTGCCGCTCATTTCACCCATAATCCTCATGTTTCGGCTCTTTAGGGTGAGCTGAGCGAAGAACTTGAATACAATATGTGGTGTCCATCTTCGCTTGTATACTATATGTCGGAAGTCTCCAAAGAGCGTCTTACATTTTTGTCTTCAAAACGGTATTTTAATGTAATTTTGGGCTGCACAGGCAGTCCGTGTAACTCGATTTCTGCTAAAGCTCCGCGATTTCCTTTTCGCAGCTTCGCATGATTTCCACGACGCGGCCGCCCTTACTTCCGTAGCAAAAACACGAACGGCCGCTCTATAGCGGGGTGTTTCGTGTATCGGGTCTCCTTACGGGTCAAATATGAATGAATTTCTCTCTTGAATCAAAAACCTTCTGAAAACCGCGATTTCCAGACCCATTGAAATTTCAACATCTCATAATTTTACATGCAGAATATGCCGCGGGCATTCAATGGCGGCTCGCCGTGAAACATTCAAAATTCCCGTGAAACATGTAGTGCATACACGAAATGGGGAACATATATGGACATATTCGTGTTTTTGCTAGCTCCGCGGTGGTGCCAGTCTGTATATTACGGTCGCCCTCAAAGATAATGTGCGCCGGGTTCACCGTTTTTCCCGGCTGCATGGTCCGGGTTATGCATCGGTTCCGATTTTACTGTTGTTTTTCTGCTAATAGCCAAGTCTGTATTCTTCCAAAGGAATGTGCCGATGTGTCTTCGTTGCAAAGTCATAAACATGGAAATGTTCTACGCCGGTTTCTGTCTCGATATCCACCTGATAGTATACCTCCGTATCGTCCAAGTAATCCACGCCGATTGAGCCTGTCGGCAAGGTTACCAATACAGTTGGGTCCGCACCGTTTAAGGACGCTTGATAAACTTTCGACTCATACATTCCGGCACTGAGTACATAGTATACCTTGTCCTGAATCGCTGTGAATTTATAGACATATTGCGGAATCCTGCGGATAACCTTATTGGTCTTGCAGTCAAAGATCTTCACGCTGCGATCTGTTTGATTGCGGTCATAGATATAGCGTGCACCGGGACCCGCATTCGCTTGCGTATTAAGATGAAAGTTTGAGGAAACTTTTGTTATCTTGGAATTTTTGCCCAATGTGAGGTAGTATAGTTTACAGTTTCCGTCATAATGTTTTTCAAAATACAGTCGATTTCCATAAATATTTACCAGCTCAAGTTGTTCACCCGGCTGCATCGTCAGGGTTTTTATCAATTTTCGGTTCTTGCCGTTTGTACCAACTGAATAGATTTTTGCCTTATGCTTCTTCCAAGAATCAATATCCATGGAGTAATAAACCTTTGATCCGTTTGTCAGAATCGGATATTGCAGCTGATTGGATGTTTTCACTAAGGTTCTGGCTTTTCCTTCTTTTGTCTTTGAAAAGTAAAGCTCACCCCAGTCTTTCAAGTACCATCCTCCTGCCGCTTCCAGCCTTTGACCCGTATTGTAAGGAGTTCCTCTTGTATCAAGCCGCTCATACTTCGCCGCAGCATCGGCTTTTTCCGTTGTCGCAAATGCCACGCACATCAGGATCAATACCGTCAGCACCGGCAAAAATACCATTGATAACCACATCTTTTTACTTTTTGCTGTCATTTCCTTTTTCTTTGCCTTTCTCCCCTATGCCCTTTTGCCTTTTGGACGCCCCACAATGATATGAAATCAGGCAGCCGGGGCTTGAGACCACCGACTGCCTGATTTCTGATTTAGTGTGTTTGTAAAATAATAATTTGAGTGGCAGACTACCTCTCACTTGCAGATGTGTTCCGCAAGTATCCCATTCTGCCTACATTGTTTGTTTTGTTATTATGCTTCTTTTTTGATTTTTCTCATTCCGAGTACAGCACCTACTGCGAGGAAAGCATAGAGTGCGAATTCCATTAACATATTGTCGCCGGTCTGTGGCACTTTCTGTGTATTTCCTTGTCCGTCGTCTGCAGCATTTCCGTCAGCCGGATCAACTGCAGGATCTGTAGGTTCGGTCGGATTCGTCGGTTCAACCGGTGTTACAGTGCCGCCGCCAGGGTTGTCACCGCCGCCAGGGTTGTCACCGCCGCCAGGGTTGTTTCCACCAGGAGTGTTTCCACCACCACCGGTATTGCCTCCGCCACCGGTGTTACCGCCGGTTGAGCACGCTGCATAGAATATCACTTCGGTGCTGCTAACAACCCAATCGCCTTTTTTGTATTCTAAAACAATGGTTCGTTCAGATGGCTGTGTCTTTTCCGCTTCCAAATTATGTGCACAAGCGGTGTCCGTGCTGTATTTTGAAATATACGGTCCCGCTTTTATCTCCACGCTAAGCATATATTCTGTATCTGTAACTTTTTCGACTTCTCCAGTCGTATAGCTGCCATCTAAGAGTCCATAATTTATAGCCAAGTGTGCTGCAGCATTTGTTCTGCATTCAACTTTAATTTTTCCGGAAAGCAAAGATTTAATAACAACTTCACTAGGTCTGTCGATTGGTGGAATTATTTCGCCGCCGGTTTTACACTCTACATAAATGCGTGCCGGTGTCTTAATAACCCATTTAAGCCCATCATTTTCAAGTTCAATTGTCGAGCTTGTTTTTTGATATTCTGACTTCTCGTGACCACTATAAGCAATATTGTATCGGTCAATGTACGCTTGCTCATCTAATTCTGTAAGTGTAACTATACATTTTGTATCAACAATTGAAGAAGTGAAACTTCCATTATACGAATAATACTTATCTTCATGTCCCGCGTTTGTTGTCGTACAATCTACGCATACAGCCTCTCCCAAAAGCAACTCTTTGATTTGATCTTCACTAGGTCTGTCGATTGGTGGAATTATTTCGCCGCCGGTTTTACACTCTACATAAATGCGTGCCGGTGTCTTAATAACCCATTTAAGCCCATCATTTTCAAGTTCAATTGTCGAGCTTGTTTTTTGATATTCTGACTTCTCGTGACCACTATAAGCAATATTGTATCGGTCAATGTACGCTTGCTCATCTAATTCTGTAAGTGTAACTATACATTTTGTATCAACAATTGAAGAAGTGAAACTTCCATTATACGAATAATACTTATCTTCATGGTTTGTGGTTGTCGTACAATCTACGCATACAGCCTCTCCCAAAAGCAACTCTTTGATTTGTTCCTCACTAGGTCCGGTTGGCGGATCTATTTCGCCACTGGTTTTACATTTTACATCAAACGTTACAGATGCCGAGCTTGGAGTTCCCCAACTCTTGGTTTCACTGTTGTATGTAAGCGTAATAATTTTGCTTTCTTCGTCATCCAATATATGTCCGGTTAATTTTTCATTATATTTCGCAACATACTGCTCCGCCTGAATCGTTACCGCTACGGTATATCCGACTTCTTCACTTCTCTGAACTTCGCCAACATTAAAACTTTCATCAAGCAAGTTATATGTTGCATCAGCGTGGTTTGCATCCGTATTGATGCAATGAACAGTCACAGCATCTTCAAGCAAGTCCTTCACAGTATCATTTGTCGGTTTTTCCGGTGTAGTCTGCACCGGTGGTGGCACCGGATTACTGTCCTTATAAACTAAATAGAAGTTCTTACTGCAAGGGTATGGTTCCGACCCTGTAACATTCGCAGTAGCGTTAACCTTATCCTTTGCCCAGTTGTAGAATGTGCCTTGTTCTTTTCCTTTCGTATAGTACAAGTCAAATTCCCAGCCGGTCCAATCAGTTGTTGGTGCATCCACCGCAGTCGGATGGAACTCTTTCAAATTGACAAAATGGTTATATCCGCTGTGTCCGGTCGAATCTTGACATGTGACAGTCTTCGTCGTAATCAGTTCTGGAGTCTGGTATCCAAGCGGTTTGCTGCTGTCAAGAACTACTTTGTAAATTTTGACTGAAATCTGATGACCAGTCCCATTCGCTGCAAACGCTGTCGTCGGCATCATGGTCATGACCATCAAAAGTGCCATTAAAAGAACAAAAAGTTTCTTTTTCATTTAAACTCTCCTTTCTTTGTTTTTGCTTTATGCATTCTCTCATCTTCACAAATAGGAGAGAGGTTTGTTAGTTACATAGTAACTAACAAAGGGATATCCCTTTGCGATTTTGAAAAAAATTTTAAGCTTCAGCCTTATTTTATAATTTTTTCCTGTATGCGTCAAGCCGCATTTTTAATTCTCGGACAGGCCTGCGCGAATTTGTTATACTTCTTTCAGCAATGCGTGGATGCGCTCGTTCAGCATTTCGAGGGCAACCTCATTGTAGCCGCCTTCCGGAACGATGATGTCGGCGAATTTTTTGCTCGGTTCGATGAACTGCTCGTGCATCGGCTTGACCGTGCTGAGGTACTGGCTCACAACGGAGTCAAGCGTACGCCCTCTTTCGTTTACATCACGGAGGATTCTGCGGATGATTCGCACATCCGCGTCCGTATCGATGAACACCTTAATGTCAAACAAATCTCTGAGTTCCTTACATTCAAAAATCAGAATACCTCTACGATGATGACCTTCGCAGGGCGCACCGTAACCGTTTCATCAATTCGGTTATGTATGGTAAAATCATACACCGGCCGTTCGATGCTTTCTCCTTGTGCAAGCATTTTGATATGCTCAATCATCAAATCCGTATCGAACGAGTTTGGATGGTCATAGTTGAGATGCTTCCGCTCTTCAAACGGAATATCATTGTGCTGCTTGTAATAAAAATCGTGGCTGATGATTGTTATTTTTTCGCTGAATTCTTCTTTGATTCTGTTTATCATTGTGCTTTTGCCACAGCCCGTTCCGCCCGCGATTCCAATTACGATTACATTGTCCATCATGATTACTTCTCCTGATTCTGTTCTGTCAGCGGTCTTGTATCTCTGTCTTCTGCAAGGACCGATGCTCCGAGGTTGAGCGATGCTTTTTCGAGTTCCTGAACGATATTGTTTATCTGCGTAAGCTTATCAAGCGAAATCTGCTTCGAAACCGCTGTTTCCGCGCTTGCAATCACGGTATCCAGCTCACCCTTAATCGACGAAAGCTTGTCCTTGAGTTTCTCGATGTCTTCCTGGTCAAGGGCCTCTCGGATAACCTCTTCTCTGCTGAGGATTTCGCCTGTTTCAAGTTCATATTCGGTATTGCCGTTTACGACGATCGGTTCATATCCGAAGACTTTCTTTACTTTTGCGGCAAAATCAATCTTCGACTGGGTTTCGCCGTGAACGAGGAAGATGTGCTTCGGTTCTTTCTGGAAACCGCCGAGCCAGTCGAGCAGACCCTTCTGATCGGCATGTCCCGAGAAACCTTCGAGATTGTAAATTTCTGCCCCGACCATAATCGGTTCTCCGAAGAGCTTTACTTCTTTCGCCCCTTCAACAAGCATCCTTCCCAAAGTGCCTTCCGCTTGGTATCCGACGAAAACAATGCTGTTTCTGCTGTCCCAAAGGTTATGCTTTAGGTGATGGCGGATTCTGCCCGCTTCGCACATGCCGCTGGCGGAAATGATGATTTTCGAAGTTTTGTCTTGGTTCAGCATCTGTGAATCCGCGGTATTTCTTGTAAATCTGAGATTCGGGAAGTCAAGCGGATGGTCACCGCTCATGATGTATGCCTTTGTTTCGTCATCGAAGACCTGTGCATTTTTCTTGAAGACTTCCGTAGCGGTCGTTGCCATTGGGCTGTCGATGTATACATATACCTTGCCGAGCGTGTCCGCATATTCCGGATGATGCTCATAGAACATGTTGAACTGATAAATCAGTTCCTGCGTTCTGCCTACCGCAAAGGAAGGGATGATAACACTGCCGCCGCGCTTGATGGTTTTGAGCGTAATCTTGATGAGATCGTCGATGCTTGTTGCGTTTTCCGGATGCAGCCTGTTTCCGTAGGTGGTCTCCATAATGAGGAAATCCGCTTTTTTGATTTTTACCGGATCTCTCAGAATCGGTCTGTTTTCAACGCCGAGGTCGCCCGAGAAAACAATCTTGGAAGTCTTGTCACCTTCGGTTACCCAAAGTTCCGTAATTGCCGATCCCAAGATATGTCCTGCATCGTTGAATACAATCTTCATTTCCGAGTTAAGCTCCACAAGCTGGTCGTACAGAATCGGTTTTACGAGTCTAAGTGCCGCTTCGGAATCCTGAATCGTATAAAGCGGCTCAACCGGCGGTTTGCCCGTTCTTAAATTTTTTCTGGTCTGCCATTCGGCATCTTTTTCATGAATGTATGCACTGTCCTTGAGCATAACATCCAGAAGATCCGCCGTTGCGTCCGTGCAGTAAATCGGGCCTTTGAATCCGCGCTTTACAAGGAGCGGCAGTCTGCCGCAGTGATCGATGTGCGCGTGGCTGAGAATAACGCATTCAATTTCAGCAGGGTTGAACGGGAACGGTTCTTCGTTCATTCTGTCCATTTCCTTGCCGCCCTGGAACTGTCCGCAGTCCAAAAGAATCTTATGGTTGTCCGTGGATATCATGTGGCAGGAGCCGGTAACTCCTATCGATGCTCCGCAAAATTTTACTTTCATTTTCTCTCATTCTCCTCTCCGTGAAAATCCGAACCCTCGGTTACGTGCAAATGATATTGGGAAGCGATTTGAAAAAGCCTCCAGCTTTCCTCTTCACTGTGGTCTGGGTGATAGCATTCCACGCCTTTCAGTCCCGCTGTCTTAAGACCTCTTATGAGAAGGTCCATGTTTTTCCAAAATATCTCTCCTCCGCGTTCTCCCATTCCGCGGATCTTTGCGGGGTGCGCAAGTACCGCCATTCCGCCTGCATTTGCAATCAGACTTATGGCTTCTTCGGCATCAAGTTTTTTCTTTCGAATTGCCTTTATTTCCGGTGATTCGAGAATTCTTCCCGGTTCGAATGCCTCTTTGTAATCCTTAACATAGCCTTTTTCCGCAAGTGCATGTGCGATATTCGGTTTTCCGATATATCCGCCTTTGCTGTTTTTTTCAAGCTGTGCAAGGTCAATGTCAAATCCCATTTCTTTGAGTTTTGCAACAAGCGCAGCGTTTCTTTCTTTTCTGTATGCCTTAAGTTCTTTGAACTTTTCCGTGAGTGCCTCGTTTTCCGGGTCGAAATCGTAGCCGAGCATATGAAGCTCAACCTTCATTCTTTCTTTCTCCGGCGTGTCCTCTTTGAAGCCTTCGAATTCATGCTCTGTAGAAAGCTCAACCCCCGGCACAAATTTTATCTTAAGAGCCTCCGCAGCGATTGACGCCTCCTTCAGTCCGTCGATGCCGTCATGGTCGGTAAGCGAAATAATATCGTACTCGGCATCTTTGTATTTTCTCACCAGATCAACGGGGCTCATCGTCCCGTCGGAATAGTAAGAATGTATATGGTAATCAACTACGTAGCTCATCTTTACCTATCCTCTCTGCTTTTTCTCTGCCGTAAAGTGCCTCAACAAGTGCCAGTGCAAACTTCATAGCGGTTCCCGGAGCCTTGGACGTTATAATGTTTCCGTCGCGGACAACAGGTTCGTTTGATGCCGTTGCACAGGCAATGTAATTCTCCATTCCCGGATAAATCGTCGCCTGTCTGCCGTCGAGCACACCGGCTGCAGCGAGTACCATCGGGGCCGCACATATCGCGCATACCCACTTGCCTTCACCGGCTGCTTTGCGTATCTCATGCATGAGTCCCTCGTGTTTCAGCAAGTTCGTGGTCCCCGGCATGCCGCCCGGAAGCACAATCATCTCGCATGACTCATAATCCGCTTTATCAAAAGGAATGTCCGCTTTCACTTCAATTTCGTGCGTTCCTTTCACTTCGAGTTTATCCGAAACGGACACTGTGCAGACCTCAGCTCCCGCTCTGCGGAGAACATCGGTCACCGTAATTGCTTCTATCTCTTCGAATCCATCTGCTAAATGCACATAAATCATCGTTTTTCCCTCACTTTAAAAAATATCGGTTAATAAAAAATCCTTGATGGTCTTGTCAGTCTGTAATTCACATAGATTGCCACGCCGAATACGGCTACCGAAACCATAATCAAAAAGATTACCGCCGTGGACATAAACTCAGGGCCCAGAACCGTAAGCAGCTTCGCATCTTCCGGCAGAGTAATCATGTTCATGGAATCCGCAAGAAAATGTCTGCCCCGGTTTGAAAGAAACAGGAACACCTCCGTTGCCGAAATTCCGGTGTCGATCGCTGCGGCGATGCGGAAACCCCTTCTAAGCAGCTTCTTTTCATTCTCTTTCACTATCATATACCAATAGATTGCCGCAGTCAGAATGAAACTGACAATGCACAAAATGAGACTGATATCCACCCATTTCTTGACGCACATCATATTATAGCTTTCATCCTCGTCAAAAATCCTCTGCATGTCATATCCCGTATCCTCATAGATCTGAAACTCATCCGGTTTCCAAGAGTTCATAAACCTCACGATTTCGTCTGCAAATTCGTTATTCGTAAAGTCAACATACAATTTTGAAACTGCGCTTGAGTCATTGAAATAAAAAGAATATACCTCAGCCGTCCTGACTACTAAATTCTGGGATAGCGTAACCAAAAAAACGGTTACCGTAATGACCGCCAATACGGAAAGCAAAATATTGCGATTTCTCATCAAAGTTCTCCTCAGCTAAAAAGTCGGGGTAAGAGCTGCTTTTGCACAGCCTTTACCCCACAACAAAACTATTTAATAATTGTGCATACTGCATCAGGACCGCATCCTGCTGCATTTCCTTCATCTGTGTCAAGATGTACTTCTCTTTCGTGCTTTGCACCTGCTCTTACGAGAACGTTTTCAAAGATGAGGCCTCTTTCGCCTTCAATCTTAATGCTTACGAATTCACCGTCTTTCACGCCTGCTTCTGCAGCCTGTTCGTCGTTTAAGTGAACGTGTCTTAATGCCACGATTACGCCGTGGTCGATTTCGATTTCGCCGCAAGGTCCTACAATCTTGCAGCCCGGAGTTCCTTCAAGCTTGCCGGATTCTCTTACCGGAGCCTTGATTCCAATTGTTCTTGCGTCTGTCATAGCAAGTTCAACCTGTGTTTCCGGTCTTGCAGGTCCAAGTACTCTGATGCCCTTGAGTGTGTTCTTCGGTCCTACGATGTCAACTTTTTCTTCACATGCAAACTGACCCGGCTGAACGAGCGGTTTGGTAGGTGTAAGTTCATGTCCTTTTCCAAACAAAATTTCGATGTGTTCCTTGCTTAAATGAAGGTGCTTGTTTGATAATCCGATTTTTACTTCGTATGCCATTTTATGTATCTCCTTTACATTAAAAAATATTAAACTTGTTTATGCGTCCGTATCGCGTCTAGCCTTCCAAATAGCTGATGTACGGCAGGTTTCTGTATTTCTGGTCGTAGTCAAGCCCATAGCCGATTACGAAAAGATTGTCGATGGAAAAGCCCACATAATCCGCTTCCATTTCAACAAGTCTTCTTGAAGGTTTGTCAAGAAGCGTGCAGATTTTGATGCTCTTTGGATTTCTGTCGGCCAAATGTGCCTTGAGATGTTTGAGCGTTGTTCCGGTATCTACGATGTCTTCAACGATGATAACGTTCTTGCCGTAAATATCTCCGTCGAGATCCTTCTTAATCTTTACAACACCTGAGGTGCTCGTTCCCGAACCATAGCTTGAAGCCACAATGAAGTCGATTTCGGTATCGTTTATGATGTTTTTCATCATGTCTGCCATCCACATAACGGCACCTCTGAGTGTTCCGACGAGATAAATCTCTTCACCTTCATAGTCGCGGCTGATCTGCTGTCCGATCTCATGTGCTCGCTGTTCAATCTGCTCTCTGGTAAATAAAATTTTTCCTACTGCGTTATTCTGCATCTTTTTCGTCCTTTCCGTCGTGTTCTACGGTGTAATCTACGCCCTCAATTATATTTTTGTGTTTAAAATCTTTGGAATAATCAACGGTTTTTTCTCCCAGCCAATACTGATCCAATGTATCCTTAAGATGCCAGATAATCCAAATCCAAAGAACCAGATCATCCAGAAATCCAAACGGAAACAGGACGGGCGGAATCAAATCCACAGGCAGAACAAGGTAAATAAGCCCGAAGATGACAAGCGCCTTCTTCCTTGTGGGAACAGTCTTGTCCTTCATCATGCTTACAATCGCTTTGAGCCTGCCTTTGATAAATGTCCAACTGAAAAACTGCATCTATCCCTCCAATAGTTTCTCAATCTCAGCCAAAAGATTGTCGTGGCCCTGCCGTTTCAGGGCACTCACAGGAATAACCAAATCATCCGGACCGAGTTTCAGCGTCTGCCGGATGGTCTTCATGCATTTTTGCATCTCATTTCTGGAAACCTTATCTGCCTTAGTTGCCACCACCAGACCGTCCAGCCCGTAATGCCTGAGATATTCGTACATCTGGACATCCTGTGCTGACGGCGCATGTCGGATGTCAACAAGCTGCACGACCTTCTTGAGGCCCTGCCTGTTTTGGAAATACTCTTCCATCATATCTCCCCAGTTCTCGGATATGCTCTTTGAAATCTTCGCATAACCGTATCCCGGAAGGTCTACGATTCTGAATTCGTCATTGATACGATAAAAGTTGATTGTCCTTGTTTTTCCGGGTGCTCCCGACACGCGTGCAAGGCTCTTCCTGTTTGTAAGGAGATTCAGAAGGGACGATTTGCCCACATTCGATCTCCCCGCAAAAGCAATCTCCGGCACATTATCTTCGGGATATTGGCTTCTCTTGACAGCCACGGTTTCCAATTCTGCCTTTTTAATAATCATACTACATTTCCTAACATTTTTCCATAGCATATTTCAATGCTTCCTCAGCATTTTTGAGGAGCACGAAATGAAGCTCTTTTCTTACGCTCTGAGGAATATCATCGATATCCGGTTCGTTTTCCGCAGGGAGCAGAATCGTCTTGATGCCCGCTCTGTGAGCTGCAAGAATTTTTTCTTTGATTCCTCCGACAGGGAGAATCTTGCCCCGCAAAGTTATTTCACCGGTCATTGCGACATCCTTCTTTACCGGATTTCCGGTAAGTGCCGACATCACGGATGTAAACATCGTAACGCCTGCCGAAGGACCGTCCTTCGGAACCGCTCCTTCCGGAACGTGTATGTGTAAATCGTATTTCTCATAAAAATCTTCGATTCCGTATTTTGAAGCGATAGAGCGTATGTAGGTAATCGCCGCCTGTGCGGACTCCTGCATTACATCCCCGAGCTGTCCGGTAAGCTGTACTTTGCCTTTCCCCGGAACAAGTGCCGTTTCGATAAAAAGCGTATCGCCGCCAACCTGTGTCCACGCCATTCCGGTGGTTACTCCGACTTCGCTTTCGCCTTCAACCAGGTCGTAGCGGAAGCGTTTCTTGCCGAGATACTTTTCAAGTCCCGCAGGTGTAATCTTGAAGGCGGTTCCTTTCTTGCTCACAATCTTGCGTGCAACCTTTCTGCAAAGGCTTCCGATTTCCCTCTCGAGATTTCTTACGCCCGATTCTCTCGTGTAGTAATTAATCAGATCGCGAAGCGTTTTCTCGCTGATGGAGAAATTCTTCGGTTTCAAACCGTGCGCTTTAATCTGCTTCGGAATCAGGTACTGCTGTGCAATCTTAACCTTTTCTTCTTCGGTGTATCCCGAAACTTCGATGACTTCCATTCTGTCCAGAAGCGGACGCGGAATCGTTTCGATGCTGTTTGCCGTTGTTATGAACATAACCTTAGACAAATCAAACGGAACATCGAGGAAGTGATCCGTAAATTCCTTGTTTTGTTCGGGGTCAAGCACTTCGAGCAGCGCCGATGCCGGGTCACCTTTGAAATCGGCGCCGATTTTGTCAACTTCATCAAACAGGAAGACCGGATTGTTTGTGCCGGCATCCTTGATTGAGGTGATGATTCTTCCCGGTATCGCCCCTATGTATGTTCTTCTGTGTCCTCTGATTTCTGCTTCGTCGCGGACGCCGCCGAGCGACATTCTGACAAAGTCTCTGCCGGTTGCCCTTGCGATGGAGCGTGCAATGGAAGTTTTGCCGACTCCAGGAGGTCCCACAAGGCAGATGATCGGACCTTTGATTGCTTTGTTGAGATGTACAACCGCAAGATATTCGAGGATTCTTTCCTTGACCTTTTCCAGTCCGTAGTGATCTTCGTTGAGGATCTTTTCCGCCTTCTTCAGATCGGAATTGGTCTTCTGGGATTTTTTCCAAGGAAGCCCCAGGATTGTCTCCACATAGTTTCTTATTACAGCACTGTCTGCCGAAGAAGGTACCATTTTGGTGAATTTGTTTATCTCTTTCTTTACCTTGTCGGTTATTTTTTCATCGAGACCCAGTGCTTCCAGTTCTTCGGTCCATCTTGCCGCCTCGCTCGCCGCTTCCTCGCCGTATCCGAGCTCGTCCTGAATTGCCTTCATCTGCTCGCGCAGGATGTATTCCTTCTGATTCTGCTTTACGCTTTCCTGCACTTTCTCGCTGATGTCTCTTTCGAGATTCAAAATTTGATTTTCTTCCAGTATGATTCTGTTTAAAATCTGCAGTCTTTCTTTGACATCAAGTGCTTCAAGTACCTCCTGCTTGAGGCTGAGCTTAACGTCAAGCTGCATTGCCAGGGTATCCGCAAAGATATCCGGCTCTTCAATCGAACTGATAAGGTCATAAACTTCGTCCTTTACATTCGGCTGAAGCGATATATATTCATCGAATGCGTCCAAAACGGAACGCATCATTGCCTGTACTTCCGGTTCTGCCGGGTCTGCGGGAATAATTTCCGCTTCCGTTATCTCGCAGAAAATATACGGATCATCACTGACGATATTTTCAAGTTTTGCGCGATACTGTCCCTCTACCAGCACGCGAACCGCATCGCCTTGAACCTTGAGCATCTGCTTTACTCTTACAACCGTACCGATGTGATAATAATCGTCCGATGTCGGCAGCAGGATGTTCTCGTCCTTCTGCGATGTCAAAAATAACATTTTATCTGTAGCCATTGCTGTTTCCAGCGCTCTGACGGATTTCTCCCTTCCGATGTCAAAATGAAGAATCGTTCTCGGGAAAACCGACAGTCCGCGAAGCGGAACACATGGCATTGTAATTCTTTCTGTCATAACTCTCCTCCATACAAAACAGGCGACCGGAGCCGCCTATCTTTTTTCTATTTTATGAAGCTTCAACTTCTTCTTTTTTTCCCGTTTCCAAAATAGGTCGTGCGCCTTCTGTGATTGTCTCTTTGGTAATAATGCATTTTGTTACGTCATCACGCGACGGAATTTCATACATGATATCTGTCATTACACCTTCCAAAATGCTTCGAAGACCTCTTGCACCTGTCTTTCTCTCAAGAGCCTTCTGTGCCACCGCACGGATTGCATCTTCCTTGATTTCAAGTTCCACGCCGTCGATTTTAAACAGTTTCTTGTACTGCTTCAGCAGGGCGTTCTTCGGCTCCGTAATGATGCGTACGAGTGCATCCTCCGAAAGTTCGTCGAGCGTAACCATGACAGGAAGTCTGCCGATGAATTCTGGAATCAATCCAAATTTAAGCAGATCCTCCGGCCTCACTTGCGAAAGGATCTTTGCCTCTTCCGGCTTTTCGAGCATGATTTCGGAGTTAAAGCCGATTACCTTCTCTCCCATTCTCCTCTGGATGATCTTCTCAAGTCCGTCGAAGGCGCCTCCGCATATGAACAAGACATTCGTGGTGTCAAACTGCAGAAATTCCTGATGCGGATGCTTACGCCCACCCTGCGGCGGAACATTTGCAACCGTGCCTTCGAGAATTTTCAGCAGTGCCTGCTGTACTCCCTCACCGCTGACATCGCGCGTAATCGAAGGATTGTCCGAACGTCTTGAAATTTTGTCGATTTCGTCTACATAGATAATGCCCTTCTGAGCCTTTTCCATGTTCCAATCCGCTGCTTGAAGCAGCTTGAGCAGGATGTTTTCAACGTCCTCGCCGACATAACCGGCTTCCGTAAGCGCAGTAGCGTCCGCAATCGCAAACGGTACATCGAGAATCTTTGCAAGTGTCTGTGCAAGTAATGTTTTTCCGGAACCGGTGGGCCCGATCATAACGATATTGCTCTTCTGAAGTTCCACGCCGTCTTCATCCGTGGTTGCACTTGTAATTCTCTTATAGTGGTTATAAACCGCAACCGCAAGAGCCTTCTTTGCTTCATCCTGTTCGATAACATATTCCGAAAGTATTTCCGTGATTTCTTTTGGTTTCGGAAGTTTGTATGCACTTTGCTGTGCTTTCTGTCCGGGTTCGTCATAATTCTGCTTGAGAATATCAAGGCATACATTGACGCACTCGTCGCATATATAAACACCCGGGCCCGCAACCAGGCGGTTCACCTGATTCTGCGGTTTGCCGCAGAACGAGCATCTCAGCTGTTTTCCATCATCATATTTACTCATTGTCTTCCCCCTGTTATCTGGATTCAATTACCTTGTCAACAAGTCCGTATTGACAAGCTTCTTCTGCCCCCATGAAATTATCTCTGTCCGTATCATGTTCAATCTTGTCAAGCGGCTGACCCGTATTTGATGCCAAAATACGATTAAGCTTTTCGCGGGTTTTCAAAATCCATTCCGCATGTATTTTTATGTCTTCTGCCTGACCGTTCACTCCGCCGAGCGGCTGATGAATCATAATTTCGGCATTTGGAAGCGCATAACGCTTTCCCTTCGTTCCGGACGAAAGCAGGAAGGCCCCCATGCTGGCAGCCATTCCCACGCATATCGTCGAAACATCAGGTTTAATATACTGCATCGTATCGTAAATCGCCATTCCGGCAGTAACCGAACCGCCCGGGCTGTTGATGTATATACAGATATCCTTTTCCGGGTCTTCAGCCTCCAAAAACAGTAATTGCGCGACTACAAGACTGGCGATATGCTCGTCAATCTGCTCTCCTATGAAAATAATCCGGTCCTTTAACAGTCTGGAATAAATATCATAAGATCTTTCCCCTCTGCTTGTCTGTTCAATTACATATGGTACCAAAGCCATCTTTATACCCCTTTCTATCTCTGAAATATGAATTATTTAATCTTCGCGTTGTCGTAGATGAAGTCGATTGCCTTTCTTACCTGTAAGTCTTTCTGCAGGAATGTAAGGTTTTCAACACCGATCATTTCCTTGATCTTGTCAGCAGTCATCTGATACTGAGCTGCCATAAGTTCAAGTTCTTTTTCCATTTCCTCTGCGGAAACTTCAATCTTCTCCGCTTCTACGATTCCCATAAGGATGATTCTTGTCTTAACAGCCTTTTCTGCTTCCGGTCTGACTTCTTCTCTGAAGTCAGCCATGCTCTTGCCTGTGAATTCAAGATATTTATCGATTGTAATGCCCTGATATCTGAGCTGCTGGTTGAGTTCTCCGATCATGCGGTCGATTTCGTCTTCGACCATTGCTCTCGGAATTTCAACATCGTTTGCTTCAACAACCTTTAAGATTGCTGCATCCTTCATCTGGTTTTCTGCGGAAGTCTTGGCATATGCTTCTAGTCTTTCCCTGTTGGCATTTTTTAATTCTTCCAAAGTGTCATATTCGCTGACATCTTTTGCAAATTCGTCGTCAAGTTCAGGGAGCTGCTCTTCCTTGATTTCGTGAACAAGGCAGTGGAATACCGCTTCCTTGCCTGCAAGCTCTTCTGCATGGTATTCTTCAGGGAAGGTAACTTTTACATCTACCTTTTCGCCCGGAGTTGTTCCGATGAGTTGTTCTTCAAATCCCGGAATGAACATGCCGGAGCCTAAAACGAGTTCCTGTCTCTCTGCAGTGCCGCCTTCGAACTGTTCGCCGCCTACGAAGCCTGCATAGTCAAACAGAACTGTATCGCCTTCCTTCGCCGGTCTTTCAACCAGAATCATTCTTGCGTTTCTCTTCTGAACAGCCTTAAGTTCGTTTTCAACGTCTTCATCCTTAACTTCCTGAACAACCTTTTCAACTTCTACGCCCTTGTAGTCCTTCACTTCTACGATAGGGAAGCATTCTACCGTGATTGTAACGGTAAATCCTTCGCCCTTGGCGATTTTGCTGAATTCAGCTGCAGGGCTGTCAATGACTTCAAGGTCAAGGTCAGCCAGTGCATTGCCGTAGAACTGTCTGAACAGTGCGTCGATTGCATCTTCGAAGAAAACGCCTTCACCGTAGTGCTTTTCGATAATGCTTCTCGGAGCCTTGCCTTTTCTGAATCCCGGGATTTCAAACCGGTTCTTTGCTTCCTGGTAAACCTTAATCTGAGCCTGTTCGAATTCCTCAGCTGTGAATTCCATTGTAAACTTAACTGTGTTCTTATCTCTTGAAATAAATGTTGCTTTCATTAAAATATATCCTCCTAAATGTATTAAAACCTCTGATAATCCTAACTATTATAACTCTTATTACCCCTAAAGTAAAGAAATTATCATGTTTTTCATAAAAATTTGCTTGCAAAAAAGAAAAAAGGCTTTATACAAAGCCTAAAAGTTCCAAACCGCACTGAAATTTGCTGCGGTTTCCTCTTTTTAGATGATATTTTTCCTCTAATTTTCGTCCAAGAGCAATCATATCGTCCTTATCTCCCGCATAAAGCTCAATTTCCAGCTCCAAAATCGGAATATCACCGTTGAGCGTTTTGATTTCGCCTTCATCCACCGAGAGAACGCTTATGGACACCCCCGTATCCACCCGGACCTCTCTGCGAACATAATTCATCTCCATTACCGGGACGAGCTCGGAATTCCCGACGGTCTCGGTGATTTCGTCATAAATTTCGCTTCCTTTGAACACATCAAGCGTAGGATTCTTCAAAAAATCCTCCTCCACCGCAACGTTCAGCTCGCCGCGCACATGAAGACCTTCCTCTGCACTTCCGCCCCATTTCAAGGTCGCAACATATTTGGAATATTCAAACCTAACGCGAAATGCCATTCCTTTCTTTCTCAGTGCTCCGTCTACCGTATCCATGTAGATTGCGTGCATAGGCGTAACCGCTTCAGAGCCTTCATCCATGATTTTCTGAATGTATTTGTCATTAAAAATCGCGTCTTTTGAAGATTCATCTTCAAAAAGATATTTTAACTCGATTTCCATTTTTTCCTCCTGTGAATCTGCCCCTCGTTAGGCTATCATACACCTAAATCGCCGTCTTGGCAAGTCAACATTTTTTTCCCGGCCTCAAGGGCACCCGCCGCAAATATTTTTTTGGAATATGCGGTATGCTTGATTTCTATCACTTCGTCCGGCATAGCGAAAAAAATCGAATGTTCCCCACACACGGTTCCCATTCTGAGATACGCCACTTTTTCTTCGTACTCGTCCGGCTTGATTCCGAGATAGTCACATAACGTTTTGCATGTTCCGCTCGGTGCATCCTTTTTGTGCGTGTGGTGGCTCTCAAGCAAGCGGATGTCCGCCTGCGGTTCGAGAAGCTTTCTCCCCAGCTTTGCAAGCTCGTTCATTGCGGCAATGCCTTGTGAATAATTGGTTTTTCGGTCGATCGGACATATCTTTGCAAGCATCCGAATGATTTCTTCCTCCGCGGGGCTGTAGCCCGTTGTTGCAAGCACAACCGGAATATTTCCCCCGTGTTTCCTGCAGTATTCATATATATCCAGAATTGCTTTCGGATGGCTGAAGTCAATGAGAAGATCAGTCTTATATGCCGGCCACGAGCTTTCGTCGAGAGGTTCGATCATTGCGATTTCGGAAAATGCCTCGTCCTTCTCAGCACACTCTCTGAGGGTTCTGCCCATGGCACCCGTTCCCACTATTCCAAGTTTCATAAAAAAAGCCTCCTTATCGTTTTCTATCATTATACGAAAGGAGGCCCGTCAACATTCTACTGTTCCTTCGTCAGTTCCACGATTTCTTTAAAACGACTGCAAATATAGTCGTAATTTCCGCGCTTGTGCGGAACCATGCAGTCCGAACAGTCTTTGACACCGTTCTCCGTGATTTTAAAATTACCGCCGCAGCCTTCTCCGAGCGCATAAAGCGGACAGTAGCAGAATAAGCAGTTGAAGTTTTCCTCGTCTTCTGTTTCATGACAAGGGAAAAATTCGCACTGTCTGTGCTGGAAAAACTTGAAGTTTTCCGTTGTAATTTCCTTCATATCGCACCTCCGTTTATTTATAAATGCCGTATTTTACTTTTATTCTTTCGATTTTCTTAATCATCGGATTTCCCAGGAAAAACATACACACCGATGCCAGTGCCGCATGCGTAAGGTCATACGGAAGTCCGGATACATAAAGCATCCTCAGCGAATGGAAGCTCATGTCAAATCCGACCGTATAAAACATTGTGGACATATTCATGATGCCGCCGTAAAGAATCACGGTCGTCACAAAAGTAAACACCGTTATCGTGACGCTGTTTACCGGCAGGCACTTTCTTTGGAGTATCGTTCCCAGTACCAGTCCTCCGGCTCCGAACGCATACACTCTCCATCCGAAGAAGGTATTGTCCTCACCCGGAACAAGAAGATACGAAACATACGCCAATACGATAGATGCCGCCACGCAAAGCACGGGTGCTGCGAGTGCCGTAAATGTACCGTCCTGCGAGATTTTCGGTTTTTCCTTGCCGAGCGTCAGCCTTTCGGCGGTCACTTTGTTAAATGCAAGACCGGCAAGGAATCCCAGCAGTCCCCAACAGAACATCTGCCAAGGAGTGTATGGACCCTGCCCCTGGTAAAAGTTGCACACGAATCTCGACAACGCACCCACAAGGAAACCTGCTTCCGGTCCCATCGAAATTCCGGCTACGATTACAAGCGCCGTTCCGATCGGAACCGCCGCAAGATGCAAAACGATGTGTGCAAATGCGGTTATCGCCGTCATTACCGCAAGCAGTACGATTTCTCTTGCCTTCGGTCTTCTTTTTTCGTAAATCATAAAGAAAGGCAGCATCGTATACAGGATTACCAAAAGACTCGTAATCATATATTTTGTGGTATCCAGGAATTTCACGCTGAGCCAGAGTGTCAGCGGAATCATGATGAAAATCATCACAGCCGACATCGTTGTTCTTTTGCGGTGCGCCTTCAGCTGACTGTCGTCATAGCCCATTCTACCCATTCGGCCACCTCCTCCCAGGTTACTGCCTCAGGAAACCATCTGCGTGCGATTCGATTGGCCGCAGTGGTATAGAAATTGTTTCCGGCAAAGAAATCGGTCGGATTTCCGACGGAAACGATGTCACCGTCAAAAGCCATCGCACATCGGTCTGCGTATTCGGCGCAGAACTCAACATCGTGCGATACCATAAAAATCGTAACGCCGGCCTCCGTGAGCTTCTTGAATATTCCTGCAAGCGTAATTTTGAAAAACGGGTCCAGTCCCTTCGTCGGTTCGTCAAGAAGCAGGATTTTCGGCTCAAGGAGCAGAATCTTGCCGAGCGCAAGCCGCTGCTGCTCACCGCCGGAAAGATCGTACGGGTGAGATTTGCGCAGATGCCCGATTTCCATAAGGCTGAGCATCTTTTCGATTTTTTCGGCTTTCACCTCATCCGGCATCTCCAAATAGTATACCGCTTCCAGCAGTTCTTCTTCAACCGAAATTTCCGTAAACAATGCCTGCGGATTCTGCGGCACCATTGCCAGCCTGCCGTGAAAGAGTTCCTTCAAATTATTCTTCGTCACCTTAAGTCCATCCACCGTAATGCTTCCCGCTTGGGGAGCAAGCTGACCGCTGACCGCCTTCAGCGTAGTACTCTTGCCGACTCCGTTTCCGCCAAGAAGACAGAACAGTTCAGCCTTTTTCGTGTCAAAGCTGAGACCGCGCAGTACATCCGGCAAGTTCTTTTCATATCGGAACCAAAGGTTCTTTGCCTCTATGATCGTCTCTCCCTGTTTTGAGACTTTCTTTGCTGACACCTTCTGCGTCGCATCAAACTGTCGCCCTTCCAGGATTTCTTCCAGCCAAAGCCTTCCGTCCCTTATTGTAAGCGGAGCGGTTTCGCGGCCGTCTTTCAGCAGCCCCGGAACACCCGCCGATTTACATTTGTAATAGATCTTCATAACCGCAGGCAGGCCGTAAAACATCGGATGCCTTTGGCTCTCGCAGCTTCCTGCAAGGTAGTCTCCGACCTTCCATGGTGTATCCATTGCGAGGATTCTGCCTCCGTCCATCACCATGACGCGGTCTGCCATGGTAAACAGTTCTTCCAAACGATGTTCCGAAATGATAACCGTCGTTCCGAGTTCGCGGTTGATTCTGTAAATCACCTTCAAAAATTCACTTGCCGCAATCGGGTCAAGCTGGGATGTCGGTTCGTCGAGAATCAGGACTTTTGGCTGCATAACCATTATCGATGCAAGATTCAGAAGCTGTTTCTGTCCGCCCGAAAGTTCCGAAACATTCTTTCGGAACCAAGTCTGTATATCAAAGAAGCTCGCCATCTCCGCAACTCTGCGCTTAATCGACTGGTTGTCAAGGCCCAGGCTCTCAAGCCCGAAAGCAAGCTCGTGCCATACCTTGTCGGTAACGATCTGATTGTCCGGGTTTTGCTGCACAAAGCCGATTTCCGAAGCATTGATGCGGTCATCAAGTTCCGTTATGTCTGTTCCTTCATAATATGCCGCACCGCTTTTGTCTCCGTAAGGCACAAGATTTTTCTTAAGCTGTCTGAGGAGCGTGCTCTTGCCGCATCCCGATTTGCCGCATACGACAACAAATTCAGAAGGCTGGATGTCAAAGGAAACATCATCGAGTGCCTTTTTATCCCCGGTCGGATATGTAAAATTTAAATTTCTAACCTTAATTGCTGCCATTTCTTTTCTCCTGTAATATCCAGCACCATCGGTGTTGCAAGTAACGCGGCAAAGCTTACCAGCGTCAGTATTCTCATCAAATCCCATTCGGCGAACTGAATCACCGGATAGAAATATATGCTCGTTTTTCCCAAGGCACAGCCCAAAACGGAAATGCCTCCCGTTACAAGCAGAACCGCAAGCACCGTCCAGTCGGTCGGTGACATCTTAAACAGATGGAAGCTTGTTCTGCCGTGCAAACCGTATCCTCTTGCCTCCATCGAGTCCGAGGTTTCGATGGAAGCCTCAAGCGACCACGAAATCAGGATTGATATTTCCTTGCAAAGCTGCCGCATCTTTGCAAACAGTCCCTTCTCAACATGCCTTCCCATGCATTCCTGTCCCATCTTTATTTCCTTGAATCGGTTCTTAAGAAGCGGAATAAAACGGAAGATCATGGAAAGCGTCAGACCCAGCACAGGTGCTGCCTTGCCGAACAGATAAATCAGCTTGTCCGAACTCATTACCACATTGAAGCTCGCAAACCATACGACAACGGCTCCGAGCAGCAGTGCCGCAGCCATCCCGTATGCCAAAGCCTCAAGCGTAATTCGGCTGTCGTTCAGGAAGAAGAGAACAGTCTTGCCGTTGTGAGTGAAGAGTCCGTTCACCACCGTCATTATCAAAACAATCGGAAGCATGAAAAGCAGATTTGTTTTTATTGCTTTCCGGCCCTTCAGCAAAATGGAATATGCCCATGCAAATACGGTGGTCACACACAAAAACACCGGGTCAAGCGAAAACATCGTGATGCCGATTGCAAGTGTGTAAAATATTATGTTTACCGCCGGGTGACAGCTCGAAAACCGGCTGCTTTCGCTCAGTCCGTCCCTGAACATATCGTTTCTTCCTTTCCTCTATCTGCATAAAAAGAACAGCCCCGAGGCTGTTCTCATAAATCGCTTGCATGTATGAATGATGTCAACCCGCCTCAGAGGATGTGCACCCCGAACCAAAACTCGTCTCCCGACTTGTAGCCTTTGGGCTCATTACGGTTGCTGAGAAACAGTGAGGGATTTCACCTCTTTCCGTTAGCCTCGATTCACAAGCTTGTTATTTGTTTCTACTGTTCGTCCATGATGCTGTCGAATTCAGCAACAACTGCTTCGAATTCTGCATCATCTTCGATGTCGATCAGTTCGAATTCGTCTTCTCCGACTTCTTTGTAGCCGTAAATGTAAACATCATCCGTTCCGTCATCCGGAATCAGTGCGATGTATTCTTTGCCGTTAAAGTCAAATACGCCCATGATCTCGCATTCCACTTCATCGCCGTTGTCAAATTCCAAAGTAATAATATCCTTTTCTTCGATTTCAACGTTTTTCTTTTCGTTTGCCATTTTTTCCCTCCACAAACTTTGCGTTTATTTTTGATTTATTCATTCTAACATATATTATCCTCACAGGCAACCAAAATATTCCTTGATTGCCCGAGCGTTTTTCTCGGTAATGCCCGGAACCTTCGTCAACTCCTCGATTGACGCCGCCTTTATCTTCTCTACGGACTTGAATTGTGCAAGCAGTGCATTTCTTTTGGCCGGGCCGATTCCGGTGACATTGTCCAGTGCCGAGCCTATGGAATTCCTGCTCCGAAGATTCCTGTGATACTCAATCGCAAACCGATGCACTTCCTCCTGAATCCTGCCGCAGTATTTGAAAAGGAAAGGATTCTCTTTGAGTACATATTCCTCGCCTCTTCCGTTTACCAGTGCGTGCGTCCGGTGGCTGTCGTCTTTTGCCATGCCGAGTACGGGGATGGAAATCTGCATTGCGGTAAGCACTTTCTCGGCCGCACTGACCTGCCCCTGTCCGCCATCCATAAGAATAAGGTCAGGCAGATTCACAAATCCCGGGTCGCCGGCAAGCGCCCGCTTAAATCTTCTGTACAGCATTTCCTGCAGACTTCCATAATCGTTCGGACCCTCGACCGTCTTGATTTTGAATCTCCGGTAGTCCTTACGCACCGGTTTGAAATTACGGAATACAACCATTGCCCCGACCGTATCGACGCCGTTTGTGTTCGAGATGTCGTACGATTCGATTCGGTATGCTTCCTTTCGGATTCCGAGAATGGCTTCCATTGCTTCCCGAAGGCTTTCCTCCTTCTCGCGTGCAGTTTCCGCCTTTATCGCAAGAGTTTTCGAAAGCTCCACAACATCCCGCTTCGCCAGATCAAGCAGGGCTTTCTTTTCTCCTTTCTGCGGCACGAAAATCTTTACTTTCCTGCCCTCGCCTGTGTTCTCAAGGTATTGCTCAATCAATTCCGCCTCGCGAAGCGGTTTGGAAAGAACAATCTCCGAAGCAGGCTGTGCGAATGTGCTGTAATATTGCTTGATAAATTCTCCGACAAGCGTGTCGTAATCTTCTTCGGCGCCAGCATGCATATTGAAGATTTCCCTGCCGCTGAGTTTGCCGTCTCTGACCGTGAAAAGTGCAATGGACATATTTTCGCCTTCACCCGCCGGAAGCACGATGTCAAAATCCTTGCCGGATGTCATGCTGACCCTCTGCGTCTGTCCGAGGGTCTTGACCGCCGTAATATGGTCGCGGTATACTGCAGCCTCTTCAAACTCCATCTTTTCCGATGCCTCGTTCATCTTTGCGCTCAGGTAGTTCAGAATCGGCTGCTGCCTACCGTTCAGAAATTCTATGACTTCCTGAATATGCTCCCGATACTCCTGCTCGGAAACCTCCCCTGTGCAAATGCCCCTGCATCTGTTTATGTGATAATTCAGGCAAGGTCTGTAACCTTCCGGAAAACTCCGTGCTGCACATCTTTTGAGCACATAGATGTTGTTCAGAAGCTCAATAATGTCATTTACCGCCCCGGCATCGCTGTACGGACCGAAATACCGGCTTCCGTCCTTCGTTATGAGCCTTGTCTTGAGAACTCGCGGAAATTTCTCAGACACCGTCACTTTGATGTACGGGTATGTCTTGTCATCTCTCAGAAGAACATTATACTTCGGTGCATATTTCTTAATCAGATTGCATTCCAAAATCAAAGCTTCCATTTCGGTCTGGCAGGTGATGTATTCGAATTCCGCAATGTGCGAAACCATCGCCTTCACCTTCGGGCTGTGATTGGCAGATGCTTGGAAATATTGGCGCACGCGGTTTCTCAGCGATATGGCCTTGCCCACATAGATAACCTGTCCGAGCTTGTCTTTATGCATATAAACTCCCGGGCAGTCCGGGAGTTTTTTCAAATTTTCTTTAATATCAAACATCAGTACGGCCAATCCCTTTTCCTAACATCTCTTTCTCTTTCGAGCTGTGCCAACGCAATCTGCCTTGCTCTTTCCTCTCGGGCACGCAGCTTCCTTCTCTTGTTCTTTGCACGCAGAACAACGATGGTTATATAAAAAGCCAGGATCAGCGCAAGCACCGCAAAAATAAGGATTGTCTGAAGGTTGCTGATTCCGATTGCGGAAAGAAACCATCCCTCCTTCACACTTTTTGTTGCTTTTAGCGCAATGTCCCTGACCTTTTCGTCTGCAAGAAAAATCTCAACTTTTCCTACCGTATCGCCCTTCTTAACAGGTGCTTTTAAGTCCTCTTTATATGTAACCTTCGTCGTTACAAGCGAGGCGGAGGCACCCTCCGGCAGGTTTACAAGACCTGCCTCGGATGCTGCCGCTTCCACTTTGTTCTGTGCTCCTCCGGTGACTTTGGCTTCTCCGAAAATTTCGCCTTTCTCAAATGCGGTGTACTTGGAAATGCTTCTCTTCGCATAGTTGAGCATTTTGCGAATGTCACTGTACCGATTCTCAAGAGTAGAATTCATGACTACCGCGTATACGGTAAATCCGTCAATGTCGCATGCCACAACCATCGTTGTTTTGAACTCCGGTGTGGTCCCGGTCTTTCCCGCTATCACGCCTTTGTATTTCTTTACTTTGATGTCTCCGCTGAAAGTCGTGGCTTTTCCGCCTGCAAGGAAGAGGTTGGTGGATTCGATTTCCCGCTCACCGCTCTTGTTTGTTGCCTTCAGCGTATATTTTGCTGTTTTGGCAATTTTCAGGATTTTTTTGGTTTTGAAAGCTTCCTTCGCTATCAAAACGATATCTTTCGCTGTCGAGTAAGATTGAATCTTTCCGATTTTGACGCCGCTTGCATTGGCAAAGTGTGTGTTTGTGCATCCTATTTTCTTTGCACGCTTGTTCATAAGCTTCGCGAACTTCTTCTGCGTGCCGGAAACTTCAATTGCGAGTGCTTTGGCTGCGTCGTTTGCCGAGCACAAGAGTGCTTCGTAAACCAAGTCTTCCACCGTTATCTTTTCTCCCGCATATACCATTGATTCGGCTTTGTCAACGCGCGTCGCTTCGGCATCCACAGTCACCACATGGTCAAGCCCGAGCTTTTCGACTGCTATCAGGCAGGTCATCAGCTTCGTAATGCTGGCAAGATTGAGTTTCTTGTCTGCATTCTTCTGCCAGAGTACTTCGTCGGTTGTATCGCAGTACAGAAATGCCGATGTTGCCGTTATATCCGGTTTTGACGCTGCAAAGGATGTGGTAATCGTTGAGCCGGCCGCAACCGAAAGCAACAATAGAAAACAGATTGTCTTTCTTAATATTTTTTTCATGTTTAAGCTGTCGCGTCCCTTTCAAAAAATTTATCCGCCAGAGTATTTCCTTCTTCAATGTGATTTTTTGCTTCCGCTGCCGCTCTTTCGTTAAACTGCTTTCTCTTGTCTTCCGGAAGAACCTTGCGGCTGTCATAGATCACAAAAGGCACGGGGTCTGAGGAATGGGTTCTGATTTCAAGCGGAGTCCTGTGATCCGGAACTATGAGGATTTTGTAATCCTCGCCTGTGGATTCCAGGTATTCGTACAGCGGTTTCACAACTCTGCTGTCGATGTAATGCGCACATCTCATCTTTGCTTCCAGATTTCCCTGGTGAGAGCACTCATCCGTACCCTCGATATGCATATATATCATATCCTGTCCGCACTCGTATTCTTCGATTGCCTTGGCAACCTTGCCCTCGTAGTTTGTGTTGATGGTTCCGTCGGCACCCTCAACATCCACAATATGCATCCCCGCAAAAATACCGATTCCCCTTATGAGGTCGACTGCGGAAATCACGGTTGCCTTCACGCCGAATTTTTCGTTGAAGTTCGGAAGTTCCGGGCGTGTTCCCTGTCCCCAGATCCAAAGACTGTTTGCCGGATTTAAGCCCTTCTCGATTCTCGCTTTGTTTATAGGGTGATCCTTCAGTATATCGTAGCTTTTTCGCATCATATCGATGAGAAAGTCCGCACTTTTTCCCTTTGGCAGGTATTCTCTGGCATGCCTGTCGAGAATGTCATGCGGCGGCACGCATTTATATTCCGTATGTGCATGCGGATGTTCTTTTTTGAGGAGCATACAATGCCGGTAACCGGTTCCTGTATGGAAATACAGATTTTCGTCGGCAAATGCATCGTTGATGCTCTTCAAGAGTTCCGCACATTCTTCTGTTGTAATGTCTCCTGCGGCATGGTCGCGGACGATGTAGTCCTCGTACTCTGCTTCGCCTGCAGGGTCGATTGTTATAAAATTTGCTCTGAAAGAAATATCGGTGCTGAGCATATCCACTCCGATTGCTGCAGCCTCAAGCGGGGAACGCCCCGTGAGATATTTTCTCGGATCATAGCCCATAACCGACAAGTTTGCGGAGTCGCTTCCCGGGCTGATTCCTTCCGGAACGGTTCTGACCGTTCCGATCTCACCTTTTGAGGCGAGCATATCCATGGTGGGAATGTCTGCGGCTTCAAGCGGCGTCATGCCGCCCAGAGAGGGGATCGGGTTGTCTGCCGAACCATCCGGTATAACAATCAGGTATTTCATCTATTTATTCTCCTCTTCAAATTTCCTCATAAAATCAACAAGTGCCGCAACGCCTTCCTTCGGCATTGCGTTGTAAATGCTCGCACGCATTCCGCCGATGGAGCGGTGTCCGGAAAGATTAATCATTCCGTTTTCCTTTGCGAGTGCTATGAATTTCTTGTCAAGCTCCGCATCTCCGGTCACGAAAACAACATTCATAAGCGAGCGGTCTTCCTTTGCAACCGGGCAGCTGAAGAGCCTGCTCGAATCGATGAAATCGTAAAGCATCTGTGCTTTTTCCCTATTGCGTCTTTCCATCTCGGCAATGCCGCCTATGGATTTGAGATACTTAAACACTTCTCCTGCTACATAGATTGAGAAGCAAGGCGGCGTATTATACATGGAACCGTTATCCGCATGAATTTTGTAATCAAGGTAAGTCGGAACCTCTGCTCCCGCAAATCCGATTAAGTCTTCTCTTACAATGACGATTGTAACGCCTGCAGGGCCTACATTCTTCTGTGCGCCCGCCCAAATCATTCCGAACCTGCTGACATCAATCTCTTCGGACAGAATGTTGGAAGACATATCCGCAACAAGAGGAACATTTCCGGTTTCCGGAATGTAATTGTATTTCGTTCCGTATATGGTATTGTTTGTTGTAATATACGCATAGTCCGCATCTTCTCTTACATCTTCTTTGGTGATTTTCGGAACCCATGTGAACTTATCATCTTCGGATGACGCGACCACGCGGATATCGCCGTATTTGCATGCTTCTTTGTATGCTTTCTTTGCCCAGGTTCCCGTGAGAACATAATCCGCTTTCTTTGAATTTCTGAGCAGATTAAGCGGAACCATCGCAAACTGAAGTGTGCCTCCGCCTTGAACAAACAAAACTTTATAATTGTCAGGAATGTGCATGAGTTCTCTGAGATCTGCCTCTGCATCATCGATAATCTTCTGATATTCCTTGGAGCGGTGGCTCATTTCCATTACGGACTGGCCGCTTCCTTCATAGTTAAGCAGATCTTTCTGCACCTTTTCAAGCACCTCTGCCGGCAGCATTGAAGGGCCGGCGGAAAAGTTATATACACGATTGTAAGTACCCATCATTATCCTCCTGAATTTTTACGCTATATATAATGTAGTATACCACTTTACGCGGCTTTCGTAAAGTGATATACTGTGACGAGGAGGTAAATATTTATGTACAAAATCGCAACTTTAAATAAAATTTCCCCGGTCGGTTTGAAACAGCTTCCGGGCGGTTATATTCTCGTTGAAAATGCATCTGAGGCGGACGGCATTCTCGTCAGAAGCCAGGACATGCACGAAATGGAACTCGGCGATAAGCTGAAAGCCATTGCCAGAGCCGGTGCCGGAGTCAATAATATTCCGCTTGATAAATGTGCCGAAAGAGGCATCGTGGTATTCAACACCCCGGGTGCAAACGCAAATGCGGTTAAGGAACTTGTGCTTTGCGGGCTTCTGCTTGCCGCAAGAAATGTTCCTTCGGCCCTTTCCTGGGCTGCCGGACTGAAAGAAGATGTCAGCAAAACAGTGGAAAAAGGAAAATCTCAATTCGCGGGCAGCGAAATTCTCGGAAAGACGCTCGGCGTTGTCGGACTTGGTGCAATCGGCCGCAAGGTTGCCGCATCTGCCAAGGCACTTGGCATGGAAATCGTCGGCTATGATCCGTACTATGTATCCGGAGGCGAAGGTATCAGCGTATACAGTGATCTCGGCGAAATGCTTTCGCTCTGCGACTATGTAACCCTGCATCTTCCGGCAAACGACTCCACAAAAGGAATGATGAACGCAGAGCTTTTCGATGCCATGAAAGATGGGACGGTTCTTCTTAATTTCTCCAGAGATAAACTCGTAAACGAACTCGACCTTGCGGCGGCGATGGAATCCGGCAAGGTAGCGAAATATGTTACGGACTTCCCGAATGACAACATGGTCGGAAGAGAAAACGTAATTCTTCTTCCGCATCTGGGTGCTTCCACAGCGGAAGCCGAAGACAACTGCGCGGTTATGGCGGTTGATGAGATCCGCAGCTACTTCGAAAACGGAAATATCATAAACTCCGTGAATTTCCCGAGACTTGATATGGGCGAACTTGAAAGCGGCATCCGTGTTGCTGTGATGATCAAAGATGTTGCCGATCCTGCGCTTTCCGTGATGGAAATGCTTTCGGCAGCCAAAATCAAGTATTCCCGCGTTATGGCAAGCCGCCGCGAAGACGGAATTTCTTATGTTCTTGCTGAAATTACACAGGAAAACATTCCTTCGCTCCTCTTCTACGGCGAAGAAGGTGCCAAGATCATCAGCTACCGTGCAATCGAAAAATAACCAAAAACACAAAAATCCGGCTGCGAGAATGAATCGCTGCCGGATTTTTTTACTATTTCACTGAATTGTTGCGTACGAAATCTTTGATATCAGATGCATTCAGTTCTGCATATTTCAGCAAATGCTCCTTGAGAGGCGTGCCGGACTTGAAACGCAGGAACCAGTGCAGTTTTTCGCGTTGCTGCTCCGCATTTTCGCGTATCTGTGCACGCAGTTCTTCGTACTTGACAAGAATCTGTTTTTCCTTCGCGAATGCCCTTACCTTCGTAACGATGTTCAGAGAATATACAACATCCACCATGAACACTCCGAAGAAGGCTCCGATAAAGAACGAAAACTGCAGATTATGTGACAGCCACTGAAGCGCATTCAGAATATGCGGATGAATCAGAAAATAGTATATCGCACCCAGGATTGCCCAAAAGATTGAAAATTTCAGGCAGATGATCCCTTGGATGTTGAATTTTTCCTTGCTGTAGTCCCAAAGCTGCACGTGCATGCCTTTAATAAAAATCAGTCCAGCTATGTATTCAAAGAGCGTCATCACGATTGCCATTATGAGAAACAAAACGATTTTGCTTCCCGCGGTTACCTCTTCGATGAGGCTTGTATTTTCAAGACTTGCAAGGAGATACAGCCCGCAGAGCCCGAATCCGTAAAGTGGCAGATAAGGCCCGACCAAGAACCCCGGGTTGACCCATTTCCTGCTTACGTTTTCTTTTTTAAATCTTCTGAAAATCACTTCGATTCCCCAGCCTACGATGCAGCCCATGAAAAACAGAAATGCCAAAATTAAAGCTTCACTCATCTATTTTCTCCCGTTAAATTTGCCATTCATTATAAGGTCGATTGCGTGGTGCATATTTACCACTTTTATTTCTTCCATACCTTCTTGATATTCCCCGTCAAGCGTCCAAGAAGTTTCCTTGCTCGCATGGATGTTGAACTCCGAAGCGTTAATGAAAGTTATCATTTCGTCCTCGTAATTCTGCGTCGTGAGCAGGTGTATGATTGCTCCCAGCTCCACAAGGTCGTGCGGTGCCTTTACGAGAAGAAGTTCAAATTCACCGTCACTCATGTCCACAAGCTCCGGTTTCAGCGTCAAAATCCCCCCAACCGAGGTTGAATTGCTGATGGCTCCGAAAATGTAGTCATCTTCATATTTCATTCCGTTGACTTCAAATGCCATATGCTCTGCGCGAATCGACGCTATGCTGTTGATTCCTCCGAGCACATATGCCAGATGACCGAGTGCGTTCTTGACATTCTGCGGCGTTGCGTAAGAGGTCTTCGTAAATGCTCCAAACGATGCCACATAAGAAAAGTTTCTGCCGTTGAAGGTTCCTATATCAAGCGATACAGGCTCTCCTTGAACGATGTCGTGTGCGGCCTTTACAATGCCTTTCGACAGGTGAAGACTGTTTGCAAAATCGTTGGTGCTTCCCGCCGGAATATATCCGATCGGCACTCTTACTCCGCTCTGTATCACACCCGAAACAACCTCGTTGAATGTTCCGTCGCCGCCGATGCACACGATCAAATCCACTTTTTTCGCATAATTTTTTGCATAAATCCTGCCGTCACCCCGCTTGGTTGTCGTAAGAACCGTCGAAACATAATCGTTGACCGTAAAAATGTTCACAATGTCGGTAAGATATTTGTTTGCTTTCTTCGTTCCCGAACACGGATTCATGATGATCAGAACCTTTTTTGCCATAATTTTTTCCCCCTAAAAGATATTAATCGGTTTCCGCTTTGCCATTGCCTCAGGTGCAATCGGAACCGCACCCTCTTTTCTCGTTGCCCACCATACGCGGTTTAAGGTAACTCCCAGGCACATCACCCACGAAACAAACCAAAACCAAAACATCAGCACTACGATATTCGAAAAGGAACCGTACAGAATGTTGTAGTTCTGGCTCACCTGCGTATATAAATTGTACACATACGTAACAATCAAAAATCCCGCCGACGCGAAAACGCTTCCCGGCACGATGTCACGGTACCGCACTTTGAAACTCGGAAGCACGTAGTAGTTATATGAAATCATCAGGAAATACATTGCTGCAGCGAGCGGCCAGCGAAGCGCCATCCATGCAGCTTCCGTGATTTCACTTCCCAAAACTTTGCCGAATATGAGTTTGAGAAGCAGCGGTCCGTATACCAGCGCCACGAGTGCAAAGGCAACCGTAAACACTGTTATCAAAATGGTTTTGATGGAACGGATTCGGTCCTTGACATACCCCTCGCCCGTCATGCCGCCGTCCGTCAGCGTATAGTTGGTAACCCGTATCATCGCAAACTGCACTCTGGAGGCTGCCCATACCGCTGTGAATGCCAGGAACACACTGTTGATTCCCGAAGGATGGTAATTGAGCATCCTTCGCAGCGTATCGGCTCCCGCACCGCTGATATTGATATCCACCCAGTTTTCAATACTTGAAAGTGAAAGGGAAAAGAATCCGAGTACCTGGGACAAAAGTATGAAGGTCGGCAATATCGATAAAAACATGAAGAAGGCAAGCTGTGCAGCAACGCCCTGATAATACGGATCTTGAAACTGCTGAATGCCCAGCACGATCATTTTTTTGACCCTGATTACGATATTTCGGTTACCGATCTTGATTTTTTCAATCATTCGCCTCTGCCCTTTCCTTTAAAAGTCTTTCCAGCTCGCAGAGCGCCGCCGCCCTGTGGCTGATCCGGTTTTTTTCCTCGGAAGAAAGCTGTGCGAACGACTTGTCATATCCATCCGGCACAAAAAGCGGGTCATAGCCAAAGCCGTTTTCCCCCGCCGGTGTTTTCAGGATTCTTCCGTGACATTCGCCTCTTGCAACGATGCTGCTTCCGTCAGGAAATACCATGGTGATTACCGATACAAACTTGGCGGCGCGTTCTGTGCCTTCCGCATTCTCCAAGAGTTTGAGAAGTTTGCGGTTGTTTGCCTCATCGTCTGCGTTCTCACCTGCAAACCGTGCGGAATAAACACCGGGTGCCCCGCCGAGGTAATCTGTCATCAGCCCGGAATCATCCGCAAGCGTCGCGGTCCCGCACACCTTCATGATTTCATTTGCTTTTTTAAAAGAATTTTCTTCGAATGTCTCGCCGTCTTCCTCAATCTCGAATTTCGGTATGCCCGCATCGTCTCTTGATATGAGCTTCATGCCGAATTTGGAAGTGATGGCCGCGATTTCTTCGATTTTGTGTTTATTTCTCGATGCAGCAACGATTGTGCCCGCATCCTGCTTATTTATTGTCATATGATATCTCTCCGATTTGATTTTTTCCTGATGTGTACTATATTCTACCACATAATTCAAAAAAATACAAAGAAATCGTTTGGTGTTTCTGCGATTTATGATATACTTATGTGGTACGGAGGTAGAAAAATGAAGATAGTTAATTTAGATGCTTATACCATTCACCTTGACGATCTGCATTGGACAGATCTTGCGAAGCTTGGTGATTTGACAACCTATGACAGAATCGCACAGGAAGATGTCATCGATGCAATCGGCACCGCAGAGGTTGCGCTTTTTACCTCAAAGGTAAAAATTACGCGTGAAATCATGGATGCATGTCCGAACCTTAAATTCATCAGCGTGACGGCTACCGGTTACGACAACATCGATATCGCTGCCGCCAAGGAAAAAGGCATCGCGGTCTGCAATGTCCCTGCCTACTCGACGGAATCCGTGGCTCAGCATACCTTTGCACTCATACTTGAAGTGGCGGATAATGTCGGACTCTATACCCGCCTGGTCCACGAGCACAGATGGGAAAATTCCCAAGATTATGCTTTCATAGAAAAACCGATTCTGCAGCTTTCCGGACGTTCGCTCGGAATCGTCGGATACGGAACAATCGGCAAGCGCGTTGCTGAAATCGCAAAGGCGTTCGGCATGACGGTCAATATTTACAGCCGCGATCCGGAAGCGGCGGTCAAATCCGATATTCTCACGCTGCACTGCCCGGCGACCCCTGAAAACAAGGGATTTGTGAACAGCGAATTCATTTCCCGCATGAAAGACGGCGCCATTCTGATTAACACCGCAAGAGGCGCGCTTCTTAACGAAGAAGACGTAGCCGCTGCCCTTAAATCAGGTAAGATTGCGGCGGCTGCCGTGGATGTGGTAAACGGAGAGCCGCCTCGCAAAGGCCATCCGTTCATCGGGCTTAAGAATCTGTATGTGACGCCGCATATTGCATGGAGTGCAAAGGAGGCTCGTGAAGTCATCTGCAAGACCAGTGCCGCAAACTTGAAAAGTTTCCTCGAAGGCGGCACACTCAATCGAATCGTATAGACAAAAAGACTGCCTGCACCGGCGTGAAGCGGATGCGGCAGTTTTTTTAGTGTCACTTTTTATTTGATTTTCAGGCTTTTCAAATATCGTTTCTGCTCATCGGTTATGCGATAGCTTTCGATTGCCTTTTGGATGGTCTTGTTGTGCGTCCACCGATCCATGCAGTGGTTCTCTATGTACGGCAGACTCGCCTCGTACTGCTTCGCAAGCGCTGTTGCGAAAAACCACGCAATCATCATGTTTACATAGTATTCTTCCGAGTGCACATCCGCCGCCATGCCGAGATATTCCGGCTTGAAATCCTCGTCAAGAAAATGCGTCATCAGCATTTCCATGCCGAAGCGGATTGTGTAAACCCTGTCCGATGCCATCCATTCCTTGATTTTGACAAGAAGCTCGTCCTTGTGTTTTTTGAACACTCTCGGGCTTATGAGGTCGCAGGTTGCCCAGTTATCGACATAAGGCAGGAATTCATCAAGATATGCGATGCATTCGTCATAGTCCTTCATCGTTTCTATGAGCATCCCGTGCAGGTTGTTTTCCTCATAATACTCGTGCGGAAGCGTCTGCATGAAAATTACCGCCCCCGGTGTCCCTGAAACATCCTTCGCGTATTTGCGCAGCACAGGCTTGCGGACTCCGATTACCGTGTTTTCGTCAACCGTGGGAATCAGTTTTTTTTGAAATTCCTTATACTTTTCGTCTTTCAGCGCGAAGAGACCTTGTCTGATTTCTTTGATATGCTTATCTGCTGCACTCATATCAGTCCTCTTTCTTGGTTATGATCGCACCTATCACGGCTCCCAAAACAAGTCCCGCCCAAAGAGCAATCGCCGAGTTCACGAGTTTCATGGAGGAAAGGACGATTCCCACAAGCATTCCGGCGGTTGCACCTTCGGTCAGATACGAAACACGGCCCTGCGGCTTCTTTCCGTATTTTCTCTGCTCTTTTCTCTCGTCTCTTTTCTGCTTATCCAAAAAGAAAATAATCAAGTATGTGATAACGGCCGCAAACGGTGCTGCGGCATATAAATATTGCTGCATTTCAGTCTCCTTCTCTTTTTCTTATTATCGTTTCTATTTTAATACGCACCGGCAAAGTCTGCAACAGGCTTTTCCAAAAATCCGGTTTAGAATTTGAAAAAATGCACAAACTACTCCATATCTAAATCAAACGAGGGGAGAATCAAAGAAATGATTCAAGAAGATACCATCAAACTTTTGCGGGAATGCAATGCGGGGATAAAAATGGGCGTGGACTCCATTGACGAAATTCTTGACGAAACCACAGACCGAATGCTCATAAAAATGCTCCGGGAAACTATGGATGAACACAAACGTCTGGGTTCCGAGACACATCGGCTCTTAAACCGCTACGGCGATGAGGGCAAGGATCCCAACCCGCTTGCCAAAAGCATGTCGTGGATCAAAACCAATGTCATGATGGCGGTCGACGCAGGTGACAACACTATCGCTGACCTCATTACCGACGGCTGCAACATGGGAGTCAAATCGCTGAGCCGCTACCTTAACAAATACGAGGCTGCCGACGAAGAGTCCAAGAATATCGCAAAGCAGCTTATCGCATGCGAGGCAGGCCTTGCAGAAGGGCTGAGAGCTTATCTTTAGTTCATCCGGCAGGCGGTCAGGATCCTGTCCCGAGCCGGCTCTGCCTGAGAATTTTTTCGTCGCATGTTTCTATGATCGCATCATCGAGTGCAATGACATAAAAGAAAATGCTGATATCCGCCTCTTCAAAATATTTGGCATAAACACGGCCCTTCTGCTCCAGCGGCTCGAAGGGTTTTTGTATGCCTGTCAAATCGTATTTAGGCGTTCCGTATTGCAAATACGAGCGCTTGAAGCCGTTGGGCTCATGTGCGGTACCGTTTACCGTAAGCTTTGCATTATACGCTGTCCAGCCGTCTTCTCCAAGAAGACACTCCGCATGCGGCGGCTCCGTTTCCTCCCAGTCGAATACCATCTCGCTCCTTTTGATTCCGAAGTCGCTGAGAACCAGCTGCTGGAAATCGTACTTGGCAACAGCTCCCGCCGTTTCGGGACTCACCCGGTTCCCTTCAAGCACATACGCACCGTAAAAAGCAGAATAATAAGGCGATGCCAGGTCGTAGAGCCTACTGCAGCCCTTTCCTAATCGGAAGTCGAACTCCGGAAAATTATACAGAATCGTCAGTTTTTCGTTCGGGTTGAAGGTCATAACAAAAGGATACCAGCCCTCACCCGACGGCATGTCAAGAGTCACTCCGTGCTTTGCAAGCAGGCTGTCACGCTCGTGTATGCCGCTGTACACGGACATCACTCCAAGGCTCAGCACGAAATCCGAAAAAGGCGAAAGCACAAACAAAATCACCGCACACAAGAGGATGCAGATGAGTTTTTTCTTCGCCGAAAATGCTCGGGTTTTGCTCTTTTTTTCGTTTGTTTTCATTGTAATTTCCGCTCTTTTCCAATATAATTGTATCAGTATTGTTTCCACATGGAGGTGTATGCATGATAATTTGTCTTTACGGAGCCAGCAGCCCCGATATCGATCAAAGTTATATAGAAGCTGTCGAAGAACTCGGCAGTCAGATGGCAAGGCGCGGACACAGCATGGTTTACGGCGGTGGCGCAAACGGTCTGATGGGCGCGGCAGCCAGAGGAATGTCCGCATGCGGCGGCAGCATCACAGGCGTTGCCCCTGAATTTTTCAAGCATCCGGGCATCCTGTACGAAAATTGTGAGGAATTCATCTTCACGGATACCATGGCCGAGCGCAAGCAGATTATGGAAGATATGGCAGATGCCTTTCTGGTGGTTCCCGGAGGAATCGGCACCTATGAAGAATTCTTTCAGGTGCTGACGCTCAAGCAGCTGAACCGGCTCAACAAACCGATTGGGCTTTTTAATGTCAACGGCTACTTCAACCCGATTTCCGAGCTTCTCGAAAAGACCGCACGCGAAGGCTTCATGCGGAGCGCATGTCTTACCATCTGCGGCGTGTTCGATGACTCCGAAAAACTCCTCACCTATCTGGAAGAGGAGCACAAGGCTCCTCTCGATTTGTCCGATCTTAAATTTTTTTAATGAGATCCTTGATTACCTCGCCGGCGATGATAAGCCCTGCACAAGAAGGCACGAAGCTTATGCTTGCCGGCGTTCTGTTTCCGCTCTTAAGCGGCTCTTCCTCCGAATAAAGCACCTTCACTCCGCGCACGCCGCGATTCCTGAGTTCCTTTCTTACGACCTTTGCAAGAGGGCATACCTTTGTCTTTTCGATGTCCGCAATGCGAAAAGCGGTCGGGTCCAGCTTATTTCCGGTTCCCATGGAGGAAATCACGGGAGTTTCTGCCTCCTTCGCTTTGCAGATGATATCAATCTTGGCCGTAACATTGTCAACAGCGTCCACAATATAATCGTATTTTTTGAAATCAAAACTGTCTGAAGTCTCCGGAAGGTAGAAGCACTTCCTCGCTTCGCATTCAACAGCGGGATTAATTGCCTGCAGTCTCGCCCTGCACACATCCACCTTCGGCATGCCGATTGTATCGGTGGTTGCGATAATCTGGCGGTTGATATTGGTGATGTCCACCACATCCTTATCCACCACATCGATTCTGCCGACTCCGGCTCTTGCAAGCGCGTCACACACATAGCCGCCGACACCGCCGACACCGAAAACGAGAACTTTTGCCCTTCCGAGCGCCTGCACGGCCTCATCACCTATGAGCATTCTCGTCCTTTGGAAGCGGTCGGGTGCCGCATCCTTTGTATTTGTCTGAATCATTGTTTCCTCCTGAGATTTCCAATCACGCCGTAAATCAAGGACGAATCAAATCCAAGCTGAAAAAGTCTCCTGCCCACCTTTGCAAAAAACTTTTCGTCTGCTTTCTTTCCGTCCTCCGTCAAATTTCTCAGCATCTGTGCAGCTGTTTTCATAGCGGAGGTTTCGTCATCCTCAAATTCCGCTTCGGCATCGACCCGCACATCTTCAATTACATTGCGTGCAAACTCCGCTGTAATGCCTTTCTGCGAAAGCTCCCTGATAATCCTTGCGTCTGCCTTTGCTTTCTGCTTTGCGTACCGGAAATATTCCTCACAAAATCTCGCATCGTCTATATAGCCGAAATTTTTGAGGTCTGAGACTGCCTCCGCAATTTCGCCGGTCTCGTATCCCGCGGTCTCCAGAAAATCCCGTATTTCTTTCTCCGTCCGCATTCGGCAGGCGAGTCTGCCGCATGCCGCATCATAAGCAGATTTCAATGTCGTCATCCTCCCCGCCGGTGCAGTAAGTGCAGATAATATCGTCCGCAATCGGCAGATCCTTGAGGAATCCGTCCCATACGGAATCAATCAGCCTGCCCTCCGCATCGACAAAAGCCGGTTTTTCGCCGTAGAAGCCGTCACCTGTATATTTCCCAAAAGCTTCTCTTCTTACCCAAAGTCTGAAAAATCCGGAAATTCCGTATTTGCGGATATAATTCTGCTCATCCTGCGTAAAGTAACGCCTGCTGATCTGCTCATACTTACAGTCCTTGACCACTTGAAGATCGATTCCGCACTCAGCCTCTCCCACAATGCAGATCCACATGTTTTCGCTGTGAGAAACATTGCAGTAAACATCTCTTCCGGTACCGTAGATGTACGGCTTGCCTTTTTCCGTGCGGACAAGTTCCATGCCGCTGCAGTCGATTTCGTGCGACATACAGTATGCGCACGCCGCATCGAGAATCAGTCTTTCCCTGAATTCCGGCGAATCCATATTTCCTTCGTAGATGTAAATTCCGTATTTCATTTTGTCTCACCCCTTATCTAAAAGAACAGAACGCCCGGCGGGCGTCCTCTCTAGAATTGTCTATTCTTTTCCTTTAGTCTTGCGAGCACTCTCTTATATCCGTCCGCACCGTACACCAAACATTTATTGATTCTGCTGATCGTCGCCGTTGACGCACTGGTCATGCTCTCAATTTCGTTATATGTTTTCTTCTCGGAGAGCAGCTTGGCAACTTGGAGTCTCTGTGCAATTGCATGGATTTCGTTGATTGTGCAAATATCTTCGAAAAAGCGGTAGCAGTCTTCGCTGTCCTTAAGGGTAAGCACTGCTTCGAACAATTCATCAATGTCAGCTCTTTTGAATTTTGATTCGTATGCCATAAAAACTCTCCTTCCAATCTTTGCTAGTGAAAATTATATCATTAAAAACATCAATAGTCAAATTGAAATTTGAGGTCTTCAATCGCCATTTGTGTGCTGCCCGGCCGGCAGTCTCTTACCGCTCATCCATCCACGAAACCATCAGCTGAAGACGCTTCACACCTTGCCATAGCTGACAATCCAATGTTCCTGCAAGTTCATCCGCATGCCTTCGTTCTTCCAGCAGCGAAGTATAATCCTTCGCTCTTCCGAACAGCACGCAAGTAATGCCGTTCCCCGGTCCGCCGCCCTGCGAAGCCTTGAAACGCACATGCTGCCCGTCCTCACCCATGTATCTGACATCCGAAATCTGCACATCGCACATTCGAAATACCGGTTTTGGATTTCTGTTTCCGAACGGTGCAAGTTTTTCGATTGCCTCCGCAAGTTCAATCGTCGCATCTTCCGGTTCGATGTCCATATCATACGGACGTTTTTTTTCAAAGATATCCGGACTTTCCTGCCTGATCTGTACCATGTCGGCAAGGAGCCCTTCTCTGAGCTTTGTCAAGTTTTCTGCCGGCATCAGAAAGCCACATGCCCCGGCATGCCCGCCGAATTTTTCAAAACATTCTTCGTGGCGCTTGAGCAGGTTGTAAAGATTCACACCTTCGATGCTCCTGCCGGTTCCCTTGAGGTATTGCTTCTCGTCACCCGACGGCGTTACCAAAACCGTCGGGCGGTTGTATTTGTCTTTGATTTTACCCGCTACGATTCCGGTGATTCCTTCGTGCGCATCATCCAGTTTCAAAAGAAGAAAATCATCGATCTCTGTAAGATTCTGTGTACAGTTGTCGAAGGTCTGCTGCTGAAGTCTGCGGCGCTCGCGATTCTTGAGCAGAAGATCCTGCACAATTGCATTCGCTTCCTCGCTGCCTTCGGGCTCGAGAAGGAGCTTTACCGCCTGTGAAGCATCCTCGATTCTGCCTGAAGCATTCAGATGAGGCACTATGACAAAGCCGACATTTTCCGCGGTGATATCGCCGCAGGAAAGTCCCGCGCCTTCTATCAGCTTCCGCAGACCGTATCTGTGCCCCGTGTTTATCATCTTCAGACCGAACTTCACCATGGTCCGGTTTTCGTCCAGCAGAGGCATGATGTCACCAACCGTTCCGATTGCAACGAGATCCAAAACTTCGGAAAGCACCGATTTCGGAAGTCCTGCTTTCTTTTGGATCAGCTGTGCCGTCTTAAAAGCCACGCCGCATCCCGAAAGTTCTTTGAACGGATACACGCCGCCCGGTCTCTTGGGGTTGATAAGCAGGCAGTCTGCCATTGCATCCGTAATATTGTGATGATCCGTGACTACAATCTTCATCCCGAGGCTTTTGGCATATTCCACCTCATCGGCCGAAACGCTTCCGCAGTCAACCGTTATGATCATCTGAAAGCCTCTGCCTGCAATCTGCTTGACTGCCTCTTTATTGAGACCATATCCCTCTTCAAATCTTGACGGTATATAGTAGTCGAGCTTTTCCTTCGGCATAAGTTTTCTGAGCACGCTGAGCATCAGTGCCGTGGACGTGATTCCGTCCGCATCGTAGTCTCCGTAAATGCAGATTTTCGAGCCTGCCGCGATTTCGGCCAATATGAAATCCACCCCTGCCTGCGCGTCTGCAAGAAGGGACGGGTCGTATGTTTTTTGAGGCTTATCCGAAAGAAATTCTTCGATATCTTCGTCCGTGACAATTCCTCTCTTATTCAGTAATTCGGTTATAATCTGATTATAATTTATCATTGGAACGCCTGTCTACTTAAAGTACTTCATAGGGTTTACGTATTCACCGTTCTTACGAACTTCAAAGTGAAGATGGGGACCTGTCGAGCGTCCCGTCGAACCGACCTTGGCTACAACTTGTCCGCGTTTCACAACATCTCCCTTACTTACGCAAAGCTTCGATGCGTGCCCGTAAAGTGTTACGATTCCGCCGCCGTGGTCAATCATTACGCAGTTGCCGTAGCCGCCGTATACCTGCGACATGATAACTTTGCCCGAAGCCGCCGCCAAAATGTCTTTGCCGCTCGAACATCCGATGTCAAGGCCTGTGTGGAAAATCCAGGATTTCAAAATCGGGTGCAGTCTGTTCCCGAACGAACTTGTGATATAGGTGCTCGCAGGGCACGGCCATGTGAACTCGCCGCCGATATATTGACTGTTTTTATCGATCATGCTGAGAATTTCGGAGGTAAGTCTGTCCGCCTCTGCTTTCAAGGCGTCTTCCTCTTTCTTCAGTGCTTCCTTCTTTTCGTCGAGTTCCGCTTTTTCGACCGCAAGCTCGTCCTTTTGGGTTGCAAGCTTTACGCGCTTTTCTTTGAGCTGCTTCTTTATCGCCTGGAGCTCCTTATGCTCTTTGTCAAGCGTGTCCAAAACATCCATGTCGTTCTTGTAAATTTTCTGTATAATTTCGAGATTCGATACAAACTCCGAAATGCTGCCCGATCCGAGAAGCACATCGACAAAACCGAGCGAACCGTTCTTATACATCACCTTGAGGCGCGCATTGAGGTTCTCCTCGCGTTCCTTCATTTCCTTTTCTTTGGCTTTAATCTTTTTTTCGGTGTTGGCGATCTCATCTGCCGATTTATTTATCTGATATGTAAGAGCGTCAACTTTAGCCTGGACTTCCTTGACATCCTGCTCAACCTGTGTCATTTTTTTGCTGAGCTCATCCTGTTCCTGCTTTACATCGCTTAAATCGTTTCTCAGTTCACTTTCCGTCGCGGCAAAAGCAAGCCCCGAACAGCAGAAAACCGTAGTGAGAATCATGCACATCAAAAGCACAAAGCTCTTCTTCCCTAATCTCTTCATAGTTACCCCTTTTCTTTACGCATCCAGGAATTTACGCATCGATACAATGCTTCCGCATGCCCCGATGCTCATCCCCAGTGCAAGGAATATGATCAGCATATTCCCTGTCATATACTGTGTGGAAATCAGCGGCATCGAAACGATTGCCAGAACCTGCGCCCCGATTGCCGCAATCAGCTCTTTGTAAATCAGCGCGATAAGCCCCGTCGAAATCAGTGCCGCAAGCATTCCGATAATAATTCCTTCTGCAAGGAACGGTCCCCGGATAAACCAGTTTGTCGCTCCCACGTATTTCATAATCCGGATTTCCTTGGCTCTTGCAAACACCGTAAGTTTTACCGTGTTCGACACGACAACCACCGAAACCACAACCAAAAATGCCATGATAATCAGCGCACCGATCTGCAGGAAGTTTGTGATCTTCGTAAGTTTCTCAACCGTCTCCTGATAGTACTGAACGTCTTCTATCCCGTCCAGCGTCCCGGCGTATGCCGCAACTTCGCCGGCATTGTCCAGCGACTCAACGCTTATCAAAATCGAAGCCGGAAGTGGGTTTTTTCCTAAAGAGTCAAGCAGATACCCGCTTTCGCCCCATCTTTCTTTCAAAATTTCAAGTGCCTCGGCTTTGCTCCGGTACTGCACATCCGTAACGCCTTCATGCGTACGAATCTGTGTCATGATCTGCTCCGCCTGTGCCTTGTCCGTATCATCCAGCAGGAACACCTCAATCTGGTCGTAATCCTGCTTCACTACCTCCGTAAAAAGATTGATATTCACCGTTATCACGAAAAACATTCCCAAAATCAGCAGCATCGCTAAAATCGAAAAAATCGACGCAAGGCTCATGCCTCTGTTTCTGAAAATCTGGAGGAAGCCTTGTTTTATGTTGTATACCAAACTATTCAGCAAAATATGTATCCTCCTTATATCCGTATTGTCCCTCTTCATCTCTGACAATCTTGCCGCGTTCAATCGCGATGACACGTTTTTTCATTCTGTCCACGATGTCCTTCGCATGCGTAACCATAACGATTGTGGTTCCTCTGAGGTTGATTTGTTCGAGCAGATCCATGATTTCCCACGCGGTATTCGGGTCAAGGTTTCCTGTAGGCTCGTCCGCAATCAGAACAGTCGGGTTGTTGACAATCGCCCTTGCAATCGCCACTCTCTGCTGCTCGCCCGCACTCAGCTCGTCCGGATATTTGTGTGCCTTGTCACTGATTCCCACAAGACTGAGAATTTGCGGAACCTGCTTTCTGATTTGTCTCGGCGTCTTGTGCAGAACCTCCATCGCAAAAGCCACATTCTCAAAGACCGTTTTTTTCGGCAAAAGTCTGAAGTCCTGAAAGACGGTTCCGACTTTTCTTCTGAAAAGCGGAATTTCGCGGTTTGAGAGGCTCGTCACTTCGTATCCGCATGCGGTTATCGTTCCCTCATCCGCATCGATTTCCTTGAGAATCAGCTTGATGAATGTTGATTTGCCGGCACCGCTTGGTCCAACCAAAAATACAAAATCACCTTTTTTTATATCCACGCTGACATCATCAAGTCCTATATTCGTACGATATCTTTTCGTAACATGGTCAAATGTAATCATCTTATCCCCTTTGTTGCTTCTAATTCAACATTTATCACTTTTTTTCTACATATATGTAATTATTATACTACATATCGTCAGGTTTTTAAATAGCAAAATAATTAATTTCACAATATTGGAAGAAGTTTCCTAATTTCCCGCACTAATGCCTGTGTCTCTAAAACCGCAGTTTTGCGGGCGTCTGCCTCCTCACCGCCGGGGCGCATGATTGCTTTGAAAACCGGCATGTTATTATACTCCGCACGATAAAACTCCTCCGGATTCATCATCGGAACTGCGAAGTCGAATTTGATTTTCATGAATCGTTCGAGCTCGCGGTGGCTCACTTTCGGATTGTCTTTGTTGAGCACCCAAAGGCATGGTGTCGGGTGATTCATGGCAGGTGCAAATCCTCTTTTTGTTTTGATTCGGTTTTCTCTTATCGAGCGGATGGTTTCCTCCGCTGCAAGCAGGCTTGACGGCAGCGGATCGATCACGCATACGACCAAATCCATGCTGCTGAGGCTGGCAAGCGGCGGCATGTCGATAACCATGTATCTTCCGGGGATTCTTTCGTACGGAATACCGCCACAGGGGGATCCCGGGGCACTTAAGCGGATTGGGCCACCTAGGCTGACTTGCGCATTTGGGAGATTTGCCTCGTACGGATTTCGCAAAACCCAGTTCACATTTTCAAAGAGATTCGTCCTGCACCCTGCGCTCAGCCCTTGTTCCCAGTTCCCAAAGTAATCTGCAAACCGCTGCTCCTTAAAAATCCTGCTCAGCGACAGGCTGTGGCTGCTCAGCCTTGGGCTCTGCGAAGCCTCCACATAGCACACGCCGTCTGCCTGCCGGGCAAGCTCGTACGCAATGCGGGAGGCCACAAATGTCGCACCCGCTCCCGGCGAGACTCCCACCACACCTATTTTGATTTTCGCGGCGTCCTCAAAAACGCCTTCTCTGAGCGGGTTCCACTCCGTACCGTCTCCCTGTCCGAATTGTTTTGGGAATTCGAACATGTTTTTCGTTTGAGATGCCTTGAGCCCTATTCGCATATTTTCGCCCGTCCTTTCATAAAATGTTTTGAAATGTATGTATGAAGGGAGTAATCAAATGTCTGAACATAAAAACAACAAACTGTTTCATATGCCCGGAAAGCCCTCGAAAAAAGTAATAATCGCAATCGTCTGTGTTCTTGCGCTCGCCGCGATAGCATTCATCCTTGTCTCCTCCGGCATCGCCGGCCGGATTCTCGGCTCGGGGAATGTCAGCTTCACACCACTCGATGCCAAAGATATTCCTCGTGCCATCGAAAAGGATGTTATCCCTGAATATCGCGAGCTCGAGCGTGCCCTCGGCTGCGTCGTGGACGGCAAAGTCTACATCGTTGTAACGCGCGGCGAAAAACCGACGGCCGGCTACGATCTTTCCATCGAAAAGGTCAACCTCGAAAAAACCGGTGACGGTTCCAATCTGGTCGTTACCGCCAAATTCACCGACCCTCCGCAAGGCAAAACCGTATCCCGCGTAATCACTTACCCATATGAAGTTGCATCGACCGACCTCAAAGGTCTTCCTGATACCATTGAACTGAATGTCCGCTACGCATAAGTGTGCGGGCAGCGGGTTGATGGACGGCCGGCACTCGACGGTCAGCGTTTTGCGCCCGGCGACAACTGGCGTTTGGCGGCCGTCTGGCGTTTGGCGGCCGGCGGTGACTGGCGTTTGGCGCTCGGCGGTCGGCTGGAAAAATTAGGCATTTCCCACCAACCGCCCCAAAATGACCCCCTTTTCGTGTATTTGGGCTTGTTTAGCACCTCTTTGGACCTGTTTTTCGCCGGATTTGCATTAAAGTTTTTCCCGATGCAAAAATGTCAAGTTTTGGTAGGTTGAAATTTCAAGCTTTTGCCGGTTTACATTTTTAGGAAGCTTTTTGCCGGGGGCAAAAAGCTCCATTATATCGCCCTTCTGCAATGGTCGGTACACGAACACCCCCTCATGCAAAGAGGGATGTTCGTGTTTTTGCTATTTGGGAGGACGGATTGGGTAGCAGCCCCTGCGTTTGGGATGAGCCGCATGACCTGCGGGCCGCTTGAATCACAAGAGCGGAAGGATAATTCCTTGAATCACACGCAATATTCCTTCTGAATTTATGCTGCCGTCCGGACCGTCCATTGTTACGATTAGATTTTTGGGGACGTAAATGCAGTTTGCGAAATATAACTTCTTTTTTTCATTGCTCCGCCTGCGATATTCCGGGTCGCCGTACAAGCCTTCATGCTCCCAATAAAAGATCTCCGCATTTTTGAGGGGAATCGTGAAGTCGGGATAGAGGGTATGCTGCATGCCGTCTTCGTCGGTAAGGCGAAGTTCCTTTTCGTAATAGTAATCCACTCCTATCTGCGTCAATGCGTCTGCAATCAGAAGCTCACCTTTGCTGCGAACCTTGATTCCGGCAAGTGTGCCATGTATTAGCTGCTCCCTTTTGTACGGGTTCTGCGACTGCCGATCTGCCTGCTTGAAATTTGCTTTGGGTTCGTCCTGCCTATACGCATGCGGCTGATGCTTGCAGATGTTTTCAGTGGTATATGGAATATAGTTCTCTATGAAATACTCTTGCAGCGCAATGTCGGCCTCCAAAATCCTACGGCTGGTATCAATAAAACTTTTTTGTCTCAGCCGATTCACCTTTTCCCTATTACTGTCGTCTGTTTTGGATACATATGTATATTTGGATTCTCCCTGGAGCTTCATGTAAATTTGCTTGGAATTTCCCTTTTCTCGAAGTTTAAGGGTACCTTTTATCCTCGGATAGGGCATCTTTTTTACATTTTCCAACGTCTTTTTGTCCTGTTCACGGTTCTGCTTTACAATGTCTATGAATCCCATTTGCGCTTGCTCCTTTATAGTGGTCTGCGTGTTGGCGGCTGATGTTCTCGGTTTATATTTCCCATATTTTAACATATTTTCTTTCATCTGTAAATACTCTTTTGTGTAAATTGGCCGATTTTCAAGCAATTTATTTGAAAACAGCAGTTTGCACCGTTCTATTTCCGGCAAAAAGAAAAAAGTGTTGAAATTTCAACACTTTTGCAAATTCATTATTTTGTGGTGCCAAGGTCACAGGCAGCATATAATCGGAAGGCCCATGTAGCCGCCGCCGCTGCAGCACATGCTCGCACACAGGGCGGTTCCGCAGATCTGCATGCAGTAATTGCTGCCCTGCATGGACGGATTGCCGCCGTAGCCGGCACTGCGCTTCTGATATCGGTCTTCACCGCCGGTGAGACTGCTGAGAAGCGAGCGATAGTACGGATTATCCGGGTCGAATGCGCAGGCGGTCTTTGCATGGTCGAGAGCGATTGCGTTGTTGCCGACCTTATAGTTAGCAATGGCACTGTAGTAGTACCATGGGCCGCGCCTGTCCTCGACCTCTTCGAGAACATTCAGACCCTCGCGGTAGTAACCGTTTTGAATATAGTTCAGGGCGGCGCGCATGTACTGCTCGTCTTTGCTTTCGTCCTGGGCACCGGGGCCGCCTGCCCCGTAGGCACCGTATTCCCGGCCGCCGCTGCCGCCGAACGGGCCGCTTGAGCCGCCGAAGCCCCAAAAATCTCCGAAGCCTCCAAAGCCACCGAACGGATCACCATAGCCTCCCGTGCCGAAACCACCGAAGCCCTGCTGGGTCTGGGTCTTGCCTTGGAGCTGGTCCATGATCATGCTGTATGCCTGCTGAACCTCTTTGAACTTTTCTTCGAGTTCTTTCTGATTTGGTTTTCCGACATTGGCATCCGGATGATACTTGCGGCTGAGCGCCCTATATGCTTTTTTGATTTCATCCTCTGTGGCATCGTACGAAACGCCAAGAACCTTATATGGATCCATGAACTATTTTTTCTCGCTTTCCTTTTTGATTTTGTCAGCTTTGGTTTTGCCGTAACGCACCCAAACACCCGAATACAAAATATTCCTCAGAATCTCCGTATTTTCGACAAGCGGCAGACGCTCGAATGCATCGGTTGCCTCACCTATCATAAGCAGGAGCAGGTTCAGGACCTGATCGTCGAAGCCGGGCTTTGCGTAAAATTCCCTGAATGGGTTGTAATCACCGGTTTTCATGTCTTTTTCAACATCTTCGTAGGCATCAAGCAGATAAATGAATTTGCCCAGATAAAAGCCGAGCTTGTATAGATCTTCCTTCCAGAAATCGTCCCGGTAGACGAAAACCTCCGCCATGATTTCGCCGAAAACCTTCGCAACCTTGTCAATCGGCAGATTCTTTGCATTCTCAACGATGTCAAGCATGTTCATTTTTTTCTCGATAAAAGCCGCCTTTTCGGGATAACGCTCCGCCACGCGCTTTGCCTTTCGCGACAGCACCGTCATCGCAAAACATGCCTTCAACTTATGCTCATCCTTCCAGTCGTCCCTGCATTTGTAATACGCAAGCAAAACGCACATATCCGCACAGTAATCGGTAGCCTCGGTCCGGGCGGAGCAGTGCTTATCGAGCGGGTGCACGATACACCTTGCACAGGCGCACTCGTGTTTTTCGTCGTAAAGATCCGCCAAAATCATGATCAAAAATGTCATATCATAGTTGAGGGTCAAGCGCCCCGCCAGCCCATGCCTCTTGTTGAGGGTGCGGCAGAGACCACAGTACCAGCTTCTGTATGCCTCAAATTCTTTTATTTTCAGTTCCGGTTTATTCACCAGCACATAGCCGAACATTGTCAAAATTCCTTTCGTTTCACTTCAACACCTATCTTAAACCGAAAAAGCACACGGTGTGTGTGCTTTTGATGAATTTTGCATATGTTAATCGACATACGATGTTCGTCCGCCTATTGGCGGCTTCCGCAGCCGTCCACGCCGCAGCTGCTGCAATCGTGTGTGCAGCCTTCCGGTGCCTGCGGCATTCCGTCGTGCTTGTTCGGGTTATCAGCAGCAAGACATGCCTCAACCATGTTGTCCAGCCAGTCACCTTCAAAGAGCTCAATCATGCCCTTATCGCAAGCGGCTGCAATCTTCTGGTTGATTGGGATTTCCGAAATTGTGCCGATTTCGTACTTTGCAGCGACTTCGTTCACATGACCGTCTCCGAAGATTTTGTGGTTTTTGCCACAGTCCGGACAGGTGAAGAATGACATGTTTTCAACAATTCCGATAACCGGAACATTCATGAGCTGTGCCATTTTTACTGCCTTTTCGACGATCATGGAAACCAGTTCCTGCGGAGATGTCACGATTACGATTCCATCAAGCGGAAGCGACTGGAACACGGTCAGCGCCACATCGCCGGTTCCCGGCGGCATATCCACGTACATCACATCGATATCGCCCCAGACAACATTGTCCCAAAACTGCTGAATCACGCCCGAAAGCACCGGACCTCTCCAAACAACCGGGTCGGTCTCGTCTTCCAAAAGTGTATTCACCGAAATAGCCTTGATTCCTGTCTTGGATTCAACCGGGAAAATTTCTTCGTCTGTGCCCTGCGCCTTTGCTTTGATTCCAAAAGCCTGCGGAATCGACGGTCCCGTAATATCTGCATCCAAAACAGCCACTTTATATCCTAATCTCTGTGTTGCAACGGCAAGCATAGAGGTTACGGAAGATTTTCCGACTCCGCCCTTGCCCGATACAACGCCGATTACTTTCTTCACATTGGATTTTCCATTCATTTCTATATACCTCCCGCAAAATCTACCAACCTCTACTTTACTCTTATTATGCCCCGAATGTCAAGAGAAAATCGGATAATCGCAAGGCGGGTGTACGGTGGACAACGAAGAAACCCACCGGTCGGTGGGTTTCTTCGCTATTTCTGTTTATTCGATTCGACAAATCTTTTAATCTTCTTGCCCGTGGTTTTTTCGAACTCTTCCTTACGGATGTTGATTCTTCTGATTTTCTTGAAGAACGGAAGCTCCTTGTTGATTTTGTCGACTTCCTGCCACATGAGTTTTTCAACCTTTTCCGGATCTGCAGCGGCTTCTTTGCCGATTACAGCCTCAACCTCTTCCATGTCCGGTTTAATGGTTGCGACAATTAAATCATCCTGTCCGGAGTCATCCTGCGCTGCCCATACCATGGATTCGGATACGAGCGAAACCTTTCCGAGGTAATATTCAAGTTCCTCAGGGAAAACATTCTTGCCGTTTTTGGTGATGATGACATTCTTCTTTCTGCCCGTGATATAGATATATGGGCCGTCAACATAGCCGAGGTCTCCTGTGTGGAACCATCCGTCAACGAGTACTTTCGCCGTTTCCTCCGGCATATTGTAATATCCCATCATGACATTCGGTCCCTTGAGACAGATTTCGCCTATTCCGTCTTCGTTCTTGTCGATAATCTTAACTTCGACGCCCGGAAGCACATGTCCTACGGAGTCGTTGCGCGGATTAAGGTCTTGGTTGAGTGCCGCCATCGGCGCACATTCCGTGAGGCCGTAGCCTTGAAGTGCCATGATTCCAAGGTCTCTGAAAAACTGCAGAATCTGCGGGTCGATTGCCGCGCCGCCAGCGATGAGCATATCCATGTTGCCGCCGAACACCTTGAGGATATCCTTCAGAAGAAGCTTGTTAAGGTTGATGCCCACCTTGGAAGTTACCTTGTTGAGTTTCAGAACTTTCTTAACCGTCTCTTCCTTGCCCTGCTTGCGGATGTTCTTCCAAATCGCCTTGTAAAGCATTTCGAAAATCAGCGGAACGCCGAGGAAGAAGGTCGGTTTAATTTCCTGCAGGTTCTTCTGGATGTATTTCAGTCCTTCACAGTATCCTATGCAAGACCCTTTGTACATCGGCATCAGGAATCCGCAGGTACATTCGTATGTGTGGTGCAGAGGCAGCACGCTGAAGAAAGTATCTCTTTCGTTTGTATCAAGAAGCGTAGGCGCACTCATGAGGTCGCAGCAGATATTGGTCTGCGAAAGCATAACGCCCTTGGCAATTCCCGTCGTTCCTGAAGTAAAGAGCAGAACACCCATCTCATCCGGATACATTTCCGCATCAAGGTAACGGCGGTCACCGTCTGCGATAAGCTTCTTGCCGTCCTCGATAAGCTGCGACCATGACAAAACGCCGTCAGCCTCTTTCTCAGCATTTAAGTTTACGAGAACCCTGAGGTCAGTTTCTCCTCTTTCTTTTATATCCTGGAAAATGCTGAGGAACTTCTTCGTAAAAAGAATTCCTTCGCAATTTGCTTCCTTTATCAGCTGCTCAAGTTCGCTCGCACCGAGTTCCTTGTCGAGCGGAACGACAACTCCGAGTCCGCATGTTACTGCAAGATAGGAGGACGCCCACTGGTAACAGTTGTCCCCGATAACCGCAACTCTTTTATCTTTTAATCCATGCTCGATCAACGCTGTTCCCAGTGCATTGAGATCTTCAAGCGTCTGTCCGTAAGTGATTTCCCTGAAAGGCTCATTCTTCGCAAAGCGCTGTTTGAATGCCACATGATCCGCACCGTATCTTTCCACACTCTTGTTCATCATGTCCTTAAGGTCCGTAATCGGATGGCTTACCTTATACATAATGTCCGGATCGTTCATAGCATTAATGCTTGCGATAAACTCCTCAGCCCTCTTTAATTCAAATTCTTTTCTTTCTTTATAATCCATGGAAAAATCTCCTTTATCTAGTATCCAATACTACATTATCATGCAAAGCTTGAAATGTCAACCTTTACATGCTCCTTTTTGTATGTTATAGTATTCGATGAGGTGAAAAAATGAATAAAGACAGCATAATACATGATGATACAATAAAAAATTTTCATATACCGCGGTGGAACGAACTGCCGACACTGGATCTTTACATGGACCAGGTGATTGCGCTGATTGACACCACTCTGGGGGCGTTTTTTTCCGAAATCGGTGCCGCATCCTTGACAAAGAACATGGTAAACAACTATGTCAAAGCCAAGATTGTCGACGCACCTGTGAACAAAAAATACCCAAAGCTTTCTGTTGCCATGATTATCGTGGTATATATTCTGAAAAACTGCTATGCCACGGATGAAATCGGCAAGCTGATTAAACTCGGCATCAGCCTCGAGGCAACCGAAATCACATACAACCGTTTCTGCGAGGCCATCGAAAATGCCGTTTCCGATGTTTTTTCAGGCAGAGTCTCGATTTGCAACGAAGAAATCCCGGGCAGAGACAACAAATATCTTATGGAAAACTTCGCGCTTTCCTTCGCATGCAAGGTTTATGTGCAGCGCACTTTTTTGTTTAAATAAAAGAGAATCCAAAAACTCCGGAGACTGCAATCTTCGGAGTTTGTTTTTTTAAAGCAGCATTCTGTCATTGTCTATGCTGAATTTTTCAATTAGTTTTTCGACCGTCATGGCCTTTCTTTCCTCACCTGCGAGTTCCATCATAATTTTGCCGTTTTTCATCAAAATCGTCCGGTTTCCATAGTGAAGCGCGTCCTTCATATTGTGTGTAATCATGAGGGTGCACATTCCTTCCCGCGAAGCAACCCGGTCCGTGAGTTCAAGCACCTTGGCCGCAGCTGCCGGGTCAAGTGCCGCCGTATGTTCGTCGAGAAGCAAAAGCTTCGGATTGGCAATGGATGCCATCAGGAGGGTAAGGGATTGTCTCTGACCTCCTGAAAGGAGTTTTACCTTCTCTGTCATTCTGTCCTCGAGGCCCATTCCGAGCACCGAAAGCTTCTCGCGGAAGAGTTCGCGGTCTTTCTTTGTAATTCCCGGCTGCAGACCTCTCGGCTTGTTTTTGTAATAGGCGATTGCCAGATTCTGCTCGATTGTCATATCGAACGCCGTTCCCTTGAGCGGGTCCTGAAAGACCCTGCCGATGTGGCGTGCTCGCTTGTGCTCCGGCTGCTTCGTAATGTCTTCGCCGTCCAGCACAATGCTTCCGGCATCGACCGGGAAAACTCCCGCAATACAGTTGAGAAGCGTTGATTTTCCGGCTCCGTTGTTTCCAATCACGGTAACAAAGTCACCCTCATTCATGATAAGGTTGACACCGCTGAGTGCCGTCTTTTCGTTCACGGTTCCGCCGCCGAACACTTTGGTTATTCCGTTTACATCAAGAAGTCTTTTCATCTTTGTCCGGCTCCTTTCTTTTTAAGCTTAAGGTGAAGCTTGCTGCCCTTTTCTCCCAAAAGTCCGAGCGACAAAGCTATCGCAACGATGACCGCCGATACCAGTTTCATGTCCGTGGATTCCATACCCATATACAAAGCCTGCGCCATTATGATTCGGTAAACAACCGCTCCGAGCGATGCCGCAATAAGTCTTCTAAGCAAGGTTTTCGTGCCGAAGATTACTTCTCCGAGGATTACCGATGCAAGACCGATGACCATCATGCCTACACCGCTGTTGATGTCCGCAAAGCCTTGGTTCTGTGCGAGCATTCCGCCTGCCAGACCCACGAAGCCGTTTGAAACCGCAAGCCCCATCAGCTTCATCGCGTCACAGGAAACCCCGCATGCTTTTACCATGTCCTCATTGTCCCCGGTAGCTCTGAAAACAAAACCGAGCCTTGTCTGCAGGAACATATACAAAACGGTGATTATCAGCACAAGCAGAATCACATTGATTATGATTCCGCCGTAAGTCGGATCCATGATGCGGTCGGCGATTTTGTATATCGTTTCGCTTTTTGTAAGCGGGATGTTCGGCGTTTTTCCCATGATTCTCAGGTTCACCGAATAGGCTGCCATCATTACGAGGATTCCCGCAAGAATTGCCTGAATTTTCAGTTTTGTATGAAGAAGGCCTGTTGCAAGTCCCGCAAAACCTCCTCCTATGAATGCACCGATAAGTGCGAGAAAAGGATTCCCGCCGCCGGCGCATACCATTGCCGAAACCGCCATTCCGGTAACGATAGAGCCATCTACCGTCAAATCCGGCATATTCAAAGTTCTAAATGATAGAAATACTCCCAAAGCCAGAATTGCATATATCATTCCCAGCTCCAGCGAACCCAAAAGGGCACCAAATGTCATCATAAAATGTTTCTCCTTATTCCAAAACCGTTGCCTTGTCAAGAATGTCCTGCGGAATTTGAACGCCGATTGCATCCGCAGTCTTCGTATTTACATAGATGTTCATATCGCTCATTTTTACGACTGCCATCGTTGAAACGTCAGCACCTCCAAAAGCCTGAGCGACCATCTTTGCCGTTTCCTTTCCGAGAACCGTGTAGTCGATTCCGTACGTTGCAAGTCCGCCGTCCTTAACCATGGAGTCCGCGCTTACATAGAACGGTACTTTTGCATTGTTGAATGTTTCGGAAGCAACCGCCATTGCAGATGCGATGGTATTGTCGATTGGGGAATAAACCACATCCGCCTTGTCTGCAAGGTACTGCGCTGCCTGCTGAACTTCGCTTGTATTTGTAACTGTGGATTCCACTACTTCATATCCGTTCTTGTCCGCATATTCCTTGAGACCCTTTATAACGGAATCGGAATTGTCCTCGCCTGCACTGTAGAGTGCTCCGATCGTCTTGAATCCCGGTGTAATTTCCTTTGCAAGATCCATGATTGCTTCTGCCGATACCTCGTCGGAAGTTCCGCTCACATTTCCGCCGGGAACTTCAAGGGAATCAACAAGTGCTGCATCCACAGGGTCCGTTACCGCTGCAAATATGATAGGAATCTCGGTGGTTTCGCTGAGAACCGCCTGTGCCGCCGGTGTTGCGATTGCAACGATTACATCGCATTTGTCAGCAACGAATGCCTGCGCGATGGTCTTCATGTTCGTCATGTCGTTTTGACCGTTTTTGTAGTCGATTGTGATGTTCTCTCCGTCGACATATCCTTCGTCTGCAAGTCCTTCTATGATGCTTTCTCTGATTGTATCAAGCGAAGGGTGCTCAGTGAGCTGAAGGATTCCGACCCTCACGGTTTCGCCGTCAGTCCCGTTGTCATTGCCACAGCCCATCATCATCACTGCCGTTACTGCCAAAATCATAAATACTGCCATTACTTTTTTCATTGTCTTTTTCATTTTTGTATCCTCCTTCAGAAAATTAAAAAAACCTGTCCCTGAATAACTCAAGGACAGGTTATACCTGCGGTGCCACCTTGTTTGATTCTGCTTACGCAAAACCCCCTCTGCAGAGTGCCATCACACTCCTCTCCACTGACGCAGGAGCCTCGTCTCAGATACTCACGCCTTGGCGCTTTCCCTTCGCCCTCAGGAGCCCATTATTCTGAATCTGCATCTGCCCGGCTTCCACCGCCCCGGGTTCGCTGTGAGACCGTAAATCAGTTTTACTTCTCCCTCAAAGGTTTCCTATTGAATATACACGAAGTTTACCACTCGATTTATGTTTTGTCAATACCTTTTTTGTATTTTTTTGTGAAAAAATCTAAATTAATAGCCGTAAATCTTCCTGTTTTTGAGCAAAAGCACCAGAATCACCGCACTGCCTGCGATTTCGGCAGTCGGAAGTGCCCACCATACTCCGTCAAGTGCAAACAGCCGCGGAAGCAGAAGCAGTGCTCCGGCCTCGAATACAAGCGTTCGCAAAATTGAAATAAATGCCGAGATTTTTCCGTTGTTGAGTGCCGTAAAGAATCCCGAAGCAAAAATATTGATTCCGCTAAACAGCACGCTCACGGCCACAATGCGAAATCCCGTAACCATAAGATCCGCCAGCAGTGCATCATGCGACGCAAAAATCATTACAAGCGGCCGGTCAAAGATCTCAGCTATCGCGAACATCGATATTGAAATAATTGCGACGATCTTCATTGAAATGGCGAAAAGCTTCTTTATGTTGTCACGGTTTCCCGAACCGTAATTGTAGCTGAAAATCGGACCCACGCCCATAGAAAAGCCTATAAATATCGCCACAAACACAAACTGCAGATAAAGCACTGCACTGATTGCGGCAACCCCTTTTTCTCCGACGATCGCCATCATCTGCAGATTAAAGAGGGCCGTTGTGATTGCGCTCGAAAGGCTCGTAACCATTTCCGAAGCACCGTTTCCCATGGAATAGAGAAGGTTTCTGCCCATCCATGCAGGCTTTTCGAAATGAAGAATGCTTTTTTTGTTAAAGAATATGAAAAGCGGCAAAAGTCCCGCAACCATCATTCCTGCCATGGATGCATACGCCGCCCCCGCAATGCCGAAGTTCATGTATCCCACAAGCAGAATATCAAGTCCCACGTTCATTACTCCCGCGCCGACCGAAAGCCAAAGTCCCAGATGCGGTCTGTCCGCAGTTACCAAAAATCCCTGAAACAAAATCTGGAGCGACCACACAGGCCCTGCCAAAACCATTATCGTTCCGTATTCCATGCAATAAGGAAGCAGTTCTTCATCCGCTCCGATGTGCATATAAATTTCTTCGCCCCATGCAAGAAAAACAGCCATCATTATCGCCATGACAGCCAGGTTTATAATCATAATAAGACTGAAAAAGCTGCATGCCTGCTCCTTCTTTCCCTCGCCGAGCAATTTGCCGATAAGGGCGTTTCCACCCATTTCAAAGACGAAGGTTACCGCCATGCAGATGTTCAAAACCGGAAACACAATGTTAATTGCCGAAAGTCCCAGACTCCCGACATAATTGGAAACAACAATGCCGTCAACGATTGTGTACATCGAAACGAACAGCATACGAATCATTGTCGGCACAGTGAATTCCAGTATATTTCCGATATTTATCGGTTTGTCGTAAATTAAAGTGTTTTCCATCCGTAATCCCTTTTCGAATCACAAGGCCGCACGGCTCACCGCCTCGGAAGGCTTATGTATGAGCTTCTGCAGTTCCAGGAGCTTTGCCCCGTCCATCGCGGGTACTCCCTTCAGCCTATAAGTGATTCCAAGCTTCCCATACTTTTCTACTGCCATAGTATGATAGCCCAAAAGCTCCACTTTGTCAACATATCTTATCTTTTTGACAAACTCGTTGAGGGCTTCCATGTCCTCAGGGGTGTCGTTTATATCCGGAACAACGACATGGCGTATCCATACGTGCTTCTTTTGACGATTGATGATGTCAATCAGCTCGTAAAGAGTCTCCTGCTTTCTTCCGGTTATAATTTCGAACCTCTCCGGATCCGGATGTTTGATGTCAAGAAGGACCAAATCGCAGATGCGGATTGCATCTTCGGTGTAATCGTCGATATAAGTTCCGCTCGTATCAATTGCGCTCTTTATTCCTTCTTTATGCAATGCATGCATTGCCTCTGTGAGAAATTTGGCCTGCAGCAAAGGTTCCCCTCCGCTGAATGTCACGCCGCCTTTCCCGCCGTAATACGGTTTGCCTCTGAGCGCCCAGTGCACAATTTCCTCAACCTCGATCTTTTCGCCGCCGTCATAAGGCCACGAATCCGGGTTGTGGCAGTACAGGCACCTTGCCGGGCATCCCTGCATAAAAAACACAGTTCGGATGCCCGGTCCGTCTACGGCGCCAAAGGTTTCTATTGAGTGAATTTTTCCAATCATCGCTTATTGCCTTTCCCATTTGGGATCACACTTAGTAGATAGACTCGTGGAAAGTTCTTGCGATTACCTCTTTCTGGTGGTTCTTTGACAGTGCGTTGAATCTTACTGCGTATCCGGAAACTCTTACCGTAAGGTTCGGATATTTATCCGGATTTTCGTATGCGTCTTCCAATACCGCTCTGTTGAGTACGTTTACATTGAGGTGATGTGCGCCTCTCTTGAAGTATCCTTCGAGAAGTCCCTTGAGGATGTCTGCTCTTTCTTCAGGGTTCTTTCCGAGTGTCTCCGGTGTGATGGAGAATGTGTTGGAAACGCCGTCCTGGCAAGTATCCCAGTCAATCTTGGATACGGAGTTTAAGGATGCGATTGCTCCGTGATTGTCTCTCTGGTGCATAGGGTTTGCTCCCGGTGCAAACGGAGTTCCTGCTCTTCTTCCGTCAGGCGTGTTTCCTGTCTTCTTTCCGTACATTACATTTGAAGTGATTGTGAGTACGGATAATGTGTGAACGGCATTTCTGTATGCCGGGTGTTTTCTTAATTCTTCGATGGTTCTTTCGGAGATCTTAACTGCGATTTCGTCTACTCTGTCATCGTCGTTTCCGTATTTCGGGAATTCGCCTTCTGTTCTGTAGTCAACGATTACGCCATTTTCGTCTCTGATCGGATAAACCTTTGCATATTTGATTGCGGAAAGCGAGTCTGCAGCAACGGAGAATCCTGCAACGCCGAATGCCATAAGTCTCTTCAGTTCGGAGTTGAGGAATGCCATCTGGGAGCTTTCGTAATCGTATCTGTCATGCATGAAGTGAATGATGTTCATGATGTTTACATATAATTCGCAGAGCCATGCAAGATAGATATTGAATCTTTCCCATGCAACTTCGAAATCGATTGGGCCGTCGCCTACCGGTTCCATCTGTGGACCAACATGTTCGCCTGTTCTTTCATCGATGCCACCGTTTAAACCAAGAAGAAGAATCTTAGCGAGGTTGCATCTTGCGCCGAAGAACTGAATCTGCTGTCCCATCTGAATTGCGGATACGCAGCAAGCGATGGAGTAGTCTTCGCCGTAGAATGGTCTCATCTTGTCGTCGTTTTCGTACTGGATGGAGTCTGTATCGATGGAAACCTGTGCACAGAACTTCTTGAACGGTTCCGGAAGTTTTTCCGACCATAATACCGTAAGGTTTGGTTCCGGTGCAGGTCCGAGGTTGTAAAGTGTTTGAAGGACTCTGTAGGAGTTCTTTGTTACTTTATGTCTTCCGTCCATGCCTACGCCGCCGATACCTTCTGTAATCCACATCGGGTCTCCGCCGAATAATTCGTTGTATTCGTTTGTTCTGAGGTGCCGAGCCACTCTGAGCTTTAAGATATAGTCGTCAACAAATTCCTGAATCTGTTCTTCTGTGTAAGTACCGTTTGCAAGGTCTCTTTCTGCATATATGTCAATGAATGTGGAAGTTCTGCCGATGGACATTGCTGCACCGTTTTCTTCCTTGATGCCTGCAAGGTATGCAAAATATGTCCACTGAATTGCTTCTTTAACGTCCTTTGCCGGTCCGGAAATATCAAAGCCGTAGCTTTCTGCCATCTTCTTGATTTCCTTAAGAGCGTTAATCTGGTTCGTGATTTCTTCCGCTGTTCTGATGTTTTCTTCGTTCATCACGTGTCTGGACGCGATTGTTTCGTGGTCTTTTTTCTTTTCTTCGATCAGGTAGTCGATTCCGTAAAGGGCTGCTCTTCTGTAGTCACCGATGATTCTTCCGCGGCCGTATGCATCAGGAAGACCTGTGATGTATCCAAGGTGTCTTACCTGTCTCATTTCGTTGGAATATGCCTTGAAAACGCCGTCGTTGTGAGTCGTTATGTAGTTAAACATATTGTCGATTTCTTTCGGCAGTTCCTGTCCGTATTCCTTTACTTCTTCTCTTACCATCTTGATTCCGCCAAACGGGCAGATACCTCTCTTGAGCGGTTCGTCTGTCTGAAGTCCCACGATGATGTCCTTGCCCGGAACGATGTATCCCGGTCCAAACGCGTTGATTCTCATGATTCTGCTTGCGTCAACCTTTAATGTGCCGCCTGCTTTTCTTTCTGCAACAAGAAGTTCCTGAACTCTGTCAAGACATTCTTTCGTTCTTTCTGTTGCTCCTGCGAGGAAACTTCCGTCTCCGTCATATGGATGATAGTTCAGTTTAATGAACTCTTCCACGTCGATATTTTCTGTCCAATTTCCGGCAATAAAACCTTCCCATTCTTTTCTCATTCTCTTTGTGTCCTCCTAATGTTGTATAATGTATACATAAACCTATATTAGAATACATCTTGTATACAAAATAGTCAATGAATTTTTTGCGGATTTTGTGCATTTTTTAAGGTACATAACCAATTTTTCGCACTTCCTCCGACAGTGATAAATCTCTGTGATATTTCTTCGGCACGCAGCATATATTGTCTTAACGAATAAGCAAGGAGTGTGTGTCTGCCAATGAAGGATTATATAGAGGAAAGAGTACTTGAGCTGGCTCATTACATCGTAAACACCAATTCCACAGTCAGAGCGGCAGCGAAGAAGTTTCGCGTAAGCAAATCAACCGTCCATACAGTTGTGGGTATTCGTAACGGTTTTATCCTCCGCATCCGGTTTCATCATGATTCTGGATTTTTTTTTACTCTTTGAAAGCTTGATTTCAACAGCTTTCTGTTCGATAACTGCAGGATTTTTCATCCCAACTTTCTGTATCGGCTTCATATAGATTTCTACTTCTCCTTTATCGTCAATCACAATCTTATCAACAATGCGCTTTATTTGCTCATTTGTCATAGAACCAACATCTACAATCTGTTCAATGCTCTTGAAGGTTTCATCCATTGCCTTTTCAAGCAAATCGCTTTGAGAAACATTGTTCAATAACATTTTCAATTCTTGCTCCAACGAATTGATTTCACAATTCAGTTTTTTTATTTTTGTGCTTAATTCGTCCTTGCCGATTAGTTCATCAGCATACATTTCTGTATATTTTTCCTTGGATTTTTTGAGGCGTTTTAACTGCTGTTCAAGATTTTTCTTGCTCTTCTTCTCTTCCTGTTTTTCGCCATACAGTTTCTTAAATTCTTTTATAATCTGCTGTTTCACATCTTTTTCATTTTTTAGTAAATCCTTAAAATAGCTTTCCAAAACATCAATCAGTTCGCTTTCTTCGATTTTAGAAATGTTTTCACAGCCGCTGTTTTTCCTCACCCTATGTCCGGAACAGCTCCAGCGCACATATGTATTTTTATATGTTTTAACGGTTCTTGCATAAGACCATCCACATTCCTTGCATTTGATAAGCGTTGAAAAAAGATACTTGTTGCTGTGCCTTTCTTTATTGTTCTGAAACGCATCCACTCGCGTGTTCAAGATTTCTTGTGCTTTTTCAAACATCTGTGTGTCTATAATTTGTAGTTCAGGCTTTTCGATTACAAACCATTCTTCTGCTTTCTTCTTAGACCTTTCTCCGGTCAGAAAGTCCTTAACTTCTGATTTTCCGTTTATGATTTCTCCGATATAGATTCGGTTTTTAAGAATCCTGCAAATTCCATGTTGGCTCCACGCACATCCTCTTTTAGTTGTTACCCCTCGGTCGTTCAGCATTTTTGCAATCATGCCGCTCCCGTAACCTTCTTCCGTATACCACTTAAAAATCTGCCGAATCCAGTTCGCTTCCGTTTCGTTGACTTTCAAAGAAAAATACTCTCCCGGAATCTTGTCATAGCCGAATACGATATTCGGTACTCGTCCTTTTTCTGCATTCATTTTTTTCCCGAACTTTACGCGTTTAGACATATTCGCACTTTCTTCTTGTGCTAATGCACCGAAAATGGTCAGTATAAATTCGCTGTTTCCCATACTTGTCATATTAGCTGTCAAAAATATGGTTTCAATCCCCAGTGATTTGAGTTTTCTGACACTTTGCAGCAGGTCAACTGTATTTCGCGCCAAACGAGAAATATCTTTTACCACGACCGCCTCAAAATAACCTTTTTCTGCATCCTCCATCATTTGCAAAAATGCTGTCCGGTTTCTTGTTTTTGTTCCGGAAATACCTTCATCTGCATAGACTTTTACAAGATTCTCCCCCATTCTTGTGCTGTATTCCGTAAAAAATTCTTTTTGCTGTTCCAAACTGTTTAATTGATCTTCCTTATCTGTGGAAACCCTGCAATATGCAACAATATTCATAGCTGTTCCTCTCTTTCTTTATTGGATATACCAATTTTATCACTTTCGAGCCGAATTGAATAATGTGCGATTTTTATAATCGCACATTGTTTGCTATCCTGCTGCTTCCTCTTTCATTTTTTCTGCAACTTTCCTTACACCGATTTCCGCAAAGATTCTTACTAATTCTGCAATCAAAGCGTCCTTTTGTGAAGCACTATATACATAATATTTGTTCTCATTTCTTTTCATTGCTATCCCCCTGCTTGTCCTTTTTTTATATCGTATGTAGTGTTTTACTTCTGTATGACAATATTTTATTCCGTAATGGTCAGCCCGATACTGATTGCCGCCGCGTGATCCATCTGCAAAATTTTCTCCGGTTGCAGGTGTCCGATGTACTGCCCAAGCCGTGTTTTGTCAATCGTATAAATTGACTCTAACAATAACAGCGAAGGGCGGGATAGTCCCTGCGCCCTGCCAAGCGGCACATGGGTCGGCATTGGTTTCTTGCGCGCGCCTGTGACAGATGCCACGATAACCAAAGGACTGCGGAAGTTACCGATGTCGTTTTGAATTACCACGACCGGACGCCTGCCGCCCTGCTCACAGCCGATTCCCTTTGGAAGCTCTGCCATGAAAATATCACCGCGACGAATGATCGCCTGCAGGCGCACATCTGCTTTCATTTCCATTTCTACTATGCTGTATTTCATTTTTCGCACCTCTTTTCTTCGTATTTCAGGCATAACAAAATAGCCCTTATGTAATATGTAATTTTATTTGAGTAGTCAGCTGCATACCGACTGCACAGGAATCTCACCTCCCCGGCTCCGCCCGGGCTGCACCCATTGCGTGCGGCGCTTTCTGCGCACGAGCTGTGGCTATGCAGGCGTATCATTATCCCTTACCTTTGGTCATCGCAAGGTCGAGCTGCAAAACTCGGTGTTCAGACAGATAGAACTCGCTCTCGCGGCATCTGCCGCGGTCATGGCGTATCTTCTGATGTGCTCGCAAAAGTAAGAATGTCTCAAACAAAATCTGATTCAATTTGCTTTCACTATACCTATTGCTGAAAAACCGCAATTTTTATAACCAAAAACTTTTCATTTTTTCTAAAATTTTTTTCTTCCTTTTATGTACGGCTGGTTGTGAGATGTGCAGAACACTTGCAGCCTGTGTTTCGGTCAGCGGTTCTTTGCATAGATACAAAAGCCAGATAAGCTCTTTTTCTTCCTCTGTGAGAGACGCAAAGGCGTTTTGCAGGCGAATCAGATTCTCTCTTTTCTCGAAGAGACGCTCCGGCTCGTTTGGCGATTCCATGTATAAAAAAAGAAGCGCGTCATCAAACGGCACTTCTGCATAATAAGACTTTAATTGTCTTTGGTATAGATAACGGTTATTTTCCTTTTTCCATGCCAAATATTCTTCCTTTGGCACTTCGATAAGGATTTCTGCACATTCAAAATCGAGGTCATCGGTCAGGCGTATGAAGTATCGACGCTCGCCCTCTAAGTCGCTGACAATGCGATAAAACTCGCTTCCGGAGATTTCAATCAGCTGCTCTTTTGTCTGCTCGGTTAGGCGGTAATTTTGCTTTTCGCCGCTTGCGTTGGTTTGATTCTCTTGGTTTGCTGTTTTGTGGTTAGCCTTTGCTAAGTAGATTCTCTTTTTCATCTTCGGCATCCTTTCCCTAAACTTGAAATAAATAACGGATTCGTTTAGGCTCATGGATACCGAGAGAAGTACGCTAGCCCTTTTGCTGCACGCAAAAAAGCGCCAACAAAACTATGGGCAGGCTGTTTCATACCGTCCTGTCGTTTCATTGACGCTTTGCGTATGCTGATAGATCTTATTGTGTCAGCTTATTCAGTTGTTATTTTTTCACGCAAAAAAGCAAAAGCTTTTTCGCAGTAGCCAAGCCTTCGTTTCTTTCATTTCTGTTCACACACTTTTGGAAAGTAAATCGTCCTCTGATTTCTTCCGCGGCTGCGGCATAACTGCCGCTGCTTTATTCAAAATGCTTGTCCGCCTTATACTTTCTGCTTCCTTACGCTGCTGTACAGACCGTAGAGTTTCTTTCCGTTGACGGTCTTGTACGCGCGAACCTTGACATAATAGGTCTTGCCTTTTTTGAGACCCGTTACGGTCTTTGACAGGCTCTCGCCGCTGACAGTGGTTTTGACCACATTCTTGGCAAACTTCTCATCGGTCGCGCAGACGATCTGATAGCCGCTGACCGCAGCCGTCTTGCCGCTTAGCTTCGTCACATAATCGGTATTGATGGCAGCTTTCTTCCAAGTCACTTTCAGCTTGCCGCTTCCGCTCTTAGCCGTCTTGCTCAATGTCGTCTTGGCGGGAACATCCTGATAGAAGAATGCCAGCGCGTAATACGCCTGCTCGGTTGCCATCTGGTCGACTATCGGCTGAAAACCGCCGCTTGCTTTGTTGACATGGCGGAAGCCTCCGGTCTTTTCATCATGGAAAGTCAAAAGAGCGTCTACAATGCTCTTGCCGTTTTTCACAAAGCGCTTGTCCGTATTCGGGTTCACCCCGCAGGCAAGCAGTCCGCAGATAGCCTGTGCGCAGCTTTCGGAGTTATCAGTGCCCCAGAACGTAAAGCCTCCGGTTTCATTCTGCTGCTCAGACAAGTAGGAAATCGCGCGGTCGAGGGCTTTCTTTACCTTCGCCTGTTTGCTGTACGGTGCAAGGGCAATCATGCCCATTGCGGTCATATCCACACTGGAAACAGCGTTGTAGCCGCTCTTTTCTTCGGCTTTGGTCAGGATATTCCAGCCGCCGTCCTCGTACTGGTTTGCCAGCAGGTAGTCCACCATGCGCTGGCGGGAGTTCTGCCGGTCAGTTTCTTTCGGCGTCAGCGTGCCGTAGCGATAGCTTTCTGTCAGCCTTGGCATTTCGTAGTTTCCACTGTCAAGGGCGATCAGCGCCCACATTACGCTGTTCATCCCCAGCCACTTCACATTAACAAAATCCGCAAGCGGCTCAACGATGTTATACCCTGCGATATTCGTTGCATCACCTCCCGCAGAGGTCACGCCGATGATCACGCGGGAATACTGCGTGAACGCTTTGGCATGCAGAATGCCGTCTTTTTCTTTCAGTTCTTTTTCAACATTGGCAAGGTAGGTATCCCGGTAGCTGTCGCTCATGTCATAGCCTGCATGGCTCAAGCCGTACAGGACCCATTCGCCGCCCAGCGTGCCGACGGTCGGCTCTTTGACGGTGGTATAGATATAGTCTCCGCAAGCTTCAAAGATCGCTTTGGTTTTGTCATAAGACGCCGCCTGTGCAAAACCTGCAGAGCCGAAGATCATCGTAAATCCGACTGCAAAGCTCAGCAGCAGGCTGAGGCATGTTCTCTTTGTTTTATTCATATACGTTTACTCCTTTTAGATACACGAAAACCCATCGGGGCGTTTTCCCGATGAGCCTTCGCGTGTTTACATACAAGTTTTTTAAAGATTCGTTATTTTGCTTTTGACCATGTTCTGGTT
>OGDY01000121.1_pt1 | contig 95631 bp, 89 predicted proteins | sample 1570341 | NCBI WGS metagenome assembly OGDY01 (sample SAMEA2581972, study PRJEB24529) | metagenome | biome: Human gut stool | place: China | collected 2011 | reverse complement strand
CGTAGAAAAAGCCACGAACATCTTATGAAATTCATGGCTTTTGTCTACAGTCTGAAACGGAGCCAGCGGCTCCGTTTTTTGCATTCATTCATTCTTTATTTATTCATACTTATTTAATTTAGGAGTTTCTTTCTTTATTTCATCATCCAAGTCTGGAGCTTGAAATCTGCGCCTGCATTGTTCAGACTTTCAATTCCGGCAACGATTGTTGCGTGAACTTCTTCGTCTGTGAAAGTCAGGCCCTGGTCTTTTGCATATGCCTGCATACCTGTTGCGATAACCTCTTCAGCGATGTCACCGGACATAGCCTGAAGGGAGTTGTAGTTCATGGATGTGATTGCGCTTTCAAATGCGTAGTCTAAAAAATCTTTCTTTGTAATCATCTCGTTACCTCCTATAGAATTGTTATTTTTTAAATTATATTTTTTTCTTTTGTGCAAATATTATAAGCAAGAAGCGTGCCAACTCGAAAAAACCTCGAAACAGCCTTAAAAATAATAAAAAAGCGATATTTGACTCAAAAACGGCACAAGAATGACCCGAAAATGATTTTAGCAATAAAAAAATGACCCAATTCTGGGTCATTTTCAAAAAGGCTTTCATTATTCCCCGGTAACGCTTGTGATGAAGTTCGATGCGTTATCAGCTCCGATGTAGAATACAAATGATTTGCTGGCGTTCATCTTTACGAGAAGATAGCCATTGTCACTCACACCGAAGTCAATTGACGAACATGTAGGATTGGATTTCGATTTGAAGGTTACATGAACGCCGGCATTGTTATAAGCTTTGCTGCCACATAATGGAGAATTGTCATTTGAGAAGATGTAGTTATCTACATATTCCCTGATGTCCGGAACACTGAACTTATGATAAGAAGAGTATCCGATGTTTTCTCCTTTGCAGTAGACATATTTGGAATACGAAACATCCGTGTCAAGTCCCGCGTCGAGAATGAATTGTTCCAGCGAGGATGGTGTATAAGATTCATTAAGATAAAGCAGACTCTGCTTGAATCCGTCTACATCTACAGCAACCATAAGATCCGAAGAAACATTTCTAAGCCTCTTAACCTGAGCTTGAACAACCGCCTCATTGGTTGTTGAAGTCTCCGGGATAGCGAGCGAAATGGACTTAATCTCGGAAGTGGTTGTAAGCGATGTTGAAGATGTTTCCACTACATAGTTGCCGCCGGAAATCGCAAGGTGGGAAACAGATTCCCCAGCAAGGATTTCTCTGCTGAAATCAACATCACCGTTTCCATCCTTTCCTACGGCCGGCGTTGAATTGTCATTCGGAGCCGGAGCGGTTGAATCGTCGGAGCCTGTGTTTACCGGCTTGCCGGACTTGGCGGAATCGGTATTCGTTGTTTTGTTGTCAGCGGCAGGTTTTGAACTGTCATCTTTCTGCGTCTTGTCGGTCTGCTTGGACGGAGTATCCTTGCCCGAATTGTCACCGTCTGTGAGAGACGGGTTATCCAGGGCCGCCGGGTCAGGCGTTGTAATCACATTTCCCGGAACGACGTTATCGATTAAATTACCGATGTCGGACGGACTGCCGTTTCCGAATACAGCGAAAGCGGAAACCAGCACGATGACACTTGCCGCAGCAACCGTTGCGTATTTAACCAAAGGTTTGCGGCCGAGGCTCTTCTTGACCACAGCCTCAAACGGTACTGAGTTTTCAAAGCGTTCAGGGGAAGCATCGCATTCGGCAATCTTGGCAAGCAAAGACGAAACGACCTCATCAGATGGGGTCATCTGTTCTCTCATGCTATAGATTATGTCGCTTGATGCGAAGTCATCCATGTCGCGAAAGAATTCGTCAACCATGATAATCTTCCTCCTTCAGTTTATTTTTCATCATTTCGCGGCCTCTCATGAGCTGAACCTTCACGGTGCTGACCTTCAAATTCAAGGCATTCCCAATCGATTCAACGGACATGTCCGCAAAATAAAAGAGCTGGAGAACGGTTCTGTATTTCTCCGGGAGCTGCTGCAACGCTAAGTAAACAGCATTCTCCTCCTTGGTACGAAATTGAAATGAGCCTTCATTCATCTCGTTTTGATCCATAGGAATCACGCGCTTGTGATAAGTGCTCTGCACAACTCTTAAAGAACAGTTAATCGTTGTTCGGATAAGCCATGCTTTTCGATGCTCCTCGTCATTAAACCGTGGATTCACTTTATAGTAGATGAGGAAAACTTCTTGGAAGATGTCGTCCGCATCCGCTCGGTTGCTCGTATACGACAGGGCCACGCCGTAAATTGTGCTTTTATAACGATGAATTAAGGTCTCAATACTTTCGTTCTGAACAAAAGTATCACTCATCCCTTCGGCTCTCCTTTCATTAGTAAATCAATTTTGCAATGGAAAAGGTTACAATTTTCTTAAAGTTTTTTCCTATAAGTCAGTTGTGAGACGGATTTCGGGCTCGAAGTCCGCTCTGATTTCTCATTGCAGCCTTTCCATTATAGCAAATTCAGGAATAAAAAACAAGGTCGATTGATTGCAAAAACAACAAAAGTAAGATATAATATCAGCATATTATTACAGTACATACTATTTTGGAGGCATAACATGGCATTTGACGCAAAAAAGGTAAAAGACGATATTATAAAATGGATCAGAGACTGGTTTGAGGTAAACGGAAAGGGCTGCAACGCGATTGTGGCAATCTCGGGCGGCAAGGACAGCTCGGTTGTGGCGGCGCTTTGTGTAGAAGCACTCGGAAAGGACAGGGTCATCGGCGTGCTTCTCCCGAAGGGAAAGCAGTTCGACATTGATGTGTCGCTGGCTCTCGTGGAACATTTGGGAATCAAGCATTATGTAATCAATATTGAGGACTGTTTCAACGGTCTGATGTCAGAAATCAAGAAGGCAGCAGGAGAAGATGCGATTCAGACGCAGACGATTACCAACCTGCCGCCGCGCCTTCGGATGGCAGCAACCTATGCGGTTTCGCAGTCGTTTAACGGACGCGTGGCAAATACCTGCAACCTTTCGGAGGACTGGGTCGGCTATGCGACAAGGTACGGCGACGGTGCCGGAGACTTCAGCCCGCTCAGCAAGCTGACGGTGCAGGAAGTAAAAGCAATCGGAAGAGAGCTTGGGCTTCCTTCGATGTTTGTGGACAAGACCCCGATTGACGGTCTGCAGCCGAAGACAGACGAAGAAAACCTCGGCTTCACTTATGCGGTTCTCGACCGCTATATCCGTACAGGCGAAATCGACGATGAGCAGACGAAGGCAAGAATCGACCGCCTGCACGAAATCAATGCGTTCAAACTCAGATTCATGGATTGCTTTGAATACGAACCGGAGAAAAATTAAGTGTTTCGCGGGGCGCGGTCAAAAAGCAATCATTTTGTAATATTTTCGTAAGAAACTCGTGAGGGCATTTGTAATAAATGCCCTTTATAGTATAACGAGAAGGGGACGGAGAAAACAATGGATCAAAATCAAATCAACATTTTGGTCTGCGACGACGATAAGGAAATCGCAGGCGCTATCGAAATTTATCTCAGAAACGAAGGCTATCGGGTTTTTAAGGCTTATGACGGGATTCAGGCTTTGGAAATCGCGAGAAAGGAAACGCTTCATCTGATTATCATGGACATCATGATGCCGAATATGGACGGTGTGCAGGCGACCATGAAGCTCAGAGAGGAGCAGAACATTCCGATTATCATGCTTTCCGCAAAGTCCGAGGATTACGACAAAATCACGGGGCTGAACGTGGGGGCGGACGATTATGTGACGAAGCCTTTTAACCCGCTGGAGCTGATCGCCAGAGTCAAATCGCAGCTCAGGCGTTATGTACGGCTTGGCAGCCTTTCGGGACAGAGCGAAAGCCGCAGCGACATCTACACCACAGGGGGACTGGTGATTGACGACGGGCAAAAATCCGTGAAGCTGGACGGGGAGCAGATTCCGGTGACGCCGACCGAATACGGGATTCTGAAGTTTTTGACATCAAATGCCGGGAAAGTTTTCAGCATTGAGCAGATTTACGAGGCAGTCTGGAACGAGCCTGCATACAGTGCGGAGAACACCGTGGCGGTACATATCCGAAGAATCCGGGAAAAGATTGAAATTGATCCGAAAAATCCGCAGTATCTGAAAGTCGTTTGGGGGATCGGCTATAAAATTGAAAAGATTTAAAACGAGGAGGGGTTATGATGGACGAAGATATGATTCTCGAAGAAAGAATGAAGCCGGAAACAAAGCGTGACAAGCTGAAAATATTCGACGGATTTTTGTGGGTATTTACTGTGATTGTCGGCGTGGTGACAGGCATCGCCGGAAGCCTTGCGGTATCGGTTGCAAGCATGAATAATTATGCGACTTTATATAATCAATGGATTGGAACGGATACGGAAATTACGAATGTCGAAGCAAAGGAAGCACTCGACTGGATTATGGTAAGCCCATGGACGGTGTATTTCCAGTCACCAACGGCGAAGGACGATTTCCTCAGCAGTATGATTTTGATTTTGACGGCGCTTGGCATACTGTTTCTTGCAGGCATCGTGCTGCTGTGCGTTTTTTCCGGAAGATTCGGCCGTGAGGAGAACGGAACAATTCATCTGAACTGGTTTGACCGTATTTGGTCAGAAGTTCAACTTGCACTTTTCTGCTGCGCGGCAACTGCGGCGGTTATGCTTGCCTATCCGATGGTGATGATGTGGCCGGGAATCAAAGCACTGCCGAGTCTGTATGTGCCGGTCAACGAAGATTTGTATTGCTTCGGACCGAACAATACGACGATATTTGTGCTGTGCATTGCCGGAATGACGATTGCAATCGCATTGACGATCATCTGTCTTGTGGCGATGGTCAAAAAAATCAAATCGCGGAAGTTCTGGGAAAAATCTTTGCTCGGGAACATTTTTAAGGCAATCGGAAACGGAATCGCAGCAGTGGTGCATGCGATAAAGACGACCGACAATTTCCTGCTGAAATATGTGGGAATTTTGATTGGCATGGTGTTCCTTGCAATGACATGGGTCGGAGCAATCCTGGACTTCATTCTTATCTTTATCTTTGTACCGAAGAAGGTCAGAAAATTCCAGGAAATCAGGAGAGGTGTAACTGAGGTCAAAGAGGGCAACCTTTTATACAAGATATCCGTTGACAGGGACAAAAACGGTGCTCCGGATACGGAACTGGATATGCTCGCGGAAGATTTGAACTGCATTTCGGACGCTTCCGAGGCGGCAGTTCAAAACGAACTCAAGACGCAGAGAATGAAAACCGACCTGATTTCCAATGTTTCGCACGATTTAAAGACACCGTTGACATCGATGGTATCCTATATCGACCTTTTGAAAAAAGAAGGGCTGGAAAGCCCGAACGCGCCGGGCTATCTGAAGATTCTCGACGAAAAGACCGAACGCCTGAAGGTTCTGACCGAGGAACTCTTTGAGGCTGCAAAGGCTTCCAGCGGAGCGATTCCTGTAAATAAAGAAGCAATCGACCTCGGTTCCCTGGTAAGCCAGAGCCTCGGCGAAATGGATGCAAGGCTCAAAGCACGCGGACTTGATGTGATCGTTACCAATGCGTGCATCGCCGCAAGTGCTGCGGAGGGCAGCGAGATTGAGAGTACGGGCGGTCCGAAAGTCATGGCAGACGGTCAGCTTTTGTGGAGAGTGATTGAAAATCTGCTTGGGAATGTTTCCAAATATGCACTCGAAAACAGCCGCGTTTATGTGAATATCGGCCGTAAAAACAGCAAAGTGCTTTTCGAAGTGAAGAACATTTCCGAAGATGCACTGAATATTTCCGAAGAAGAATTGATGGAACGCTTTACGCGCGGAGATGCGTCGAGAAATACGGAAGGAAGCGGACTTGGACTTGCAATTGCAAAGGATTTGGTACGCCTGATGGACGGCGTATTCGAAATCACCATAGACGGAGACTTGTTCAAGGCATCCGTGCTCCTTGAGGAAGCTGCCGAGTAAAACCGGAATCGGAAAAAAACAAACAAAGAATAAAGGAAAGACATGTTGCAGAATCTATCGTTTTGGTATATAATGTAAATTAAACCAATGATACGAAAACGGAGGATGTAATATGTCTTTTTCTGATTTTACGACAGATAATGATTTGCTTGCAAAAAGACTGAAAGAAGTTTTGCTGAGCAAAGCAAAGATTGAGTTTTGCGGGAGAAACATCATTCACCTGAGCGCGGATCTCACATCGAAAACCACCGGCAAGACGGTTGCCATCGTACTTGCGACGTATTTGAACAGCTAAAATGCTAAAAATCTTGCGAAAAAGCAGATTTTGGTATATAATGTAGATTAATTGTTTGCGTATGCATGCGGTGCAATAGGAAAAGGACGGTCAAATGAAAGAAGTATATATAAAAGATTTAAGGAAAGACAGCGAAGTCATTGACTTCTTCATGGTGAAAGCCACCGCCATCAAGACAGGTTCCAACGGAAAACAGTATTGGGATCTTACGCTTGGCGATAAATACGGCGAAGTAACCGCAAAAAAATGGGATATCACCGACAAAGAAATCGAGTCGATTCTGACAATCAAAGAGAAGGACATCGTCAAGGTGAAGGCACTCATAACCGAATGGGCGGGGCAGCTCCAGATGCGTGTTATGAGAATCAGGCCGGCAAACGAGAATGACGAGATTGATATGCAGGACTATGTGAAGGTGGCTCCGGAAGACCCTCACAAGATGTATGATTATATTTTGGGAAGGGCAGAAGCAATCGCCGACAAGGATCTTAAAGCGATATGCCTGAAGTTTCTCAGCGAAAATAAGGAGAAGCTGATGTATTATCCGGCCGCACAGAAGAACCATCACGCGCAGCTCGGAGGGCTCTTGTATCATATGAAGCGCATGCTTATGACAGGAGAACGTGCCTGCGAGGTGTATACGAATCTGAACCGCGATTTGGTAACGACGGGAGTGATTTTGCACGATATGGAAAAGCTCAACGAAATCGTGGCGGAATCCGACGGAATCGCAACAGGATATTCGTTTGAAGGGCAGATGCTCGGACACATTATTCAGGGAGTCAAAACGATTGACCGCATGACGCTTGAACTCGGCTTTCCGAGAGAAAAGGCCATCATGCTGGAACACATGATCCTTGCGCATCACTATGAACCGGAATTCGGAAGCCCGAAGAAACCGCTGTTCCCTGAAGCAGAACTGCTGCACTACCTCGACATTCTGGATGCGAGAATGTTTGACATGGAAGCAGCACTTGAGGCAACCGCCGAGGGAGAATTCAGTGACAAAGTAAGAACGCTTGACAACCGGAAACTGTATAAGCCGACAGGCACAATTTTGAATAAATCAAAAGAATCTAAGGAGGAAAGAAATGATTAAGGTACCTAAGGAAGTCACCAAGATAATGAAGACTTTAGGGGATGCAGGTTTTGAAAACTATGTGACAGGAGAATGTGTGATTGATTCCATGATGGGAGAGAAAACCTACAGCTGGGATGTAATCACGAAAGCAGGCTTTGAAGAGCTTACGGAACTTTTCCCTGAAGCAAAAATTCTCAGCACGAAGTACAGTGTGCTGAGAGAAGAACTGATTGATGAAATCTGCAACGAAAAGGGCGAAGTTATCGGTGAGGAAGGTTATATCATTGATATTTCCACTTACAGAACCAAAAACGCAAGCGAGTCTTCAGGGGATGAGGAGAATCTCTTCACAGACAATGTTGAAGAGGATCTGGCAAGAAGAGATTTCACGATAGACGCCATTGCAATGAATCCATACGCGGGCGTTAAGCCGATTGTTGATCCTTATGAAGGAAGAGAAGATGTTCGCAAGAAAATCATTAAGACGGTTGGCGAAGCAAGCGAGTCCTTCCGCAAAGAGCCGATTCGCATGATGAAGGCAATCCGCTATGCAGCACAGTTCGGATTCGACTTACATAAGAGTGTATACGAAGCGATCGTGGCAAACTACAGCCTTCTTGAAACGGTTAAACCGGAAAAAATCAGAGATGAATTCACGGATATCATGGCAGCTCCTCATGCAGGCAAGGGACTTAACATGCTCATGAATACGGGACTTCTTCGGGTAATCCTCGGCGAGCAGCAGTTCAGCAGACTGACGCGCAGAGAGAAGAGCGACCTGATGGCACTTTGTGAAGGAATTGAGAAGACGAAGCAGGTTCCGGAAAGAAGACTGGGTCTTTTTTACTCGACCATTCACAAAAAACGTTCCATGCCTTCCATCGACAAACTCAACTTTGATGAAGAAACGCACCAGCACCTTGTGGATGCCGTGCATGATATGCCGAAGCTGTACTTCACTGCACAGCCACAGGATCTCAAGAAATTCATCTATGATAGAAGCATGGAAAGATACGAATATCTTTTGAACCTTGAGAAAGCGCAGAGATTGGCATTCGATTACGACTCAGAAACCAAGATCCGAAGTAAGATGTATATGCTCGGCGAAATCAAGAAAAACAACGAGGTTATTTTCGTTGAGGATCTTGCCGTTGATGCAAACGATTTAATCGAAGCAGGAATCTGTGACGAAACAAATGTCGAAAAGATGCTCGTAATGCTTACGGAATCCACCCATATCAGACCGAAGCAGAATACGCGTGAAGAACTGCTGAAGGTTGCCAAGAAATATAAGAGAAACAAAATTGCCGCTTGGGGCAGAGGAGTATCATGGCTAAGATAAGAGAGGTCACCCCTGAGGTGACCTTATTTTTACGCTCAATCGGGCTGTCGAACTATTATATTGTCAAGATTTTTGACCTTGTGGGCGAATCAGCGATAGGATTGACGGAGGACAACCCGTACTGGCTGCTCGAGGAGTTTCCGAGAATGGGATTTGCGAAGGTGGATGCCGTCGCGAAATCTCTCGGCTTCGGCGACGAAAACCGATATCGAGTCGAAGCGGGGATTGCCATTCTTATGAAAAAATATGCTTCGGAGGGACATTCCTTTGCCTTTTACAAGGACTTGTGCCGGGAAACCGCAGAAAATCTTCAGATAAACAGCGAACTTGTGGAAGATGTTACGGAGGATATGGTTTTTGACGGGCGGCTGCAGCTTGCCGATGTGAACGGTGTGCGGGCGGTGTATTTTTACGGCTACTATAAGGCGGAATGCAGCGTGGCAGGGAAGCTCGCAAGGCTTGAGAATCCGCAGGGCGGGCTGAAACCGGTGGGCGGCAATATCGAGGCACTGATTGCAAAGACAGAGGCACAATCGGCAGTTGAACTTTCGTCCGAGCAGAAAGAGGCTGTCCGCAATGCGCTGCTGAGCGGAGTGTCAATCATTACGGGCGGACCGGGTACAGGAAAGACCACAATCATCAATACGTTGATTTCGATTGTTGAAGGAAGCGGGCTGAAGGCTGCGGTTGCGGCACCTACGGGAAGAGCTGCAAAGCGGGTAATGGAGACCAGCGGGCATTTTGCCTGCACCGTGCACAGGCTTCTTGAGTTTTTTTACGATGAAGAGACGCGGTACATGGCATTCGGAAGAAACGCCGAAAAACCGCTTACGCAGGATGTTGTAATTATCGACGAGGCATCGATGCTGGACTTGCTTCTTGCCGAAGCCCTCTGCAATGCACTCAAACCCGGAACCCGCCTTATTCTTGTAGGCGATGCGGACCAGCTTCCGTCTGTGGGAGCGGGAAATGTGCTTGCAGATTTGATTGACAGTGAATTTTTCTTTACATCGGCGCTCACGCATATATACAGACAGAGCGAGCAAAGCGGAATCGTTATAAACGCTCACCGAATCAACAGCGGCGATTATCCGAAATTCGGAGAGGATTTCCGCTTGGTAAAAGCGGACAAACATGAGGAAATCCTGCGAAAGATTGTTGATATTTCCTCCGAGATTCCAAAGGAGCGTCTGCAGGTGCTGACCCCGACCAAAAAAGGACTCATCGGAAGCATAAGTTTAAACGAGCATCTCCAGAAGACCTTTAACCCGCCGTCCGCGGAAAAGGACGAGCTTAAGTTCGGAAGTACCGTCTTTCGGGTCGGCGACCGTGTGATGCAAAATAAGAACGACTATCAAATCGAGTATAAAGCTGCGGGCAATGAGAAAGCAGCGGGCAAAGGAGTTTTTAACGGTGAAATCGGAACTGTTGCGGCGGTCGATAAAGAAATGAAAACCGTTACGGTTGTGTATGATGACACCAGATGGGTGGAATATCCGTACATTCAGCTTGATGAGCTGGAACTTGCGTATGCGATTACCGTGCACAAGAGCCAGGGCAGCGAGTTTCCGGTCGTAATCCTGCCGATGAGCTGGTTTCCGCCGGTTCTGGCGACGCGAAGTCTTCTGTACACGGCAGTCACAAGAGGAAAAGAGGATGTTGTCATCGTTGGAAATCCGCAGTATATGAATGGAATGGTTGACAACAACCGCAGCAAGAGCCGAAACTCCGGCCTTAAGGCACGAATCGTCGGCATGTGCGGGCTGATGTAGGAAAAAAGGGTATGGAAATGGGAAGAAAAAAGTTAATGGATGCTCTGATGGATTTTGTTTATCCGCAGAACCTGTACTGCATTGTATGCGGCAACTTCATTGACCGTACGCGAAAGTACTGCCTCTGCGACCACTGCATCAGGCATATCGAATGGGGAAATATAGAGGTTGACTTAAGCAGGCAGCCCGATTACATAGGGAATTCGGAGCATGTCGATTCCGTCAGGGCCTGTTTTAAGTATGGACTTTACAGCAGAAGACTGATTTTTGAGCTCAAATACAATGGTCACAGCTATGTGGCCCGCGTGCTCGGGCAGATTGCAGCGGACAGGGTATGTACCGACCCCCGGGCTGCGGAACTGCTTCATTGCGATTTTGTGACGGGCGTGCCGATCAGCGAGGGAAAGCTTAAGAAAAGAGGCTTCAATCAGGCGGAAAAAATTGCAAAATATTTTTGTGAGCAGAGTGGAATGCGGCACGAGCCGGATATCCTAAGACGTGTTAAGGAAACCGAGGCACAGCGCAGTCTGTCGCCTGCCGAGCGAGCCATGAATCTGATGGGAGTCTTTCGTGTGAACTTTCGAAAAGCCCGGAATATCAACGGCAGCCGTATATTGCTGATAGACGATATCTATACGACGGGAGCTACGATAAATCACTGCGCGCAGATTCTGAAAGAAGCGGGCGCATCGGAGGTCCATGTGCTTGTTATGGCAACGGGGAGCAAGCAGGCGGAAGGTGTTTTTGACGATGCCGGAAGTGACGGAAAAAAAGTGCTTGCACATTGCGGAAGTTAAGACTAAAATAAAAAGGACCGTCTGCGTCTGTGGTTGAAAATCCAAGCCAGGTGCGGGCAAAAGGATCCACGTAAGCCGTCGCGCAGGAGATCGGGCGGTGATCATGGCGTACCTTAGAAGTAAGTCCTCCGAAAATCGGGTAAAGGCAAGTGTGGGGGCAAAGACCAGGTCAGGCAGGCGGTCGTTTTGTGTCAAAATATTCACGCAGTTTTCGAAAAAAGACTGTTCAACTTCATACAACATGTGGTATAATGAGACCATAGAAACACAAGAGGAGGTCACCATTATGAAGATCATCGTAACAGGAAAGAACATTGCAATCAGCGAAAAAATTCAAGACGCAATTGACAAAAAATTCGAAAAGCTGGGTAAGTACTTTGCTGACGACATTCAGGCAAAGGTGATTATTCACCCTGAGAAGTCCAAAGTTAAGATGGAAGCAACCATCGCAACCAAGGGAACGATTTTCAGAGCGGAAGATGTATCACAGGATGTATTTGATTGTATTGACATTGTTGCCGACAAGCTTTTAAAACAGCTTACCAAGTACAAAGGCAAACTGATGAAGAGAAACAAATCAAAGGAATCCGTTAGATTCGAAATGCTTCCTGAAGTGGAAACCGCAGAAAACGGCGAACTTGTAAAGACCAAGAAATTCGAGCTTGCGCCGATGACTACGGAAGAAGCAATCATGCAGATGGAAATGCTGCAGCACAATTTCTTCGTATTCCTTGATGCAGAGACCGAGAATGTAAACGTTGTTTACAAGAGAAACGACGAAGACTACGGTTTACTCGAAACCGTGCGTTAAACTTGAGACAAAAACCAAAGAAAAATTTCATAAAGACACGAATTGGGTGACCGCAAGGTCACCCTTTTTGAATTGCAAGCATTCGTTTGGAAACTGCCTCCGGAACAAAAAAACATTGCAATCGTAAATAAAAAGTTGTAAAATTCACTAAAACATATTTTGCACAGGGAGAACAGAAAAGATGAAGCAAGAAAAAAACGGTCTGCTTGTCTATACGGCGGCGACAGCGGTATATCTGATGCTGATGATTGGGGCTGTTTTGTACGGCAAGTACATAGAAGCGCAGCAGCAGATGATAATTTTAGTAAACATCGCGATGGGCGCAGGATTTCTTGGATATCTGAAAATATCTGATTATGAAATGAGCTTCGAGGTGCGCATATACGATAAAAAGTGTCTTTACATAGTGTGTTCGCTTGTCTTTCTCATGGTTATCGGAAACTACTATCCGATTAACATGGCTTTCGGTGAAAACATTACCGCAAATGGGTGGCTTTTGGCAGAGGCGCTTTCCGCCGCAGTTGCAGCAGAGGCAGTATTCCGAGCATTGGGGGCCTGCTCTTTCCCGAAACCCGGCAAAAAGGAAGAATTTGTAATGATTGCCGGTTGTGCGATCTTCAGCCTTTCTCAATGCGCGTATGACTTTGAAAGAGGGAGTTTTGCGTTTTGCGTGGCGATTGGCATTGCGGCTATGATGACGGGGCTGTATTTAAGATACAACAAGCTGGGTGCGAACATGGCGATTAGTTTTTTGCTGTACTATCTTGTCAATGTTACAGCTGTGAACAGTACGGCAAGCGAAACCATTTTCGGAAGGTTCTCACCGGTTTTGACCGTGGCAGCTTCAGTCGGCATGTTGATTTACGGGATTGCAATGCTTAAAGCATATAATGCGGTCGGTGTCTATGATGATGCGGAGGCATCAAAGCAGTACAGTGAAAGACAGGGACAGTTTAAGCAGGCATTCATGGAGAGTAAGACGAAGTACGAAGAAAAGGTAAATGAAAAGGCAGCTCCGACGATAGAAGCCAGAAGAGAAAAATATATCGAAAAGCAGCAGGCGAAGGAAGAAAAACGCAGAGAAAAGAAGCGCGCGAAGGAAGAAAGAGGCAAGGAAAAATGATGGACGAAAAAACGATAAAAAAAATAGTTGAGAGAGTTGTAAACGAAAAACTTGGAGACAAGCTGTATCCGGGGCAGACGGTCGAGACGGATGAAGGCTTTACGAAGGTGAAGGATCCGTCGGGAATTCTTAAGATAGCGCAAAGCACGGTTAGGTGTGAGCCTTTTGAGCAGCAGGGCGTTGCGCTGAAGGATGTCACGACGCTTGAGGAGACGCCGAACATGGGATGCGGAATCATGGAACTTAATCACACCTCATTTGAATGGACGCTCACCTATGATGAATACGATATTGTTCTCGATGGTACGCTTGAAATTGAAATTGACGGGAGAATTGTAAAGGCAGGTCCGGGCGAGATTATTTTCATACCGAAGAATTCGCACATACATTTCCAAACACCTGATTTCACCAGATATGTCTATGTTACTTACCCTGCGGACTGGCAGTAAAAATCGCAGCAAAAAATGATTGATAAACACTTGACAAAATTTTCAAATTAGTGTAACCTATAGACGATGCACAACGGGGTGCATTGAAAAAGAGCATTGAAGCTTATGTGATTCGTTTTGCATAAGCTTTTTTTGTTAAGATTTAGGACCTGAGGAAAGAAAGGTAAGATATGAAGACAAGAGTGGTCATCGCCGATGATGATGTAATTACCAGATTAGATATCAGAGAGGCTTTGGAATTCCAGGGGTACGAAGTGGTTGGCGAGGCAGCTGACGGCATTGATGCTGTGGAGCTGTGCGCAGATTTGAAGCCGGATGTGGTCCTTTTGGATGTCAAGATGCCGGTAATGGACGGACTTACAGCAGCCAAGATTATCGGAGGGGCAGGAAATGATATTGCAATTATCATGCTTACCGCCTACAACGACAAACAGTTTGTGGATAAAGCGGGTGAGTTTGGAGCGTTGGGCTATTTGGTGAAACCAGTGGATGAAAAGTCACTGACGCCTACCATCGAGATTGCAGTTAAACGACTGAAGGAGTTCAGAGAGCTTAAGAAAACGGTTGAAGGCCAAGAGAAAAAGCTTGAAGAACGCAAAATCATCGAGAAGGCGAAGGGCATTTTGATTCAGAACAATTCGATTTCCGAAGACGAGGCTTACAAGTATCTCAGAACAATCAGCATGAATAAGCGAAAAACCATCGTAGAAGTTGCGAAAATTATTATCGAAACAGAAAGCATACTTCATTAAAGATTATACTTTTACATTTTTATAAGTTCACAATGACGTGAGCGAGTGCAAAGAGGCGCAAAGAAAACCTGAAATACGGTTTGATTTGCGCTTTTTATTTTTGAAGCAGCAAGCGGAGGAAGAGCAGTTATGAAAGACGACAACCGGATATTGTCCGTCGGAATTGATATCGGAACAACCACCACAAGCATGATCGTGAGCAGACTGGCAGTCGAAAACACGGCCATGGTGTATATGGCTCCGAATGTCGAACTGACATCCAAACAAATTATATATCGAAGCCCTGTTTATCTGACACCGCTGCTTGATCAGGAAACGCTTGACGGTGAAGAGATAAAAAGAATTATTGAAAAGGAGTATGCGTCCGCCGGAATACGCCCCGAAGATGTAGACAGCGGAGCGGTGATTATAACCGGAGAGTCGGCTCTGAAAGAAAATGCCAGATTGATTACAGATAAGCTTTCGGAATTCTCAGGAGACTTCGTGGTGGCAACGGCGGGACCGGATCTGGAATCCATTATCGCAGGAAGAGGCGCAGGGGCGGAAGCTTTTTCAAAAACATATGGCTGCGTGACTGCAAACCTGGATATCGGAGGAGGCACCACGAATATTTCAGTATTCAACTGCGGCGATTTGGTCGGACAGACCTGCATTGATGTCGGCGGAAGGCTCATTAAGTATAACAAAGCTCGAGAAATAACCTATGTTTCCAGGCGCTTCAACGATGTAGGCAAGGAACGCAATATACAGGTAATTCCGGGAATGACGGTGGATGACAACAAACTTGCTCTAGCAGGAGACTTGCTGGCAGATGTAATTCTGGATGCGCTTCATCAGGAGCATTACAGCTTTACGAGAATCGCAACCACGAAGAATTCAAAGAAGCTCACTCTGCCCTATCCGGTCCAGTATATATCGTTTTCTGGCGGAGTTGCGGACTGCTTCTACGGCAAGGAAGAAGATATGTACCGCTATGACGACCTTGGACCATGCATAGCCAAGGCACTGCGGGAAAAGCTTCCGAGCGAGCCGTATGAAGTGATAGAGCCAAAGGAAACCATAAGAGCAACGGTTGTTGGCGCAGGAATTTATACTACGGAAGTAAGCGGCTCAACGATATCTTACAGCGATGAAATTTTTCCGATTAAAAATCTGCCGGTTTTCAAAATCGGTGAAAGAGCAGAGAAAGCACTTTATAAATGCGATACACATATCGCCAGAGAAGAACTCGGCTGGTTTATAGGACAATCGCAGAACGAACGCATCGGAATATGCATAAAGGGAAAGCAAAAGGCAAGCTATGATGATATCAAGAACCTTTCTCAATCATTAATCGAAATCGATGCAATGTGTCTTGGCGCAGATACGCCGATGATAATCCTTTGTGAGAACGATATGGCGAAGGCACTCGGTCAGGTGCTTAAACGATACATTAAAAGCGAAAAATGCGTGCTTTGCCTGGACAAAATTAAAATGGGTTCGGGCGATTACATAGATATAGGCAAACCGATTTTAAACGGTATTGCGGTGCCGATTGTAATTAAAACACTAATTTTCAGTTAAAGTAAAAAGAATGTACGGAGGTGTGACCTTGAGACTAAAGACAGTATTGGGTGGAACTACATACCAATTCAAATCGGTGAAAGAGGTTATGGCAAAAGCCAATGAGAAAAAATCCGGCGACGAAATGGCGGGGCTTTCAGCAAAATCCGTTTCTGAGAGAATCGCGGCGAAGGAAGTTTTGTCAGAGTTGCTTGTATCCGATGTGAGAAACAATCCTGCAGTTCCATATGAAGAAGACGAAGTCACAAGAATTATTCAGGATGATTGCTGTGACATTATGTACGGCAAAATTAAGAACTGGTCCATTGCGGAACTCAGAGAATATCTTTTGTCGGAAAAAACAACAGAAGAAGATATTAAAAAACTTTCAAACGGCTTGACCTCGGAGGTTGTGGCGGCTGTAGCAAAGCTGATGTCAAATCTTGATTTGGTGTACGGAGCCGGAAAAATCAGAGTACCGGCTACCTGCAACACAACCATCGGGCTCAGAGGATGTTTGTCAACGAGACTGCAGCCGAATCACACGGTTGACGGAATTGACGGAATCAGAGCATCGCTGTATGAAGGACTGAGCTACGGAACAGGCGATGCGGTTTTGGGACTGAATCCGGTAAACAACACGGTCGGTTCCTGCAAGCAGGTTTTGGAACTCTTCGACGAAGTAAAAAACAAATTTGAAATTCCGACCCAGACCTGCGTGCTTGCACATATAACAACGCAGATTGAAGCTGTAAAGCAGGGCGCTCCGGCAGATATGATTTTCCAGTCTATCGCGGGCTCAGAAAAAGGCAACTCAGCATTCGGCTTCAGCAGTGCAACGGTAAACGAAGCGTATGAAATCCTTAAAAATAAAGGAACCGGCAAAGGTGATAATCTCCTTTATTTCGAGACAGGACAGGGGTCGGAGCTTTCGTCGGACGCACATTTTGATACAGATCAGGTGACGATGGAGGCAAGGTGCTACGGATTCGCGAAGCATTTCAAGCCGTTTATGGTCAACACTGTAGTAGGATTTATCGGACCTGAGTATTTGTATGATTCCAGGCAGGTTATCAGAGCGGGACTCGAAGACCACTTTATGGGTAAGCTGTCAGGCATTCCGATGGGGTGTGACTGTTGCTATACGAATCATATGGATGCCGATCAGAATGACATAGAGAATCTTTCCATTCTGCTTTCGGCAGCCGGCGTCAACTATATTTTGGGCGTGCCAAGCGGCGACGATATCATGCTGAACTATCAGACCAACGCTTACCATGATACGGCTGCGCTGCGGGAACTGCTCGGGCTGCGTCCGATTAAACCGTTTGAAGAATGGTGCGAAAAAATAGGAATTATGGAAAACGGCAAACTGACGAAGTATGCCGGAGATCCATCAATCTTTATGAGAAGATAGAAAGGAGGAGACTTTGTGGACAATAGGCAATTAGTTGAACTGATAACCGCTGAGGTTGTGAAGGCTTTAAAGGAAACGGGCCTGATGGATACAGGATCTTCCGCAAATTATGGCGATACGGATTTTGGTAGCGGTCTTCTCGACATTGCAAGCAAAGAATATAAAGATTCAATACAGATTGCTGATCCTGAAAATCAGCTTGCAATCAACGCTATGAGAAAGGCGACCACCGCAAGGGTAGGCATAGGCCGATCCGGTCCGCGTCTGAACACGAAATCGCTGATTTCGCTTCGCGCAGACCATGCGATGGCAAAGGATGCGGTAATGAAAGCCGCGGATGAAAACATACTGAAGCAGATGAATCTTCCGGTTATTCAGTCGCAGGCGAGAGAAATCAACGAACATCTTACTAGACCGGACTTAGGAAGGAAGCTTCCACAGGAATCCGTCGATTTCATCAAGCAGAATTGTGTAATGAATCCGCAGGTTCAGATTTATGTATCGGATGGGCTTTCCAATTCAGCTATCGATGAGAATATCAGAGAAATTCTTCCGGTATTGATGGACGGACTAAAGGAGAGAGGCGTTTCGGTCGGGACACCGTTCTTCGTGAAATTCGGCAGAGTTCCTACGATGGATGTGATTTCTGAAATCACCGGAGCGGATGTAACGGTAGTGCTTTTAGGTGAGCGCCCGGGTCTTGCAGCAGCAGACAGTATGTCGGCGTATATGGCATATAAGGCTGAGGTAGGCATGCCGGAATCTCGCAGAACCGTTGTTTCAAATATACATAAAAACGGAATTCAGCCGGTAGAGGCAGGGGCATATCTTGTGGAAATTATCGAGAAGATGCTGGCAACCCGCTCAAGCGGCGTTGACCTGGTTCTGTAAGGAGGGATAGCGTTGAAAGGTGATAGAATTCAGGCGACGGTCCTGAGCATTCAGGAAATTCCAAACGCAGATCCGTTCCTGCTGAAAGCCCTGAAAGTTCCGGAAGGATACAGGTCTTTAGGAATCATGACATCGGACATTGACGATATTTCGTATGCGGCAATTGACGAAGCAACCAAGAAGGCGGATGTAATCGTTACTTATGCACATTCGATGTACGCAGGTTCGGGAAATGCATCTACAGAGCTTGCCGGAGAATTTATCGGGATTCTTGCAGGAACCACACCAGCCGAGGTGAAAGCAGGGATTGCAGCGTTCAGCGAGTATGTAGAAAACGATGCGTTCTTCTATTCGGCGAATGATTCAGGCTCTATTCCGTACTTTGCACACACGATATCCAGAACCGGAAGTTATCTTTCATCGGTCGCAGGCATACCGGAGGGAACACCGATGGCATATCTGATTGCACCGCCGAACGAAGCAATCTGCGGTCTAGATGAAGCTCTCAAGTCGGCAGAGGTTGAGATGAAGGTGTTTTACGGACCGCCGACGGAAACAAACTTTGCGGGAGGGCTGTTGGTTGGTGACCAGGCGGCATGTAAGGCGGCATGTGAGGCATTTGCCAGAACGGTTGAAAGGATTGCGGATACGCCGAAAGTCTTTTAAAACCGAAGAGTAAAACAGTTACAACAAAGGATAAACATATCATATTTTGAAAATATTTGGGAGGTGGAAATTTGGAATACGATAAAGATTTACGTTCCATACAGGAAGCGAGAGACTTAATTAAAAATGCCAAAGTGGCGCAGAAACAGCTTGCAAATTGGTCTCAGGCTGAGATTGATAAGCTCACAAAGCACATATGCGAAAGCTGTGTCAGAAATGCCGAGCCACTTGCAAAGCTTGCGCAGGAAGAAACGGGATTTGGCAAGTGGGAGGACAAGATCCTCAAGAACCTTTTGGGTTCAAAGATGACTTACGAAGCGATGGAAAATCTGAAGACCGTAGGAATTATACGGGAGGACAGAGCCGGACGCTTCTTCGAAGTAGCGGTTCCCGTGGGAGTGGTTGTCGCCCTGATTCCATCGACAAACCCTACGTCAACAGTAATGTATAAATCCCTGATTTCTTTGAAGGCGGGGAATGCCATCATTATATCTCCTCATCCGAGCGCAAAAAATTGTATTTTCGAGACAGTCAAAATTATACAAAAAGCGTGCAAGGAGTGCGGAGCACCCGACAACATCGTGCAGGTGGTTCAGACTCCGACCATGCAGGCGACGGACACACTCATGAAGCATAAAGATACAGGACTGATTTTGGCGACAGGCGGAGAAGCGATGGTACATGCGGCATACTCCTCGGGTAATCCGGCACTCGGCGTCGGCCCCGGAAACGGACCGGCCTTTATTGAAAAGTCCGCAGACATTCCGACAGCGGTACGCAGAATCGTTGAATCAAAGACTTTTGACAACGGAACAATCTGCGCTTCAGAGCAGTCGGTTATTACGCAGGAATGCATAAAAGACCAGGTCGTTGCGGAGATGAAGAGGCAGCACTGCTACTTTATGAGGCCGGATGAAATTGAAAAAGTAGGAAAATTCATCATGAGAGCCAACAATACAATGAACCCGGCAATTGTAGGAAAATCAGCACAGGTAATCGCAAAGATGGCAAGCATAGATATTCCGAATGACACGCTCATTCTGGTTGCCGAAACCACAAAGATTGGAAAGGACAATCCTTATTCCAGAGAAAAGCTTTGTCCGATTCTTGCCTTCTTTACTGTAAAGAACTGGGAAGAAGCATGTGACAAATCTATAGAAATTTTAGAAAATGAAGGAACCGGTCATACGATGACAATTCACTCAAGCGATGAAGAAATTATCAGACAGTTCGGACTTCGCAAACCGGTATCCAGAGTACTTGTAAATGTAGCGGCAGCGCTTGGCGGAGTAGGTGCGCTTACAGGCCTTCAGCCTGCACTTACGCTCGGCTGCGGTGCAGTCGGCGGCTCGGCATCCTCCGATAATATCGGACCGATGAATTTGCTTAATATCCGAAGAGTTGCATACGGTACGATGGAGCTTGCAGATCTCAGAAGAGAAGTCGCACAGCTTCAGACAAGTCCAAGCGGAGCAGCTTCCTGCAGTCAACCGCAGCACAAGCCATGCGGCGAAGCTGAGCTGACAAAGAATCAGATTGAAGAGATTACAAAAGAAGTATTAAGATCAATTTTAGCTAACAGATAAGAGTGAATAAAGGAGGAACAAAATGGAAAACAATGTAAAAATGGCATTAGGAATGGTAGAAACCAAAGGTTTAGTAGGATCCATCGAAGCAGCGGATGCAATGGTAAAGGCTGCAAACGTATCCTTAATCGGTAAAGTACATGTCGGCGGTGGCCTTGTAACCGTTATGGTAAGAGGCGATGTAGGTGCAGTAAAGGCAGCAACCGAAGCAGGTGGAGCAGCAGCAGACAGAGTCGGCGAACTCATATCTGTACATGTAATTCCAAGACCGCACAACGAAGTTGAATACATCCTTCCAACCTTAAAGTAAAATTCTATGCAGGGTAAAACCCTAAGCACAAACTTTATTAGTTGAAGGAGAATGACTGATGCAGATTATTAAGGCAAAAGATATAGAAAATGCCACGAAAGAAATGATTGTAAAAGAGTTTCGGGCGGACTTCACAATGTTTATCAGTCAGGAAGCAAAGGACTATGCCGAACAAAACGGAATCACGATTATTGATAAGGATGCAAAGGCAAAACCGAAAAAACCGGAGCACATGACCAATCTTGACGCCAAGCGGCTTGTCCTTAAAAACCATCCGCGTATCATTTTACGAGGAAAAATCGATACTTTCCAGGCAAAGGTTTTGGAAACACAAATCTTAGCAGAAGAGTTGAGATGCCAGAACATGGTAAACATGCTTCAGGAAATCAACGACTATGCGAGAAAAATAATGGTTTCCGAACTTTTGGAAGAAAAGCTGGATGATAAAATTACCCTTCTGGGGCTTAATGAACACGAGCTCAGATATGTTTCGCAGCATCCGACACAGTACTTCGGAATCGGGCATATTGCTCCGTCATACAAGATGGGGAAATTGCCGGTAGAACTGAATTTACTCAGAGCGATATCCAGAGAGGTTGAAATTGCAGCCATCAATGCGTTTTGCGATACGACAGGTACCGGTGAAAAAATTTCCAGAGCGGATATACTCAGGGCTTTAAATCGCTTAAGCAGCGCGTTGTACATCATGTACCTCGAATGCTTGGCAGAAGGGAGAGAATCGTAATGCAACATGATTTGATAAATGAAGAAGTAATAAAAAATATTGTGAAAGAGGTTGTGTCAGGATATCAAACGATGCCGCCGAAAAAAACAGGTCAAAACGATGTTGAAGTTTTAGTGGAAGCATCGGGCAGACATGTACACCTTTCGCAGCAGGACATTGAAAGACTTTTCGGGAAGGGCTATAAGCTTACACCGAAGAAAAATCTTTCGCAGATTGGACAGTTTGCAAGCGAAGAGCGGGTTACACTTATCGGACCGAAAAATGTCTACCGCAATGTTGCGGTTTTAGGTCCGGCACGCAAGGAAACACAGGTTGAACTCAGCCTTTCGGACGCGCGATTTTTAGGGGTTGATGCACCACTGAGAATGTCAGGTGATCTTAGCGGAGCCGCTGGCATTATCATCGCTACCGAAAAGGAATCCATAGCAGCCAAGAACAGCACGATCGTAGCAAAAAATCACATTCATATGACACCCGCACAGGCGAATCAATGGGGATTCTCGGACGGGCAGGAAGTTTCGGTGTCAATGAGGACAATGAGGCCGATAACCTTTGACGGTGTTGTAATCCGGGTTTCGGATGAAGCAGGGCTTGCAATGCACATTGATTTCGACGAAGCGAATGCGTGCATGTTCAAAAACGGAAATACCGGTGTGATTAATGCGCTTGATAAGACGGCCTGCAGTGTGGCTTCGCTGAACAGACAGGAAGCGCCGAAGGCGGAAGCCGGTACCGCGCTGAAGAAGCATTTTATCACGGAAGAGGATATTCGAAAAGCTTTGAAAAACACAAATGCCGTAAAGCTTTCGGTACCTAAGAATGCCATACTGTCCGCTCCGGCAAAGGACTATGTTAACAAAGAGAAGATAACGCTGATGTATATTTAGGAGAAGCAATGATTATATGTAAAGTTGTGGGCCATGTATGGGCAACCAAAAAAGAAGAAAGCCTTGACGGATCAAAGCTGATGGTTGTAGAGCAAACCGACACCTACGGCGAAGCAAATTTCAAGGAAACCTTTGTTGCTGCAGATGTTGTGGGCGCGGGAATCGGCGAAAGAGTTCTGGTAGTCACAGGCAGTACGGCGAGAAAAACATTTGGCCGTGATGATATTCCTATCGATGCAGCCATTGTAGGAATTATCGACTCCCTTGAGGTCGACAGAAACAAATAAGGGGGAAAGGTAGATGAACATTTTAGATAAGATTTTTGAAGCAGGGGTTGTTGGCTGTGGAGGCGCGGGCTTTCCGACGCATGTGAAACTGAAAACAGAGGTAGAGTATTTTATTGTTAATGCGGCAGAATGCGAACCGCTGCTTCGCACAGACCGATATACCATGCGAAGCAGGGCAGAGGAGATTATTGAAACGGTTGAAATCATCGGTGAGCATCTGAAAGCATCTCATAAGGTAATTGCACTGAAAGGCCATTATCATGAAGAAATTGCATGTCTCAATGCGGCAATCGAAAAGAGAAATTCGGATGTGAAGCTTCATGAGCTTGAAAACTTCTATCCTGCGGGCGATGAGCAGATTATGGTTTATGAAGTGACGGGACGCGTGATACCGCCTTCGGCAATCCCGGCAGCGGTAAGCGCCGTTGTATCCAATGTCGGAACGGTTGCGGCGATTTCAGATGCGTTGAAGGGAATTCCGCTCACACAGAAGATTATCACGCTGACCGGCGAGGTGGCAAATCCGAAGATTGTTTCTGCTCCGGTAGGAACACCGATTCAAGAAATTATCGACTGCGGAAATCCGATTCCGGGAAGATATACCGTGATACTCGGCGGACCTTTGATGGGAAGAAGAGTCGGCGCAGAGCAAATTGCAGATGAATATGTTACCAAGACGACATCCGGAATCATAGTGCTGGATGAAGCCTCACATCTTTCAAACAGAAGAAATACAAGTGTTGAAACGATGCTCAGAGTCGGAAGAGCCGCCTGCATTCAGTGCAGCTTCTGCACGGAGCTCTGCACCAGACATATGCTCGGACATCCGCTGCAGCCTCATAAGATAATGCGAAAGCTCGCATATAATTCGGACATCGAGGCAATCTTGGAAGACGAAGATGTAAAACAGGCTTTGATTTGCTCGGAATGCGGCGTATGTGAAGAATATGCCTGCCCGATGGGACTTCAGCCTAGGCGTATTAATAAGATGCTGAAGACTATCTACGGTCAGAACAAAGTGAGGTATCAGAAACCGGAGCAGACCGAGTGGGAAGCACATCCTGCCAGAGAAAACCGCAAGGTTCCCTCAAAACGAATTGCGGCGCGCATGGCAGTAGATAAATACTATGACTACGATATAAGGGAAACTGTGGAGGTAAAGCCTTCTAAAGTTCAGATTTCCACAAGAATGCACATCGGTGCAGCCGCAGAGCCTATTGTAAGCTGCGGTGATTCCGTAAAATGCGGACAGCTGATTGCAGCGATGCCGCAGGGACAGATGGGCGCGAACATCCATGCATCGATTGATGGAACGGTGACCTATGCAGATGACACGAAAATTGTTATCGAAAGGAACTGAGGGAGGTAGTAGGATATGAATTACGAAACAATAGGATTTTTAGAATTAAACAGTATTGCCAAGGGTGTGGAAGCGGCCGATGCGATGCTGAAGGCTGCAGAGGTTGAGCTTATCAGCGCAAGACCAAGCTGCCCGGGTAAGTACCATGTACTCGTATGCGGTGAGGTTGCGGCTGTGAATTCCTCGGTTCAGGCAGGCGCTAAAATCGGTGAGGCCAATGTAATTGAAAAAACAGTTATTCCGAGAGTCCACCCACAGGTAATCCAGGCAATCAACCTTGCAACACCGGCGCAGGATAGGAATGCGCTTGGCGTTCTTGAATTTTTCAGCGTAACGAGCGCAATCATGGGTGCAGATGCCGCTGTTAAGGCTGCGGATGTAAATCTGATTGAAGTCAGACTCGGAACCGGAATCGGCGGTAAATCCTTTGTAACCCTCACAGGAGAAGTTGCAGCCGTTACAGAAGCCTGCAAAGCAGGCGCAGCAGCAGGCGGAAGCAATGGAATGCTGCTGAATTCCGTTGTAATACCAAGTCCGAGAGAAGAAATCTTCAGAGCGGTTATGTAAATCGCAATCTTGCAGACGAGATGTAATTAAGATATAATATTTCATATAAAAATTTAAGAAAGTAGGGCGGCGAAGACGCCGCCCGCATATGGAAATATGGATTACAAATTTGTTAAGGAGAACATTGCTCTTACCGCGGCGGAACTTGAAAAACTGAGAGAAATAGACCGAACTGTGGCAGATTTTGCGAGACTGACCCAGAGTGATATTTTTGTGGACTGCTTTCTTTCCGATAAAGAGGGGATTGTAATCAGCCACGGCAGACCGGAAAAATCCTTATATAAAAGAAATATTGAAGGCGAAAAAGTTCTGCGCCAAAAAGAACCGACTGTGTTTTATACCCGAGAAACAGGTGTGGGTATGAAGGATGCTTACGGCATTTCACAGGAAAATGTAAAGGTGCAGCAGCGGACTTCGCCGATTTTCGGCGATAACGGCAGAGTTATCGCTGTTTTTATTCAGGAATCTGATGTTACAGATAATGCTCGGCTGAATAATAAACTGACACATATGGCAAATGTAACAGAAATGTTGTCATCACAGGAGCTCATACGCGAGGGTGTTGCGGATATCAATGCAACCCCGCAGGACTATAATATTTTGCTGCAGGAAACCCACCACAGAATCAAAAATAACCTGCAAACGATATCAAGCATTCTCAATATGCAGCGCAGAAGAAGCCAAAATACCGAGACAAGAGAAATTTTAAGCGACAATATATCCAGAATCAATTCCCTTGCGGCAATGCACGAAATCATGATGACCGCTTTGGCAGAAAAGGTGGACATTTGCGAGGCCCTTGAAAAACAGGTACGCTTGTTTGAACAGATTCACCAGGGAAACGAAAAGCAGATAAGTTTTGATTTTGAAGGAATGAACATGGAGCTGTCCTTCGAAAAGGCGCAGGCGGTATCGATGATTGTCAATGAACTGATGGTCAATGCGATGAAACACGGACTGAAAAGCAGAGAGCGTGGCAGGATTTCAGTAAGACTGGTTGTCGGTGAAAATCAGGCGACGATTATCGTCTTCAACGACGGTGAAGAGTGCAGTAAGCAAAGTGAAAAAGAGACGAAGAATCGTTCAGGTTTCGGGCTGGATATCGTAAAGGGCCTTACCCACGATAAACTGCACGGAACTTATTCGCTGCAAAGCTCCGCCAAAGGAACCACGGTATTGATAAGTTTTCCTATTTAAATATTTGCAACTAGGAGAGGAATGTTTAGCGGAGGAGTGAAATGCTGAAGTATGTAGCAGAAGAAATTGCATCAATAACGATGCGAGTTACCGGATATCCGATTATTATTACGGATAAAAAAGCTGTCATTATAGGAGCAGACAAAGATAATATTGACAGATTGAATGACATTCACGAAGCATCAATTGAGGTTATGGCGTCGGGAATGAAAAAAAAACACGGTCCCACAGAATGCCGCAAACTGAGAGGAACCTATCCGGGCATTACCATGCCAATTGCAATTCATGACGAAGTCGTAGGCTCCATCGGCATCAGAGGAGACTCAGAGGAAGTCGAAAAATACGGAATGCTGGTAAAGATGGTTGCTGAAATCATGCTAAAAGACCGAATTGAGGCAGAGTCGGCTCATATAAGACATTCAAACCTGCAGATGCTCGCAACAATGATCATCACTTATAATGGGGACGAGACTGCAAAATCTGCTATTATTAACCAAGGAATACTTTTGGGATTCAACCTGACAAAACCGCGAATCCCGATTATCGTGAGCAAAAGCAAATCCGCAAAAGAAGGCGACGCGACGCGGGATATGTATTCCACAAAGGTTTACCGGGCAATAAAAAGACAGTTCCATGACCGGCAGGACATTATCGTTGTAATTGATGCGGCTTATGAAAAATACTTGATTTTTGCGGCAGTGGAAAGGGAAATAGGAAAACTTACGGACGAAGTTCTCACCGCAAAATGCAAAGGGATGCAGAATGAAATTTTAGAAAGCGAAAAAGAACTGATTCATATTGCGCTGAGCAAAGCAAGTTCTTCTGTTTCAGAACTTAAGGCAAGCTATGAAAGGGCGGAAATGCTCCTTGCGACTACACTTTCGGGAAGCACGGACAAAAGCATTGTAAGAATTATCGATGTGCCTTTGGAAAGAATGCTCATAGAGGCAGCGGAATATTACAAGGGCAAAAGGCTGGAGCGCCGAATCAAAGGAATTTTGAACGATAAGAATGCGGAGTTATTCGAAGAGCTTATTATTACATGGTGCGAGTCCATGTTCAACTTCGCAGAGACCGCAAGAAGGCTGGGGATACATAAAAATACGCTCACCTATCGCTTTGAGAAAATCAAAGAAAACTGCAGCATTGATTTGCACGATTTCAAGAGCACGATTTCCATTTATCTGTGCCTGCGAATCTGCAGACTGAAACGAAGGAAATAATCCCATTATACAATTGAAAACAATCATTTTTTACATCATGTTTGAGATGCGAAAGATTTATCTGACAAAAAGCACTAAAAATTGTGCAGATTTGTGATAAAATTCGTATGGAAGGCATGATGTTTTTCTTTTGGAGGCTTGTTAAAATATTATTGAAAATAAATCAAGCATCTTATAGGAGGAACGGATATGATTTCAAGAAAAATCGCAGTATTAGGCGGCGGAAACGGCGCACATTGTATGGCAGCGGATATGAAGCTGAAAGGTCATACGGTTAAAATGTTCGAATTTCCTGAATATAAACACAATATGCAGAAGGTATTCGACACACAGACAGTTATCGCAAAGGGTAAAACTCCGGGCGCTGTAGACGGTGTCGCAAAGCTTGACTTAGTAACGGATGACATCGCAGAAGCAGTAAAGGATGCGGAGATTATTCTCCTTGTTACTCCGGCTTTTGCACATGAGCATTATGCAGAAGCTTTAAAGGGACATGTTAAGAAAGAACAGATTATCGTTACTTTCCCGGGAGCATTTGCAGCACTTGTAATCAAGAAGGTTTTCGGAGATGCGGAATGTCCGGTATTGGCAGACGCAAACAACCTTCCTTATGACGCTCGTATTTTGGAACCGGGGGTTGTTACATGCTTCGGCAGAACAAACATGAACATCGCATATTTCCCGGCAGATGCGAAAGAACAGTGGCACGACATTCTTGTAGATGCTCTTTTCCCATTCCAGCGCGTATATGAATCCGTACTGGAGTCCGGTCTTTCGATTGTAAATCCTGCATGGCATACAGGCCCTTGCCTCTTCAATGTATCCCGGATTGAAAGCCCTGAAGTAAACTTCTATCTGTATCAGCATGGATGGACTCCGTCCGCATGTAAGCTGAATATGGTATTGGACAACGAAAGAAAAGCAATCGGTGATGAGCTTGGATACAACCTTCATCCGATGGAAGACTTCGGTGGAATGCCTGAAAGAGCTTACACTTGGGAGCAGCTTTACATGGCAGGCCATGGCGACATTGCACTGACTCCGATTTCAGGACCGAATGATTTGTTTAACAGATATCTGACAGAAGACTGTCCGTACGGGCTTGTTCCTTGGGCATCCGTCGCGGAAGTTTTAGGCGTGCCGACACCGATGACCAATTCATGTATCGATATTTACAATGTAATTCACGAAAAAGACTGGAGAGCAGAAGGACTTACAGCTGATGATATGGGACTTGTAGGCATGACAAGAGATGAAATCATTAAGTATGTAAAGACAGGTGAGAAATAATCCGAGCAATCGGTTTAATAGGCAGTTATTACTCATAAAAAGACAAAGGAGAAAGAAAATGAAGAAATTATTTGCAGTCATTCTTTGCCTCATCATGGTGTTCACACTGGCTTCCTGCGGTGACACTTCCGGCGGTGATGGTGAAACTTACGAACTTCGTCTCGCAACTCACTACAACACAGAACATGCGGGATATGCAGCTATCGAAAAAGCTGTGGCAGCAGTAGAAGAAGCGACAGACGGCGCTGTAAAAATCAAGGTATATCCATCTTCACAGCTTGGCGATTATACTTTGACTTACGAAGACCTTGGCAGAGGCGCAGTTGATTTAGCATTAATCCCTTGCCCGTCAGAATATGATCCAAAAATCGAAATGAACTTCGTACCGTACATGTTCTCCGATTATTCGCAGCTTTCCAAGGCATTCGGAGAAGGATCCTACTTCCTCGACAAGTACAGAGAAGTACATGCTGAACAGGGCATTAAGCTTCTCGGCATGTATGTAGAAGGCTTAATTGGTATGGGATTCACGGACTATCCTGAAAACTATGGCGATCCTACAATCAATAAGAATATGAAGGTTAGAGCTCCGGCAATCGAAGTTTACAATCTCGTTACAGAAGATTTAGGCTACAATGCTGTTACAATTCCGTATTCTGATTTATACACTTCCATGCAGACAGGTGTATGTGACGGTTGGATCGGCGGAACTCCGCAGCTCAACTATTCTGACTTCAAAGATGTTATTAAGTACTATGTAGCATATAACTGCTTCGCAGAAAATATCGGTTTCTTCATGTCCCAGAGCGTTGCTGACAAAATGCCGGCAGAATACGTTAAGGCTATTGAAGAAGCATTCACAGCAGCATCCGCAGAGTCCTTCGAAACTGCGAAGACATTAGATGAAGAAGCTCTTAAGGGTTTGGAAGAATACGGCGTAGAAATTATCAACTTAACAGATGCAGAAATGGCTGCATGCGTAGAAAAGATTCAGAAAGAAACTTGGCCGAAACTCTATAAGAATATCGGTGAAGACACTCTTAAAGAATTAGTTGCGGCTCTTGAAGAATAAGGCTGTAAATATTTAAAACTGGGTCTGCGCAGCTGTAAACTGCGCAGACTGTCTTTTTAAAGAAGAAAAAGAGGTTTATCATGGAAACAAAATTCGGAACAAAATTCGAAAATACCGGTTTCTGGAAAATACTGAAATGTTTGATAGAGTGGCTCATGATTATATGCAGTGTCGGATGCTCAGGCGTCATCATTATATCGACAATCATGCGTTATTTCCTCACCAAAAACTGGTATGGTTCTGACGAAATCATACTGATGTTTGCCTTTTGGCTTTACTTTATGGGGGCGGCTTACGGTTCCTATGAAAACAGCCACATTAAGGCCGACATTGTTGCATCACTGGCAAAAAACATCAGAAGAAAAGATTTGCTTTCTCTGCTGGCACAGGCGGTGCTTGTAATTGTAAATTTCGTTCTGATTACATGGGCAATTCCGTATCTTACCGATGCAATCGTAAGAATGCCGTCGACGACAGCACTCAGCATTCCGTTGTTTATCCCGAGAATTGCAATCCTTTTAGGACTGGTATTGATGGAATTCTATCATGTATATTATTTAATTAAAAACTTTGTGAACTTTAGAAGAATCGGATATTTCTCGGAGCCCAACGATTATGACTTTTTCCCTAGAAGTTTGATGGAAAAGTATCCGAACACAGGACTTCCTGACAAAGAAGAAATGGAAGCGAGAAGAGCTGCGGAAGCTGCGGCTTATGAAGCAGAAACTCATCAGCATGGAAAGGAGGAAAAATAAATGGTAGCATTTATAGGTGTATTGACTTTAATCGTTACATTAATTATTGGAATTCCTCTTCCGTTTGCGTTTGCATGTGCTTTCATGTGGCTTACAATCGGATACGGATATACCCCGGACTTCCTTTTGGCAGCGGGATACGGGCAGCTGAATTCTGTAGTATTGCTGGCAATTCCGCTGTTTATACTGGCAGGCGGAATTATGGAAAAAGGTAAAATCGGCGGGGCACTCATCGGATTCGTACAGATTTTCCTCGGGCGTTCGAAATCCGGACTCGGAACCGTATCCGTAGTTACCTGTGCGGTATTCGGTGCAATTTCCGGTTCTGCTGCGGCGACACTTTCCTGCATCGGCTCGATGATGGAACCAAGACTTACAGAAGTAGGATATCCGAAGGGATATACGGCAGCCCTGCTGGCAGCAGCCTGCCCGCTGGGCCTTCTGATTCCGCCTTCTTCAGCGCAGATTCTGTATGCATGGTCATCCGGACAGTCGGTACTCGCATGCTTCTTGTCAACGATTATACCGGGCATTATTTTAGTAATTCTTCTGAGTGTAGTAAACTATTTCTGCACGAAAAAAATGGATATTAAGGTAGCGCCGAAACTTTCGAAAGATGAGTTTTTCAGAAAATCCGGAAAAGATGCGGTTCATGCGATTCCGGCACTGCTGATGCCTGTAATCATCCTTGGAGGTATTTATTCAGGAATTATGACACCGACCGAATCTGCAGCAATTTCATGCTTATATGCGATTCCGGTTGCAATGTTTATCTACAAAGGAATGACACTCAAAGGTCTCAAGGAAACCCTTGTTGATACATCGTGCTCCACAGGTACGGTAATGGTAATGTTTTTTATGGTAATGATTTTCTCTAAAATCCTTGTTATGGAAAATATTCCGACTCAGATTGCAAATGCTCTGCTGGGTCTGACAGACAATTATATCTTGATTCTGCTGCTTGTAAACCTCTTCATGGTTATCATAGGCATGCTGATGGACGATGTATCGGGCATTCTGTTATGTACGCCGCTTCTGGTTCCAATCGTGACATCCATAGGGGTTCATCCAATCCACTTTGCGGCAATCCTGGGCGTAAACCTCGGAATGGGTAATGTAACTCCTCCGACCGCTCCAATGCTTTATATGTCGGGACGTGTGTGCAAGGCAAAGACAGATCAGATGCTCAAGCCAATTTTGATTTTTATCATTTTCGCTTACATACCGGTGCTTTTGCTTACGACATTTATTCCTGCAATCGCGACAACCCTTCCAAAGATGTTTATGCCGAAAATCTTTGGAATGTAAAACCCATAATAATAAGAGGAAGCTGCATCGACGCAGAATTGCTGTCGATGCAGCTGACTTGCATACAACGGCATAAGCTCAGAAAAGAGGACGCGTAATGACTATGAACTACGGACTGATTGCAGGTGCCGCAGCAATTGCCGCCGGCAATGCCTTCGTACATTTTTCATATAAAAAAGAGAATGAAAAAAAAGAGGTGCTTTTTCTAAGTGCAGTTGCTTGGGAAATGCTGGCACAAATATTTTTAATTTATCAGTATATCTGCCTGAGAGGCGGTTTTGTTGTACACAACTGTGTTTATGCGGTGACCTTCGCACTTCTTTTGGGCGCGATTGTGCTTTGGACTTCACGGATGCTTTTTTCGTTCGCGCATGAAGGCTTCCGAGTGCTCCTCGGAGCTTCTGCAGTTGTTGCCGGATGTCTTGGAGGGTGCGGAATTGATATGATAATAGCCTTTGAAGCTGGGGCTGCGAGTCTCTCTTCTTACAGTGCGGCGTGCGTTCTTTGCATCGGAGCCGTTTCAGTGATGCTTTCAGACATTGTGGTAATGCTGAAGAATTTTTCCGTAAAAGATCGGAAGATATATAGAATCCTGTTTGATATTACAAGCGCAGCTGGCTTTGTAATGATTTTTTACGGGGGAATCCTCGCATAATTATATTGCGTCGCAATAAAAATAATCCATGAAAAACTCGTCGGACGAAGGAAAGGATGACGAGGTTTTGTTGTGTCTTTTTTGTTTTTGCTTGCTAAAAAGCTGTTAACATGATAATCTATTAACAGTATGTGACAGCTATTTACGATGTGGAGAATGAAAATGACGGTAGATAAAGATTTCATGGAAATGATGCTGGAATGCATTCCGGGGCTGCTTTGCATAGACAACGACGGTAAAATCACCTATGTCAATGAAAAGATGCTGAAATACAAGAACTGCACGAGCGAGCAGATGATAGGAAAACATATAAAAAAGTTTTTTCCGTACACGCATATGATTGAAAACATGGAAAATGAGAGGGATACCATCGCGTTCTATCAGGGAAATGTCACCTCTAAGGATGATGTGGAGGCGAGCGTGCATTATGTTCTTCGTAAAGATGGAAAACGGGTCGGACTGATGACCTATGACATTTTCCAGGAGCTAAAGGAATTCGAACAGTTTGTGCGGATGTACGGAGAACTGGATGATAAAATCAAGTATTACCGCGAAGAACTTAAGGAATACCGCATGACCAAGTATTCGATAGAAGACATAGTTGGTCAGTCGGAACAGATAAAAAAACTGAAGGCTGATATTAAGAATGCTGCCAAGACGAGTTCAACCGTTTTGATTACCGGCGAAACCGGCACAGGAAAGGAACTGGTAGCACATTCCATTCACGATTTATCGAAAAGACGTTCTAATAAATTCGTTAAGCTGAATATCACGAACCTGCCGCCGAGTTTGATTGAATCTGAATTGTTCGGATATGAGGCAGGCTCTTTTACCGGTGCGGTCAAAAGCGGTAAGAAAGGGCGTTTCGAAGAAGCTGACAACGGAACTTTGTTCATCGATGAAATTGAGACACTGCCGCTGGAAATGCAGCCGAAGCTTTTGCGGGTGCTGCAGGAGCGTGAAATCGAAAGAATCGGAAACAATGAATCCATACAGATTAATGTTCGGATTATCAGCGCGACGAATGAAAAACTCGAAGAATTAGTAAAGGAAAGAAAGTTTAGAAAAGACCTGTTTTATAGGTTGGAAGTCGTGAGAATCAATGTTCCGTCGCTGCGCGAGCGAAAGGAAGACATTCGGCTGCTCGCAGAACATTTTATCAGGGAATATAATATGACACTGGGTACAAATGTCACGGGAATTACAGATGCAGCTGTGGTGAAGCTGGAAAGCTATGACTGGCCGGGAAATGTGCGGGAACTGAAGAATGTAATCGAGCGTGCCATGGGCGCGGCAAACAACAACTTGGTGGATAGCGATTCCATACAAATCGCTTCCATTGTGGATAATTCTGCATTAGGCAGAGGAGGAACGGCAGCTGTACCGCACAGCTATTTTGACTTTGAAGGAGAAAGCCCAATCGAAGAAGCGAAGAGGCAAGCCGAAATTGCCGTCATTACAGAGGCTTTGGCGAGAGCTGAGGGAAATAAGAAAAGGGCAGCCGAAATGTTGAAAATTGCAAGGCCGCTCCTGTATCAAAAGATGGATCGGCTGAAAATCGAATAAAAACGGAAAGAAAAGTGTAAGTGTAAAAAAACATGACAGTATATACTTACACTTCTTTTTTTATCCGAAATGAGATTTGGAAGGAGGCGATAAAACCGATAATTTCAACATTTATAAGAGATTTAATATGAAATATGAATAAAAGAATTGCTCCTGTCAGTGCCACTGAAAGAAAAAAATGTGTAATTGCTGACTGACATGCAAAGAAAAGCTTGATGGGAAACGTTGAAATTTCAACACTCAAAGGTTGGCATACATTTTGCTATTTATACTTATAAACGGAGAATGCTAACCAATGGCTATCCGATACTTAAAAGTGAAAATACTGAAGGGAGACGATTGAAATGAAATTGGGAAGAGGAAAAGATTTATTGTATTTAAGTCAGCAGCAGATTGTTGATTTAAACATCACAATGAAGCAGATGATTGATCTGATGGAAAAGATGTACACGGAAAAGAGCAAAGGCAATACGCAGATGCCTTCCAAGATTGCGCTTCATACCGTTAAAGAATTCCCGGGAGATTTCGTTCACACAATGCCGGCATATATTTCTTCCATGAATTGCGCAGGAGTTAAAATCGTAAGCGGATATGAAAACGCAAGAAAATTAGGCTATCCGTATATCAGCGGTCTGTATATGCTCACAGATGTTGAAACAGGAATTCCGCTTGCTATTATGGACTGTGTATGGATGACAACTGTAAGAACCGGTGCGGTTACAGGCCTTACCGCTAAAGTTTTAGCAAATCCTGACAGCGAAATCGTAGGTTTAATCGGTACAGGCGTTCAGGGCAGAATTCAGGTTCATGGCTTAATGGCAGTTATGAAAAACATCAAGACAATTAAAGTTTTCGACCAGAGCAAAGAGGCAGTAGAAGCGTACATCAAGGAAATGTCCGAAATTTATCCGCAAGTAAACTTCGAAGTTGTTGATAAGAGAGAAGACGCTGTAATCGGATGCGATCTCCTTCTCTCCTGCGTTCCGTGCTCTGTTGAACCGGGCATTGAATTCATCACAGGCGACATGATTAAAGAAGGCTGCACAGCTCTTCCGGTAGACGATCTCGTATTATTCAAGCCTGAAACTTGTTCAGAAGGAACATTTGCGAAGGCATTTACAGACGACCAAGGTCAGTTCAAGGGATTCAAAGACATGGGATTCTTCAGAACTTTCAAGGAAATACCTTTCGAACTTGGCGATGCTGTAACAGGTAAGGTTCCGGGACGTACTTCACATGAAGAAAAGATTTTGACGGTTAACATCGGAACAGGTCTTGCAGACGTAGCAACTGCAAAACTGCTTTATGATATCGCATTGGAAAAGGATTTGGGAACAGTTCTTCCACTCTAATTTGTGTAAAAGGTTAAGAATTGTAGCGAATGTATTCACCGACATCCATTTATGTATGAAAGAAAGGAGAAAAAAATGGGAAAGAAAGTATTAAGCGTATTATGCATGGTAGCATTGGTTTTCACATTCTGTGTCGGATGTGGCGACAGCGGAGCACAAGGCGATACTGAACAGACTTATAATTTCAAATTAGCGATGTCATATCCTATAGATCACGCTGATACACAGGCGGCACAGAGAGCTGCGGACACAATCAAAGAAAAGACAAACGGGCATGTAAACATTACAATTTATCCGTCTTCACAGCTGGGGGACTATCAGCAGGTTTACGAAGAAGTTATGATGGGAACGATTGATATGGCCTGCATTACACTTTCCACTACCTATGATTCGAGACTTGAGATGCTTACAATTCCTTATCTCGTATCAAGCTACGATGAAGCTGTTGAAAAATTCTCATCCGGCTCTGAATATTACGGCCTTCTTGAAGGTGTTTTAAATGACGCAGGACTGCACCCACTCTGCATATTCAACGATGGTTTCATGGGAATCGGAGCAACGAAGAAAATCGAAAACGCAACCGATTACACAATTGCGCATAAAGAACTTTTAAGAGTACCGGCAATGGACTCCTATATCTGGACCGCAAAAGCTATGGGATACAATACAACAACAATTGCTTACTCTGACCTGTATTCCGCGCTTCAGACAGGCGTAGCTGACGGTTGGATTGGTGGCTCTGCATATGTTAACAACACAAGTTTCGGAGATGTTTTAGAGTACTATGTCGACAATAAATACATCCTTGAGCTCATTGTAGGTATCATGAATAATGAAAAATTCAGTGCTCTGCCGGAGGAATATCAGAAGATTATCAACGAAGCTTTCCAAGCAGAAGCAGTTACGGTTGCAAACGACAGACAAAAACTCGATGATCAGGCAATGAAGGATATGGATGCAGCAGGTATTACGGTTGAAGTTCCAAGCGAAGAAGAAATTCAGAAGGTTGCAGCACACTTCAAAGAAACGGTATGGCCGAAATACAAAGACATTCTCGGAGATGAACTTTATAATAAGCTTCTCGCTTAATGAAACAAAGGAGAGCGCAATATAAGTTTCCATTGAGAATTTGTATCGGAGCACTGCAGCCTGCCGGACATCGACCGCAGAATGCGGTGCTCCGGTACAGATTATCTTTAGGAGGGGAAAAATGAAAAACAGAAAACCGATTGAGGAAATGGGCTTTTGGAAGTTCATTGTCGCAATTGAAGAATATATATTGGTGATTACAAGCTTTGTTGCTGCCTGTATCGTTGCAATCGGCGTATTCACGAGATATGTCCTTGGAATAGACTTCTTCGGACAGGAAGAAATTATAACATTAATTGCAATGTGGCTGTACTGGATCGGCGGTGTATACGGAAGCTATGAGGGCAGCCATATCAAAGGTGACATCCTAAATACCTATGTAAAGAACGAAAAAGTTCTCAAGGGACTCAATGCATTTGTTTACATAGTTAGTATCGTAATATCTGCAGTATTTACGGTGTGGAGCTATGGCTATCTGGTGAGAAATATCGCACAGTGGCCGGTATCGACAGGACTGAAAATTCCTCTTGTTATCTGTCAGGTTCCGCTATTGATTGGGTTCGGCATGATGACGCTTTACGAACTGTATCACTTAATCAAGTTATTATCCTCCAAGAGTGACGACGCTGCCGGCGCCGGAGGTACAGCAGAGGAGGGAATATAAATGGAATTAGTTATTGGTTTTATCATACTTGTAGTTTTAGTAGTTGTAGGTGTGCCGATTGTATTTTCCTTCGGTGCGGCAACGATTTGGTTTACACTTTCACTCGGTTACGATCCGGCTTTCCTGATGCCTACAGCATACAGCAAGCTGAACGGCGTTGTTCTTTTCGCAATTCCGCTTTTCATCATGGCAGGCGGAATCATGGAAAAGGGAAAGATTGGCGGAGCACTTATCAGCTTTATTGAAATTTTCTGCGGGAGAACAAAAGGTGCGCTTTGCGCAGTTGCATCCGTTGCATGTGCTGTTTTCGGCTCGATTTGCGGAAGCGGTGCGGCAACCCTTTCCTGTATCGGTTCGATACTTGCACCGAAAATGCGAGAAAGAAACTACCCTATGGGTGTTGCAGCTGCAGTACTTGCATGCGCAGCACCTATCGGAATGCTGATACCGCCAAGCTCCATACAGATTTTGTATGCATGGTCGGGACAGCTTTCGGTACTGGCTTGTTTCCTTTCAACAGTACTTCCGGGAATTCTTCTTACCATTTTAATTGCAATTGTAGGCGTTGTAATGGCGAGAAGAGAATCGCATAAAGCAGGCGTTGAAATGATTCTGGATGAAGAAGTTCCGAGACATCAGAGATGGGTTATGGCGAGAAAGCGTACCTTCTCAGCGGCTCCTGCTCTTGTAATGCCGATTATCATTTTAGGTGGTATTTACGGCGGTTATATGACTCCGTCAGAGGCTGCGGCAATTTCCGTTATCTACGCTCTGCCGGTAAGTATTTGGGTTTATAAGGGCGTTAAGATTAAAGGACTGAAGCAGGTATTCGTGGAAACCGCTACGACGACAGGTGTTATCATGGTAATGCTTTCAACCATCATGGTAATGAGCCGTATTTTGATTATGGAAAATCTGCCGGGCAAAGTGCTTGAACTCTTATTGGCAATAAGCGATAACAAATATGTTATTTTAGTAATGATTAACATATTCCTTGTAATTATCGGAATGATTATGGACGATGTTTCAGGCACGCTGCTTTGCACGCCAATCCTCATCCCGATTGCTATATCCCTGGGAGTGAGCCCATATCACATGGCAGCAATTCTGGGCGTAAACCTCGGAATGGGTAATATTACGCCGCCTACGGCTCCATTCCTTTACCTCGGAGGAAGAATCTGCAAAGTAAACACAAAAGACATGCTCAAGCATTGCGTGATTATAATCCTATTTGCATATTTGCCGACGCTGATTCTGACAACTTATGTTCCGCAGATGGCGTTATGGCTTCCAAACCTCATCATGGAAGGCACCTATTAATATAGAAGAAATCCCATAATAAGAAATCATAAAAAGGGGCACATAGCAAAATTTGACGGCTAATGTGCCTCTGTTTCATAGCAAAATCCTTTCTTCGATAAGTGCTGGGGTGAAGCGTAAAGGCGACGGGCGTGCAATGATTATTAATCGGAAAAAGAGCCTGTTGCCAATTTGATTTCGTTCATATCCTTGCGATTCAAAGTATGCATTGTCTGCGAATGAAAATGCCGGAGAGAAGACAATGCTGCGATTAACTAACCGTGCATGATGTGCACAGAGATTACGCAAGACGACGAGACCCTCAAACTAATTCGCAATAGTTGAATGTCGCAGTCCGTTATAATACTCTTCGCAAATTTGTTTTTGAAGAGAAATATTTAAAGATGAAAAAAGTCTTGAAACCGCACCGAAAGATAAGGTTTCAACCATGGCCCAAACAGGAAGTACGCCCGAATATTTGCTGTTGTGATGCTTAACAAATGCTTCATTCTTGTTGCCTTTGCGGGCCGCAATTAAATCAGCTTCAAACTGTTTGAAATGCACTTCTCTGGCAAAATTACTTACGCAACGGTATCCGTTTTCTTTTCTCTGTGGCTTTTGGATCAGCTCCCGCTCTTCGTATTTTCTTACGGTGTTGGGGTGCAGCCCGGCGAGCCTTGCGATTTGCTCCGTGGTATAGGTTGTGCTCATTTTTGCTCCAGTCTCGTGTAATTTGCTTCTCATTGTACCACAATTACAAATAAAAAAATATAAAATAATTCCATAAAACATCTTGAAATTGTGTGTAAAAAGTGCTATCATGGATGAGGTCGTAGGTCAGCAGCTTCCTATTTTCGGGATGTGGCTCAGCTTGGTAGAGCGTTGCGTTCGGGACGCAAAGGCCGCAGGTTCGAATCCTGTCATCCCGACCAAGACAAAGAAAACCTCTTTATGAGGTTTTTTTTGATATAGAGAAGAATTTCGGGGCTGTGAAGAAGGTATGCAGGCGGTCAAATTCTTCAAGTGGGAATAGTGCTTTCGTCGTGCAAGCGAAAATTACATTAAAACGCTTTTTTGGTGCAAAAAATATAGTCGAATTTTACTTTTAGTACATTTCCCTTGGGGGAAGGCCGTGCATAGAAGTGAATAGATAAATGTGTAAATCCATATTTTGTATGAGCATGGCGTGAGGCACTACATATAGTGATACCTCACACAGATGCGAAAGCTAACTGTCAATTGATGGAATGGATCGTTACATCAAACGTCCGAAAAACACAAAAAAATGTAATTTTCGCATGAATCTATAAATTTACAGCCGCCGTCATATCTTTACAGAACGCAAAAATCGGTCGTTTGAATAAAACAACCGATTTTTTTACAATGACTGTGCTTCTATCCGAAATAAGGCAGAATCATTTGGATGAAGCTCCACAGGAGTTTGAGACCGTAGAAGATGATGACGACACCGCAGATAATGTTGATAATACGCAGTGCTTTGTCATTGAATTTGGCGCTGAATAATGAAACGATGGTTGCAACGGAAGTGAACCAAATAACAGAAGCACTTGCAAAGCCGCCTGCGAAGAGAAAATCGGTTCCGGCAGGAAGCGTTGCTTTAAAGGCACCCAGCATCATCGAACCGTCAATCAGAGCCTGCGGGTTAAACCAGGTAACAACACATGCGGTCGTAATTACTTTTGCAATCGGAATATCGACCTTCGTATTGCTGTCCATGGTATCGTGAGCACGGACGAGTCCTTGTCCTATCCAGATTACAATTAAACTTCCTATACCTAAAATAATCATTTCCAAGATTGGGGAGGCTCTCATGATAGCACCTATGCCAAAAAAGCATGCCATACCCAGAGTGATATCAAAGAAAATGATAATCAAAACGGTTAAATATACGCGGCTTCGACGCTGTGTGAGGGCTGTGTTGATGAGAAACAAATTCTGAAGACCTATAGGCGCACAATATGCCAGACCCAGCGTCAATCCTTGTAAGTAAATATCCATAAAAATCCTCCGTATAATTTCACAAAATAAACTTGCTCTTTTTTTCTTACCTGATATAATTATATTACCAACCATAAACGCTTGCAATAACACAAAAAAAGATGAGTAAGTAAGAAAAAACTTACCGCAGGAGGAACATAAATGATAGAAACTCATTACGACTGTCCTTGTCTTGAAAAATGTCCGCTGAACTATGCAATGTCAATTATAGGCGGTAAATGGAAGATGCAGATTATATGTGCACTGAACAACAAAGGAACGCTCAGATATAACGAACTGAGACGAAAAATGGACAAAATATCAAATACGGTGCTTGCGGCTTCGTTGAGGGAACTGGAGGAAGAAGGACTGGTAACCCGGAAGGTGTATATGGAAGTGCCAATTAAAGTCGAATATGCGACGACGGAGCTTTGTGACAAGCTGATGCCAATACTCGAAGGGCTCAGCGACTGGGGTGAGGAACTGATGGCTGCCAGAGGACTTCCGACAATAGCGGAAGTGAAGGAAGATCAAGGAGGACAGAGAGAATGAAACTGATTTCATGGAATGTAAACGGTCTGCGCGCGATTATGGGAAAGAACTTTATGGAATTTTTCAATGAAGCGGATGCGGATATTTTCTGCCTGCAGGAAACCAAACTGCAAGAGGGTCAGATCGATATGAATTTACCGGGATATCACCAATACTGGAATTATGCCGAAAAAAAAGGCTACTCCGGGACGGCGATCTTTACGAAAAAGGAACCGAAAAATGTGACATACGGAATCGGTATAGACGAGCACGACCGGGAGGGGCGCGTGATAACGCTGGAGTTTGATGATTTTTTCATGGTCGATGTGTACACACCAAACTCGCAGAACGAACTTGCAAGGCTTGACTATCGGATGACATGGGAAGATGCTTTTCGTGAATATCTGCTGAAGCTCAAGGAGAGCAAGCCTGTAATCGTGACCGGAGACATGAATGTCGCACACAAAGAAATCGACCTGAAAAACCCAAAAACAAACCGCAGAAACGCAGGGTTTACAGACGAAGAACGCGGCAAAATGACCGAACTTCTGGATAGCGGATTTATTGATACCTTCCGGTATTTTTACCCGGATGCTACAGAGATTTATTCGTGGTGGTCGTATAGATTCAAGGCAAGAGAACGGAATTCCGGGTGGAGAATTGACTATTTTCTCGTGTCCGAAGAACTAAAGGAGCGTCTTTCGGATGCTAAAATTCATACGGAAGTAGCCGGGTCCGACCATTGTCCGGTCGAACTTGACATCAGATAAAGGAGAGAAAACAAAATGAAAATGCTTTTATGAAGGCAGTTGATGCCACATTCTAAAGCGGAACAGGGGGAAAATACAGTGAAAGAAGCGGTAAACAAAAAACAGTATACCGAAAAATGTTATCTCGACACATACCGGGTAGATCGAAATAAAATCGGAAAAGCTTCGGGCATATGGCAGCTCATGCAGGAATCTGCATGCCATCAGATGGAAAATCAGAAGCCTTCCTACTCGGATCTGCTCGATGAGGGAAAAGCGCTCATGCTTGCGCGCGTAGATCTTGCAATACCCGAAGGGGTTTTTCTTGACGAAAGTCTGACTGCAAGTTCCTGGCCCTGCGAGAGCACAAGAGCTACTTTTCTCAGAAACTATACCTTGACAGAAGGAGACCGGATTGTGGCGATTGCCGACACGCAGTGGAGTCTTGTCGATACGCAAAGCCGCAAAATCCTCAAGGTCAGCGACGCAGATTTTTCGAATTACTGGATGGGAGAACACAGACTTCTGATAAAAGATAAATTTAAAATCACGAAAGAAACCGCACAGTTCATGCACACGGTGGGCAGCAAAACGGTTAGCTACAGCGATTTGGATTACAACGGTCACATGAACAACACCTACTATCTGGATGTGCTTTGCGACTTTATACCGGAACTTGCGGCGGGCACGCACCGGGTGAGTTTTGTGCGAATTCACTACAGCAAGGAAGCACCGCTCGGCGACTGCCTGAAGGTCATCGCAACGGATGCAATTCCTGTTTCGGATGCCGATGCAAAAGAATACGGCGTTCCGGCAGAAATCAAATATATTTTTAAGACGGAAAAGGCAGACGGCGAACTGAATGTGGAAGCGGAAATCGTTCTCACAAAAATCAGCCCGAAAATCACATAACTGGATATGTATCCCTTTCGCAGAAGGAAAGGGAATGATCTATGAATAAAATCCGCAGTGCGGATCTCGGAAACCGCGCCATCGCCGAAAGAGACGCGGTACAGTTATTATGCATGCGGCAGGATATATTATACTTTGCATTTTTTGCTAAAATATGATATAGTATGAGAGTCAAAAGAGAAAAAATGCAATTGTCAGATGAAAATGATTTAAGAGGTAGAAACATGGTTACTTTTTTGATGGAAAAACTGAACATTGTTTTCGACGGGGTATTGCAGCCGCATGAAATCGTTGCAGCAATTGCTGCGGTTTTGCTTGTAGCGGCGGTTATAGGAGTGGCAATCGCTTTGATAATGAAAACAATCAGAGATGTAAACCCTCGAAAATCAACGATTTTCAGTCACCGTAAGAACAAATACAAGAACCGTATCGGTAAGAACAATAAGAAATATATGTGATCAGCGTTATGTAGCCCCGCATCTGCGGGGTTTTCTTTTTGCCTTTCAAGGCGGAGCATCAGTTAGAAGCGATAACCGTTGGTATCACAGCATTGACAAGCGATGCCCGATACAGTACGGCGGCTTACGCTGTTTCTGCGACAGCTGTTCGAATCCGAATTGCCATTGGAAGAACATCCGCAGCCTATGGTGTTTTTGACTGCATTCCATTCATCGCACTGCCCCACATCGTCGCATGCAACGGCAACTTCCGTGGCATTAAGAGCAAAGAGTGAAGGGCGGATAACCTGCAGGAACATATTCGGTGTAACGACGAGATCACCTTCAATTGTAAGATTGAAAGCATCTGCACAGCCGGATGTGGAATCATTTACAGTAATTTCCGGATTCAGCAGAACCGCGCATGCGTCGAAGTCGAATACCAGAATAGGGGAAACACCTCGAGCCTGGCACGGGATTTCGGCGCAGTTTACAGCGAAATTATTGCTTCCGGTAAATGTTACCGGGATGTTTGCATTGGATTTGCAAGTGAGCTTAAAGTCGCAGCTTCTTCCGTTTGTCGTTACGAAGCCTTCCAGCACGATTGTAATGAGAGCCGTCCAGGGACCTTCGGTCTCCACAAGAATAAAATGCCCGTTGTTGTCACAAGCTTCCGGGCAATTCCTTGCCGTGCCGCAGCCACCGCAGATATGTCTGTCAACAGGTGCACAAGGGCATTTTGTGATTTCCGGCATAATGCCGCTCAGATCCGCGACATATCTTCCGTCCTCGAATTCGAGTTCTGTTACTTCAAAACCGTCTACTGTCACATCGTCTGCATCAAATTCCGAAGAAGGGGAAAGGCTGAGTGCATTGACGGTCACGCAGCTGTTTGTCACGGTGAATCTGCTGTCACAGTTTATGCCGCCGCAGCATCCGCATCCCGAATTGCATCCACACCCGGAACTGCATCCACACCCGGAATTGCATCCGCAGGAATTTGAGCTGCGGATATTCAGCGTCTGCGTGAAGTTCTCTTCGTCCGCCTGCAGATCAAAGATCAGCGGGCAGGAATCTTCCCTGGTTTCAAAAAATATTTTATTTAAAAAAACTCTGTTTTGAACATTGCCTGCCGAAGCGGCGTCCGTTCTGTTACATGAACAAGCCATATTTTAGATACCTCTTTTCTTTCTTTATGTTATATGTATATGCTTCGGACATCCATTGGGTGAGAAAAGGGGAACCTGTGGTGGAAAAAACACAAAAAAATCACATTTACTATTGAAAAGTGGTTAAAAGTGGTGTATATTGGATGTAGTATCATAAAATAGGTGTATTGCCTTTAAGATATACCGACGGAAGGAGGCGTATGATTCATGTTTATGGGAACCGTATATAACTCAATAGATGAAAAAAACAGAATGATCGTGCCTTCTAAGATGCGCGCCGGCCTCGGTGAAAGATGTGTTTTGACCAAGGGTCTTGACAAATGTTTGTATATTTACACAACCCAGAGCTGGCAGAGTCAAATGGAGAAAATTGCGAAATTACCGGAATCCGATCCGAAAGTGAGAATGTTCATAAGGCATTTCTGTGCAAACGCTGCGGAATGTGAATTTGACAAACAGGGAAGAATCGTGATTCCACAGGAACTCAAGGCGTATGCCGGCATAGAGAAAGAGCTGGTTACCATGGGTGCAATGACGAAAATAGAGATTTGGAGCAAAGAAACCTGGGATGCACCGGACAATGACAACAAGATGGATCCTGCAGATTTTTCGAAAGCATTGGAGGAATATAATTTCTGATGGAATTTAAACACACATCCGTTCTGTTTGAAGAATGTATGGAAGGATTAGATATTCGTCCCGACGGAATCTATGTGGACGGCACGCTGGGGGGCGGCGGACACAGCAGCGGAATCTGCGAACGCCTTTCCGAGGGGGGAACTTTGATCGGCATCGATCGTGACAGGGATGCACTTGACGCAGCGGAGAAAAGACTGTCTGCGTACAAATGCCGCAAATACTTTGTTCAAAGCAATTACTCGGACATTAAGGATGTTCTTGATGAACTGGGAATTGAGAAAATAGACGGAGCACTTTTGGATTTGGGGGTTTCATCGTTTCAACTTGACAATCCGGAGAGAGGTTTTTCGTACATGCAGGACGCTCCTTTGGACATGCGGATGAGTCAGGACGATGACTTTACGGCATACGATGTGGTCAACGGATACGATGCCGCGGAGCTGAAACGAATCATAACGAAATACGGCGAGGAAAGATGGGCATCCAGAATTGCCGATTTCATAGTAAAAGCACGAAAGGAAAGACCGATTGAAACCACGGCACAGCTTGTGGACATAATCAAGGCGGCAATTCCCGCGGCGGCCAGAAGGGACGGGCCGCATCCGGCGAAGAGAACCTTTCAGGCAATAAGAATTGAAGTGAATGATGAACTTGGACAGCTTGAAAAGGCGGTAGCCGAGTTCTGTGATGTGCTGGCACCGGGCGGACGCCTCTGCATCATAACTTTCCACTCATTGGAAGACCGAATCGTGAAGGAAATTATCGCAAAGAGGATAAATCCTTGCACCTGTCCAAAGGAATTTCCGGTTTGTGTCTGCGGCAAGGTGGGAGACATTGAAAAAAAGGCGAATAAGCCGATTCTGCCTTCCCCGGAGGAAATCGAAAGAAATCCAAGGGCAAGAAGCGCAAAACTACGTATTGCACAGAAGAAGTGATAAATTGACGAGGAGACGAGATGGCAGCTATCAACAGAGCTTACACATCTGAATACTCGACTTTGGGACAAGCCTATCAGCCGGGACAGTGGGCATATCCTGTGCCGGAAACAAATTCTGCCGCACCGAAAGTAAAAAGAACGCGTCAGCGACCGGAACTTGAAACCAAAGCACAACAGGCAGATACAGCCGTCATCACACATAAGATGCTGAGACGGGCGGTTTTGCTGCTCATTTTCGCAGGCGCGGTGCTCATATCCACCATCTGGATGAGTGCGAAAGCGACTGAGATTAAATATGAAATAAACAAGATAAACAGGCAGAATGTCCTGCTGCAAAACGAGATTTCGATGCTTGACATCAAGATTGAAAGCGCCAACAGCATTGAACTGATTGAGGAATATGCAACCGGAGAACTGAAGATGCAATATCCGAAATCGCAGCAGTGCATCTATGTGGATACGTCAAAGTCCGCGCCGGATGACTTGGTTGACAGAATCAAAGAAAAAGCTTACAAAGAATAAATAAGCAAACAAAATAATATAATTTCATAAATGAAAAGGAGCCAGACAACTTAATACCAACATGAAGTCTGGCTTTCTGTTTGAGGGAGGAACATGAGAGCACAAGTAACGGTAAAAAACAGAAGAAGAATCGCATTGGGCTTTGCAATTCTTGCATTGCTCTTGATTGCGCTTGTGTTCAGAGTGGCATGGATACAAATCGTTGATGCCGAAGAGCTGAGCCAGAAGGCGATTGACCAGCAGACAAAGGACACGCCGATAGAAGCAAAGCGCGGCACGATATACGACAGAAACGGAAAGGAACTTGCGACGAGCACGACCTGTTATACGCTGTGGGCGAGACCATCGCAGATCAAACTCAAAGAAGGCAAGACAAGACCCGACAGCGAAATCAAGGCCTTTGCAGGAGAAATCGCAGGAATCATCGATAAGGACTCCGATGAAGTCTATGAAAACATGAAGAAAAATCAGGCTCTTGTAAGAATTGCAAAATATCTTGACAAAGAGACTGCAGATAAGCTCCGTAAGCTCAAAATTTCGGGAATCGAGCTTTCCGAAGACACGAAGAGGTATTATCCGCTCGGCAATTTTGCGTCCCAAGTGCTGGGAAGTGTCAACGACGATAACATGGGACGTACGGGGATTGAACTGCAGTATGACCAGTATCTGAGCGGAGTATCCGGAAGATGGGTAAAGAACACCGATCTTTTGGGCAATGAACTTGTGAAGGGTGCCGAGGAATACTACGAAGCACAGGACGGACTGAATGTTGTAATGACCCTTGACGAAGCAATTCAATATTATGTTGAAAAGGCTCTCGAAAAAGGCATGAAAAAGACAAAAGCGGACCGCATCATGTGCCTTGTAATGGATCCGAAGACCGGAGATGTGCTGGCAAGTGCAACGACTCCGGGTTATGACCCAAACAATGCAACGGAGCCTCTCGCAAAAGACAAGAAAAAATATGACAAAATGTCTGCAGACGATAAGAACAAATACCTTTTCAGCCTTTGGAGAAATCCGCTTGTGAGTGATACTTACGAACCGGGTTCCACCTTTAAGCTGATAACCTCTTCCTCCGCAATTGAGGAAAAAGTAATCAACGACAACACGACTTTCCATTGCTCGGGAAGCTTTACCGTTGCCGGCGTGAGGCTTCACTGCTGGACGCACGGTGCACACGGCACGCAGACGATACGCCAAGCTGTCGGAAATTCTTGCAACCCTGCGCTTGCAAAGGTTGCGTCGCTGATGGGCAAGACCAGATTTTACAAATACCTTGATTTGTACGGTATCACCGACAAGACCGGCATCGACTATCCTGGAGAATCGGGAGCAATCGTACAGAACATAGATAATGTCGGCCCGGTTGAACTTGCGACGATCGGCTACGGGCAGGGAATTTCGCTGACGCCGATTCAGCTGCTTACGGCGGTAAATGCCATCGGAAACGATGGCGTGCTTCTGCAGCCGCGATATGTAAAAGCCCTTACGGACAGCGAGGGCAAGGTTGTGGAATCCTACGAACCTACCGTGGTCCGCAAGGTTATCTCCTCAGCAACAGCCAAGAAAATGAGAAGCATAATGCAGTATGTAGTAGACGAAGGCGGCGGCGGAAATGCAAGGATTGCGGGCTGCCGTGTCGGAGGAAAAACAGGAACGGCAAACAAGATTGACGCCGGAACGGGAAAATACGGAAAGTACTACTACAGCTCTTTCATCGGCATGGCACCGATGGACGATCCGAAAATTTCGATTCTGGTGGTTGTGGACAGTCCGAAGGGATCCTACTACGGCTCGATGGTCGCAGCTCCGATTGCAAAGGATATCCTCACAGATGCACTCCGCTATCTGAATGTCACACCGAAATACAGCAGTGCGGAGAAAAAAGCTCTCCAAAGCGGATATACAACCGTGCCGAATGTCGTCGGCAAGGAATTCAGCGAGGCTGCCGGAATTATCGGAGGCAAAGATTTGAAATACAGCAGACCGAAGTCAGCTAAGAATGACGACGAGTTCATCGTTGTGGACCAATATCCAAAGGCGGGCACAAAAGTCAAGAAAAATTCCGTCGTATATGTATACAAGGAGTAGGAAATCAAAACAATCATAAAATAAAGAGAATGGGGAAGCCATGAGACTTGAAGCTTTACTGAAAGGCGTGGACTTTGACACAGTCTGCGGCACTTTGGATAAAGAAGCGGGGACTTTGATTTACCATTCAGACAAAAGCAGCCCGGATGCAGTGTTTTTCGCAATACGGGGCGAGAAAACAGATGGGCATCAATTTACAGAAAAAGCAGCCGAAAAAGGTGTAAGAATCTTTGTGGTCGAAGACAGCAACGGGAATTTTCCCGACGGAGCAACGGTACTTAAAGTAAAGGATGCAAGACAGACACTTGCGGCCGCGTCGAGGAATTTTTTCGGAAAGCCCGACGAAGGGCTTACGATGATCGGCATAACCGGAACCAAAGGAAAGACCGGAACTTCGTTCATGCTCAAGGCGATACTGGAAAAAGCAGGAATTAAAACCGGAATTATCGGAACCGTGAAACAGGGGTTCGAAGGGCATTATCGGGAAGCAGAAAACACCACGCCTCAGTCGTTCGAGATATATGAGATGCTCCGTGAGATGGCCGATTCGGATTGCCGTGCAGTCGTTACGGAAGTGTCATCGCAGGCACTGAAGCAGCACAGAACCGATGGGATTGAATTTGACATCGGGATTTTTACAAATCTGAGCCCCGACCATATCGGCGAGGGCGAGCATAAGAATTTCGAAGAATATGCGGAGTGCAAGAGCCGGCTTTTTCGGCAGTCACGTCTTGCGGTTTTGAATGCGGACAGCAAATATGCAGCTCGTATGACAGAGCATTCGGGAATCGCGGGAGAGGTTTTCTTCGGACTTTCGGAGGCAAAAGATATTCATGTTTTTCGTGACGGTTCCGTGCTGGGGACGGAATTTGTTTTTCACGGAGAAAAAATCAGGCTGCCCCTGCCCGGCAGATTCAATATTTACAATGCATTGGCGGCAATGACGGCGGCAAGCCTTCTGGGCATTGAATCTTCCTGCATGCGCGAGGCACTTGAGGATATAAAGATAAGGGGCCGCGCAGAACTCATCCCAACCTATGCGGATTACACGGTCGCGCTGGATTATGCGCACAACGGAGTTGCCATGAACAGCTTTCTTGAGGCAATGCGGGAATATAATCCAAAACGGCTTATCGCGGTGTTTGGCTGCGGCGGAGAGCGGGATCACAAGAGAAGAACGGAAATGGGGCTTGCAGCGGGAAATCGTGCGGATCTTACGGTCATAACTTCGGATAATCCGCGAAACGAGCCGCCGGAAAAAATAATCGACGAAATTGCAGAGGCTGTCGCGAAAACAGCCGGAAAGTATGTTATAATTGCTGATAGAAAACAAGCGCTGGAATGGGTGATAAAACAGGCACAAAGCGGCGATATCATTGCGGTATGCGGCAAAGGTCACGAAACCTATCAGATCATAGGCAGCGAAAAAAAGCATTTTGACGACAGAGAAATCATTACAGAAATAATTGGGAGAGAAAAATGAGAGAATTTACGATTGCCGAGGTTGTATCGGCTGTAAAGGGCAGATTGATATGCGGAAGCGGAGACGGATCGGTACTTAAAGTCTGCACCGATTCAAGGCTTACGAAGCCTGGTGATTTGTTTTTTCCGCTGATCGGCGAAAAAAACAACGGGCATGATTATCTTGCACAGGTGTTTGAGAGAGGATGTCGTTCGGTCATTGTCTCCGAGCCGGAGAAGATTCCGAAAAGGGCCTTTTTGTCCGACGGCATGCAGCCGGATGCGATTTTGGTGGAGAACACCACGAAAGCCTTGCAGGATTTGGCGGCATATTATCTCAGCACGCTTCCGATTAAGCACAAGGTTGCCGTAACCGGCAGCGTCGGAAAGACGAGCACAAGGGATATGATGTATTACATCGCATCCATGAAATACAAAACGGGCAGAAACATCAAGAACTTTAACAACTGGTTCGGTCTTCCGCTCAGCATATTGGAATTTGCGCCCGACACAGAGGCGGCAGTTCTTGAAATGGGGATGGACAATTTCGGACAGATTGAGACGCTTGCACGGATTGCCGAGCCGGATATTGCATTGATAACCAATATCGGAATTTCGCATATCGAAAACCTCGGAAGCAGGGAAGGCATTCTCGAAGCAAAGATGGAAGTCACCTCATGCTTTGACGAGGATTGCATGCTTATCGTAAACGGCGACTGTGACATGCTTTGCAGAGAGAATGTGGCAGGCCCGTATAAGCTGATAACGGTGGGAACGGATGAGCAGAACGAATATGTTGTAAGAGACATTTGCGATTTCGGCGATAAAGGTATAAAATATACTTTAATCCATAATGATAAATCGTATATCGTGAATTTAAATGTGCCCGGTGCGCATAACGCATTAAACGCCACGCTCGCAATTGCGGCAGGCGAGCAGATGGGCATCGGCATTGAGACATCGGTGAAAGGCCTTTCGGAGGCGCAGCTTACCGAGAAAAGGCTGAACATCAAGGAAAAAGACGGCATCAAAGTCATAGACGACACATACAATGCCTGTCCGGCGTCCGTGATGTCTGCAATTGCTACGCTTGCCAATACCGAGGGAAAGAGAAAAATCGCAATCATAGGCGATATGTACGAACTCGGAAGCGAAACCGAAGCAGCGCATGCCGAAGTCGGAAGATTCGCGGGCAGGACGGGGCTTGACTATGTAATAGCCGTGGGCGAATTTGCAAAGGGTTACGCAGAGGGAGCGGTAAGCTTTCTTCCCGACGACAGGGTGCTGTATTGCAAAGATAAGCAGGAGCTGATGCCGAAGCTTGACACGCTGCTTGCGGCAGGCGATGTGGTATTGGTAAAAGCATCGCGCGGCATGGAAATGGAAGAAATCGTTAAAGAAATACTGAAAGATAAAGAAACAAGATAGGAGCTTGCAAAACATGGACAGAATACTTATTCCGATAATCGCACTTGTTGCGGCATGGATTCTCGGTGCTGTTTTTACAAAGATGCTGATTCCGTTTTTGGAAAAAAAGCAGTTCAGACAGTTTGTGAGGGAGGAGGGACCGAAATCACATCTTTCCAAGACCGGAACGCCGAGCATGGGCGGAATTGCAATTGTTTTCGCGACAATTTTATCGGCGGTCATGGTTTCCGTAACCGTGGCGGGGAAATCGAGCGATTACAAAAGCCTAATTGCCGTACTGGTCGTAATGGTGCTCTTCGGCCTCATCGGCTTTATTGATGATTATGAAAAGGCAATCAAAAAGAATAATGACGGCATCAGCCCAAAGCAGAAGATTGTGCTTCAGTTTGTATTTTCGGCTGCGTTTGCGGTGTTCGCTTATTTCAACACGGGTTTTGCGGCAATCGGAGGAAGCTTCGTGTGGATTCCGTTTGCGGATGTATACCTGGATTTCGGCATACTCTATATCCCGTTTATCATCTTTGTGATGATCGCATTCAGCAATGCCGTGAATCTTACAGACGGACTTGACGGACTCGCATCCGGGGTTACGGCTCTCGTAAGTTTCTGCATGGTAATTCTGGGGATATACAATTTCCCGAACTTTATTACCGAACCTGTGATATACGGAGCACTTTCCGGGGCGTGCCTGGGATTTCTCATGTTCAACAAGAACCCGGCAAAGATTTTCATGGGCGATACGGGCTCGATGGCACTCGGCGGAATGCTTGCTGCCGGCGCGGTTATGATGAAGATGGAATTTTTGGTTGCAATCGCGGGGCTTGTGTATGTGTTTGAGGCATTATCGGTGATTATACAGGTAAGCTATTACAAGAAAACACATAAGAGAATTTTCAAGATGGCACCGCTGCATCACCATTTCGAGCTTTGCGGCATGAAAGAAAAAAATGTAGTCATGATGTTCTGGGCTGCGGCTCTGCTGTTCTGCATCCTGGCAATCGTTGTAAAGAATATTTAAGAGGCGTATTATGAATAACTTGAATTTGGAAAATATAAAAGGCAAGAGGGTTTTGGTTGTAGGCCTTGGTAAGTCGGGAATCGCCGCAGTTCAGGCGATGCTGAAACTCGGTGCGGATGTTTCCGTGCAGGATTCAAAGGAAGCAGAGGCAGTTGACGGTCAGCTCCTTACGTTCCTTGAAGGCAAAGGGGTTTCGTGTTATTTTCACGAGATTCCGGAGCATGTCGAAAATTTTGATATGCTGATTCTGAGCCCGGGCGTGAATCCGGAACTTCCGTTTATAAGAGAGGCAGAAGCCGGCGGAGCCGAAATCATCGGAGAACTTGAAATCGCATACAGAATCGCAAGGGGGACCTTCATTGCGATAACGGGCACAAACGGCAAGACCACCACAACGACGCTTGTCGGTGAGATTTTTAAGAATGCAAAACGCAAGACCTTCGTTGTGGGAAACATCGGGGTGGCGGTTATTTCAAAAGCACTCGAGTCTGACGAGGATGACTGGCTCGTTACCGAAACGAGCAGTTTCCAGCTTCAGACCACGAGATATTTCAAGCCGATGGTATCGGCAATACTGAATCTTACACCGGACCACCTCAACAGGCATCATACGATGGAGGCATACGGGCAGGCAAAAGCTGCAATTTTCCGTAACCAGGACGAAAACGGCTATTGCGTGGCAAACTATGATGATAAAGCCTGCTTTGCACTGACCAAGGGCTGCAAGGCGAAGATTGTGCCGTTTTCAAGAAAGGAAGAACTCGACTTCGGAGCGTACCTCAAAGGTGAAATGCTCGTGATCCGAAACGAAGAAGGCAAGCTTATCGAATTATGCAGCAGAAACGATTTGAAGATAATCGGAGATCATAATGTCGAGAACTGCCTTGCTGCGGCTGCAATCTGTTACTTTGCGGGAATCGATAGGAATACGATTGCGGAGACTCTCGTCTCATTCGGAGGAGTTGAACACAGAATTGAATTCGCCGGCGAGCTTAATGGAGTAAAATTCTATAACGATTCCAAAGGCACCAATGTCGATGCGGCAATTATCGCACTCAGGGCGATTAAAGGCAACATTATTCTGATTGCAGGCGGTGACGGCAAGGGCCAGGAATTTGACGAACTGATTAAGAATTTTGACGGCAAGGTCAAGAAACTTGTGCTGATAGGACGTGACGGAAAAATTATCGCAGATACGGCTCAGCACCTCGGATACAGTGATTATGTGTTCGGCAGGGATATGGACGAATGCGTAAAGATTGCGTTTGCGGCTGCGGAGCCGGGGGATACCGTTCTCCTTTCGCCTGCCTGCGCAAGCTGGGATATGTATGATAATTTCGAACAGAGAGGCAAACATTTCAAGGAGTGTGTAATGAGGCTGGGAATATGAAAAAACTTCTTCAGACCAACAGAAAAACCGGGGATTTGTCGATTGCGCTGATTGTAGCCGTTCTCGTAATATTCGGGACAATCATGATTTTCAGTGCGAGCTATTATCCTTCGGGTACTAACAATTACAACCCATATTACTTCCTCAAAAGGCAGCTTGTCTGGCTTGTGGCAAGTACGGCAGCTATGTGGTTTTGTGCGAAGGTGGATTATCATTTTTGGGCAAGGCTTTGGATTATTGTGCCGGTAATCTGCGCGATTCTGCTGGTTCTGGTTCTGACCCCGATTGGCGAGGAAGCCTACGGTTCGGTGCGCTGGATTCGGCTCGGGCCGATTACAATCATGCCGGGAGAACTTGCAAAAGTTGGAATGATCTTGTTTACAACCGGATATTTTTCACGGCATCCGAAATGGAGTACAAACTTTTGGAAGGGTGTCCTGCCGATTGTCGGTGTAGCGGGTGTTTACGGCGGTCTTATTATGGCGCAGCCGAACATGTCAACTGCATTTACGGTTGTGTTGATTGCAGGCGGAATGCTGCTTGTGGCAGGCATAAAGTGGAGCCATGTAGCAATTTTGGGTGCTTCCGCACTTGCTGCGGGTTTTGCGTTCATATTCATGGATCCGGACGGATACCGAAAAGCTCGGTTTATGAGCTTTCGTGACCCGTTTGCCGACGCACTTGGAAACGGCTGGCAGGTGGTTCAGTCGCTGCTTGCACTCGGAACCGGCGGTCTTACGGGCTTGGGACTTGGCAATAGTGTTCAGAAAAACCTATATCTGCCGTTTGCACAGAATGACTTCATTCTCGCAATTATAGGTGAGGAACTTGGTTTTGTGGGAATTTTCTGCCTTGTGGCTGTGTACCTTCTGCTGATTTGGCGCGGATGCCATGTTGCAATGAATGCGGCGGATTACACAGGAATGATGCTTGCGGCGGGAATTATCATGATGGTCGGAATACAGGTAGTTGTAAATATTGCGGTTGTGACATCGTGCATGCCGCCGACGGGAATTATCCTGCCGTTTATAAGCTATGGCGGAAACGCATTGCTGATTTTTATGGCGGCAATGGGAATCCTGATTAATATATCAAAATCATCGAATTTGTAATTTTTAGGAGTAAACATGCGAGTAATAGTAACTGGCGGAGGCACGGGCGGGCACATTTATCCGGCCCTTGCGATTGCGGATAAATTCAAAGAAATGGATCCGGAGACCGAAATTCTCTATGTGGGAAACGAAGAGGGCATCGAAAAAGATGTGGTTCCCAAAACAGGGTATCCGATGGAACTTGTGGATGCAAGATGGCTTGACAAATCAAGCCCGTGGCAGCTGATCAAAACAGGTGCGCGGGTGGCAAAGGGAGTACTGGAAGCAAACCGGGTAATGAGAAAATTCAAGCCCGACGTCGTAATCGGAACCGGCGGATATGTCTGCTTCCCTGTAATCATTGCGGGGAAACGCTTCGGGGCCAAGACCTTCCTGCACGAGCAGAATGCCTTCCCGGGACTTGCAAACAGGACACTTGAGAAATATGTGGACAAAGTTTTTTTGGGCTTTTCAGATGCTGCGAAATATTTTAAGGATCCTTCCAAGATGGTTGAGGCGGGCAATCCCGTGCGCAAAAGCTTTTTCAGCCTGAACAAGACAGACGCACGCAAAAAACTCGGATTTCCGCAAGATGACTTTATCGTCTTTTCCTTTGGGGGCAGCCTCGGAGCGGAGAAAATCAATGAAGTTGCTTTCGAGCTGATGCAGGTTGTGAACGGCCACGAAAAGATGAGAATGGTCTTCGGAACCGGCAAGTGGTACTATGACAGCATCATCAAAAAAGCAGAAGAACGCGGCATCGTTCTTAAAGACAATATTCTGATCAAAGATTATATTGACGATATGGAAAACTATCTTGCGGCAAGCGATCTCATCATCAGCCGCGCGGGTGCATTGTCTGTGGCGGAGACTACGGTATGCGGCAGAGCCTGCATCCTTATTCCGTCTCCGAATGTGACGGGCAATCACCAGTATTACAATGCAAAAGCGGTTGCCGACAGAGGCGGTGCAATCTTGATCGAGGAAAAAGACCTCACGTCCGAAGGGTTGATAAAAGAGGTTATGCACCTGAAAAACAACCCGGAAATTGCAGAGAAAATGGGGCGTGCGGCAAGAGCCTGTGCACCGATGAAGGCACTGGACATCATATATGACGAAATTCAGGCAGCTCTTTAAAGGGCTGTCCTTTTTCGTTGAAAAAAATCCTGCCTCTCTATACGGCATTTTATATTTGAACATACACTCCGGATACACTTTTCACATACTATAATCAATATAGTTGGGAGGTGTATTTTTTTGGATAAATACATAATTGACGGCGGGGTTCCCTTGCGGGGTGAATATAGAATCAGAGGTGCGAAGAATTCGGTGCTTCCGATTATGGCTGCGACCGTGTGCAAGGCGGGCGTTTACGAGCTTTATGATTGCCCGAGAATCGGAGATGTGTTTGCCATGGAAGAAATTCTGCAGTCGCTCGGGGCAGGCACGAGGTGGAAAGATTCCTGTATCGTCATAGACAGCAGGAACATTTCCGAAAGCAAAATTTCAAAAGAAATGATGCAGGGAATGCGTTCGTCTGTTTTTCTGCTTGGGAGTCTGCTTACAAGGTGCGGCGAGGCATGCATTTACAAGCCGGGCGGCTGCCGGATAGGAAAACGGCCGATTGACATACATATCAACGGACTTGATGAACTGGGCTTTGAAATTGAAACCCTGGGGGAAGAGGTTAGGTGCAAGGGAAGATGCTGCGGAGGAACAGTCACGCTTCCTTATCCGAGCGTCGGGGCAACCGAAAACCTCATAATGGCAGCACTCGGAGGTCGACACGATACGATCATCAAAAACTGTGCAACAGAGCCGGAAATCGTTGATTTTGCGTCGTTTCTTAAGACCTGCGGCTTTCAAGTGCATGGTGCGGGCAGCGACACAATCTTCATAAAAGGTGGCGAATGCCTGCATCGTCAAGATACAATGTATTTCATAATGGAAGACAGAATCGAGGCGGCTACGTACATGATGGCGGTTGCGGGGACGGGTGGCAAAGCGACCTTTCGCAACATCCGTCCGGAAGTTTTGAAATCGGTAATAAACGTTTTGGAACGCATGGGAACCTCGATCAAATCATACGAAAACATTATGGAAGTAAGCGCACCGAGAAAACTGAAAAGCCCGGGATTTGTGGTTACCCAGCCGTACCCGGGGTTCCCGACGGACTGCCAGCCACAGTTGATGACACTGCTCACCTGTGCGGAGGGGCTATGCACCATAAGAGAGGAAATTTTTGAGAGCCGATTCACCCACAAAAAAGAACTTGTTAAAATGGGTGCAAATATTGAAATCTGCGGAAAAAATGCTATAATAAAAGGGGTATCGTTTTTGTCAGGCACAGAAGTTGCCGCGTTGGATCTCAGAGGCGGTGCCGCACTCACCCTTGCGGGACTTATGGCGCAAGGGCGGAGCGAGATAAAACACATTGAACACATATCCAGAGGGTATGAAGATTTTGATAAAGGCATAAGGAGCCTGGGTGGTCTCATTGAAAGAAAAAAGGACGAAGAGCAGGAAAAAAAGAATAACCCCGTTTGTTAAGCTGCTGATTGCGGTGTTGGTGCTGGCAGGATTGTTTTTTTTCCTGAACTCACCGATTTTTACGGTAGATAAATTTACGGTGAAAGGGAACGCATATTACCTCAATGAGGAAATACTCACCATGGGTAACTGCAAAACCGGAGGGAATATTTTTTGGGGGACGGACTGCTCCGATATCAAGGCAAGGCTTGAGAAAGATGCATACATGTCGGATGTTAAGGTGAGAAGAGTCCTGCCGGACACCATTTTAATAGAACTCAGCGAGCGCAAACAGATAGGAGCCATCGTATACGGCGAGAAGTATGTTGTAATTGACGCAAACGGAACCGTTCTGCGAAAAACGGAGGTTGATCCGAAAGTGACAGTTTTGAGCGGGCTGACGATAAGCAAACTCGAAGTGGGAGAGGTAATCGAAGTCGAAGAAAAAGTCCTTTTTAGACAGGTGCTTGAGCTTCTTAACGAGTCGGACCGTAACGGTATGTTTTTCAAGAGGATTTCCATCGGCAAGTCGACGATGAAGGCTTACATCTTGGACAGCCTTATGTGCACGGGGACTCCGGAGCATATTACGGAAGCTGTAAAAGAGGGCAAATTGCAGATTGTCACGGAGGAACTTTTTGACCGAAAAATCGAAAGAGGCATCATAAAAATAAGCGGAGACAGCAATATCTCATTTACGCCGAAAATCGACTGATTTTTGGCTAAAAAAACGGCTAAAAAATTAGGAAAAAGAGTGCAATGCATATAAAAATATGATACAATGGAAAATATGATTGGGATACTTTGAGGAGGTACAAACGACAATGCTACAGTTTGAAACAAACATGGAAAAAGCTGCGGTGATTAAAGTCATTGGTGTCGGCGGCGGCGGATGCAACGCAGTAAACCGCATGGTGGAAGCCGAACTTAAGGGAGTTGACTTTATCGCTGTTAATACAGATAGACAGGCCCTGAACAGATGTCTGGCTCAGACGAAGATTCAGATTGGCGAAAAACTTACGAGAGGACTCGGAGCCGGAGCGAATCCAGAGGTTGGCCAGAAGGCTGCAGAGGAAACACTCGACGAGATTACCGCTCAGCTTGACGGAGCGGATATGGTGTTCATCACAGCCGGCATGGGCGGCGGAACCGGAACGGGAGCTGCACCGATCATTGCCAAGGCTGCGAAGGATATGGGAATACTCACGGTTGGTGTTGTAACCAAACCGTTTACCTTTGAGGGAGCCAAGAGAAGAAGACAGGCAGAACTTGGAATCAACTTCCTCAGAAAATATGTGGATTCGCTTGTAATCGTACCGAACGACAAACTTGTTGACAACAGTCAGAGAAACACAACGATGGTACAAGCCTTTGAGATGGCTGACAATGTGCTGAAACAGGGCGTGCAGGGTATCTCAGACTTGATCTCCGATTATGCGCTTATTAATGTTGACTTTGCCGATGTTAAGTCCGTAATGACAGACAGAGGCGTTGCACATATGGGCGTGGGACGCGGAACAGGCGAGAACAGGGCACAGGATGCCGTTAAGTTGGCAATCGAAAGCCCGCTTCTTGAAACGACCATCAGCGGGGCGAAGGCAATTCTCCTTTATGTTGCTGGTGGATACGACCTCGGAATGCTTGAAGTAAGCGAAATTGCAAATCTGGTCGAAGAGCAGGCAGACAGAGACTGCATCCTCATCTTCGGAGCGGCAGTGGACGAAGCGATGGAAAACGAAATTGCGATTACCGTTATTGCTACCGGCTTTGCGGAGGGACTCGAATTTCCGGTTAAACATTCCGAACCGGTTGACGGTGCAAGAGAGAATAAAGGCGAGGCAATGACCGGATTGACCGGAGAACCTGCCGGTGACCGTGACATCTTCGGGAAAGTCGAAGGCATCGACGGCAAGGAAGTGACTCTGCAGGACATCCTCAAGAAAGAGGAAGAGGAAAAGGGAACATCCAGATTTGAAATCCCATCATTCCTTTAATCAAAACGAGCCGGTGCAAGCCGGCTTTTGTTAAAACGAAAGGCTGAAACGAAAGACTGCTTATGAGAGAGATAACATCCAAGGACAACAGAATATACAAGACCTGCGAGCAGCTTTCGCTTAAGAAATACAGAGATAAGCTGGGCAGATATCTGATAGAGGGTGAAAACCTGATTGAAGAAGCCTTGAAGACGGGCTGCAGCATCGAGACACTCCTTGTCAGACGCGGTTACAATAAAGTCCCGGCCGAATTGGAAGACAAGGCATTCGTCCTTGACGAGAAGTTGTTCGACCGCTTGGCACAGACGGAGACGAGCCAGGGAGTGCTTGCAATCGTTGCCAAGCCGGAAACGGATGCCGGGGATTTTGCGAGTGCATCGGGGAATTTCGTGGTTCTCGACAGGCTGCAGGATCCGGGAAACATCGGGACAATCCTGAGAACAGCGGACGCGGCGGGATACCGCCTTGCGGTGGTCATGAAAGGCACCGCGGATATTTTTTCACCTAAGGTGGTAAGGGCGGCGACCGGTTCACTCTTTCGAATGCCGGTTGTTTTCATGGACTCCAATTCAGAGCTTGTGGAATTTACCAGGGCAGCCGGCAAGAAACTCGTAGCGGCCTGTTTTGATACGGAACGCTGCTATTTCGATGAGGACCTGACAGACAATATTGCACTCGTGATAGGAAACGAGGGGAACGGAATCTGCAAAGAAATCATCGAAAGCTCAGATGTAAAAATAAAAATACCAATGCACGGAAACATTGAATCCCTGAACGCGTCAGTGGCGGCGGGAATCCTGATGTACGAAGCAGTAAGAGGTAAGAAAGGTTAGAAATATGCAGGATACAATTTTAGAAAAGATGGAAGAGAGAAAAGCAAGACTCGAGAAAATTCTTGAAAATTCCAGAGAAAGACTCAAAGCAATCGATACAATCCAGGATGCTGAAGATGTAAGAATCAAGGTTCTCGGCAAGAAGGGCGAACTCACCGAAATGCTTAAATCCATGGGCAAAATGGACCCGGAAGAGAGAAAAGAATTCGGCATGGCGGCAAATCAGGTTCGCAGTGAAATCGAGAAAATGCTGGATGCTTCTTTTGAGCAGTTAAAGAACAAGGCAAAGGAAGCAAAATTCAAGATGGAAAAGATAGACGTTACCGAACCGGGCAAGCTTCAGCACTTGGGAACCAAGCACCCGATTACGATTACGATTGAAGAAATCTCAAAGGTGTTCAAATCCATGGGATTCTCCCTTGCGGAAGGTCCGGAGGTTGAAACCGTATTCAACAACTTCGACGCTTTGAATGCGGGACCGAATCATCCAGCCAGAGACTGGACAGATACTTTCTACATCAACGACGAGGTTCTGCTCAGAACACAGACTTCGCCGGTACAGGTAAGAACATTGCTTAACCAGAAACCGCCAATCCGCGTTTTTGCACCGGGAAGATGCTTCCGCTGTGATACGCCTGACGCAACCCATTCCCCGATGTTCCATCAGGTAGAGGGCCTTGTTGTTGACGAAGGAATCACGATGGCTGACCTTAAGGGAGTGCTTGACAGTTTCGCAAAGCAGATGTTCGGCTCAGAAGTAAGAACCAAATTCAGACCTCACCACTTCCCATTCACGGAACCTTCCGCAGAAATGGATGTTTCCTGCTTCAAGTGCGGCGGCAAGGGCTGCAGAGTATGCAAGGGAAGCGGTTGGATTGAAATCCTCGGATGCGGCATGGTGCATCCGAATGTACTCAAAGTAGGCGGTGTGGATACAGAAAAATATACCGGCTTTGCATTCGGCATGGGCGTTGAGAGAATCGCTATGCTCAAGTACGGCATAGATGACATTAGACTTCTCTATGAAAACGACATGAGATTCATCGAACAGTTCAAGTAGTGCGAAGGAGGTTTAGAAATGATAGTATCTTTAGAATGGTTAAAAGATTATACAGAAGTTAATGTAAGCCCCGAGGAATTCTGCGACCGCATGATCATGTCGGGATCCAACCTGGAAACATTGGAAATGGTCGGAGAGGACATGCACAAGGTTGTAGTGGGCAAAATCGTAAAAATAGACAAGCACCCGGATGCCGACAAGCTTGTGGTATGCCAGCTCGATATCGGGGAAGCAGAACCTGTTCAGATTGTAACGGGAGCGCCGAATGTCTTTGAAGGTGCCTATGTTCCGGTAGCACTTCACGGAAGCAGAATACCGGGTCCGATTCACGGACAGCCAAAGCAGGAAGGCGGCACGGAAATCACCAGAGGCAAGCTCAGAGGAGTGGAATCAAACGGGATGCTTTGTTCCTTCGGCGAACTTGGATTCGAGGATAAGGTTGTGCCGGTAAACCAGAGAGACGGAATCTGGATTCTTGAGAAAGAATACCCGGTGGGAACTGATTTTGCGGAGACGATGGAACTGAAAGATGCGATTATCGATTTCGAAATCACACCGAACCGGCCGGACTGCCTTTCCATGATTGGCATGGCAAGAGAAGCCGCAGCGACATTCGGCACAAAGCTTGAATATCCGGAAACAGTATGCGGGCATGAAGAAGGAAATGCGGCAGACTATATCAGCGTTGATGTAAAGTCACCGCTTTGCAGGAGATATGTTGCAAGAATCGTGAAGGACGTTAAGGTGGAAGACTCTCCTTGGTGGCTGCAGAGAAGATTGATTCATGCAGGAATGAGACCGATCAACAATATTGTTGACATTACGAACTTCGTAATGCTCGAATACGGTCAGCCGATGCATGCTTTTGACATCGAAAGTCTCGCAGGACATAAGATTATCGTTGACACGGCAGCCGAAGGCGAAAAGTTCGTTACGCTTGACGGTAACGAAAGAACGCTGGATGACAGAATGCTGATGATTAACGACGCGGAGAAGCCGGTAGCGGTCGCAGGTGTTATGGGAGGCCTTAACTCCGAAATCACTGCAGATACGAAGACAATCGTAATCGAATCCGCGAACTTCGATGCAAACAGCGTAAGAACGACTTCCAAGAGACTCACGCTCAGAACGGAGGCTTCCGGAAGATACGAAAAGGGAATCGACCCGAATCTCTGCGAAAAGGCTGCTGACAGAGTGTGCAAGCTGATTGAAATGATCGGAGCAGGAACCGTAGTGGGCGGAAGCGTGGATATTTATCCGGAAAAAGCAGAAGCAAAGACCGTTCACGCAAGAGTCTCCAGAATCAACCACGTTCTCGGAATTGAAATCTCCAGAGAGCAGATGGTCGGATATCTGGAAAGCCTCGAAATGAAAGTCGAAGGGGAAGGCGACGATATGTATGTAACGGCGCCGACTGTAAGACAGGATATCGAAATCGAAGAAGACATCGTGGAGGAAGTTGCAAGACTTTACGGATACGATAATCTCCCGGTTACGATTCCAAAAGGAAACAACGAAGCAAGTCAGTCCTATGACAGAGATATCAAAGATATTGCAAGAGATGTAATGTGCGCGATGGGAGCAAACGAAATCCAGACTTATTCGTTTGTAAGCCCTAAGGGTGTGGATAATGTAGGAATTGAAGAGGATTCATGGGAGAGAGATTTTGTGAAAATTCTCAATCCGCTCGGAGAGGACACATCCGTGATGAGAACGATTCTCACACCGCAGATGCTGGAAGTTATGGGTAGAAATTATTCCAGAAACCTGGAAGGCATGAGAGCCTACGAAATCGGCAATACCTTCATGGCAAATCAGCTCGGACTTCCGTTTGAGAGCGATAACATGTCGATTGGTTTATACGGCAAGGACGAAGACTTCTTCACACTGAAAGGCATCGTTGAAGAGCTTCTTTACAAGCTCGGAATCAGAGATCTCGAATTTGTTGCCGAGAGCGAATACGGCGTATATCATCCGGGAAGATGTGCAAGAATTATCGCACGCCATATAGCAGAGCTTGAAAACGGCCCGGCGGAAGAAGAAGTGGAACTGGGCATTATGGGAGAAGTTCACCCGGATGTAGCCGAAAAGTACGGAATCGGTGTAAGAGCATACTGTGCGGAACTTTTCTTCGGAACAATGGTTGAACTTTCGAATACGATAAAACAATACAATCCGCTTCCGAAATATCCGGCAATGACAAGAGATATCGCACTGGTTGTCGATGAAGACATGACAGTCGGCGAAATCGAAAAGGTAATCTGGGGTGCAGGTGCCGAAATTCTGACGGGAATCAAGCTTTTCGATATTTACAGAGGAGCACAAGTAGGACCGGGCAAGAAGAGCGTTGCGTTCACGCTGACATACAGACACGCAGACAAAACTCTCAAGGACGAAGACGTGCAGATTGCACATGCAAAAGTCCTTGATGCATTGAAGAGGGAGCTCAATATCAACCTCAGAGAAATGTAGGCGGAGGAATTAGGATGGAAGACAGAAAAGCCTGCGTCAGAATTTATGGGCAGGATTATACAATCTCCGGAGAAAGAGACGAAAAAACCATCATAAAAATCGCAGCGTATGTTGACGAAAAAATGCGCGAAATTTCGAAATACTTTACGGCAGGACCGCAGGGATCGCTTGCAGTCCTTGCCGCTGTTAATATTGCCGATGAATATTTTGAGGCAAAAACGAAGATTTCCGAGCTTGAGGCCAAGGCCCGCCAGACGGAGAAGGATTCCGAGCATTACATGAAGATGTGGGATGAAGCAAAGAGAAGCTTCATGCAGTACAAGGAAGAGGCGGCAAAGTCCGCTGAGGAGCGTAGGCAGAGCGAGGAAAAATACCGCAAACTGGAAGAAAAATGCAGCGAATTCGAAAATTCCTATTTCGATTTGCAGATGGAAAACGTCCGGCTGAAAAACGAACTCGAGAAATTACAGAGGAATACATGAACAAAAAAGCACTGAAGGTTTTAGAGTACAACAAAATAATTGATATGCTCAAGGCACAGGCTTCCTCGCAGATGGCTAAGGAAAGACTTGCGGCTCTTTTGCCCGAAACGGAAATTCACCGCATCAGAGACGGGCTTGAAGAGACGAGCGAAGCTGTGCAGGTCATAGTCAAGAAAGGAGCACTCCCGCTCGGCGAGATTTATGACATCTCGAATTCTCTGCATTTTGCGAGAAAGGGCGGAACCCTGACGATGCGCCAGCTCCTTCAAGTGCTGTATAATATGAAGGTTACGGGCAATGTAGTGCCTTTTCTGAAAAATGATATTGAGGATATCCCCGTAATCAGAGGAATGTCCGATTTGTTGGTTGTTTTTCGCGAGCTTGCGGACAGGATCGACCGATGCATATTATCCGAAGATGAGATGGCAGACAGCGCTTCCGCCGAATTAAAAAATATTCGTCGAAGCATTGCACGCCAAAACGAGGCAATCAGAAGCAAGCTGAATCATATACTGAATTCATCGGACAACAAATCGCTCCTTCAAGACGCAATCGTTACGATGCGCGACGGACGATATGTAGTTCCGGTCAAGGCTGAGCACAGAGCGAAGGTTCCGGGAATCATTCACGACCAGTCATCGAGCGGAGCCACGCTGTTTGTGGAACCGCAGGCAGTGGTGAATCTCAACAATGAGCTGCGCGAACTGGAACTGGCGGAGAGAGCTGAAATCGAAAGGATTTTGGGAGAACTTTCGTCGGCAGTCGCCGAGCATTTTCACGATTTGCTGAACAATCAGAAAATTTTGATAGAACTCGATGTTATTTTTGCAAAAGGGAAGCTTTCCGCGTGTATGCACGGCGAGGAGCCGCAGATTAATGACGAAGGAATTTTGGACCTGAAACTGGCGCGGCATCCGCTCATTGATGCGAAAAAGGTCGTGCCGATCAATGTCTCAATCGGCAAGGAATACCGCACGCTTGTAATTACGGGGCCGAACACCGGAGGCAAGACGGTTACGCTCAAAACCGTCGGACTTTTGGCGATGATGGTGCAGAGCGGACTGCATATTCCCGCTGCAGCAACTAGCAGCATGCCGATTTACAAGAATATTTTTGCGGACATCGGAGACGAGCAAAGCATTGAACAGAGCTTGAGCACATTTTCTTCGCACATGAAGAATACGGTGTATCTTGTAGGAAATGCAAGAATGGGAAGCCTTGTCCTGCTCGATGAACTGGGTGCCGGCACAGACCCCACAGAGGGTGCGGCACTTGCAATCTCCATTTTGGAAAGGCTGGCGGCACAAGGTGCACACACGATTGCGACCACGCACTACAATGAGCTTAAGAAATATGCCATCGCAACTCCGGGTGTTGAGAATGCGTCCATGGAATTTGATGTCGAGACATTGAGTCCGACTTATCGTCTTTCCATTGGAGTTCCGGGCAAATCGAACGCTTTTGAGATTTCAAGGAAACTCGGGCTGCCTTCGGAAATTATCGATAGGGCAAACGATCTGATTGAAAAAGGTGATCTTGAATTCGAGGATGTGCTTTCGGCGATTGAAGAAGATAAGAAAAAAGCCCGCGAAGAGCGTGAGGAGGCGGAAAGACTTGCGTATGAAATAAAAAAACAGCGAGAAGAACTCGATAAAAGGCAGCTTGAACTTGAAAAACGCGAAAGTAAGGCCATAAAGGACGCGAAGGAAGAAGCGAGGGCAATCATAAAAGAGGCAAAACAGACGGCCGCCGAAGTTCAAAAAGAACTTAAAGAACTTTCCAAAATTCAGAGTCTCGGTGAACGAACCGGAAGACTGGAAAAAAGTAAAAAACGCATCAAGGAAAGTGAGAACCGATATGCGGACGGGCTTGAGAAGCAGACCAACGCCAACCCGATTGAGCCGGATGAACTTGCAGTCGGAGACCGCGTTAAGATACTGACCCTCGACCAAAACGGCGAGGTTCTTACACTGCCTGACGACAAGGGCGACCTGACGGTCAAAGTCGGCATCATGAAGATAAATGTGAACCTCGCGGATTTGATGCTCATAAATGACGGAAGCAAGAAGAAGCAAAAAAAACGCGGATATGCGAATATGTATCGCATGAAGGCGCAGACCATATCCATGTCCGTCAATGTTCAGGGACAGAACCTGGAAGAAGCCCTCATGAATGTGGACAAATACATCGACGATGCTTACATGGCAGGCCTTAAAGAAGTTACCGTCATACACGGAAACGGTACGGGAGTCCTCAAAGAAGGGCTGCGGCGAAGCTTTAAGAAACACAAGCTGGTGGCATCGTACCGAAAAGGTGCCTACAATGAAGGCGGAGACGGCGTCACCATTGTTAAATTAAAGGAGTAGAAATGTATATTATAAGCGGGTGTCTTCTGGGGCATGACTGTAAATACAACGGCGGAAACAACCGATGTGAAGCGGTTGTCGAATTCTGCCGGACGCATGAATATATCGTGGTCTGCCCCGAAAGTGCAGGAAACCTGCAGGCACCGAGACCACCTGCAGAGAAAGTCGGAAATCGGATTATGAACAAGGAAGGTGAAGATGTAACCGACAAGTTCTTAAAGGGTGCGGAGATATCCTTTAAGGTGTGCATGCAGATGGCGGAACTTAGGAATGAGCCGATTGAAGGTGCAATTCTCAAGGCGAACAGTCCATCCTGCGGATCAGGCAAAATATATGACGGAACATTCAGCGGCAGGCTGGTGGACGGAAACGGAGTTTTCGCCTCCATGCTCAAGGCGCAGGGAATAGAAGTAATAACGGAAAAGGAGACAATAAAATGGTAGATTTTAAGAGTGAAATTGCTAAGTTAATTGCGGAACAGGTAAGTGATCTGGAAGTATCCGAAATCCGCGAAATAATTGAAGTTCCACAGGATTCAAAGATGGGGGACTATGCGTTCCCTTGCTTCAAACTTGCTAAAACACTCCGCAAAGCGCCGCCGCTCATCGCAAAAGGCATCGCAGAGAAAATTGCAGAAAATGGCATGTTTGAAAAGGTAGAACAAGTAAATGCGTACGTAAATATGTTCATTTCCAAGGAAGAACTCGTAAAAGATGTTGTGGAAGATGTCCTTGAAAAAGGTGCTGACTACGGCAAGACCAACGTAGGAGAAGGAAAACCTGTAATCGTGGAATATTCCTCCCCTAACATTGCAAAGCCGTTCCACATCGGTCACATCAGAAGCACGGTGATCGGAAATTCCCTTTACAAGATTTATGATGCAATGGGATACAACGTTACCCGTATCAATCACCTCGGAGACTATGGCACACAGTTCGGCAAAATGATCGTTGCTTACAGACACTGGGGAAACAAACAGGATGTCATCGATGAACCGATTAAAACCCTGCTCAGCTACTACACCAAATTCCATGTTGAGGTTGAAAACCATCCGGAACTTGATGACGAAGCAAGAGCAACTTTTGCGAAGCTGGAACACGGAGAAAAGGAAGAAGTGGAACTTTGGCAGTGGTTCAGAGATGAATCTTTGAAAGAATTCACAAGAGTATACGACATGCTCGGAATCAGCTATGACTCCTATGCGGGCGAGTCTTTCTACTCCGACAAGATGCCGGCAATCGTGGAAGACCTGAAGAAAAAGAATCTTTTGGTAGAATCCAAGGGCGCAATGATCGTTGACCTTGAACCTTACGGTCTCACTCCGGCTCCGATTCTTAAATCGGATGGTTCAACGCTGTATATCACCCGTGACATCGCATGTGCAAAATACAGAAAAGACACTTATGATTTTTATAAGAATATTTATGTCGTTGCTTCCCAGCAGAACCTGCATTTCCAGCAGCTCAAGAAAATTCTTGAACTCATGGGATTTGAATGGGCAAAAGACATCATTCATGTTCCTTTCGGCCTTGTAAGCCTCGAAGAAGGAACTATGTCAACGCGTGAGGGAAGAGTTGTCTTCCTTGAAGATGTACTCAACAGAGCGATTGATGAAACGCGCGACATCATAAAGGAAAAGGGCGTTGCAACGGACAATATCGAAGAAACCGCAAAACAGGTTGGAATCGGTGCGGTTGTATTCAATGAACTTTCCAATAACAGAATCAAGGACTATGTTTTCTCATGGAAAAAGGTTCTTGACTTCAACGGAGAAACAGGTCCTTACGTACAGTACACCTATGCAAGAGCCGCAAGCATACTCAGAAACGCAGGCGAGGAGCTTACGGCAAAGGCTGCTTCCGGAAAGGTTGACCCGAAATATATCACAAGCCCGAGTGCATACGAACTTGCAAAATTAATTTACAAGTTCCCGCAGGTTGTTGTTGAGGCAGGAGAAAAGTATGAACCTTCCATCGTGACAAGACACATTGTTGACCTTGCACAGAGCTTTAACAGATTCTACCACGACGAACACATTCTTGTGGATAACGAAGAAGAAAAGGCTGCAAAACTTGCCCTCGTAATCACTGCAAAGACTGCAATTAAAAACGGACTGGCACTGCTCGGAATGCAGGCACCGGAAAGAATGTAGCACCACAGGAGAGGAGAACCGATGAGATACGTTGGAGACATTTACAGACCGCCGAGCGAAGCGTACAGCTTGCTCGTGCAGGTCACAATCGGATGTTCACATAACAAATGCACATTTTGCAATATGTTCAAGGCGAAGCAGTTCAAAGTAAGAAAACCGGAGGAAGTACTCGAGGATCTTGCGTGGGCAAGAAAGCAGTACCGCAGAGTTGAGAGAATTTTCCTCTGTGACGGCGATGCGCTTTGCCTTGCAAACCATAAGCTGCTTACGATTCTTGAGTATATCGAAAAGAATTTTCCGGAGTGTGAAAGAGTAACAACCTACGGACGCGCGTCGGACGTTTTGAGAAAGAGCCGGGAAGAGCTTGAAGAACTTCGCAGACACGGTTTGGAAATGGTATATATGGGAGCGGAATCCGGAAGCCAAAAGGTTCTCGACATGGTAAACAAGGGTGAGACCAGAGAGCAGCTCATCGAAAGCGTAAACCGGCTTGAGAACGCAGGAATCAAGGCATCGGTTACCTTTATAAGCGGACTTGCAGGTCCCGAACTTTGGGAAGAGCATGCAATTGAGACAGGAACGATGATCAGCGAAATGAATGCATCCTATGTAAGCCTTCTTACGCTCATGCTTGAGCCGCCGGCGCCTCTGCTGGAAGATTACCGGCAGGGTAAATTTAAGCTTCTCACACCGGAGGAGGTCCTGGCTGAGACATGCCTGATGCTTAAATACGCAAGACCTTCGAAACCGTGCGTATTCCGAAGCAATCATGCATCCAACTATGTATCACTCAGAGGCAATCTGCCGATGGATAACGACGCAATGATTGCATCGCTGAAAAGATGCATGGAAGACAAAGGGCTTTTGAAGGACGAGAGATTCAGAATGTTATAGTCTGATGATTTTATGTGCTTTGGTGAAATGAGAGTATTATTAACAACATTAAATTCAAAATATGTACATTCAAATCTTGCGCTCAAGTATCTGTATACCGTCACGGCGGATGAATACAGCGATCTTGACGTAAGAGAATTTACGATCAACAACGATCCGAATTACATCTATACGGAACTTGTAAGAGCAAACTATGATATGGTTTGCTTTTCTTGCTACATTTGGAATATTGAACAGATCAAGGTTTTGGCAGCCGACCTGAAAAAGGCAGTGCCGGATATCAAAATCGTGCTCGGCGGTCCGGAGGTAAGCTTTGGCGCGGCCACATTCATGCAGGAAAATACATGGGCGGATTTTATCCTCTGCGGGGAAGGAGAGTATTCCTTCTACCGTTTCATGGAAGTAATCCGGGATCCCAAGCGGCCGTTCGATACTGTTCCGGGCCTGATTTACAGGCAATCGGGAAAAATCTTCGTCAACGATGTGATTGAACCCCTGGATTTCAATTTGCTTCCTTTTCCGTATTCAATGCTGGACTGCGAAAGCGACCGGGTTGTTTATTACGAGTCTTCCAGAGGCTGCCCGTTCGGCTGCGCGTATTGTCTTTCGTCGACGGAAAAACGCGTGCGACCGCTTGCTATGGATCGTGTAAAATCAGATCTCGGATATTTTCTGTATAAGCAGGTTATGCAGGTGAAATTTATTGACCGAACGTTCAACTATGACAGAGACAGAGCTTATGAAATATTCAAGTATCTCATAGAAAACGATAACGGAGTGACGAATTTTCACTTTGAGATCTGTGCAGATCTACTGGATGAGGGGACGCTCGGACTCCTTGCGACAGCGCGAAAAGGGCTTTTTCAAATGGAAATCGGCGTGCAGTCCGCAAACCCTGAGACTCTTGCGGCAGTGGGACGCAAAGAAAACGTGTATCCGCTTCTTTTCAACACGGAAAAACTGGTTGCTTTAGGGAACATACACACGCATGTAGACCTCATAGCCGGGCTTCCGCATGAAAGCTACGCACTATTTAAACGCTCGTTTGACAAAGTTTATTCGCTCAAGGCGGATGCCATGCAGCTGGGATTTCTCAAAGTTCTGAAGGGTACGCCTATGGAAGCGCAGGCGGTCAAATACGGGATTGTGGCAAGAGACCGGGCGCCTTACGAGGTGATTGCAACCGATGATATAAGCGCAAAGGAACTTGCACACCTTAAAATGATTGAAAATATGCTGGATATTTTTTATAACCGCGGAGGTTTTTCGAACACCGTCGAATATCTGATTGACGAAATCGGACTCGGAGCATTCGAATTTTATGAAATGCTGGCGGACTATTACTACGAGGCAGGCTTTCAAAACAGAGACCGGAAAAAAGACGATCAATACAGAATTTTGTATGCTTTTGCAAGCTATGCCGCCGCAAAGACAGGCTTGGTAAGGCTTGAAGAAAGAGCGCATGCAAGACTTTTGCGGGATGCCGAACAAAATATGAACCCTGAAAATTTAAAGAGATTTTTAAGAAAAGGTTGGATTATAAAATGATGAATTTAGAGGAAAAAGACAGAATAGGACAGTATTTGAGACCGCGCCTTGAGGAAATTGTTTTTGATGAACTTTCGGATGCCTATCTTGAAAAAGCCGGAATCGCAGACATTCTCACCGGGGTGCCTATTCCGCTGAAAAAGAATGAACTCGGAAGCATTTCCACGCTCACGATTGCCAAGTGCATGGCATTTGTAATCGGCTGCGACCCGGAATTCAAATACAAAGAAAATTATATTGCATATATAACGAGAACTTTTGAAGTGCGTTTTGCGGACGCCCTCATCGCTGAAGGCGTGGAAACGGCGGCATCGAAGCAATCGTATGACTATGCCTGCATTCTGTTCCGTGCAGCAATGCAGATTGAGCCGGACAATGCGAATGCATACTATTGCTACGGCCGTGCATGTAAGGACGCATATGAGGCTGCGGCAGAGACTTTGGAAGCCTCGGAGGAAGCGGAAGAATTTGTCGGCCGCTTTAAAGCGGAAGCTCTTGAAGCGTTTGAGGTTGCAACGCTTAAGAATCCGAAGCTTGCGGACGCATATTATTTCCTGGGTTATGCATACATAAACATGGGGCTGTATGTAAAGGCAAAACTGACATGGGACGAGTACATGAAGCTGACGGAGGATGCCGCAGACAACGACGAAATCAAGGATATCCGCAAGGAGATTGCAGAAAGGCTTGCCACCCTTGAGAAACCGGTTGAGATTGAAAAAGGCTATAACCTCGTTATTTCCGGCCGATACGAAGAAGGAATTGCAGCTCTTTCTCCGTACAAAGAGGGCGAGTTCGCCTCCTGGTGGCCGCTTTGGTTCTATCTGGGGACCGCATACGGCGAGCTTGACGAAGTCGATGAGGCAATCACATGTTTTACGGAGGTTCTGAAATACGCTCCGTGCAACATTGAGAGCATGGAAGAACTGGTCAAGCTTTACGAAAAGGCAGGAAATACGGAGAAGGTCGAAAAATATACGAAGAAAATCGGTCTTGTAAAGGAAAATATCGAAAAGGACAGGATATTATGGAAAGAAGAAAAACAACCGGGAACGAAGCTGAACTAAATGTTCTCGTAGTGGACGGCCAGGGCGGAATGGTAGGAAAACAGATGGTTGAGGCTGTCAGGAAGATGATTCCGGATGCCGCAATCACCGCTGTAGGCACCAACACGCTGGCTACCGCAAGCATGCTCAAAGCAGGTGCGGACAGCGGCGCTACCGGCGAAAATTCCGTTGTAGTTGCGGTTCGCAGTGCGGATATCATCGTCGGTCCGATCGGGATTGTCATAGCCGATTCCCTGCTCGGGGAGATTACACCGAAAATGGCGGAAGCAATCGGAAGCAGTCCCGCAAAAAAAGTCTTGATTCCTGTGAACAAATGTAATAATATAATAGTCGGAGTGGGCAGTAGGTCCACATCTTCCCTGATTGCAGAAGCAATCGAGACGATACGTCAAATTGCGGGAATTGCATAAATCAAAAGAAAGTATTTGATAATTAATTTGTAACCAGAAGGTACGTTTTTTCCGGAAGAAAATTCGGATGGAAAAGGTGTATCTTTTATTTTTTGAAAACGGAGGATTTTTATTATGGCAACGAAAAACAGTGAAAAAACGAGAGAAATGGTAATGGCAGCCCTTTGCCTTGCGCTTGCCCTCCTTCTCCCGTTCCTGACAGGACAGATAAAAGAAATCGGAAACATGCTGTGCCCGATGCACATTCCGGTTCTGCTTTGTGCTTTTTTGTGCAGCTGGAAATGGGCTGGCGGTGTGGGTGCGGCGGCACCGCTTCTTCGCTCCTCAATCTGGGGAATGCCGCCGATGGGTCCGATTACATTCTCTATGACATTTGAACTTGCGGCATACGGTCTGATTGCATCGGCAATCTACCGCAGACTCCCGAAAAAAACATGGAGCATTTATGTTTCCCTTATCACCGCAATGGTCGGCGGGCGAATCGTATGGGGCATTGTCTCCATGATTTTATACGGAGCGATGGGCACGTCTTTCACATGGCAGATGTTTGCAGCAGGGGCTTTTATCAATGCCGTGCCGGGAATCATCCTGCAGATTGTAATAATACCCGTTATTGTTCTCGCACTTGAAAAAGCCGGTGTGGTACGCAAATAAGCATCCGGTAAAAAAGTTAGGCAAAATGTGAAAAAATAATTGCAAAAAGTCTTGACAATGCCGACACAATAGAGTATAATTCCTATTGTTGTCGGTAATGGAATATGTGCTGACATGAAGGTGTTCCGAGGTAGCTCAATGGTGGAGCAGGCGGCTGTTAACCGCAAGGTCGAGGGTTCGAGCCCCTCCCTCGGAGCCAATTTTTTTAAAAATGCCCATAGAGGGCGAGAACCCGAGAGGGCAGAAAGCTCCGGTGAAGCTTTCTGCGCGAAGCCGTGCGGAGCACGAGCGAAGCGGATTCAACTTGCGCAGCAAGCGTGAGCCCCTCCCTCGGAGCCAATTTTTTTCAGCTTTTTTGAGACTTTATAAATTATCTGCCGGAGTGGCGGAATTGGCAGACGCACAGGACTTAAAATCCTGCGATCCTTACCGATCGTACCGGTTCGACCCCGGTCTCCGGCACCAATTTATTTTTTTGCACACACGGAAGTATGCAGGAATAATTTATAAAGACTTGGAATATACTATAATTGATATCGCGGGGTAGAGCAGTTGGTAGCTCGTCGGGCTCATAACCCGGAGGTCGTTGGTTCAAATCCGGCCCCCGCAACCACGCAGACACGCACTCAGGTAATACTGGGTGCTTTTTTTATAGCATAGGGGCCGTGCAGGCCCGGCTTTGGTCTCCGTTTGGCATCCTCCTCGGGCCGTGCAGGCCAAATTTACATTAAAACGGCCTTTTGCAGCAAAAAATATAGTCGAATTTTATTTTTGGCACATTTTTTTGGATTTGACTGAATTATGCGGCAGAGGACAAAAATCCTTGATTCCATATTTAGTAGATGCAAAATCCGACATACTACATGTGGTAGCCACAAGAACGCAAGGGGAAGATTAAAATCAAAGAATAAGCCAAAAGGGGAGAATGCATTATATAAAACACCTTAAAACGGCAAAAAAATGTAAAAATTGAATGAATCCATAAATTACCAATTTACATATTTACAAATAAAGCATTTTATGGTAAAATATGCAAATCAAAGGAGGAACTTATGAGCGTAATTGATATGATAAAAACAAGCCTAAAATATGACGAGGACATGCTTCGTAAAATCACAAAATTAAGGGTTAATTCGCAGGAACAGACCTTAACCTTAAAGATTGAAAACGGAAAGAAGTATTATTACATCAAAAAAAGAGGCGAAAGCAAACCGACCTATGTGAAACCGGATAAGATGGGTGAGGTCAACCGAATAAGACGTGCACGCTTCATCGAAGAAAGCAAAGCAGTAATAAATAATAACATTAAACTGCAAAAAGAGTTTATTGATAAGTATGTGCCCACGGATTTTGCGTCGCTCAACGCCAGGCTTCCCAAAGCATACCGATATTATGAAGGGGAAGCTGCTCCGACGCATAAAAAGAATGTCACGCAGTCCCAAAATCCATATAAACGGGAGGAACTGATACATAGAACCTCTTTCGGCCTTTATGTCCGCTCAAAGACGGAGGTTATGATATCAGAGATTTTGGAAACCGCCGGTCTGGAATACTATTACGAACGTCCACTGGAATTGACAGATGAAAAGGGTGATAAGAAAACGATATACCCCGACTTCACGATTATTTTGGGAAAAGAGTGTATTATGTATTGGGAACACAAAGGCATGTATGGTGATGAAAAATATTTTGAGCATGACCAACGCAAAATGCAATTGTACTACAGGAGCGGAATTTACGAACCGAAAAATTTGATTGTAACGATGGACGGACCCGATGGAAGCATCGATATTGAACGTATTAAAATGATCGTATATGGCTTGCTGCTTCCGCTTCGTGCTTCGATGGAAAATGGAGATTGTATAATTAAAAAAATATTTTAACATTTTCACGAAAATTTCACAATTTGCCAAGAAAGCTTTGTGGAAGAAACAAAAGAAATGTGGTAATATAATCTATATCACATTTTAAGGAGGAAATTGTATGCATGAGGTGAAGAAACCGAAGAAAAATTTAGCATATTACTATCTCATAGTCCTGATTGTAATCATGCTGTTCAACGCCTTTGTTTACCCTTATATTATAGAGCAGCAAGTAAAAGAGGTCGACTACGGAACATTCATGTCGATGACCGAAAAAGGAAAAATCGGACAGGTTGAAATACAAAGCAATCAGATTATATTTACAAATAAGGACAATACCAAGATTTATAAAACGGGTTTGATGGATGACCCTGACAGGACGCAGCGGCTGTATGACTCGGGCGCGAAATTCTCAAGTGAAATTGTGCAGCAGATGTCACCGCTTGTAAGCGTGCTTTTGACATGGATTTTGCCGATTTTCCTGTTTGTAGCACTCGGACAGTATATGTCCAAAAAAATGATGGGCAAGAACGGCGGAAACTCCATGATTTTCGGCATGGGAAAATCCAATGCGAAGGTGTATATCAAATCGTCGGATGGAATTAAATTTTCCGATGTGGCGGGTGAGGATGAAGCAAAAGAAAACCTCACGGAAATTGTTGAATACCTGCATAATCCGAACAGATATAAGGAAATCGGAGCCTCAATGCCAAAAGGCATTCTGCTTGTGGGTCCTCCGGGAACCGGTAAAACCCTTCTTGCAAAAGCCGTAGCCGGAGAATCCAATGTTCCTTTCTTCTCCATGTCCGGTTCGGAATTTGTGGAGATGTTCGTCGGAATGGGCGCGTCCAAAGTGCGTGACTTATTCAAGCAGGCAAAAGAAAAGGCACCTTGCATCGTTTTTATTGACGAAATCGATGCAATCGGTAAGAAGCGTGACGGTCAGTTCTCGGGCAACGATGAAAGGGAGCAGACCCTGAATCAGCTCCTCACAGAGATGGATGGATTCGAGGGCAACAATGGTGTCATTATTCTTGCGGCAACAAACAGACCTGAATCACTTGACCCGGCACTTACAAGACCGGGCAGATTCGACAGGCGTGTGCCTGTTGAACTTCCTGATTTAAAAGGAAGAGAAGAAATTTTGAAGGTACATGCGAAAAAAGTAAAAACCACCGGAAATATTGACTATCAGAAGGTCGCGAGAATGGCATCAGGTGCTTCCGGTGCGGAACTTGCCAATATCGTAAACGAAGCAGCACTCCGTGCGGTCAGAGACGGACGCGACGCGGTTACACAGGCCGACATGGAAGAAAGTATCGAGGTTGTCATTGCGGGATACCAAAAGAAGAATGCAATCCTGACCGACGACGAAAAGTGGCGGGTTGCATACCATGAGGTCGGACATGCACTCGTTGCGGCAAAACAGACCAATTCCGCCCCGGTGCAGAAGATTACTATTATTCCGCGAACTTCGGGAGCACTGGGATATACCATGCAGGTCGAAGAGGGCAATCACTATCTGATGACCAAAGAAGAACTGGAAAACAAGATTGCAACTCTCACAGGCGGCCGAGCGGCGGAAGAAGTGAAATTCGGCACAGTATCAACAGGTGCTTCCAATGATATTGAGCAGGCAACCAAACTGGCACGTGCGATGATCACGCGGTACGGCATGAGCGACGAGTTTGACATGGTGGCCATGGAAACCGTAACGAATCAGTATCTCGGAGGCGATACCTCACTTGCATGCTCGGCGGAAACCCAGGCAAAGATTGACAAGAAGGTTTCGGATCTTATTCGCACCGAGCACGAAAAGGCAAAGAAAATCCTCAATGATAACATGGAAAAACTTGAGGAGATATCGAAGTATCTGTATGAAAAAGAAACGATTACCGGCGAAGAATTTATGAAAATTTTGGGACAGGAGTAGTTGACAAGTTAGCCTCCACTAACTATAATGAATAAAGAATATTTAAGGAGGTAGATACAATGAAACTGGACAAATTAGGATTATTTGCAGGCGGCGTTCTTTTTGGAACCGCAGGACTTAAAATTTTAGGAAGCAAAGATGCGAAGAAGGTTTATACGCAGACGACTGCTGCTGCACTCCGTGCTAAGGAAACTGTTCTTACAACAGTAACAAATATTAAAGAAAATGCGGATGACATTCTGGCAGACGCTAAGGACATCAACAACGAACGCTCAGAAAAAGAAGCAGAGACTGTAATCGGCAGATTCACGCCTAAGGAAGAAAAAGGCGGATGCGATGAAGTGTAAAATCATGCACGAAAGCGTCGGCAGAATCCGGGTGCGCCTGCTCTGCGGCAGAATGACCCTGCAGCAGGCCGACATTTTGGAATATTATCTGAAGGCGCAGGAGGGTGTGAGAGATGTTTCTGTTTATGACAGAACCTGTGATGCTGTAATCAGTTATAGAAGCGGAAGAAGCGAGATTCTCTCGGCTTTATGTGAATTTGATTTTGCTGATGAGGAAGCTCTCAAGCTGGTTCCGGAGCATACAGCCCGTGCGCTCAACCGTGAGTTTCAGAATAAGCTGTTTTACATAATTTTCAGGCGCTATTTTTGCAAGCTTCTTTTGCCGGTGTCGCTTCGCACGGCAATGACGATTTGCCGTTCCGCAAGCTACATTCGCGAAGGGCTGAAAGCACTGAAGAACGGAAAGCTTACGGTTGAGGTTCTGGATGCGACGGCTATCAGCGTTTCGATGCTTCAGGGCAATTTTAGTACTGCCGCTTCAGTTATGTTTATGCTGGGAATCGGCGAAATTCTTGACGAATGGACACATAAGAAGTCCGTTGCGGATCTTGCAGGCGCGATGTCGCTGAATGTGGACAAGGTATGGCTTAAAGACGGCGATACGGAGGTTTTGACTCCGATTGAAGAGATCAAAGCAGGCGATGTTATATCTGCGCACATGGGTAATATGATTCCGCTGGATGGCAGGGTTGTTTCAGGAGAAGCGACGGTTAATCAAGCTTCGATTACAGGCGAATCCCTTCCTGTCAGAAAACAGGAAGGCAGCTATGTTTATGCCGGAACTGCGATTGAAGAGGGACAGTGTCTGATTCGCGTTGAAAAGACGAGCGGAACGGGCAGATATGACCGCATTATGAAGATGATTGAGGAGTCGGAAAAACTGAAGTCCGAGACGGAAAATAAAGCCGCGACTCTGGCAGATAAGCTGGTGCCGTATACGCTTGCCGGAACGGTTCTGACCTATCTTCTGACGCGCAACATCACGAAGGCTTTGGCAGTGCTGATGGTTGACTTCTCGTGTGCGCTCAAGCTTTCGATGCCGATAACGGTTCTCTCTGCGATGAGAGAAGCAAGTGAGTATATGATTTCCGTTAAAGGCGGAAAATTCCTTGAAGCAGCAGCGAAAGCAGACACTATCGTATTCGATAAGACCGGAACGCTGACCTATGCGACACCGAAGGTTGAGGATATTATCACTTTCGGTGGACATCCGAAGGAAGATATGCTGCGCCTTGCGGCATGTCTGGAAGAACACTATCCACACTCAATTGCAAACGCAGTTGTAAATGAAGCGAAGAAACGCGGACTTTCCCATGAGGAATATCATTCCCGCGTAGAATATGTCGTTGCGCATGGCATACGCAGCACGGTGGAAGGAAGACCGGTCGTTATCGGAAGTGAACATTTCATTTTCGAGGATGAGGCGTGCGTAATTCCGGAAGGAGAGCAACAGGAGTTTGACGAACTTTCGGGCGAATTCTCACATCTGTATTTGGCGATTTCAGGCGTCCTTGCCGCAGTTATCTGTATTTCCGACCCTCTCAGAGAAGAGGCGAAAGATGCAATCGCAGCACTTCACGCACTTGGCATTAACAAGGTTGTTATGATGACCGGAGACAACCGTCATACAGCGGAGGCTGTGGCAGCGAAGGTCGGAGTAGACGAATTCCATGCGGAAGTTCTGCCGGAAGATAAGGCAGCCTTTATCAGACAGGAACACGAAAAGAGACGCTGCGTGCTGATGATCGGAGATGGTGTCAACGATACACCTGCACTTTCGGAAGCGGATGCGGGTATTGCAATCAATACCGGAGCGGCGATTGCCAAGGAAATTGCGGATATTACAATTTCTTCGGAAGACCTGTTCGAGCTGGTTACGCTTCGCAGACTGAGCATGGCTCTTATGAAGCGAATCCATTCCAATTACCGCTTTATCGTGGGCTTCAATTTGATGCTCATCGGCTGCGGTGTGGCAGGGTTTATGCCGCCGACCACCTCGGCGCTGTTACATAATATGTCGACGCTCGGAATCGGTTTGAAGAGCATGACGAATCTGTTGGAAGAACCGAAGTACAATGGAAAAAACGAATAAGCGAATATTAAGCATTTTAAAAGCCCGGAGCATATCCATCAGACAGCTTCGGGCTTTTCTTTAGTGCACACGGCGGCGCACGTTTCATTGAACTTCATTCATATAATCTTCAGATTCGAGCAAATCAAAGTATTTATCGTGATATTTGCGGTAAAGTTCGTTGAAATCAGCATCCTGACCGCTGTGAAGGTACTTCGTGTAATCATGCTGATTCTGCACCGTCTGCGGTTCCATCAGGGAAAGGGTATTGATGCCGATGTTGGAACACTGGTCGGAAATACGTTCGATATTCACCAAAATATCCAGGAAGGTAATGCCGCCGTGAACCGTGCAGTCGCCGCTGTGGAATCGGTCGATGTGATTCGAACGGAGCTGGGAAACGAGGTCGTCGATGACCTCTTCAATCGGCTCTATTTTTTTTGCGGAAACAACATCAAGTTTTGTAAAAGCCTTATAAGAATAATCCAGCACCTGTGCGACTGCTTCTCCCAACACTGCCAGCTCTTGATGAGCAATCGGTGAGAAAACGATTTCCTTCTCCGTTATTTCGGAAGCCGTTTCGGTAATGTTCGTGGCATAATCGCCGATTCTTTCAAATTCAGAGAAACACTGGATATAGTAATTCAAAAGGTTGCTGTTTGCCCCTTTTGGAACATGCGGCGAAAAACGAATCATGTAACTGTCGACTTTGTCAGCCAGCGTATCGATATAATCTTCGTTTTCGTTAATGTCTTTAATCGCCTGCTCATCATAATGACGAATCGTGCGAATCGAAGCCTTGACTCCGTAAACGGACAAGGAAGCCATTTTTGAAATAACGCTGCTGATACTGGAAAGTGCCAGAGCCGGAGATGCGAAAAGCTTTTCGTCCAAGTGCTGAAGCTCTGCATTTAAGTTATCCGCCTGGGTCTTATCGTCTTTAATTACCAGTTTCGCCAGTTTTTCAAACTGCAAAGAAAACGGAAGCAGGACAATCGCTGCGAAAAGCCGGAACAGCGTGTGAGCGTTCGCGATGCCGCCCGAAGTAATCCGCGCGTTCCAGATTCCATCAAGTGCGCCGGTGCCGTGAAGAATCATAACAGCAGCAATGACTAAAATGGAAGCGGATATATTAAAGAAAATATGAATGAGGCCTGTCCGCTTTGCGTCTGCCTTTGAACCGATGGAGCAGACGATAGCAGTTGTAATACAGTCACCCATATTAACGCCTATGATAATCGCATAGACAGAGCTGAAGGTCAGCGCACCTGTAACAGACAGTGCCTGCAGAATGCCGATGGTTGCAGAAGAACTCTGAATCAGAAAGGCTGCTCCGGTGCCCACGAAAAATCCGAGAATCGGTGTATCCGCCATACGAATGAAAAGGCTTGCAAAGGTTTCCGATTCGGAAAGCGGCGCTACCGCAGCGGTCATATTAAGAAGTCCGGTAAAAAGAATACCGAAGCCCATAGCGACCTTGCCGATGATGTCCGACTTGGTCGAGCTTAAAGTCATGATGATAAGAATACCTATAATTGCCGAAACCGGGGCAAGCGTTGAAGGCTTAAAAATATTCAGCCATGAAGCAGCGTCGCCGTCGATGTCCAGAAGCCGGATAATCTGTCCGGTAACCGTCGTTCCGACATTGGCTCCGAGGATAATGCCGATGGACTGACGGAGCGTTAAGATTCCCGCACCTACAAGTCCCGAGGTCAACACGATGGTTGCTGTGGAGCTCTGGATTACAGCCGTAACCAGCAGTCCCAGCAAAAATCCCGTAAGCGGATTGTTCGCCACCTTTTCCATAAATTTTTTCAGCGCGCCGGAGGAACCCTGCTGCAGTCCGTCTCCCATAAGACGCATGCCATATAAGAAAAGAGCAAGTCCGCCAAAGAGAGAAATAAAGTCAAATATATTCATTTTTTTTTGCCTTCCTAACCTTGTAAAAGCTTTTCCCCGAGTGAGTTGTTAATATAATGTTAAGAACAGTTTAAATCCATGTTAAAACTACCCCAATAGTAGTGTACCAAAAAAAACGCGAATAGCAAGAAAAGTTTATATTTTAACAAGGAATCTGTGGTATACTTGAAGAAAAGTATTTTGGAAAAGGGAAGAAAAGAGAGAAGAGGAAACAGAAATGTACAGACTTTTTATCATTGAGGACGAAGCCGGAATCGCGCAGGCAATTAAGACGCAGGCATGTGCATGGGGGATGGAAGTAAAAATTTGCGAAGATTTCACAAATGTGCTGAAGGAATTTGCGGAGTTTCAGCCGCATATCGTGCTGCTGGATATTACGCTCCCATTTTTTAACGGCTATCACTGGTGCAGTGAAATTCGCAAAATATCACAGGTACCGATTATTTTCATTTCATCGGCGGCAGATAATATGAACATCGTAATGGCGATGAATATGGGGGCGGATGATTTTATTCCCAAGCCTTTCGACCAAAGCGTGCTGATGGCAAAGCTTCAGGCATTGCTGCGGAGAGCGTACAACTTTTCGCAGGGAACTCCGGTGATTGAGCACTGCGGAGCGATCCTCAATACGGGCGACAACACGCTTACATATAAGGAAGAAAAAATTGATTTGACGAAAAACGAATATCGGATTTTATTGAGCCTGATGGAGAATAAAGGGAAAGTCGTGAGCAGGGAAAAGCTGATGGAGCGGCTCTGGGAGACGGATTTATTCGTGGACGAAAACACTTTGACGGTGAATGTCAACCGCCTGAGAAAAAAACTGGATGCGGCAGGACTTGAGGACTTTATCCGCACGAAACACGGGGTAGGGTATATAATCGAATGATGAAATTTTTTAAAAGCTTTCTGAGGGAAAGAATAAAATACATAGGATATTTGGGAGTTGTGCTCCTTGTTTTTGCGGCGGTGCTTTTGCTAATGGATGTGCCCGAGAAAGCGCTGGGCTACCCGGTTTTCCTTTGCCTGTTTTTGGGCTTGCTGGGACTTATCATAGATTTTCTGAGGACGAAGAGCCGCTATAAAGAGCGCGGCAGTCTGGATAAGCTTACGTTGTCGATGACGGAGAATCTTCCTGAAGCTTACAGTGAAGAGGGACGGGCTTACCGGCAGGCGGTGCTTTCGCTAAGCCGGGAGTATCGGGATTTTATCGAAAAATCGGATGCAAAATATGAAAATATGATGGAATACTATACTGTCTGGGCGCATCAGATTAAGACACCGATTGCGTCGATGAAGCTCTCGCTTCAGGGGCAGGACAGCGAATTTTCGAGGAAGCTTTCCGCGGATCTTTTAAGGATTGAACAGTATGTGGATATGGTGCTTGTCTATCTGCGTCTTGACTCAGAATCGACGGACTATGTGTTCCGCGAATGCGGGACGGATGCGTTGATTAAACGCTCGGTACGAAAATTTGCTTCGGATTTTATAGAGCGCAGGCTCTGGCTGCGGTACGAAGCGGAGGATACTGCCATTATCACCGATGAAAAGTGGCTGGGGTTTGTAATTGAGCAGCTTGTTTCCAATGCCCTGAAATACACGAAAGAGGGCGGGATAACGATTTACTTTCGGGAGCCGAAGATTTTGGTGATTGAAGATACGGGAATTGGAATCGCTGCAGAGGATTTACCGCGGATTTTCGAGAAGGGGTATACCGGCTACAACGGCCGCAGAGGTGGAAATGCCAGCGGAATCGGGCTGTATCTGTGCAAAAGGATTTGTGAGAATCTGAGAATCGGAATACGGGCAGAGTCTGTGGTTGGCGAGGGCACGAAAATGATTCTGGATTTGAATCAATACGAAATGAAAGACGAATAGTGACATTTTTGTAAGAAGCGGGAGGGGAAATGTAAGCCAAGCCAATGGAATGCATTTCTCCATTTTTGTATAATGTAACTGTAATTGAAAGAGAAGAAAAAGGGAGGATTCGAAAAATGAGTATGCTTGAGGTAAGCGGACTGAAAAAAATATATCAGACGCGTTTTGGGGGAAACAAGGTTGAGGCTCTCAGAAATGTGAATTTTACCGTTGAAGAGGGTGAATTCGTGGCGATTATGGGAGAATCAGGCTCAGGAAAAACTACTTTGCTCAATATTCTGGCGGCGCTGGATAAGCCGACTGCCGGAAGGGTGATTTTGGAGAGAGAAGATTTATCGAAGATACGGGAATCGCAGGTGGCGGCTTTCCGAAGAGACAATTTAGGCTTCGTCTTTCAGGATTTCAACCTGCTTGACACCTTTTCGATTGAGGACAACATCTATCTGCCGCTCGTGCTTCAAGGGAAAAAGTACGAGGAGATGAAGGAAAAACTCACGCCGATTGCAAGGCGTTTGGGATTGAAGGAGATCCTCAGAAAATACCCGTACGAAGTGTCGGGGGGACAAAAACAGCGTGCGGCGGTTGCAAGGGCGATTATAACGGGTCCGAAGATTATTCTGGCGGACGAACCGACAGGGGCACTTGATTCCAAGGCTTCAGATGAGCTGCTGGAACTTTTCAAAGAGATAAACTCCACAGGACAGACGATTCTCATGGTAACGCATTCCGTGAAGGCGGCAAGTGCTGCGTCAAGAGTTCTGTTTATCAAGGACGGCGAAGTGTTCCATCAGATTTACAGGGGCGAAGATTCCGAGCAGGCTCTCTACCAGAAAATCTCGCAGACGCTTACAATTTTAGCGACAGGTGGTGAGAGATAATGAAAAGGGGTTTTTACTATAATCTCGCCTATGAGGGGATGAGAAAAAACAAGAAAATGTATCTTCCATATATTCTGACTTGCATCTGCATGGTGATGATGCTGTACATCATTCAGTATCTGAAGCATTCCGAGGTGATACAAAACGGCCGCGGCGGAACTACGGTCTGCATGACGATGGGACTTGGGGGATGGGTCATCGGAATTTTCTCGCTGATTTTCCTGTTCTACACGAACTCATTTCTGATGCGGCGGCGCAGCAAGGAATTCGGCTTGTATAACATGCTGGGAATGAGCAAAAAGAACATTGTCCACATTCTTTGCTGGGAGACCTTTATGACATTTGTCATTTCGGTTGTTGTGGGACTTGTGTGCGGCATTGTATTTTCCAAGCTTGCAGAGCTTCTGATGCTGAAGATTCTGACCGGGCAGGCGTCATATGGAATTTCCGTTTCACCGGAGGGGATTTTGGTGACAACCGCGGCATTTGCGGCAATCTTTTTCCTGCTTCTGCTTAATTCGATTCGCAGAGTTCATGCGGGGACGACGATTTCGCTGATACGCTCCGAAAATGTAGGGGAAAAGCCTCCAAAGGCAAACTGGATTTTAGGCGTCGGCGGATTCGTGCTTTTGGCGGCGGCATATTATCTGGCGGTTTCCATCACAGACCCGCTGTCGGCAATGATATGGTTTTTCATAGCGGTTATCATGGTTATCGTCGCTACTTACATGATTTTTATTTCCGGCATGGTGTTTCTCTGCAAAATCCTGCAGAAAAACAAGAAGTATTATTACAAAGCCGCACATTTTGTTTCTGTTTCCTCCATGGCCTACCGCATGAAGCGAAACGGCGCAGGCCTTGCATCTATCTGTATTCTGGCAACGATGGTGCTGGTTATGATTTCCTCTACGACAAGTCTTTATTTTGGTACAGAGGATGCTTTGAACACGCGCTATCCGAGAGAAATCAACAATACTTTCTGGATGGAAAGCATGAATGAACTTTCGGATGCGACGATTAAAGAATACACGCAGATTGTGCGTGACCATGCGAAAGACTGCGGTGCAAGCCCGTCCAATGTCATGACCTGCCGTTTTCTCAGCGCGAATGCTTCCGTAGAGGATGGCGGCAGGATTATCTGGAAGGATGTGGACGAGAAAGCGACAGATTTTGCGGTATTGGTGCGTCTGGTTCTGCTTCCGCTGGAGGATTACAATAAGCTGGCGGGGACGCAGGAGAGCCTGAAAGATAATGAAGCACTTGTCTGCACGAAACGGACAAGCTATAAGGAAAATACCGTTTCTGTAGAGCAGATGCCGGAATATAAGGTGAAAAAGCAGGTAGCTTTCACGGAACTTGGCACAATTGAGCCGACGGACACTCTTCCGCTGCTTTTGGTGGTTGTGCCGGATCTTGAAAAGGCGGCAGCCGATGTGGACTGGGAGAATGCGAAGGACAGATACGGCAATTCGGAGATGCTGAAAAAGTGGGTGTACAACTTCAACACCGGAGGCATGGACGCCGCGGCGCAAATCAATTTTATGTCTGATTATAACGGAGGACTTTCAACGGCGTTTGGAGAAAAAGGCATCATGAGCATCGCACACATGACGGAATCTTTGGAAGGAAACAAGGAAGATTTCTACGGAACTTACGGCGGACTCTTTTTCCTCGCAATCGTTTTGAGCGTTGTATTTATCTTCGCGGCGGTTTTGATTATCTATTACAAGCAGATTTCGGAGGGGTACGAGGATCAGAACAAATTCGCAATCATGCAGAAGGTCGGAATGACGAAGGGAGAAATCCGAAAGAGCATCAACTCACAGGTGCTTACGGTCTTTTTCCTGCCGCTTTTGCTGGCGGGACTGCATATGGCATTCGCATTCCCGATGGTGCAGAGAGTCCTTTCTCTCTTCAGCCTGACGAACGCGCAGCTCTTCCTGCTGACTACGGGTATCAGCTTCGCGGCATTCGCGGTGCTGTATGTGATTGTGTATCGGATTACATCGAAGGCATATTATAATATTGTGAGTTAATTTTTGAAAAAAGCAGATTAAGTATTGGCAGACGTGATAGAGATATGATACAATACTATTAGGTCTTATCCGGCCGGGCTATACGCGAGCATATAACGCGCAAGGATGATAGCGGAAATTTCCGCATTCTACTTGCGTGTTTTTTTATGGGAATTATGTAACAGGAGGATGAGAACATGGGTGGAAGAAAGCAGATAAGAAATAATAAAGAAGAAGTCATTTTTTCGGTTGCTCCTAAGCTTTCAGAAATAAGCGATGGTTATTTGAGCTTTATAGAGGAGATAAAAGAACAGATTCATAAACAGAGAGTTTCAATTGTGCTTAACGCCAACTCGAGCATGATTTGCCTTTACTGGAATTTAGGAAAAGCTATTTTACAAAAGCAGACTGAAGAGGGTTGGGGATCCAAAGTTATTGATCGAATAGCAAAAGACTTAAAAAAAGCATTCCCAGATATGTCTGGATTTTCACCAAGAAATATTAAGTATATGCGTAAATTTGCAGAATGCTGGCCGGATTATGAATTTGTGCAACGGGTCGTTGCACAAATTCCATGGCGCAGTAATATTTCGCTGTTAGATAAATTATCCGATGAAGAAAGTCGCATTTGGTATGCATATAAAACAATAGAAAACGGCTGGAGCAAAACAATTTTGGATATGCAAATTCGAAATAAGTTGTTTGAACGAACAGGGAAAAGCGTGAATAACTTCAACGGAGCTTTGCCGCCTGCCGATTCAGACATGGCAAACCATATTTTTAAAGACCCATATCTGTTTGATTTTTTAGGAACAGACATGCCGAGGCGTGAGGTGGAAATTGAACGAGAATTAACAGAACATATTCAAAAATTTCTTTTGGAGTTGGGACAGGGGTTTGCATTTGTAGGCAGACAAGTACATATTGAAGTCAGTGGAGATGATTTTTATATTGACTTGTTGTTCTATCATCTTAAACTTCGCTGTTATGTGGTAATTGAGTTGAAAGCTTGCGACTTTGAGCCTGGATTTATTGGACAGCTCAATCTATATCAGAACATAGTAAATGATGTGCTCTGCCATCCAGACGATAAACCAACAATCGGATTACTTTTAGTCAAAGGTAAAAAGCAAACTGTGGTTGAATATTCTTTAGCAGGGAATCAAAACCCGATAGGTGTGGCGGAATGGAGAAATCAGATTGTAAAAGCATTACCGGAAGAACTCAAAAGCAGTTTGCCATCTATAGAGGAAATTGAAAAGGAATTGAAATGAAAGCTCGATTTTGAATAAATCGTCTATTTTTGAGCTCAAAACTTGAAACAGGGCGAAAAAAGCTGTATTATAAAAAAGAGGCACGTTATGATTGGAGAAATGTAGATGGTAATTAAGGCAGTAAGTCTTGACGCAAGTATGGAAATGCAAGAAGGAAGGGCGGGAGATGGCAAATGAAGAATAATTTATTTGGTCTTGTCTTAATCTGTGAATATATTCAGATAGCATGTATCTTTATTGAAATCTATAAAGGGAAAGTCACAGGAAGTGTGCGGAAGCAGTTTTGGGTTTCTTCCGTGACAACTTCGATTTTGAATATCATGATGCGTCACGAAACATAAAAAAGGAGACGAGCGGCATGTCAGAAAAGAAGAGGCGATTAATTTATTTAATAGTTTGGATTGTTTTGATAGCAATTGCAATATTTGATCCGTTTAAGTTTTTACGGGAGCTTTGAGTATGAGAGCAGCTATTTTAAATTAGGGAAGCAGAAGATAGGAGAGTAAAATGTTCAAAGTTGTTATTTTACAAATACTGCGTGTGAGAAAAAAGAGAGAAAGAAGATAGTTCTTTATATTATTATAAGTGCCTTGATGCTCATATTTGCGATTACGGAAATAAACAAAGGCAGCGAAAAATGGTTTTTCGCGGTTTTGGTCATTTTAGGAATGATCTTATACGAGGTTTCGCACAGAAACGATGAAAACAGGTAAGGGAAGGGAAAAGGAATCGCGTGTGTGGTAGGCTTTATTTGGAGAGGAAAATATGAATCGTGTATTTGTTATTTTTTTTCGCAGAGCCATCAACAGAGATTCCTCTAATTGGCATAATGGAAGCGATTTATGGGCGGTTTCATAAAGTCGTGGCGAGCTGATAGACAAAACGATATGAGACTTTATTGCAGTAAATGCCATGGTATAAAAAATTTATACAATAAAAACAAAAAAACTCTTGACAAAACGGAACCGGGGGGGTCCCATAAGATGGGATAAGTGTTGGACAAATCACCGAATCCCTAAATTTACAGCCTACTGTGTATACCGGTTTTACAGTGGCTATGTACAACTTCCAAGGTCGCGAACTTGAAAAAGATTTTTCAAAAAACAGGAGGAATGAAAAATGAACATGGGAACATTCGAAGCAATGGATCAGAAGGAAATGATGGAAGTGAATGGCGGAGCAAGAAGCAGAAGTGCTAGAAGAGCAGCTCAAAGGGCTGCAAGAGCGAACTTTACGAGAGCAGAAGTCAAGAGAACAGGTCATATGTTAGTGGGGTATGTAGGGATTCTGACAGGCGTTGGTGGTCTCGCAACTGCATCTGGCGCATTTGGGGCAAAGCTCGCAGCTTCAAGTATAGTAGGGGGAGTAGTAGGTGTTGGGAGCGAATTGTGATAGGAGAAATTTAGATGGTAATTAAGGTAGTGAGTCTTGTTGTATATGGATATATGAATATTACATTGTATACTGCAACAAAAAAGAAAAATGAGACAAAATTTGATGACTGGAATCTTATTTTTTTATCATACATCACTTTAACAATCGGAATGTTGTTTATGATTACAAAATGGGGATTTACATCTTTTGGAAGCATTATTGCTATTGTAGAAGTGTTGTTATCTATTTTTTGTGTCTTACCACCTACATGGAAGCGCAGAAAAGAGAAAAACGAAAACGATGTGTTAAAAAATAACTAAAGACCATTGTCCCCGCTCTAGAATTGAACCTATCTAAAGTATAGTGAAATTATTTGCGCGAATTGTCGCATTAATTTCGCATGCTATTGTTGGGTTGATTCACTACTTGAGATTAGAAAAATGCCAAACGAGAAACAACTAATATGCATAAGGCGGCGTATTACACGCCGCCTTATGCAAGAAATGACACAGGAATATACAAGGTCAAGAAAAAGAAAGAGAAACGAACGAATTATGGAAGAAAAGAATCTTGAAAGAAAAAGCTGGGCTATGCTGGTATTTGGCGGTGTGGCACTGTACTTCATCGTATCATTTGCAGTTCAATTAATCGCGGGAATGCTTGGAGGCTTCGTCATTGCTGGAAACATTCAAAGCGGAGCTGCACAATCAAACCTTATCAATGCCGCAATGCTATTAAGTTCAGTTGCGTTAATTCTGTTCTTCAGAATGTGGCTGAAGTCTGACGGAATCCTTTTTATAAAGGGTGCGAAAGCGCAAGTTCTTCTTAGAAATTCTTTAGTGGCAATAGCTATATGGTTTGCTTTTCTTGTGCTGGAATATGTGATTGCAATCTTTGCAGGAGATTTTTTGAATGCAGGCGCGGCTATCGAGATGCAAACGACTGCATATGCACAGGGCAATATAATTCTTCAAATTATCAGCATCGGAATTATTACTCCGATTGCGGAGGAAATGATTTTCCGCGGCTCTATTTATGCTGGATTACGAAAAAAATTCGGAGTTCCGGCAGCGGCAATCATTGCCGGTCTTATCTTCGGGGCGGTACACGCAAAAGGTTATCTGATTGTGATTATGACGATTTTCGGCGTACTGCTTTGTCTTGTTTATGAAAAAACATGCAATTTGCTTTATCCAATCCTGATGCACATCACGAATAATATACTAAACGGCATTATATTGTTTTTTCCGTTATTTGGAAACTTTATAATGGCAATGATTACGATTATAGCCATGGGCGTAATCTGCTGGCTGATTTTTCTGCTTGGAGAAAAAAATCAGGGCTCTAACAACCTTAGGGCAGCTATCACGGGGATAAGTGACGAAGAAAGTGCAGGAAAAGCGAAAACAGAAAATGAATTAGAGTAATACGATATTTATGAAATATTATTGCATCAAACAGCACGACATTACCGACTGCGGGGCAGCATGTCTGGCAACGGTTTCCAAACAGTACGGGCTGGCGGTTTCGATTACAAAAATTCGCGAAATTGCAGGTACGGACAGGGAGGGGACGAGTGCATACGGGATGGTGCAGTCTGCAGAAAAACTGGGGTTCACGGCGAAAGCCGTTAAGGGCGACGCAAATGCCTTCTTCTCAGAATTTCCGCTGCCTGCTATCGCGCACATCGCTACCGAAAGCGGTCTGCTTCATTATGTCGTGATACATAAAATAACAAAGAAAAAAGTAATTATCGCAGACCCGGCAAGGGGAATCCGCAAAGTCAGCCCGGAAGAGTTTTTCCGTGAATGGACGGGGATTCTTCTTCTTATGGTGCCTGCGAGTAATTTTAAAAAAGGTAAGGAAACGAAGAACATTTTTGAGCGGTTTTGGCATCTTTTGCTGCCGCAGAAAAGACTTGTTTTCGATGTCTTTTTAGCGTCCATTCTCATTACCGTACTCGGTATACTGGGCGCTTTTTATTTTCAAATCATCATAGACGATGTTTTGACGGCAGGCCTGAAAAAGACGCTGCACATTTTATCAATCGGTGTAATCCTTTTGAACCTCTTTTCCGTGTTTCTTTCGGCAATTCGGACGCAGCTTTTGCTGTATCTGAGCCAGAAACTTGATATTGCGCTCCTGCTCGGCTATTATGAGCATGTGCTGAAACTGCCGATGAATTTTTTCGGAACGCGAAAGGTCGGAGAGATTATTTCCAGATTTCAGGATGCGTCATCAATACGCGATGCTCTTTCCAATGCGACACTGACAATTATGCTTGACACCATCATGGCTGTCGCGGGCGGCGTTATGCTCTATCTAAAAAATACGAGACTGTTTCTCATTACCGTTCTTATGCTTTTTCTTTATGCGCTGCTGGTTTTCCTTTTCAACAAGCCGTATCGCAAGGCAAATGAAAGGCAGATGGAAGATAATGCACAGCTCACCTCCTACTTGGTAGAATCATTGAACGGCATACAGACGGTCAAGGCCTTTAATGGAGAAGATACTGTGCAGACAGAAACAGAATTCAAGTTTATAAAATTACTGAAGAGCATTTTTAAGCTGTCGAGCATGGGGAATGTACAAAGCTCCTTGACCGCATTTGTAGAGGCCGTCGGAGAGGTCGTTATTCTCTGGGTCGGTGCTTACAGCGTTATGCAGGGGACGATGACAATCGGCAGTTTAATTACTTTTAATGCACTGCTTGTATACTTCTTAGATCCGATAAAAAATCTGATTGACTTGCAGCCGCAGCTTCAAACCGCAATTGTCGCTTCGGACAGGCTCGGAGAAATTCTGGATCTGAAGTTGAGAAAATGAGTGAAGAACATAGAATTACACCGTCATCGCTAAAAGGCGATATTATATTTGAAAATATTACTTTCCGCTATGGAACCAGACAGGCGATTTTGGAAGATTTCAGCATGACAATTCGCAGGGGTGAACGCGTGGCAATCGTGGGAGAAAGCGGCGCGGGCAAAAGCACGGTCGCTAAGCTGCTCTTGAATCTGTATCAATACGAAAAGGGGATTATTACGATTGCAGACTATGCACTTCCTGACATAGCACTTGCACCTCTGCGGGAAAAAATTGCATATATTCCGCAGGAGACTTTTTTGTTCAGCGATACGATTATAAATAATTTAACTTTTGGTCTTGAGAATCCCGACATGGAGGAAGTCATTGCATGTGCGAAGCTGGCGCAGGTACACTCATTCGTAAATACCCTCCCGCTTCGCTATGAAACGAGACTTGACGAAAACGGAAGCAACCTTTCCGGCGGACAGCGGCAGCGGCTTGCGATTGCACGCGCTATGCTTAAAAAACCGGATATTTTGATTCTTGACGAAGCAACCAGCAATTTGGATGCAGTTACGGAAAAGGCAATTCAGGAGACCATTAACGCATACAGTGAGGGAATGACAAGCATCATCATTGCACACAGGTTAAGCACAATACGAAGCTGCGACCGGATTTTTGTCATGGAGGATGGACGGATAATCGAAAGCGGAACACACGCGGAACTCATGGCAATGGAAGGCGGATATTACAGGGGACTTTATGAAGCACAGGACGGAGGCACAAAATGAAAAAAGTAATACGCGACCTGAGAGAAATGTCGGACAGCAAAGAAGTTTATGCCAGCCGGCCGAATCCCTTTCTCACAGCATTTCTTTACTGTGTTGTTTTTCTTGTGATTGCAGCGGCATGTTATTCTTACTTTGGAAAAATCGAGGTTTCCGCAAGGTGTGCAGGAATCATTCGTCCGAACGAAGAAGTCAGCACGGTTTCCGGTATGATTGACGGCAAAATAAAGAAGGTCAGACACGTGGACGGAGATTTTGTGCAAAAAGGCGATGTCATTATGGAAATCGATACTTCGCAGGGAAAGATAACCTTAGACGATTTAAAGAAAAGCAAGGAAGAATATAGGCGGGAGCGCAGCCTTGTAAAGAAATTTTTGACCGGAATTCAGGCAGGGGAAAACCCTTTTTCGGCAAATCCTCAAAGCGATGAATATCCTTATTACATTAAATACAGAGACTTTGTTTTAAGCCTGAAAAGCACGGAAGAAAATACGAAATACGACGAGCGTAAGACCGCGGCTGCTGCAGATGCCTTGGAGGAACAGATTAAGACAACGAAAGAAAGTATTCGCGGGCTGAATGCTTATCGACAAAGTGTAACCTCAGGGTCAAATTTTGCACAGGCGTATCCACAGTATGAAAGCCGCTATCTGTCATATCAGACAGCGATGGACAAGCTGGAGGAAGAGTACCGGACGCAGCGAAAGCAAATTCAGGCAGGCACAAGCGAGGAAAGCAGCAAACAGCTCGTCTCGTATTACCGGGAGCAGACAGAGCTTTATAACAAGCTGATTCGTTCCGTGAAACGGGAGAGCTGCTCTTTTTCGTCAGGAGAAACACTGGGCTTGTCATTATATGCTGACTTTGAAAATAATCTGGCAGAGTATCGCCGCAGTTATGAGAGCGCGAAGCAGACCTATGACTACTATGCAAAGCTAATGGAGGAGGAAAGCGACGAGACCGGAGAACTTGCATATAATCTTTCGCTTGCAAAAACGAAAATGGAAAGTGCCGAGGCAGCAATTGAAGGCTTCAAGAATAAAACGACCAGTGAGTATGAAAGCATTCTGGATGAAATGCAGGCAAAACTGGCAGATGCAGAGATTGCCCGGAAGGGAGTGCGCAGCAAAGAAGAGCTCTTGAGTGAACTTGATACTTCGCATGAGCAGAGCAAGAAACAGCAGCGATATGAAGTGCTGAGCCAGATTGATACTTCTCTTGAAACGACGAAAGCAGAGCTGCAGGGACTGGAAGCTGACCTGCGGCTTAATAAGATTGGATTAAAGCTGTACGAGAACAGCAGGGATGAAAACGGAAAGCCGATAAGCGTTTCCGCAGCTTCCGTCAAGCAGGTTGATACACTTCTTGACATGGTAGATACGCTGGATTCACAGATTAAAGATGTAAACTACCGGATAAAGACAGCAAAACAGCAAATAAAACAGGGAACCATCCTTGCCGAAAGGGATGGAATTCTGAATGCACCGCGAGAATATGTAAAAGGAGATCTTTTGAGTGCAGGAGAGGTTGTCGCAACGATTCTCCCTGCAAACGAAAGTCAGCTCCGTGTGCAGCTTTATGTCAGCAATTCTGACATTGCGAATATAAAACCGGGTGCACGGATTAAATACAATATTGCGGCACTTCCAAGCAGCCGGTATGGAGTTGTGGAAGGAGAGGTGACTTCCGTATCGGGAGATGCTTTGAGCGGAAATGAGGAGTATGCAGGATATTATCTCGTAGAAGGCAGTATCGGAAAGGACACTTTGACCGATCGAAATGGCAATAGCGCGTCGATAGAAGTCGGAATGGAAGTAACTGCGAAAATTGTAACGCAGGAAAAAAGGATTTTGTACTATCTGCTTGAAAAAATTGATTTGTTTTAGAATCGTTATTATTGGCAGCAAACAAAACTTGAAACAAAGCGAAAAATGTAGTATTATAAAAGGTGTGCGATTATGCACACCTAATTTTAGTTTCATAGTATGGCACAGATGAAAGTATATATATCGGAGGCATGAGATGCAGTTAACAGACAGAGTGAAAAATTGTAACGGCTGCGCGGCCTGTGTGGTTGCGTGCAAGGAAAGATGCGTAAAAATGAATGAGCGTGAGGACGAAAGCCCAAAATCCATCGCATGTGTTCTCGAAGACGGATGCAACAGATGCAACGCATGCGTGCTTTTCTGCCCGCTGTTTAATCCGGTGGAGCTCCCGGATTTTGAGGAATATTACGAATACAGCGAGGAATATGCAGACCGGGATATGCCAAAGCTCTACCGCAAGACAATGCGTGATGCGAAGGCAGGTCAGCATGTGGAGTTTGTGGGAACCCTCTGCCAGATTGCGGCACTGAAATCGCTTTCCGGCGACAGAATCCGTCCGAACCTTATCTTAAAACCGCTGTGGTGCAGCGAAGAAAAGCGTGCGGCAGACCCGGCATGTGCAGGATGCATGTTTTACGCAGACAAGTAAAAAAACAGGAGAATTAGGAGAAAATTATGGCATTTGCTAACAACGAAAAATGTGTAAACTGCCCGTATGAGAGCGAAGAATGTCACCTCGAGTGCATTCAGGTCCGCTCCGAGGAAAAAAAGGAAAAGCGTCCAATCCTTGAAATCGTAAAGGATACCGCGGATGTCTTTTCAAAATACGAAATCACAAAAGGTGAACTCGAAAGAACGGAGGAGCTGATTGAAAAGCTTGAAAATCAGGAGATTACGATTTCTGTCATCGGCCAGTTTAAGCGCGGCAAAAGCACGCTTGTGAACGCAATTTTGGAGGACAAAATCCTTCCGGTGGGAATCGTTCCGGTAACGGCAGTGATTACGACGATTGAATACGGCGACAAAGCCGCGACCGTGCATTTCGACAACGGCGTGATTAAAGAAATCGGCTTCGACGAAATGTCGTCCTTCATCAACGAACAGGAAAACAACGATAACCATCTGGGCGTTTCAAAAGTCGCCCTTTACTGCCCATCCCCATTCTTAAAGAAAGGACTGACCTTTGTGGACACGCCGGGCGTAGGCTCCGTGCATCAGAAAAATTCCGACGCGGCGTATTCCTATGTGAAGGAAAGCGACGCGGTGATTTTCATGCTTTCCGTGGACAGCCCGATTAACCAGATCGAAATTGACTTCCTAAAGAACGCAAAGGAATATGCGGCGAAGTTCTATTTCGCCGTGAACAAAATCGACTCAATTGACAGATCCGACCTCGAAGAATATCTTCAATACTGCAGAACGCTGATCTGCAAGTTGATGGGCGTTGACAATATTCAGCTTTTCCCGGTAAGCGCAAGGACATCGGAGGGTGTGCAGGCACTTAAAGATGCGATTGAGGCAGACTGCCAAACGACAGTGCAGGAAATCATCGAACACTCCGCAAAACTCAAGATGAGGGACATTGCAACGAGTGCGCTTTCGCAGATTGACCTTTACCGCACGGCTCTGAAGATGCCGGCAAGAGAGTTTGACGCAATGTTCAAGGAACTGAACGAATTCTTTGCCGAAATCAAGCAGGAGGCAGCCGAG
>OGDY01000111.1_pt1 | contig 98452 bp, 149 predicted proteins | sample 1570341 | NCBI WGS metagenome assembly OGDY01 (sample SAMEA2581972, study PRJEB24529) | metagenome | biome: Human gut stool | place: China | collected 2011 | reverse complement strand
CTGCCATCCGGTCTTTGTTTGCTGTATATAAGGACTGCCATTCCTGTCGAGATGAGATACCGTATACATTTCCTGAATAATGCCCTTCGATGATAGGAGCAAGGAAGTCAAGCATATGTCCGGCTTCGTGGATAATTGCTTCAGGTGTATAAAGTTCATTGTTAGAATAATACTCAATTCTTCCTACCGATACGGTTCGGCAATAGGCCATGTTGTTGTCACCATCGTATTCTACAGTAGGACCAATCGTAGTAGCCTGAATACGTTGTACTGTTTCAGAACCACTATCGCCACCTTCCGGTTTGTAGTTTGGACCAAAACAGGAAGCTTCTTCTATGTATGACTGTCGATAACGTTCCCAATTGATATTATTTTCATCTATCACTGGCAAAAAAGATCCGTGCCACAAAATACATTTTTTACCGTTATGATCAACAAGCTTCAAATTGTTAAGATCATATGGATCGTCCTCGATATAAGCTGGCCCGTATGGATCTTTAGAAAAATCATTTGGATGCATCCCCGCATAAATATCTGGAGGCGTATTCCCGGCCACTTTTTGTCCATTCACAATTTTTACTGAATTTTCACTATTCCCGACCAAATATATTTTTACTCCATTTGCTGCAAAAGTATTTCTTACAGAGCCAGGAATCATACTGTAAGCATTCACACAATCCACTTGTTCTGAGCGATTAGTAGACTGATCCGTGTACATTAGCGTTCCTTTAATGTTGTTGTATGACTCCGGACTGCTTTCCAATGCAAACGCATTCATCGGAAGACAGAGGGTTAATACCGCAGCCATAAGTAAAGTGATTTTTCTCATAACCTTCTCTCCTTTTCTTTACATGACCACGGCATTACCGATATGTCTGCTTTATATGTGATGAGGACTTCCTCTAATCACCTGTGTTGTGTTGCGTATTATCATTTGCCGACAGTATGGCTGCCAAGAAGAATCCAAATAATGATCCTACGCTTATACCGCCTGCAAAAACCAGTAAATTAATCACTTACATTCTTTCCTTTCTATTTAAGATGAAATGGGCCTTCAGGGATTTGAACCCCAGACCATCCGGTTATGAGCCGGACGCTCTAACCAACTGAGCTAAAGGCCCGTGTACTGGATGGATAACGAGGGAGAATCATACCCATCCAGTGAGGAGGTTGACGTATAATGGCTGTCTTAATAACCTGACGATTTAATCCAAGGAATTTTGGAACCATGAATAGCAAACAATAATATTAAAAGAACTTTATTCTTCCTTTTTATCTTCTTTTTTGCCATGCGATTCAGAAGTGTTGCTAATATCAATAACCCGATTTTCACATAACTGTATGAATCGAACCAATGCGCCAAGGCAATTTGCAAAGACTCCATTTGGAGCAAAGCGGATATTGTCACCAAAGACTTCTTTGATTTCACTTTGAAGCATAAAAGAAGTACCGCCACCGAAAATGATAGGCATATAATCCAGTGACCACTGCTCTGTATCGCATGATCGTCTTATTTCTCGAAGATACTTGATAATATACTCGTGAATAATCTGTGCGCTTCGCTGCTCATTGCTTTTCTTTTCCGCTTCTGGCAGATTGGTTGGCCCAGCCAGCTTTCGTTCTGACGGATCCTTTAACAGAAGATTAAGAGTATACTTCTTGTTGTATCTGGAAAACATAGAACTAAGTTTTCACTTAATGAAGAGATAAGAATATCTCCTCCTTGCAATTTGGTGAAATCAAAATCATGGTCAATTGCGTAATCAGAATAAACAGCTCCTATTGCAGTTCCGTTTCCAATATCGATAATTCCGATTGGTTCACCGTCATAGCCTTTTATCATATTTAAGAAAAATATACCGGATGTTTCTGGCAGCACTTTTTTCTTCTTTACAATAAATCGCTTTACTACCGGTTCTTCATCGCTTTTTCTTTTGATTTTTACAGTAGTTTCATCTTCTGGCAAAATGTAGCTTAAGTATTCCTGACGCTTTGCCGGGATAGAGTATTCTGACAAAGCACAGCTCACTACAACATTAAGTTCATCTACAATGTCTGGATCCGCTACCATTGCAAGAGCCAACAGGGTGGAAATTTTATGTATTTCAGATTTCTTTGAAATTTCCATTTCCGCAGATTCTAATGCACCATTTCCTACCTTATAGGTTTTTCCATTAATCTCTGCTATAAATGTGCCCTTTTCAAGAGCATCGTCGCAAAAATCGCCCTCACAGTATTTGGTATTATAAATATAGGTTTTGATTGGCTGTCCGTCCTGATAAACGGCTACTTTTGTATCTCCTTTACCAGGATCTATGGATACATATTTGTTCAAGATATTATTCCTCCTTACAAATCAACGCATTTTGCGAATTTGCTAAGTAATAATTGCGCATTATCTTCTGGTTCTGTTACGGATTCCGGTATTTGTTCATCATCTTCCTCATTTGTACACGTGGAAACCGGAAATGGTTCTTTTACTGATTCAACGGACGATAAAATTACTTTGTGATCGGATACAGTTGCATTTTTCTGGAGATGTTCGTTCTTATCTTGTATTTCATCATAAATTCCATCTTGCAACTCATTGACTGCCAGTTGACGAATCACTGCATAATCAGAAATAGAAATCCGTGGTTTAATTCCACTTTCTATATTGTTTAATCTGTAATATGAGTCAGCGATAGTTTTTACCTTATTTTGTATAACGGATTCTGGAAAATTCATCCTATTCTCCTTTCCCGTTGTGTACTATGGTTTTATTATACACCAAAGGTGTACTATGTCAATAGTAAAATTCTCTAATAGAGAATATAAATACTTATGGAAATAATTATATTAAAAAAGCCACAACATATTTCTATGTTATGGCTCTAAGATATTAACTCCTATAAATATATCTCTTCTGAAAGTTAACTTTTTAACTTTAGGTCTTCAGACAGATTTAATAAATCTGAGAAATCCAACAAATTCTGTTGACCTTCTTGACACAATTTCATGACATAATTATCAAGAGCTTTGTTATATGATTGTATCCGTACAGAACATTCATCTGAAGTTGGATTACATATACATTGATCTTTCATTGGGCATCTTTTACATTGCATGATCATTATTTTTTCTCCTCTGCAAAGTTTTTATTTATTAATACATTGGCTTTAATAATATAAGGACACCGAGAATAATTACCACGGATAAAATAACTTCTACAAATCCGAGTCCCCTGTTGTTCATAATCAAATTACTCCTCCTTATCTATTTTTTTTGCAATTTTTCTAATGTTATCAAGAACGTGATCGCATTCATGCCATATGATCCAACTGCAATCACCGTCTTTCTGAGCATTCATAACCTGTATAATAATATCCATGTAGGTTTCAGATAGCCGTTCAGCAATACTATCCCATTTTGCAGATTGGATCCATCTTGCAAATCGAGGCTGATAATACTTTATTTCGCTGGTTTCTGCGTTCATAAACTGACCTCCGTGTTATTTACATAGTTTATATTAATTCTTCTTCTTCCTTATCATATACACTGGAATATCCGAAGATCTTTGTGAAGAAAGAATCCAATTCTGCTTTTCCATCCACTTCAGTGTTGGATTTCCATATATCACCTACAAGCGATTTTTCTACATGACCATCACACTGTAATAACAGAACCCAGTCATCATCAATAACCTCAATTACAATGCCTTGTTCTCCGCAGTGCATATCAACAATATCACCGATTTCAAAATACTTATTTTTTTTCATGGTTTCCTCCATAAATTCAGGAGAGTGATAAGAGCAAATGCTCTCATCACACCCTGTAAAGTTTCTATGCTGCAACATTTTCTCCTGCAAAACATTCTCCACAATATTCCCAGATACCACCTGCAATTCTCTTGAAAGTTGCATAGGTAGCCTTGAAACAATTATCGGAGTTTTTCTTCATAGAGATTGGTTCTCCTATCTGTGTACATTGCTGCAATAAACGGATAGGTGGAAGCATGTTAACCAGCATATCTACTACATCATCTGCGAAATAATCACCTACTTTATGAGCAGCCAGACCGTAATAATGTTCCATGTCCACGATTGGCTTTCCATCATACAGTTTGCTTTCGTTCAATGGTTCTCCTTCATACTCCACATCTTCAATGATTAAGTTTTCACCTAATCTGTGAGACTCATAGTAATTTTTATAATTTACGGCAGCTTCTTTCATCGGAAAACGATGTTTATTTCCTGCGTAGAGCCGATAGCCTTTGTGGTAATAAACCACTTCATAGCCAATAAGATTTTTCATGCAAATACCTCCTATAAGTTTCCTTTTTCTGAAATCAATTTGAGAATTTCTTCCAATGCGATATTCGCTGTCACGGGAAGTCCTGCGATCATCTGTACGGATTTAATTTTTGTGCAAAGCTGCTCTGCAAGTGGCTTACCAATGATCTCTTCCTGCTTTAGAGCTTCCTTAAGTGTCCATTCTTCTTCGCTGTACTGTTTAAGATCACTATTGATGATTTCATACATACCAGCATAATCACCACTGTATGAGATCTGTCCATTAATCAGAACATCCTTGTCTTTGAACTCTTTTGCAATGTTTGCAAGCAGCATCTCAATATCACCGTAACATTCATTAATTTCAATGAATACCATACCCGGAGCGTTAGGATCCGAATAACATGCATATTCATCTTTTATGATCTTTTCTGAGATTAACCGTTTAATAATATCATCTTTCTGAACGGTTACTACGTTTAAAGTTCCAGAATTAACTAATAACATCTTATTTCCTCCAATTTAAAATAAACTAAATTGTCCGTTGGTTTCTTCAACAAGACACCATGTAGAATCCAGTGCTGCCCTTTTTGCCAAGAGAATTTCCATGCCTTTTCTACAACGTGCAAAGGATTCCAGATATCTACCAGGATCCTCGTGTCTACGAAGGCTGACTAAAGCGTCTGTACGTTCTCTTTCTGATTTTTCATTGAACTCAGATAATAGGGATTCAATACCACTGACATATCCGAGTATGTTTCCACAGCTAATGGATTCTAATTCCTTTTTGTTTAATGATGCAACATTAGCAATCAGAAACTGATAATTTGCATCATTTTTATAAGTGGAAAGTGATCTCGCAGAATTCGATAAAATCTCATCGACCCTTGCCATATAAGAATTATCGACTTCTGGAGGAATGGCTCTGTAATATACATCCGGAAATCGGTTTTCTTCTTCCAGTCTTCGCTTATACCACATGATATGGTTTCGTACCAGATTTAAACTACTTCCGTCAGGCCAGAATGGATCGCTGCCTCCATGTTGATACAGGTAGTTCCATCTGTCATAACAGGCCTGTAGTTCCTTTTCATAATCTTTTTTTTTTCTTTTTTCATAGAAACGCCTCAACTTTCTATAAGAAACCCACGGATAAACCGTGGGTTCAATATTATTTCAATTACCATGTCTGATTCTCTGCTGCTTTAATTTCTTTGAAATAGAATCCCATTTCTTCAAAATAAGCGGAATGTATTACCTTGTCATTTTCTATATAGCACATGCAGAGATTATTTTTTGCTCTGGTAATTGCTACATAGAACATTCTGCGCTCCTCTTCAAGTTCTTCTGGAGTTTCTGCTTTTCCAAAAGGGACCTGTCCTTCAGAAACGTTGACAACAAATACGTTATTCCATTCCAGACCTTTAGAAGAATGAAAAGTTGATAAGCATACACCATGTTTATCCTTACTTTTCTTGATTTCTTGCAGCTTCTTCTCATACCGGATAACATAATTAAACCAGTCTTCCATGGTTGAGAATTGAGCGGCTTCTTCTTGTAGCAAAGTAAGAACGGATAAGAATTCGTCCTCCGGTTTGCCCTGAAATGTAGCAAAGGATTTCAGCCATGCTCGATAGTCCATGTTGTTACACAAGTAATTGATAAACTCTTTTGGTTCATTCATCTTACTTAGCTGCGCAATATCAAAGAACATATCAAAAAAGGTATTTTTTGTCCGTTCACAATCAGAAGCATTTAGAGAATCACATTTCTTCATCAATTCATCCTTATTGTATCGACACTTGTAAAAAGGGGCAGCCTTTATGTATCTGGAAGGATGATTAAGAATTTTCTGCAGATCTCCTTGCTTTTCTTGATTTCGTGATAAACGGTAATATGCAGTGATGTCATTATAGATGAAATCATGATGACTTTTCGGTACTTCTGAGGTATAGAACGGAATTTTTAATTTCATCAATTCCGCAATGAAATTGACTGCGGTACTGTTAGTACGATATAAAATTGCGATGTCTTCCAGTTTCGTGCCTTCGGCATTTAACTGTGCGATGGTTTTAACAATGTCCTTTGCCTGCGCTTCGACACTATCATACTTTCCGAGAGATATTTTTCCGTCCTGATCGCGGAATGCCTTAAAATCCTTTGTAAATCGAACCTTGTTATTATTAATCAGTTGTCCGGCAATATAAACAATGTTTTTACAGGACCGGTAATTGGTTCCCATATAGATGGTCTGGCAGTTCGGGTATTTCTTTGGAAAGTTCAGCATGATTGTTGAGTCCGCAGCCCGAAACTTATATATGGACTGGTCATCATCACCGACAACAAACAGATTTCCGTTATCGCCGGTAAGCATATAACAGATATCAGCCTGAATTCCATTAACATCCTGAAATTCATCAACCGATATATACTGATATTTCTGTCGATACTTTTCTAGCACATCTGGATTACTTTTCAGATACTCCCGACATAGGATCAACATATCATCAAAATCAATCTTGTTCTGACTCTTAAATTCCTCGTAACTGCTGTATGCATCTACAAACAGTGCCTTATCTAAATTGATTGGCCTATATAGAGCATAATTCAATTCCCGGTTCTTGACGTAACTGATCTCTGACATCAATTCTTTAACGGTGTCTTCTACTTCGGCAGGAGTAACTTTACCTTTTAAAAATTGAGCCAGAAACATCCATTTCTCGCTTTCTTTTAATAAACTTTCAATGCCAAGATTTTTCTCCTGGCAAAGAAGCCGGAAGCAAAAAGAATGGATGGTGCTAAAATGCACTTTTGCGTTATAATCCCGCATAAAGCGGTTTTCCATTTCCTCTGCAGCCGCTTTGGTAAAAGTAATATTTAACATGCTTTCTGGATTAATTCCATGGTTAAGCATATTTTGTATACGGTCCAGCAGCACGGTAGTTTTACCGGATCCGGGACAGGATACAACAAGAATCTGCCCGTTTATGGCATCACGTGCCTGCTGTTGTTCAGGAGATAATTTTCTCATAGGTTTTTAACTTCCTTTCTTGAATTAATTCCACCAAGAATTTTTGCAACTTCCTGAGCTTGTCTGTCACAATCCTCTTCATTCGTACCGGTGAATGTCAAAAATGTTTCGTTCTTTTCATCACCAAAACTATAACAATAACTCATAAGGTGCCTCCTTTTCTCTTATCCTAAAGGATCTTTGATCGTCTTTAGGAGCTGTTGAATTGTTAGTTGCGAACCTTTATCAAATTCGGCCTTCCGGTTCCGAATCAGTTCTTCTGCTGTTCTTGGTTTTTGGATCACGTCAATGCCTACATTTACGGCTTTCTCATAAAGAGTCATTACTGCTGCGGCAGCGTTTGGGCTATTATGAATGTGTCCATAAAAATGATAAATTCCTTTATAAAATCCATCCCATTCAGCCATTGGATAATGACTAAGGAAGACTTTATATTCTCCGTCATGTATAATTTCGTTTTCAACGATGTCAACGAAACAATGACGGAATTCCCGATCCTTTAGCCAATGTCGGTCATGATTTCCTGTAATGAGAATTTTTTTACAGGATATGCTTTTAAGGTCCTTCACAGCATTGTAATAGTAGTTAGCTACATCACCCAAAATGACAAGAACATCATCCTTTTGGACAGTTTCATTGCAAATACGAATCATACTCTTATTCATTTCTTCTGTGGTTGAATAAGGTCTGTTGCATAAGGAAATGATATGCTCATGTCCAAAATGCAAATCTGAAATGTAATAATACTTCATGGTAGATCTACCCTCCTTCTTTTCTTGAAATTTATATTTAAACGCAAAAAGAGCAGATACCAAAGTGGTAACTGCTCTGATTTTTTACGTGTAATTGTATTAACTTTATGTCTCAATTATAGCGGATAATTTACTAATTGTAAAGTTAATTTGCATCGGAATCGTGATCCAGGATAAAATCAGTTTTTCCTCTATCGATCCAGTTGCCAATACAACGGTTTAAATCGGCTTCAATAACACGCTGCGTGTAATCTACTGCATCTGCGCAGTATAATCTTATATTTTCATCGTTACAGGCAATATTAACACTGTTTAAATATTGATGAATATACTGCGACTTTTCCTGTGTTGTCATATTTCCGAATTCGTGTTTTAAAGAAAATCGGTTTCGTAGAGCTTTATCCAATAGGTTATAATTATTGGTACAGCCAATGATCACACATTCAATGTCTTTCTTCCTGCAATCATCAAGAGCCTGCATCAAAGCAATTACCATTGCCGTCTGTGCGCCGCCCTTATCCTGTGTTACCAAGTCTCTGGAACGGCCAATTTGATCAATTTCATCCAACAGGAAAATACATCTGGTTTTAGTGGCATATTCAAAAATTTCTTTCAAATGTATAGGTCCTTTTTCATCACAAAGCATGGCAAAGTTCAGATACATCAAATCCATATCAAAATAATAGGACATATAACGTCCAAAAGTTGTTTTTCCGGTTCCAGGAGGTCCGTAAAGAAGTGTCGAATTGAAATATCTTAACCCCAATTTTGCCATTTCTGCTGCACGATTAGAGGCACGAATTACTTCATCAATAATGTCGTTCTGTTCTTTCGTGACAAAATATCTTTGTATAGGAAAATCACTACAGCACTCCAGTTCTAAATAAATTTTGATATTTTCAGGTACACTCAATCTTGTCTCTGCCATACAATATCCTTTCTATAATCTAATGAATTATTTTATCACGTTGATAAAACGAATAACCCAATTCATTAGTTTTTATTTTTTGAAAAACCTCAACGTATCTTCTAACATCAGAGACGCTTGGTTTAATTTCTCCATTTCTATATTAATACTTTCTATATCGCCTTTCAGAACAGAAATGGATGCAGCAGTTTCCTGTGTAGAAGCGGCATTTTCTTCTGAGATTGCAGATAAGCTAGTTATCGAATTTAATACCTCTTCCTTATGCCTTTGTAATTCTCCTGTTGCTTCTGTGCAGGCCTGAACGCTTTCCATTGCCCGCGCGAGTTTCTTTTGCATGGATCCGAAATTATTCACTACGGAATCCAACGTTTCCTGCTCAACGGTAATGGAAGAATTGATCTGTTCTGCATAACGGTTGTTTTCTTCTGCAGCAGAGATGATGTTACCGACAACATTGGTAATCGTTACTACATGTTCTGCGGATTGTGCTGCCAGTTTTTTAATCTCTTCTGCTACAACCGCAAATCCTTTACCGGCTTCACCTGCATGAGCGGCTTCGATTGAAGCATTTAATGCAAGTAAATTCGTTTGATCTGCGATTTCCTTAATCAAATCGGTTACGGTCTTAATATCTTTCGATACATGGATAATGTTCTGTACTCCCTGAACAATGTTACATGCATTTTCAGAAGAAGTTTTGTTATCCTGAATTAAATTGTGTAAGGCCTCCTGTGATTCATGTGTGGCTACTTCTACATCGCCAGACAATTTATAACATTCTTTGGTATCTTCTGTAACCTTATTAATGGCATCTCCCATAACAGACATTTCCTGTACAATTGTTTCGATAGATCCGTCCATTTCTGTTGCACCATGAGCAATTTCATCAACAGCTTGATTAATTTCAATTGCAGCACGATCCGCTGTATCTACATGGGTATGTACTGACTCGGTGATATCCATACAGGATGATGCATTTTCATTAATAGCGGATAAAATACTCTTGAATTTGCAGATAAACGCATTCATGGCAGTTGCCAGTTTTATCACTTCATCACCATGATTCACTTTTTTGTATGTAAATTCCAAATCCGTGTGGCCTTCAGCCAGTAATGCAACATTTTCTGAGGTTTTCTTAAGTGATACCAAAATAGCACGGCTAATAAGGAATGTAACTACTATTGCCAGTACCAGCAATCCGACAGAATTGAGAAGTAAAGAATTCTGCAGTTCTATAATTGGTTTATATACATCGGATTTATCCGCGGAAATAACCAAGACATATGCTTCATTCTGAGGAACATAATAGCCTGCGTACTTTGTTTCTCCTTTAAAAAGATACTCCGCTACTGCGGATTCTACGATTTCACCATTTTCGATTCTTTCTACAACACCTTTTACTACTTCGTTTTCAACCGGTTGTCCAACTTTCTCCTGTGTGGGATGATAAATCATGGTCTTATCCGGACTTACAAGGTATGCATAGGAACTATCGAATCCTTTCACATGTGCATCTGCTAAAATAGTTTTAATGCTGTCATAATTATTTAACAGATCCGGATCTTGTTCGATTTCTTTATCCAGAATAATTCCATAGGTAGAAGCCAGATCCAGCATATTGTTTTTTGTCAGGCCCGATGCATATGATTTGAAATCCTTGATTGAAAAAAATAATACCACAAATCCTACGGTAAGCACGCTCACAATGAGCATCGTTAAAAACTTTATTGAAATACTGGTTTTTACTACTATTTTTTTCTTTTTCATCTTATTTTTTCCTCCAAATTTCCAAACATTATGTCACTGATTTCTGCATCTGAAATCACTTCTACGTGTAATGGTATTGCCAGATCCAGACTCAGAATACCCATGATGGATTTGCCATCCACTTCCCTTTTTCCGTTACTTACGTTGACATCCCCCTTAATCTGTTCGCATATCTGCACAAATTCTTTGGCTTCCTGAACAGACCTGATGCGTACTAAAAACTTCTTCATACCCTTCCCCTTATGCTTGTATAACTTTTTCTATGGATGAAAGCACTTTTTCATTTTGAAAAGGCTTCACGATAAAATCTTTTGCGCCTGCCTGAATTGCTTCGAAAACCATAGCTTGCTGTCCCATTGCTGAACACATAATCACCTTTGCATCCGGATCATATGCTTTTATATGTTTCACGGCCTCAATTCCATCCATATCCGGCATGGTAATGTCCATTGTTACAACATCCGGATGCAGCTCCTTATACCGGGCAACAGCATCAACTCCGTTTCCTGCTTCACCGACTATATTATAGGAAGCATTTCGTAGCGTTGTTGCCAGTATATTCCGCATAAAAGCTGAATCATCACATATTAAAATTGTATTCATATTACCTACTCCTGCTCATTCAGTTGCTGAACCATGCGTCCTAATTCCCATCTTCGGATTTCCGGTCTGTTATACGTATCTTTTCTTTCTTCGTCCATTAATTTCCCTCTTTTCTTCTTCCACCATTTCTGCCAAGTATCCTCCGTCCCACAACAGGATCTTTAATTTCTTAGCTGCTTCAACGGCCGGTGTTGTAAAATATTGGTTTGTCATTACCGCGCCGACCATGCGGTCATAGAAATCTCTCCCAGTATAAGCCTCCTGAATGGCTTTTACTCCAACCGGTGTTGTGTATCGCTTACATTGGATAGCATATGTCACTCCATCTTTTTCTGCCAGAATATCTATGCCATAATCGCCGCTTCCCTTGGTAACTTCCACCTCTGAGAAACCTCTTCGCGAAAGCAGATCTGCACAGAAATATTCAAAATCATGTCCATCCATTTCTTCATAAGCTTCGCAAGTTTCTCGTTTATGCAAGATCAGAAATATCATCAACGATGTAAGAACGAGGAACCCCAAAATTCCAATAATGATATAACTTTGCATAAATACCCTCTTATTCCTTCTCTTTTATATTCTCTTCTTCTGGAATCTTCTCAAACCGGTATCCCGGAACACGTATGGCCCGTGGTGATCCAATACCGGTATCCGTTTCAATCAATCCATGTTTTAACATTTTCTGTAAATGTCCTTGCACGCAGGAAATGCTTTTATATCCCATATCTTCAGCAATTTCCCGGATCGATGGCGAATACCCATGCTGCTTTATATATTCCACAATGTAATCTCTAATTTTGTAATCTACGTTAGTTAACATGCTCTTCCCTTCTAGCGTACGATCTTGCTACAAAAAATACTATTGTTCCATCCAGATTCGAGCCAGTGAAATTTCTCTGATATCCGGCTCTTCGTCCCGGATATCTGCGAATGGAACTTTATAACTCCATATTCCTTCTTTTTTCTCAATATCGTCTTCTGTTTCAAGCCATTTGCTGCCAGAATACTCATACCACCGGTAATCCTGATAATATAAGATCCGATCATCATACAAATAGTACCCTTCCTGCTCACGGAATAGGGAAGGCTTCACAAGAATAACTACTGATACAATAATCCAGATGCCTATAGCGGCCACAGAAAGGAGCCGATAGGTACATTTATGCTGTTCTTCTTTTTGAATATTGATCATTACTGTCCTTTCTGTCTCAGGATCTCCCGAACCATATCGGTTACTTGCTGCCATTTCCCTTGGAGGGAATCGTTTACCAGTTTAATCTTACCTTCAATAAACAATGTTTCTTCCAAAGCCTGATTTAATGGTATGCCGTCTGTAATAGTTTTCTTTACGGCTTCATAAATACTCATGGCAGAAACGGATGGATCAAAACTTTCTGTTGCACAGTTCTTCAGATATGTCTTTAAATCATTAATATCCTTAACTGCTGAATGATCAGTTTTTTCCTTCTGGACCGATTTCTTTCCCGTTTTTGGCTTTTCTTCCGGTTCCGGTGGATTGATCGCATTAAACGCAGGAGATTCCGTAATACGTGGCTTCCTTTTTCTTACCGGCTGCTCACCAGCCACTGACTCTTTGGTCTTTCTTACAGACTTTCCATTTGCCAGGGATTTAAAATCAGCATAACGGCTTATGCCGAGGTGGGTAAGTTTTGCAAACGTTGCACCGGTGTCAATTATTGCAGCTCCTGGATTGCTTCCTGCCAGATAAGCAAAATATATCAGCATATCTTCTTTCTTTGCATTCTCATCCGGGATCTCATAAAATTCAGTCTTGCATTTAAGCTGTGACAAGGCATTATGTACGGGAATGGAAATCGTGTCCTTTCCTTTCAAATACACGAAAATAACCTTATCCTGCTTCTCCAACAGGTCAATATCTTTTAACCCGGTTTCTACTGCATCCTGTAATGATAAAATAACGGTCCTCATAGATTGTCACCCTCTTTCTCCAAAAGTTGAAAATCGAACTTCTTAGCTGGGTTATACCAAGAACTTGAATAGTAGCCTTCCACAACATCGTCTTTGTTTACGTATATTTCGCCAAATGGTGCTGACGGATTATCTGAACAGATCGTTTTCATCAGTTCATGCATCTGAAAATGATGCAAAGACATATTTGCAATAAAAGCATATTTTTCATCCATTGAGGACTCTTTTAGAGGAATAAACGAATCATCTCTGCAGTCCAACAAAAAAGCTGATTCGTAACCCATTAGAGATTCCAAAGCATAATTCATATCCTTAAAAATGTTCTCTTCTCCTAAAAGAGACAGGACATACATTCTCGATCTGATATGTAAATTTCTTTCATCCACTGCCGGTTCCAGTTTTTCAATATGATCAATGTTTACGATCTTAATCTCACGGTCTCTGCCACCAATTGGAATCTTAATTTTCCACACGCATACAAGATGAACATTTTCATACTTTTTCTGACAGTCTGGAAGATAGGTATACAGCCAGCAATGGTCATAATGTGGATCTTTAAAATTGTAGGCATGATAGGAATTCTTATTTGGATATGGAGTTCCTACTTTACATGGAATTTCTACTATTTTGTTGGCATTATTCTGAACCAGATATACTTCTGCCTCAATACTTTTGTTGTAATAAGGGAAATATAAGGAACACCCATCACTTATCGCTATAACATGAGAATCTTCAAATGATACATCTGGATAAACTGCGTTAAATTCGGATTTGTCATTCATACGCTGCTTTTTTCTTGACTCTGTTTTTTCATACCAATAGTCATCTTTTGCATCATGTTTCCAATGAAATTGACAATTTGGATCTACCTCATCTATATCAAAGTTGTCCTGCTTTGGCTCTATCAAACTATCTGCATGAATTCTTTTTGTTAAGATATCTTTCACATTATCTTTTGACTTCCAAACTCGCTTTCCTTCTACCATTAAACTTACTCTATTGCACCATACAGATAGAAGCGTCCCTATATATACAGTATCATCAGCAATGATTTGCATTTTATCTCCCGGTTTATATAAAGACTTTATTTTCTTCTCCATATATTCTGCATAAAATGGTTCTCCTCTACGTGGTTCCACCCCGGCTCGTAATCTTCCACCATTTTTTACAAATTCCTGTATTTTCTGTATTAATTCCATCAAATACTCCTCCTTGTATAAACATACCTATTTGTGTTCATTTATAGACAAATGCGTTTACACTACATCATCTAACCAGTAAATCTTATTGTATTTCCATAGCAGTCTGCATTGCCTGGCGTTTACTTTTTTGCAATGCTTCGTTGGACTTTGGAAATTCAATGCATATAATTCCGGATACAGTGCCGTAACATAACCAGTATGTGTTTCACCGTTTTTATATGTATAAGAAACCAAATCTCTGTGTTGGATTCCCAATACATTGTCCGTTTTGGCTTTGCTCTGCCTGCGAATTGGTTTTATTGTCCAATCTTTTATTTCGCAGGTGTCTGGACGTAAATCAGTTATACATATAGCATCGTTGCTGTGGGATTTGGCAATTTCCCAGTCTATGCGTTTATTGGCGGTATCTCCACCTGTTGTAAGATGTAATGGGCCTAACTGCGATAGTTGCTTTCTCAGCCATGTTTTACCTATCATTACATGGGACACATGATTAAGGCCTTTCATGTCTGAACTGTTTAACATGGTAAAATAGTGCTGCATATATTGTTCCTCTTTACCTTCGGTCTTTTGATGGCAACCATCACATAAAGTAATGAGGTTAGCCATTGTATTCGTCCCATCTAATCGTCTTGGTCTTATATGGTGCACTTCCAACCGGCAATTCGATTTTCCACATTCCATACATTTACATCCGCCACGCAGAATTACAGCCTTTCGTATGTTTTCATCCAGACGGTTTGATTTTTGATACTGCCATCCATAAGACTGAAATCCATCCGTCAAAACACGGATATCCATGGAAACGTCTTCAAGCCAGTAACTTGTAACAGGAATCCATTTACTCAGACGTATTACGACTCTCCATGTAGCCTGACGCTTCTGTAATATACTTGGAGCTATGCGGTTCGTTCTTTTGGATGAACTTCGATTATTAAATCGCGCTGGTCTGTATCTTTTATGGCTGCGGTGGTATTTTCTGTAACCCTTTCGGACTTCCATCAGATGTTTTACGTCATCACGTTGTTCAATAGTTCCCTTGAATAACACCTTATTCTTATTTCTGCACTTCTGGACTAAAGCAACGCCGACATGTAAACCGCCATCATCTATCCCACAACGGATCTCATCTTTGCAGATATCTTCTTCCGGGATTACCCTGTTAAGTTGTATCACCATCGGGTACTTACTATTCAGCGTCGCACGTTTCTTGCGTATGAGAAACCACGCTTTCTGTTCTTTTGTTGGAGACAACGGTTTCCCGTCCGCATCCAACACAAATGCATAATTTGTCATTTCTGGCACCTTCCTTTCGGAGAAATTTTCTTCTTGGCAATGTCATGCAGAGGCGATGTGTTTCCCTGTTATCAATACAGGACATTAGCATTGTTTCTTGGTTGGCACTCACAGAGCTTCAGACTGAAGATTACATCTAAAGGTGTGTCTTTGCCTTACTGCACAACGTAGTTCCTATCTGCAGTATACCTTTCGGTAACAGCAGTCACTTAGCCTTGAAACCTATTATTAAGCCATAGACAGAAGGCTTTGCGTGTCCACTTCTGTCTATGTTTGAGTACATATCTCTATGTATTTGATTGCTTAATAATTAGTCCTACAATAATAAAATTGCCACTGTCACAAAAAAGAAAAGTCCTATTCCTACCCCAGTGAAAAATTCCTTCATATAGTCCCCCTTTATATCCCTATTCTTTTACACTGTTTCTCAATGAATCTGATTTTTGATTCCTGCTAAAATAGTGATGGGTCCGCATAATATTCTGTTCTTGTACAGAACGAAAAAAACTCAAAACAACTTCTTCTGTGAGGCCGTCAAATTTATTACCAACAACTTCATAATCACATCCATCTACTGCTATATCATCTGCATATTCCTCAAGTGCCAATTGGAAATTACCGCCCCCCGCTATCAAATCAAATCTCGCCATGCGTTCATTCCATTGAACAGTAGATCTAAAAAATGCTGACCCACGTTTTTCAGCACCGTTTACGATATCATTTTCCCAGATCAACTTCATATGCTTGTCACAAAGCCCGGTACTTCGGCAGAGTGTAGACGGATCAACTTCGACTTGGATTTCTTCTATTTTTCTACCTTTTTCCAGATCCGTATCCAATGGAATTATGAAATGATGCAAATGACTGCGATTATCATTGTGCCTCATGTTAAAATAAAAGCCAACAACCCACTGTTCTTTCAATGGCATCATTTCCCAATTCTTTCTCTTTGCTTTCATTAAATATGTATCGTTCATGCACCCTTCCCTTTCCTTACTATCAGCATTAATCTGTGTTTTTCTCATCTCTCAAAAATGCTCCAATTACTGGCATATCCCGGTCTGCAAAAGACAAGTGTTCCTCACTTTTTCCTGAGTAAATGATGAGTGGGTTTTGTTTCCCATCCTTGACTACTCTCAATACTTCATACGGATTATTGGAGCTTGGAAGTATATTCCATCCGTCCTGAACTAACCATTTTTTCAGATTTTCCAATTTGCTGATATGGAGTACATTTCTTTTTGCCATTGTTTTTTCTCCCCTAATTTCAGTTTACATGATTAACGATATCTGTCCGTTTTCAACTTCATAATTCATCCACAGTGTTTCCGTCCTTGCACGTCCTCCCTCTGCGTTGGTATGCTTCTGAACCTTGTTCCATCCATGTAGTATATCGTTATACATATCATTGTCATATCCTGATAGAAGAATTTTCCCAGGATGTTTAACCAGAGAATTTAATAATTTTTCATGATCTGCATCCTTCATTTCATGTTTATAAAGATAATTCTTCCGAGTTCCGTGTAAATACGGCGGATCTGCATAAATAAAAACATCTTCCGTATCATATCTTTTTATCAATTCTACGGCCGGCAAATTCTCAATCTGAACACCCTTTAATCTCTCAGTTGCCATTTTCAACGTTTCAGGAAGTTCACTCCACGCTCTAGCTGGATTGGGAGAATTAGTCTGCTGTCCGGATTTAAACCCGTTTTGATACAAATTTCCACATCCGAATCCCATCCAGCATTTAACAGCAAACCTTCTTGCCCGTTCCAAATCATCTTCTGATTTTTCGTAGGCTGCTTTATACTCTGACCTGGAAAATGGCGTAAACTCTATCGCCCGTTCCAGTTCTCCACTCCGGTCTCGCAATATTCGAAAGAAATTTACGATTTCTCCATCGATGTCATTCACTGTCTCAATATGACTTCTTTGTTTGTTAAAAAGAACAGCCAAACTACCTGCAAATGGTTCTAAGTAGACATCATGCTTTGGTATATATCCGCATATCCATGTTGCCAGACGGTTTTTTGCTCCTGGATACTTTAAAACACTTTTCAATTCGACACCTTCTTTCATTAAACTTTAAATATTATTAATAAAGGATTCCCCAAAAGTGCATTTCATTTTCTTTTTTTGTTGCTATCTGACCCTTTTTTAAATGAGTTCAACTTTTTAAGTTCAAAAAGTTGAACTCATTTCTAATTAGCCAAATGGCAATATCTGTCAGTTATACATTTCTGTTCCATGTTTAAACCTCCTAAACTTTAATAACTACCAACCCATGTCATTCCTGTTGCCGATGACATTGGGGTTAACCATATACGACATTTTCAACTTTGCATCAGCAAGTTCTTTCCTCAATTCCTTTACCTGCTTCTTTAATGCCGCGTTTTCATCCATTACCTTCATGATTTTGCAATCCTTACTATGATCGCATCTTGCGTCTACACTGTAGTTGTCGCACATCTGGCAGATCTCCGTTTTATTCATAGTCGTTACCTCTCCTAAACTTTAATTTACCTTGTTATTTCATCCAGACAGGCATTCCACCCCATGTTCATCATCAATATGCTTTCTTCATTTTCGTTTCCAATAGTCCGTTTTTTCTTTGGCAGTTCCCGGAGCGGACAAAAATCTGGTCTGCACGTAACATAATCTGTTACATCTTCACCAATGCCCGGAACATTGCAATACAATGTTTTCTCTCCGTATCTTGGCGGTTGTTTGTCATCTACAAAATCGCACATATCGCACGATTCTGGCATATCCATAACCAATAATGCTTTTGACATCTCTCATACTCCTTCCTTCTTACGCCTGCTCAACTTTGCTTTCAGTTGCGATATACCATACTTCCTTTATCAGGTCGTTCGACTTTTCTCCATTACAGCACGGCACTCTTCTACTGTTCCGATTGCCCGGTACTGCTCAATCTCAGCTTCCAGTTCCACTATGTATTCATCTTTGTGGTCGCAGTTATGGCATATCTGTGTAGACATATTGGCAAACACATTCTTAATATCAGGATTAAATTCTGATGTATGCCAACATTCAAGTTCCTCTAGTTTCCTTGTTATTTCTTCCGCCGTACCGATTGCACGGTAATGTAGCAATTCTCCCACCATCTCCAGTATGGTACTTGCCTTTTCCTTTCTGTCCTTATATAGCAAAGGACTAACATTCGGTTCTTCTTTTGCTATATGGTCAAGCGTTACAACTGCATTATCTTTTATATTTTGGATAAACTTTACAGCTTTTGTTTCATTCTCTGTCATTTCTACACCTCCAACGCGCAAATTTCAGTTTGTTCAATTAAAATTTAGTTCCCTCATTCTTTCATGAATTAAAGCAATACCTATGGAATCATAGATAGCATGAAGTGTAACTGTTTCAGTAAACACGTCAAACAATATATCATGTTCCCATTCTACCAAATCATTTTCTACTTCTACAGAAGACGGATATATATGTTGATTTTCTATGTGAATAGGGGCATATCTATATGAATTTTCATCTTTACGGATTAAATAAAGACCATATTGTTCAAAAAGTAATCTTTCTGTTTTTGTTGGATTTTCATTAATATATTTCATCGACTATTCTTCCTTTCTAAATCCTTATATATCATATCCATCATTGGCAATTAATTCTGCAACTTCATCAAATCCATAGGCATTCCTCGCGTTTGTATTGTCATTCTGATTCCTGAAAATTCGTGTTTGTTACGGTGGATAGTACACCAAATCTCAATGCCTGATTTTCTATTTGACTGCCCCAATCCAACTTCTGTCCGCAATTTTCACAGTATTTAGGAAAGTTTCTGCGTTTTCCAATGCTATGATTGGCTATTAGCTTTTCACAGCGTGGACAAATATCATACGGAACACCATCGATTCCATTAATCGGATGAAATACTCCATTTGCATCGGTGCATCCACTTTGTCTTGGCCGCATAGCAGCCTGTTTTCCCTTCCATTCCGGAATTTCTTCAATAGAACCTTTTTCCTCTAAAGACATATAATCAATGTATAAAGCATTTATTTCAGCCGTGCTAACAGCAAGAAAGCCGGCCGATTTTGCCTCATTTAGGGTTGATGGATGATCTTCAATAATAAGAATTTCATCATTTGATAATTCAAGTTCTTGTGCTAAAGCTGACATACATGCCGTTTTGCCTTCTCTCGTTGAAGAAATGAGGATGCTGTTGAATTCACCCGGGTAATATTTATCTACAAAGGCCTTTCTCGCATTTCTTAGGCTTATATTGTCAGACCAGGTAAGAATACTTTTGGGAATACCTTTGAAATAATTTGATAAAAACCATTTCAAGGCAACGTTGTGAACACAGGGTATTAATTCGGTATAAGTATTTTCCTTATCTTTCTTGAACAGATCCAACCATTCATCATGTGTTGGACGGCGCAATCCTATAGATAAATGGATACATGCAGTATCGTCATAATCACAAACAACCAGTTTAACAGAGCCTAGATCTACTTTTTCACCATTAAAAACTGTTCTCGTTACCTCTTCATTGTAATTACATTCCAAAATGCTCATTAGCTATTCCTCCTGAACTTCGGGTGTTGCAGTTTCTGAAAAAGTATTTTTATCACTATTGCTTTTTCCTCTGTATCCAAAACTGCTATGGTATCCAAGCTCTTCCAACTTACGCAGAAATGCTTCAACCTGCTCGTCCTTTTTCTCTCCATCAAATATCAGCTTTACTACACCGTCCTCGATTTTTACATTGAGACCGGCAGTCTTGCATTTGCTTGCTACCTGCTCTTTTGTTAATCCCATACAATCCTCCAAATTAGGCTGCTTTTTTCACATACCATTTTTTACATTCGGCAAGCCACTCTTCTTTTGTCTTTCCAAGCACATTGATCCAATATTCCTGGCATCGGATTTTCCACTCCAATTCCAGATCCCGGTCCTGATGTATGGAATATTCCGTGCCCTCATGCCAGTCACGGCGTAAAGGAATCATAAACCCATATTTTTCAGAAAATTCCTTTCTGCTTGCACTGAAAATATGATGTGGATCCACGTTATCTACGGCTCCCGTGATAATGCAGCGGTGCATATTGTCAGTAAATACACTGAAATACGGATCCTTTCTTTTTCTTGCGGTTTTCTGTTTTGATTTTAATGGAGTTACGGTTCTCAACTGACTATTTGCCGACAATGGCTTTTGAGCTTTTAATGGCGTATATTGTTTAAGCGGTGTTTTAGCTTTTAAACCAGTTTTACGTTTTAATGGTGTTCGCTGCATTTATTATTCCTCCATTGCATCATGTAAGCCATGTCATCCCATGTCTTTTGTGCTTTTGCGTCAAATAACAATTCCTTATCCTTTATTTCTAATTCTTTCCTGCCGTTTTCCTTTTTCATTTCTCGACTTGTCAAATGCAATCCTTTCAAAATATTATTCTAGCCAGCCTGCCAGGTATCCGATGGCGAACAGTTCCAAGTTAGAGAGTTTCCATCAGAAGTTACAATTACGGTTCCTTGCTCATCTGTTCGATATAACTGGATCCCCATTTGTCTCATTCTGTTTAAAGGACCGGCATGAGGATGTCCGTAAGAGTTGTTTTCGCCACAACTGATTACGGCATATGTTGGCTTTACGGCTTGCAAAAGAGCTTCAGATGAAGATGTGTAGGAACCATGATGAGATACTTTATAAACATCTGCATGGAGATCTATTCCTGATGCTAAAATATCCGCTTCTGCTACCTCTGTAGCATCACCCATAAATAAAAAGGTGTTGCTGCCATGAATCAATTTTATGCAAATAGAAGAATCGTTGGCGTTGTCATATTCTTGTACTGGACCTAATATCTCGAAAGAAGCATCTCCAAGTGAGTAAGTGTTTCCGACAATAATTTCTGTTGGCTCTATGTTTTTATATTTAAGTGCAGAATAAACATCACGGACTGTAGCAGTATCCTTGTAAAAAGGTGATAAGAGCACTTTTTTACAGTTAAATTTTGTGATGATAACATCCAAACCACCATAATGGTCTTCATCCGGATGAGTTCCGATGACGTATTCCAAATCTGTAATGTTTAGTTTTTGAAGATAATTCTGAACATAAGTACCTTGATCATTAGAACCGGCATCAATAAGCATAGCCTTATCATTGCAGATAATAAGAGTTGCATCTGCCTGTCCTACGTTGATGAAATGTATCTGGCATTCTCCCGCCACTATAGATAAATCTGAATTATTTTTTTTATCAGCTGTTTTTTCGATAAATGTATCAGATCTTTCAGAAGAATTTTGTTCTATATATTGTTCTATTTTCTCATTTACTTCATTTGCTATCTCATCAGTATTAATATGACTTGAAACCCAATCACTTTGAAATAAGGTTATAAACAATATAAAGCACAAGAAAATTGATAAAATTGTTTTTTTCATTTCGTACCCCATAATAGAATATTTTATGATTTTATTATACACCAAGGGTGTACTATGTCAACAATGATATTCACTAATAGAGTACATTAGCAATTATATGTACAATAAATGATACGTTTATTCAAAAAAAGAACGCCAACTTCATGCTGGCGTTCTTCCATAATCACACATAACTTCAACCAAATATAACGGATGGATACTGTTTCGTTTATGAAACTATTGTTCCATTCTTTCTTCTGCTAAATCAAAATCGCTTCCTTGAACAAATTCTCCGTCCTCGTCACATTCGCAATATTCCAACGCATACTCCTCAACCCAATATAAGGCAGTGGCTCTAGTATACGAACAGTTATATTTTGCAAGTTCCGCTTTCGCTTCTTTGACTTGGCTGATGTCCCATCTTTTTAATTCTGTGGGATTGCTATCGTTTCCCCAGATTGTATCTCCTTTAGTAAATTCCTTGTATTCTGATACAGAGTATGCCAATTCACCCTTAAGTAAAATGATCGTATTATTCATATGTTTGTACCTCCGACTTTATATGCTATATTTTATACAATATCACCCAATAACTCAACCTTTTATTCTTGGACATTGTATTCTATACAGATATCCATAATTGTATCAGCTAAATTCTGTGGAGAATCGACTCCATAACCAAAATAGCCATCAATCAGCTCATCATTTTGAGTACGGTATAACTTTACTTCATGAGCCCAGCATCCACCTTCGTCCGGATCGATTTCAAACTGAATCGTCATATACACATCCTCGGTGAAGATTCGATATACTTCTATGTCTGTCACAAAGGATTTATCCTTAGTTCCCTCTCCGTTCCAGTGATTTGGATTATGAGACTCAATGAATTCTTCTGCAATTTGCTTTGATAAATCACATGTCATGCAGTTTTACCTCCATTCTTCTGATGAAATCATCGTTTCATTAACTTCTCTTTATTAATTCTAATGCTTTTTTCTTTTTTCTAATATAACAATCCATCCAATCCTTTTGAATAGTGCTGATTAAACCATCTCCAAATTTCATCTCTTGTAGTTCCCTTATTCCAGCCTTGCCAATCGCTTGCAAGAACTAATTCACAGCTATCTCCTGAGCTTGAATCTTCTATAAAAAGAACATCTTCTAATTCTTCCCATAGCTTTTCTACTTCTATATCAGTAATATTGTTTTTACATTTGTGTTTACATCCTCTACATTCAATTAAATCACACATACATACTCCTCCATTCTGACAAAGAAACTCTTGTTTCATATATTTCCAGCCGGTATAAAACCGGCTGGTTACTGTTTACTACACTGCTTCAGGCAACGATAATAAATCCATGGGATTCTGAACAATAAACTTATCTCTCTGAAGGTACACTTTCATGTATTCTTCCGCGCCTCCATCGAATTCATTGACTACTGCTTTTTCTTCAGTTGTCATATCCTCATATGGAACTTTTCCATATCTGGGCGGCAGCATATTCTTTCCTTTGCCTCCAAAGATATTCAGCTTTTTCAGCAGATCCATATCCTTGAAAGTAATATGAACTGTGCCTTTCTTATAGAAAGTCAGGTCGAAATACTTACAGGGGATGTTCTTGGTCTGCTGGTTATTTTCTGCAACTTGAAGAATTCTTTCGAGATGAATATCCGCTCCCGGACATCCTGCAAGGTAATTGAAAGCCTTCTCCATGTCCGTAAATTTTTCGGATATAGAATAACAATACTGCATCTTTTTCCAAATATCACTCCATGCGTGTGCAGGAAGAATAACCTTTTTATTTACATACCAAGCCTTATTTGAGGCCCATCCGTTATAATAATGAATATTGGAATCATATTCACTTGACCAGGAATACCGGAAAGACAGATCATCAAATAATTTCATGATAGATCCTTCAATACCAGATACAAGAGAACCACACATCTGGATCTGCAATTCTTTGATATTGGCAATAGAAAAATCGTATTGTTCCAATTCATTAACTTTTTCCCGATATGATGTACACATATCACCTGTCATCGGACCAGTAAAGCGCTCGTCATTAAACAAAGCACTCCAATACTTATACCGGATGCGGCGTACATATTTTGATTCCGACAAATCATCATGTTCACCAAGTTTCATCTGTAAAATAGGTTTGGAATATGAATTCGTTCTCATTGAACTCATGATATACGGAGTCAATGCCTTATATTCCCGGATCAACTGAATACCTGCATCAACCTCCATGTTGTATCGGGTTACGGCTGCTGCAAGATAATCGTTGTCAATTGAATCCGTAATATCTTTTCCTTCCTCATCATGGTAATATTTCTGTTTCAAATTTTCCATGATAACAGAAACTTTCTCTTCTTGCGGAATTTCCACATCCACAATGGCAATTTCTACAGAAGTTGCTCTTTCTGCGGATTCGAATTCGCCCTTCTGATAAGTAATGGTAGCATTCAGAGTCTCCAATTCTTTTACCAATACCTTTCTTTCATTGGTATATGGATTGCGGAGAGTTTCTGCATTCAAAATACAGATTACTCGTCCTCCATGCTTCTGAATGGATAATGCTTTCAATAAGTGGGTGGCTCCTTTATCAAACGGCGGGTTCATGATGATAAGGTCGTAATGATATTTCGGTACAAAAGTAAGGAAATCATCATGCACAACGGAATATCCTTTACCTTTAAGTGTAGCCTGAAGTTCTGGATTAATTTCAATGCAATCAATTACCGCTCGGTCATAGTGCTCCGATTTAATATAATCTGCAATATCCCCTTTCCCGGCTTCTGGTTCTAGAATTCCATCAATCTTCCACCATTGTACGGTGGATGTAATTTTTCTCAGAAGTTCCTTAGGTGTAGGATAAAAATTGGTATAATTTTCCATATTTTATTCCAATCTACGCCCCAATGGGCGTATTCTAGTTGGCTTTGCAGCACTAGGCAGCCCGCGGGCGTTTGCTTGGTTTATTCAGTTTTATACAGCAGATTTTATTGCTTCATGCAGAGTAACGTATTCCGTTACAACATATTTCAAAGAACAGATAAACTCTGTTTTTTCTCCGCTGTTTGCATATGTTAAGATAATGATGAATTTTCCTTTTTCGATACTCTTTCGAACATTTAACTGAAAACTGATTACGTTTTCATTATCGTAATGGTTGATCTCATAACCGCATAATGCGGGGAAATCATCATTTTCATCTAAAAATACGCTCCATCGGGTCATATTCTCACCGAGCATGTGACAGATGGAATTACAAAGAAAGAGCATCCGATCCCGTATTTCTGTTTGCACATCCTTTTTCATTGGCTGTTCCTCCTGTCAGTTTTTCTAAAGCGTATTCATTATCTATAGGACATCCATATTCATCAAGAAAGATACATCCGAAATTGGAAAGCTGCGCTTTTGCAACTGTCCGATCATATGAATTCCATTTAGGATTTATAAAATCTGTTTTATTTATGATACTGCTCATAAACCGGTTCCTCCTTGATTACATACTTTTTAATCCATTCTGTGATTTCTGCCTTATTGAAATCGGTAATTTCATACCAATTTGCAATTGGCCGTCCAAAACGGTATCCTTCCAAATAAAGATAGAGGTGATTACCTTCCCGGTGAGCAACCCCACCGTATATGGAGCATAATAACTTCATTTCTTTGAGCCAGGTTTCCTTCCAACTTGAAAATTCCTCAGAGTTTAAAATTTCAAGCTTCGTATATTTGTTATGGTCAGATAACCGGATCTGCTTTTGAGCCATCGCCTTGTTCGTGATAACAGAAGGCTTTGACCGGTAACATGGTCCGGTGTATTCATTAATGCAATGTAACCACCAAACACATCCATTTACATCTGTTGCTTTAACGTAATATTTCATTCTATCCTCCCTATGCAGCAATCATAGTCATAACGCCTAAGATCGTATTGACAATCACTTCCGGGCTACAGTTGTAATGGACACTATATCCAGTCCAAGTTCCTTTTGTGCCGTTGATATCGTTATATAGCTTGATACCCGTTCCAGACCATTCGTGAAGATTCTTAGAAAAATCATCAAGCAGAAAATCATTCTTGTTGAGATTTCTTCCAAGAATATCCTCAATAAATTTTGCTTTTGATGTTCCATATGGTACAAAAATAGCTTTTTCTATCTCTGGCATATACATTGCTAGCCAGGCTTCCTTTTCAGGAATACTGTGATTGTCCTGAAAGACTGATGAAAGAATGCATACTTTCTCAGGATTTTTTGTTGCCAGGAAACGTATTGCACTTACTACAGTCATAATGGGACTTCTGGAAAGGAAATATCCTTCCGAGGTGATTTCCTCCAACGAGGATGCTTTCTCAAAATAATTTAAAGTTCCGTCCATATCTATAAACAGCATGCGTTTCCCCCTTTTTCGATAATGTCAGATTCGGGTATTTCAATAGAATATCCCTCTTCTTTCAACTCTTCATAACAATGAAATCCATGCTGCATAGCACAGATTTCAAGATAATCGTCCAAAGGTATTAAACCTCGGGTTGTTTTTACATATTTCATAAATTCCTCCTGTTTAGTGAAATAAATGAGACCTTTTTAGTTTGATAAAACTGTCTTTCCTCCTTTCCTATTTGTTTTTAAACGCAAAAAAGCAGTTGCCTAAGTGACAACTGCTAATTCTTGACGTATGTTATATTTACTATATGAATAAATTATACTTTGATTTTTCATTTTTGTAAAGATTATTCTTGTAAAGATTAATGATTCAAAAAAAAGAGCATTGGAATATTCGGGAATATTCCAATGCTCTTTTCCTCTTAAATTGACATTAATATAATCTTTTATTCTTTGGAAGAAGAAATAAATTTAACTCATCATCCGTAAGTTGATAAACTCTTTTTCCCTTTGATTCTGCATATTTAATCGCATCTCTCATATTATACGGAAATGAGGTTTTTACATATGGATTTTTATGATATTTCTGTCTTAACTTCGTTAAAAGTGTATTTTTCATAAAGTTCTCTCGCCTCCATTCCTTCCAAAATGATTGTGTACTCATAATTTCTTGCAAGAGCAGAACTGGTAAAATCTTTTGCTCCAAGACTTTCAATATAATGCTCATACAATTTTTTGTCTGCTGGATGGCCGATGACCACACCGCCAAAACCGGCTTTTAAAGATTCGAGCAATGCTATCGCAAAAAGATGACCGCCAACTCCATAGTATTCTTTTGTTTTTGATATTTGTAGATTGTTCTTAGGATTTGCAACAGCCCAATGCAGCAAGGTTACTCCTGCTTCCATAAAATTTTTGGTTGCAACTAAACCTTGAAAAACAGATGGAGAGTTTGACAATGCAAGGGCAAAAATATTATACTCTTTATACAATTTCGCCCAATTTACATACCAACCAGTTTTCTTAGTATATCCCTTTAAGGTATTAACATCCTCTATTTTATATGCAATCGTTTCTAATTGATTTCCGTCGATATCTTCAAGGCATTGTGTGATTTTGTCTATTTCTATGGATAATGTTCCTTTTTTCTTCATTTGTTTTCCTCTCTTTTATTATATCATATTTTTGTATTTTGACAAGAAAAGAGCGTCCGGATATTATCCAAACGCCCTTCTCTTCTACGCAATAATAAAATCATCCAAGTCTGAATGTTAATCCAAAACACATGGCAATCAATTTAATGATTCCGCATGTTACAATCCAACTAAGTCCATAACATATTGTTAAAATTACAATGACTACAATCGCTGCCACACCACCTGTTGCTATTTTTCTCCTTAAATTATTCATATTCTATTTCGCCTTTCGTATGGTTTAACTATAATAGTCCGTGTTCTTCACAAAACATCTGCATAGTATCTGCTATTGTATTACCCATAATTTCACGAACATGCTCTACAGTAATTCCTGCTTCAATGAGATCCATATAGAAAACGGACTCATCATCATACTCATCAGAAGCAGTTGCGAATTTATTCTCCAGATACTCTCTTAGAGTATTTCCTGAATAATCAATGAGAAAACCGTCATGACAGAATTCATACTTTTCAGAAAGCCAATCTGAAACATTGTCAGATATTTCAGATACATCTTCATCTGATAATGTTTCAGAATACATGCCAAACAATCTTTCTGGGATCTGTTCTCTTGGAACGACAACCAGTGAAGGAAGATCAACGTCTTCTTCGTCTGCGTCCCATGCGATGTCAAATGCTACAATGCTTTCTATTGGTCTTGTGGTTTCAGAAATGCACTTTTCAAGATACTTCTCGAATTCCATACCGGTGAAGGTATAGAATAAGTTTTCAATAGATTCGCGATCCTTTGCTTTCAGATAAATATCTAAAAGCTCCGTTGATAATCCGGTTTCCTCAAAGGAAGAATTATCCATAAGATCTTTCAAAATCGTATCCGAATCAACAATCTGTCCTTCCGGAGTTCGTTCAAATAACTCCTTTACTTCATTCACCATCTTAATATGCTTGATTTCTTCTGATAAATTCATTTAAAATCCCATCCTTTCTAATTCTTCCTCTGTGTCTGCACTTGCAACAACTGTGAGGTAATTTACACTACTTATTTTGGTGTTTAATTCCTCTGCTAGAGAGGAAAATAAATCACTCAGTTCTGCTGTCCCATTGCTGCATAAAAGATTATGTACATGAAGCTGTGATTCGTCTTCTCTTCCGTCATTTACCGTAAAGCCCACATTTACACAGGAAATCCTTTTGATTTGATCCACTTCGGATACAAGCTTTCCTGCTTTTATAATCTGATTAATTGTCATTCATCATTCCTCCATGTCCTTTCTTTTGATGAAAAGGATAAGCGTACAAATAATACTTATAATCGTATTAATTTGACTGCCATCCAGATCATTCTCTGTCATCTGGTACACATAAGGTTGCAATAAGACAAGATACAATACGGATGCAGCCTTTAAAACCGCTATATCAATAGGATATACTATAATCCGATTGACAATCTTTCTTATCTTTTCCCTACGCTCCATTTGATGCTGTTTTTCTGTTTTCATTTTTTCAATATCATACATATGAAATCTACCCACCTTTCCTTTAAAAATTTATTTAAACGTCAAAAAAAGCAGCTACCAACTGCCGGTTGATAACTGCTTTATTTTCTGACGATTATTTTATTTACGATATATGTTCATTATAGTTTATTATTCCCTTTTTGTAAATATTATTTTGGGGATCTAAAAAGAACCACAGCAAAAGCCATGGTTCTCTTTAGTAATTACTCAGTAATGCGATATAATTCCGCATTTTTGTATGGTACTTTTATTCCATTTTCATTGAGAACATTAAGCACATACCAATATCCAAGACCGTCTTTTGTTGGTTCCCACATTCCATCGGATTCTCGAAAATGTCCTCCTCGGAGAACAAAATCAGCTCTTTTGGGTTCCATTTCCTGAAGTCTCATGATACGATCCGGATCCTGTGTAATTCCAAACAGACAGTATACACAGCCTGTTCTAGGACATCCTGTCGTACACAGATCACATGAATCCATAACCTGTAATTCTGCAAACATATTTATTTGGCCGTTCATAGCCGATTTTGGAACAATGGACCCATAAGCACCTGCTATTGGCATCTTTTCTTCATATATATAATGTAACATATCTTGATTTGTCCAGAAAGAAAACGGAGCTGATTTTGGACGTTCGCAATTGAACGCATTACACCCATTTTCCAGCCATGCTGTTTTACGGTTTCTGGATTCTTCACATGTTGTTGCGATTAAAGGAATTTGACCGGTCCTCTTCTCATATACATAAGCTGGATCTTTCTTCACTTTCATGCAGCAGATGTGAGAAACAGGTATCGGACTATCCAAAAGAAATTTATATTGCGGACAGTTATATTGGCTTAATTGTCCATTCTTATCCAGTTTTGTCCCATTTAATTTCTCATGGCGGTAAGAATACTTCCCATTTAATGTGCCATCCGGATTTATTCCTTTTCTGGCTTCATAAATGCACTGGGAAACTTCTTTTGAAATGATAGGATATCCATATTGTTTGATAACATCCACAAAACTCATTTCCGGATACGCTGTTTCCAGTATTATCTCAATATCATACTTTTTGGATACATATTCGCAAAATAGTTTCACAAACCGTTGTACGGACAGATATTCCAATCCAGTATTAATATTTAGGACGTACATTCTTTTGCGTCCAAGGGACTTAAGAATTTTTGCAGTAAAATCAACAGCCACAGCACTATCTTTCCCTCCGGAAAATGAAACATAAAAATCATATCTCATGTCGAGTTCCCGGATTCGGGACGCCGTAAGCTGTTTTTTCAATTCTAACGGATATCTCTGCATTTCCTTTAATTCTTCGCTTGTATGAGCGTTTGTTTTTTGAGTCATGCCTACCACTAGCCAAAATTATTGGTTCGTGGAAAATGGTAGTAGCCTCCCATGCCGAGCATTTAGGACCGCCTTACCCATACTGGAATAAGTGCAGCTACCCTACACAGCCTCTTTATTGGTTATTCAGGGGAAGACCCAACGCTGTTTTCTACCTTTTTTATTTGCAAGTACAACACTCTCATGCAAAACCTGGTCTACCAGGAATTCAGGCGTTTCTCCTTTCTCTTTTTAACATTTTTTCCTCTTTCTTGTGCATATGAAAGAAGAGCCATAACTGGCTCTTCTTAATTATCAGTACAGAAATTATTCTGTATCGCTTAGAATATATCCCATTTTAACAAGTAGATCTGCTGCATTTTCATAGCTCATTTCTTTAGAATCTTCGTTGGCCCATGAAAATGTTTCTTTGCAGTCACATTCCGGACAAGTATCTTCTCCAAGATTTACAAGCATTAATCTGCCACAATTGTTGCATATTACGAAATCACAGCATTCACTTGTGTTTTTGTTGGTTACCCGATCAAGAACTACTTCTTTTTCATCGCTCCTGTCACATTTGTTTTTCATGTTTTCGATGTATTCAATTTCTTCATCAAATTTATAAGAGCCTTCGTTCTTTTTTAATTCATCTAACCAGTCAATTAGAGCATCATCTAACGAATGATACTCAAGATGTCCACAGTCATCCTTTCCTCTCCATTCAGAATCCGTATCCTTTGTGTTTGCATTCATCATCTGCAATACCAGGCGACCATCAGGATAGAATCGAAACATATAGCAATACCAATCGCATATTCTTGTTAAAATTTCTAATTGGTCATTCCATCTATGGAACACATTGTTGGTGCAGTCCTCTACTAGAACTTTTTCATCTTCCGTGTTGTCGTTCAGATGCCTATTTTTTAAGTATTCTCTTTTCATTCTACAATCCATGATTTTTCTCCTTTTCTGCTAATATAACAATACTTGTTTTTCTCACAGGACAATTTGAGCAGATGTTCTCATCCGAGAGAGTATCTTCTACACAATTCAGGCATACTAAATTAATAGCATCCAAAATTTTTTGCTGCGCAGCTTCATAATCCCTGTAATATGCTTCATAATCTGCTGCTTCCGGTTCAATTTCTCTGATCGTTGTAGAGTTTTCAAGATTTTTCGAAACTACATAAATACATTTCGTTTCTGTATTGAAAAACTCCTGAACGTCTGGAGCATCATCAATCATTATGAATTTCCGAGAATCTAAAAACCAATTTTGATGTAACATTATTATTCCTCCTCGCTATTATGCTGCTGATAAAGTCCATACGCCACGTTCAACAGATTTACAACTTATCTGCAATGTTTGGCGTACCTTTTCTTTGTTATCAGAAATTATTCTGCTTCACAATTCCTGCATAAATCCATAATGGTATCTACCATATTTAAGGCAGAATCAATCCCATAACCACTTAACATATCTAATGAATCGTTACTTTCGGTGTCTACTAAATCGCAGCAATGATGCCATCCGTCTATATCATCATGTACCAATGTAATTTCCAGACGAACTTTTTCTGTTAATGGATATTCCCAGATTCCTTCATAGAAAACGGATGGTTTATTTCCTTTTCCATCCCAGAAAGTAGGATTTGCATCTCTAAAAAATTCATTTACAATCGCATTTGCTTTTGAACGTCTCATAGTACTTTCCTTTCTTGTTTATTCTTCATTGCATACACCAGAAATATCCTGGATATTCGTGCAATCCTTCAGTATTGCCTTTACCATCCTGTCAGCATTAACCCGACAGCTTGCTTCTACAACAAACCGCACATCGGTTTCTTCTGTCAATTCCATAACTGGTCTATAACCGTCTTTCAGTGTTGCAAAGTACTCGAATTTCATAATCTACCTCCAACAGGCCAATAGTGTACCCACCATCCGTATAGTATACCTTTGTAGGAAACCGACCAGATACCTACAGCCCGATCTCCAAGGCGGTTAAAGCACTCTTCAGCTTTTTCTTTTGTGTTGAATTTGACATCACACATCATAATAATCTCTCCATTTCTAAGTCAGAAGGGCCGAAATATCAGCCCTTCTTCATCCTTTTTACGCGCCAATCGGACATTCAATCTTCTTTGTCTTCTGCTCTGTCTTATTAATGCTTCTTACCAACATCTGATCCCGATACAGACTTTCTACAAGAAGTCCTTCTTCGATCATCTGCTTCATCATTTTGGATATGTGTTGACCCGTCTGATCTGAATCGTAGAAGGTGTCAAACTTAATACCAAGTCTTGGTATACGGAAACGTTCGGCGAGTACGCAGCGTACTTCATCAGCACGAACATACAAATTCCGTCTGGATGTACGACACGCTTTGAATAATTCGTTCCTGATCTCTTCATCTCTGCTGCAAAGGTATACTTCGTATTCTTCATCAGAAATGACATATACCGTTTCCCGAATATCTACCCAACGCATAGTTGATAACTTCATACCAGCGATTGCTTCAGCTACTTTTTTGACATCATTTTTCTTGATGACACCACTGATCTGATGTGGATGAGCATAAAGGTATGCTCGTTTGTCACTGCTATGTTCCACAGCATAACCGCAGTCTTCCAGAATACCAAAAGAAGAAATCAATGCACTTGCTTCCTGTTTCCATGCGTGTCTGTCCTGATCTGAGTTCCATGACCATGATACTCCATGTAGGTTCCATTTATATGTAGGTGTATCAATATTGAAATAAACCTTTACATACTCATTTCCATAATCCCTGTCTGGATCCCAGTTATTTGTCAGTATGTGATCCTCTCCGTAGTCATATTCTTTTCCATATTCATGATATTTGATATTATCCATTTTTCTATCCTCCTTATTGCAGAAGGGAAAGAGATTCCAACCCTTCCGCATGATTAATTTTTCAGTTTGCCTTATCGTAGCTGTAACCTTTATCGGTTACATATTTATCCAGAGCTTCCTTGTTTTTCTCACTGGACAATTTGTGCATATATTCTCATCTGAGCGAGTATCGCTTATGGACTAAGAACAATATTTATGATAAAAAACCATAAACTCCTCCGGAGGCATCTGGCCTAACACCATATCCATTCTGCATTCTGTAACGCTACTGTCTTCATTTACGTCATGTTCATAACCGACCAAATCGTCAATCGCTTCAACTCCGCAGTTCCAGACAGCAGTTTTCAATTCTTCATACATTTCCTCAGTAATACCTGCGTTAGAATAATTCTTTTTTATTTCCATAAAAACCTCCTTAAATATGTTTTTTGTTTCCTAAAATGTTTTGTCTTGATATGTATACGTTCTCCATGTGCTTGTCGCAGGATTGAACAAATACATATAATTCATATCCTGCCCGTTTGCAGTGGTAAAATCTGTAAACGTCATAGAACCGTCTGGATTGATCGTAATGCCTTCTTCATCACCAAAACAGAAAGAGGTGTTGTCACAGGGTTTTTCCTTCAGAAGAAAGCATCTTCCTACTGGAACCACGCTGTAATCACTGCCTTGCCTGTTAGCCCATTCCATAAACTGTTTGATTTCCTGCTTATCACTGGGACCGGCAATATTATTCCAGACTCCGTTACTAATAAGTTTCTGAATTTTCTCTACAGTATCAAACTCCTTCCTCAATAACGAGATGAGTCCCATACCATCATTCCACTGTCATCCACCGGTAATTGTACCGTCTTCGTTTCTAATTCCAATAATTGCTCTTGTGCTCATACACTTTCCTCCATTCTTTCTGATATAAGATTTTTTACTTCTGTTACCAAGTTCTGATCATCATCCTCTATCTTAAAATATTTGTTATGTAGTAAACATCTACCCACCTTTCCGTTATTGATATATATTTGAACGTCAAAAAAGCAGTTACATAACCTGCTCGGTTTTGTAACTGCCTATATTTCTGACGATTATTTTTATTTACTTTATGTGATAATCTTATCATTTTAAATACGATTTGTAAATGTAAAAGTTGGAAATATTTCTGCAATAAAAAAGCGTTCAGATTTCCGAATGGAATAATCTAAACGCTTTTCTAAACTCAAATTACATATCAAACAGGCTAAGTTGTACCGGCTTCTCCTGTTCCTCTTTTATTTTCTGTTGTCGAAGCTGCTCCAATTCCTCCAACCGTTCTGAATCAAGCCACTTATCCGCATGGACACGATTCATACTGTATGGTTCCAGATTCTCATATCCGACATCAATGAGGACTTTCTCCAGTTTTGCGATTTTCTTCTGTTGTGCAAGTTTACGCCTTTCCTTCTTCTGCTCCTTCATCCTCTTTTCAGAATCTGAAGCATGAACAATGGTTATTCCGTCCTTGATATCCTGCAGATCCTGTATCAGATCCCGACTCGGTTTTGATTCAGACCGTATATTCAGGATCTCCGCTTTGAAGCTCTTATCAAACATATATTCCGTAGAATGATTGACCTCATAATCGTGTAGGATCTTATCACTCTGCACTTTTACAAATGCTTCACAGATATCCATGCTGCAAGGCTTGTCAAACACTCTCATGCCTTTTTCTATGTGCGTCCACTGTTCTCCATCAAACATTGAACATTGCTCTTCCTGCTGTTTTACGGTGCCGCTGGTTTTCAGATCATAATATACATTCCCACGCTTTTTACTTAGCTCCCGACCAAGTACAGGGCAATAACCATTCTGTGAATAACACATTTTAGCGCAGGAATACGGCTCATAATTCATATGCCATTCCCGTGTACGCTCGTTATAAATCATATGCCTGCTGCAGATTCTTCCATTATGAGCATCAGCATACTCCTGATACTTCCGGTTCTTTTCTACCTGACGTTTCTTTTCTTCTTTTTCAAAGCTATTCTCATAATCGTAGTGTTCTTCTGTTTTATGGCAGACACAAAAGCACTGAATACAGCTTCCACCGCCAAACATGCCCTGAAGCCGTTCATCATTCATTGGACAGTTAGGCTTATCATACGGACACCGGATAACTGGATTGTCATTCTCATGACACCATTCTTCTCCACAAAAACCCATACTATCTATCACATTCTTACCGACCACATACATTCCGCAGCCGGTCTTATAAGTAAAAGCATCACAGTAAATGCGGTTATACTCAAAACCACCATAAATGTTGTCTAACGGATTACCATTTTGGGAATAACAGCCACCTGCAATATGGACCTTATCCTTTGGATAATTTTCTGCGGTATACCCTTCATCCAGAAGCCTTCTTGTAAGATTATTATATTTTTCCATACCTCACCTCATATTCCCTGACATGGCCGTATTCCAAAGAAATCCTCCATTTTATTCCGAAGCGCATCCACATCCATATCGTATTCCCTGGCAATGCATTTCTCACATACCTTGTTTTTATAAGCAAGTGCTTTAGAAAGTCGTGCATCCCAGCTATTTAACCGGCAACCACAGATATTGCATTCTTCATCCAACCATTTAACTCTTGCCATTATTCTTGCCATTATACTTCCCTCCTGTTAAAAGAGGGCTGGTAGCACCAACCCTCAAACATCATCAAATAACTTTGTGACATTTTCCCATATCCGATGAAAGTTTATTCCACTGCTCTTGTGTGTATACAAATGCGCAGTTTAAACAGTTTTCATATCGATCCGGATAATCTTTTCTGAATTTTCTGACTGCATCTGGCATATTAGCCGCCTGCACAATCAGATATCCGTATTGATATGGAAATCCTCGATCAGAACCAAACGCAAAGTAAAAATTCTGATATGTAGATTCCCTTTGCTTCAGATAATTAATAACATCTTCGATAAAATCTATCTTTACCCGAACAACCTTATTCTGGAGCTCTACATGAATTTCCTCGCAGCTATTCTTATTCAATTCCTGTAATTTGCATCCTTTTAATTTACAGTATTCTTCTGCTACTTCGACAACTGATGCGAAATTTGAAAGAAGGCAGTTCGTGCATAATACAGAATTAGCCATATCATTCATATGCCTACAGGCGCGGCCATAGTAACCGCAGATACAGGGAATGTCTTCTTTATACTTCACATCTCCATTCAGGAATGCAAAATCTTCATACAAACACTGTATTTTTTCTGTTATCGTTGGAAAAATGCTAATACTCATTTTCTTCCCTCCTTATCCGATAATCATCCTATAATCTCAAATCCATTAACGATTCCATTGTAATAAGCAACAAAACCGTAGTTACCATTTTGGAATTGAACCATGTCGTACCCATCCTTGATTGCAAGACGCTGGATGGCGTTCTCAATGCTGGTTTCTTCCGTAAAATCGTTAGAATAAGGAGAATCAAAGAAATGGCATACATAATGATCTCCATCTAATCCCAGGAGTTTTCTTTTCTCTTCCTGTTCTTCTACAATTTCTTCTACAATTTTCTCCGGTTCGCTTTCATATACCTGGTTCTTTGTGATGATGACATATTTTGGCATCTGATAGAAGCTCAGAGAACATCCATAATCCTCCTGAAATTCTTCTTCATCATAACCATCCAGAATATCCTGAAGACATGGATTCTGCCAGTCATCAAAATCAAAGAGAGCTTCAGCCAGTTGTTCATTACCTCTGCATTCGTTAATAAAATCTTTTCCATTGCAGCAATGCTGAATAACATGGTCAATTCCTTCAGCATCAAGAGGTCTTGTTACTTCTATTTCATTTAAGGTGATATCCGCGATGTAGATAATATCCTCGGTATCCTTAAATTTCTCTGCCTTAAAAATAAGACAATTCTGGCCTTCCTTAAATTCAAATATTGACTCCAAAGTAGTTCCTTTAGATAACAATTCTCTTAATGTCTGTTTTGTAATTCCCATTGTAAATTCCTCCAATTTTTTATTTTTCACATATGCTGCCGTCGTTATATACGCGATAGCAAAGCATATCTCCACCAATTTCACCCTGGATCTCTACAAAATCAGGAGTCTTACTCTGGCTGTAGATCACTTCAAGTCGGTCTTCAACTCTACGAATCCCGTCTTCCTGTGGTGTTCTCTTTGGCACATTTTCCTGTGTCTTATCCAGTGCTTTCTGGCAGGCATCAACATTTTTCCTCGCAGCATCAAGTTTTTTACTTGCAGCTTCCAGTCTAGAATTTGCGGTTGTGCTATAAAGCGCAGTTTTACTGTTGCATACAGGACATTTTAATCTAAACCCACCGATCACATGGATTTTCATATACGCTACACTTAACTTAGATCCACATTCCCGGCATGTAATGTATTTGCTCTGCACGTTCAGAGGATTCAATTTCGCAAGCAATTCAGCCATCTTGTTTTTACAGTTGATGGATTTTACGACTGCATCATTAAGCTCTTTTTCTAATAGTTCCATCGTCTTTTTCATGATTTTTCCTTCCTTATATATAAGGCGTTGAATTTAATCAACGCCTTTGAATTGTTTCCTACCAAGTGATTTTTCTGTTTTCCTTATCGAAAATATAAACATGATCACTTAGAATTTCTTCTTCTGGAATTTTCGTTGCATTTGCTGCCTTAACCATTTCAGTAACTTGTTCTACTTCCATATCCAGTTGATTAATTGGAATTACAATACATTCATGGATACTTGATGGAATGATCAAAAGATTACTCTCATAATCGCTGGCAAGTCCACCCAATATTTCCATATCACAGATTGCACTTGCACCATAGTATTTTGTTTTGTTTCTGATCACAATCATTGGGATTGCTGGCATTAACCCCATTGATTGAATTTGTTCCATGGAAAGTCCAATTTCCATCATGGTTTTTACCATATCATTCACCATTGCTTCTTTCTTTAAATTTTGAAAAGCTCTGTTGAAAATTTCTTCTTCCTCAACATCAGGGAAAAAGCCAGGCTTGACCACATAAGAAGATACTGAATCGTGATTGCATTTATCTTCTGGCAGTAAGACCCTCACATACATCTCCAGATCAAGGAAACCCCGTTTTAAAATGGGTTCCTTAGTTTTTCTCCTGAGGCATAATGTCATATGATCTTTCGCATAATCCCATGACATTACCTGATGCAGGCTAAAAGGAAAGTTCTTGGATCGTTCAAATTGCTTATACGATTCGATAATTTCTTCTACGATATCATTTACAGATGCGCCATCCTTAAAAGACGGATATATAATTGGTCGAATTGTTCCTTCGCCAATAATAATACCTGATTTTTCAATTCCGTTTTTACTTATAACCTTTGTTTCTGCCTTATAGCCTCTTTTTCCAAGTTCATTAATCACCTTATTAATCATTCTTTTACCTCTTTCTTTTCAAACATATTTTTATTAGTGAGTTGCTGAAAATCTACCCTCCTTTTCCATGAATTTTGCACGCAAAAAAGGCAATTACCAATAATGATAACTGCCTAATTTCTGACGTATTTATATATTAACTTTATACAATTATACTAATATATTTTTCTATATTTGTAAAGTAATTAAATGGTTATTTTTACGTCTTCTTTTGGAAACCGCTTATATAAAGAATCCATGATTTCCTTGCTATTACTCCATGCTGTCAGATCAGTTACTTTTTCTTCAGAATAATAGATTTTTACCATATCATGCTTTATAGACGGTTTGGCGCATATTCCTTTAATATACTGTACTTCTGAAAGATTTTGTTCGCGGCTCTTTAATCGTATCCATATGGTACGTGGAGCGGTATCAAGATCAATGATATCTTCTGCAATCAGTGAAGATTTTGCGTCATCAATACTAAGTTTTCCTTTTATGGAGAGCCGACTACCCTCCTTAAGAATTGATGCAAATTTTTCAAAAGTATCTGGAAAAACAACCACATCAAAACTGCCGGTCATATCTTCCATGGTTAAAAACATCATGGGCCGGTTGGATTTCTTCGTGAAAATCTTTTTTGCCGCAGTACATAACCCAACCATGGTTGCCGTCTTCTCGTTCAATGCCAGCAAACTTGCCTTGTTAGAAGCAGGTTCGTTCATCTGCCCTTTTTCATTTTCCTCTTCTTCATTTTCCTCTTCTTCATCCATTGCAATATCAAAAGCGTATGTAGATACCTTTTTTTCAATATATTGAGTGTATTCGTCCAACGGATGACCGGATACATAAAATCCAATGGATTCCTTTTCTTTATCAAGAACAGTACGTTGGTCATATTCCGGGACTTCAATCATATTCTCTTTTGGTTCTTCCTCTACGAAATCGAATAAGGAAATCTGTCCTTCAATCTGCGTTTTTCGTTCACTTTTGATTCCGCTTAATATATTGGGATAACTTTCAATCAACGTGTGACGATTGAATTTAAAACAATCGAGAGATCCGGAATAAATTAATGCTTCCATTTCATTTTTCTTAATTCCCGGATTACGGTTAATCAGGTCCGTAATTGACTTATACTCGCCATTGGCAGTACGTTCCTCCATGAGGGTATTCAGTATATTTCCCCCAATTCCTTTAATGGCCATCATACCATATCGCAAGCAATCACCTTCAATGGAAAACTCTTTATTGGATCGATTGATATTCGGGGGAAGTACCTTCAAATTTCTCTGTCTGCATATATTCAGATAAAGGATAAGCTTTTCCACGCTGTCCATAACAGAGGATAAAAGACCTGCCATAAATTCAATAAAATAATGACATGCCAGAAATCCGGTCTGCATAGCAATAGCCGCATAACAGGCAGCATGTGATTTATTAAAAGCGTACTTTGCAAAATCACTCATATCGCTGTAAATGCTTATAGCTGTCTCTTCAGCAATTTGATTGTGAATACATCCTTTAATTTGCAGCTCCTCATCTCCATAGATGAAATGCTGCCCTTCCTCTTGCATGACGTCCTCTTGCTTCTTTGACATTGCTTTTCGGACCAGATCAGCCCGCCCCATGGAGAATCCTGCCAGAGATCTTACAATCTGCATGACCTGTTCCTGGTAAACAATACAGCCATATGTCGCTTCGAGTATAGGCTTAAGCATCAGAGTTTTATAGGTTACACTAGACGGATCCTGTTTTCCTTTAATATACTTCGGAATAAAGTCCATTGGTCCTGGACGGTATAAAGATACACCCGCAATAATATCTTCAAAACAATCCGGTTTCAATTCTTTCATAAAAGATTTCATACCACTTGATTCAAGCTGAAACACACCGTCTGTCTCACCACGGGATATCATCTTAAGCGTTTCTTTATCATTAAGAATCTCTTCTGTCCAGTAGGGAATAGTTATGCCGTGACGTTCTTTAATCAATCGGTGTGCAATATCAATAACGGTGAGGTTGCGCAGCATCAATAAATCTTTTTTCAGGTTTCCTAAATGCTCTGCCTCTACCATATTATATTGGCAAACCAGGTAATCACTTGATTGATCTACAGATACCGGAAAGAGTTCTTCACAAGGCACCGGTGTGGGAATGTGTCCACAGGCATGAGTTCCTACAGACTTTATGGTTCCTTCCAGTTTCTTTGCAATATCCCATAATTTCTCATATTCCGGATTTTCTTCCAGATATCTTTTCAGATCAGGGTTGACATCATATGCTTTGGCCAAAGTCATATTAATTTCATTCGGAATCATTTTAGCAAAGGTATCCCCGATGGAAGGAGAATATCCGGCTATTCTGGCACAGTTACGCAGAACACCTTTTGCTTTCATCCGTCCGAATGTCTGAATCTTGGCAAAATGATCCTTGCCATTACTTTCTGCCTCAAATGCTACGATAGCATCTTTATAATTATAAGAGTAATCTACGTCAATATCTGGCATGGATATACGTTCTGGATTTAAAAAGCGTTCAAACAAAAGTCCATATCGTATTGGGTCAATATCGGTAATATTTAGGCAATAACACATCGTGCTTCCTGCAGCAGATCCGCGTCCGGGGCCAACCGGTATGCCATGATCCTTAGCATAAAGTACGGTTTTCCTTGTATCAAGAAAGTACTCTGCAAATCCCATCTGATTGATTACCGATAATTCGTATTCCAAATTCTTTCTTGCCTGCTCACGCTCTGGATGTCCTTCCGGATATCTCCATTCATATCCCTTCCATGCTTCATCACTTAAATATCGAAAAAAATCGGTCCCATATTCTTCCGGAATATGTACGGTTGGCATCCGGTACTCGCCAAACTTAAATTCAAAATTACATTTATCAGAGATCTCCATGGTATTATCAAAAGCTTCCGACAGGGAAGGGAATAAAGCTCTCATATCGGCTTCTGATTTTATGAAATAGTTTCCGTGGTAAACGAGCCGGCCTGGATCATCCATTGTCTTACCGGTCTGAAGACATAGCAGCCATTCATGGGCTTCTTTATCTTCTGAATAGACATAATGGCTGTCATTGGTACATACCAGTTTAATTCCATACTTGCGGGAATACTTTACCAGTTCTGTTGCGACAAGCTGCTCTTCGCGGATTCCGTGATTCTGGATTTCAAAATAATAATCTTGTCCGAATAAATCCTGATATTTTTTAATGATCTCTTCTACCTTCTCATAATTTTCATGAATAATTGCCTGTGGAAGTTCACCGGCGATACATGCAGATAGACAGATCAATCCTTCATGATGTTCTTTCAGGAGTTCAAAGTCAATACGTGGCTTGTAATAAAAACCTTCTGTGTTACTCCTTGAGATTAAAATGCACAGGTTTTTATATCCAATCTCATTTTTTACCAGTAAGATCAAATGGGAATATGCTTTATCTCCACTATCCTTTGATTTTTCAAAGCGGCTTCCAGGGGCCATATACACTTCACAGCCAAGAATAGGCTTTATGCCCTCTTTTTTACAGGCATTATAAAATTCGACCAGTCCATATCCTACTCCATGATCCGTTATTGCACATGAAGTCATTCCCAACTCTTTTACTCTTTTTACAAGAGTTGGGATCTTAGATAATCCATCCTGAATGGAATACTCAGTATGTACATGAAGATGACAGAAATTATTATTTACCATATGTTTAGATTGCCCCTATTGATGCTGATTAAGTTCCTCCTGCAGCATTTCCGTCAATTTATTTGCTAATTCCATTGCACTATCAGGATCGAAGTGCCTATGCAATTCCCTTTCTTGTGATGCTAATTCTATCCGTTTCTTCATATCGAATTCCCAAAGTTCGTCAAACGTCAGGTTATTGACCGGCTCTCCTTCTTTTAATTCTCCGATGATTTCACGTTGATCCATTTTAAGATTTCCTCCTTATTCTAATTGATTTCCATTCCCTTTGCTGTTTATGGAGTCGCTTACTATCCGTGATAATACGTTAATTACCCTGGATTATCCCACAAAATTTTATATCCACAATTACAACAATAATTATGACAATAGTTTGTTACTCTCCCCGTTATTATGGTAGAGCCACAATTTCTACATGTATATGAATCGTATTTTGTTCCATATTTCCCTTTATGAAATTTAGGTTTTACGCCGATCTCCGCTTTGTATGATTTTTCTGCACAAGCTTTGCTTAATTTTCCCCCATTTAAACATCCAGGATTATTCAACAAGCTGTTATATCCGTGATAATCCGTTAAACATCTAGGACTATCCCAGAAGATGTTATATCCGCAACTTTCGCAATAGTTGGCTACCACACCCATCATTATAGTAGATCCACAACTACCGCATGTATATATGTCATGCTGACTTCCGTATTTTCCTTCATGAAATTTAGGTTTTACACCGATCTCCGCTTTATATGCTTTTTCTGCACGAGCTTTGCTTAATCTTTTGTCATTTTCATGATTTTTTAGATGTTCGTCTAACGAAATGAATTCGATCATAAATAAATTTGTGGCTTAAAAGCAAAGAATAAAACCACCGGTTGTTAAACCGTCCTCCTTTCGTTATTTTGGTATGTCTAGGCGGCAAGCCAAGCCACATTGATTACAGGTTGACCTTCGCCAAGGAAGTGCATCGACTCAATATCACCATGTTGACACTCCCCATGCCTAAAGACAGGGGATTCTTGATGGCTACCGAAAGGTATCGGCTGACCAGTTCATTTCTGATAGGTCGTACCCCAAGTTAAGGCTGTGCCATCAGCCCTCGTAGAGCAGAACATATAGATCTCTACGCAGTTTGTCTGTTACCAACAAACTCAGTTGAGTTACAGATATTCATAGCACCCAAAAGGTCCCTATGGATATGGAATCCACATTGGCAAGTGTAGTTTCTATCATCTGCGTGATGAACGCTTCCGCAGATGGGGCATCTTTGACTTGTGTATGCCGGATTTTCCATAAGCAAGTGCACATGGTCTGGCATGATTTCCATATCTATGATTTCGACATTAAGCTGTTCGCATGTTTGCTGTATCAGCTCCTTTAAGCGAACATCAACACCGTTTATTAAAACGGAGCGGCGATCCATTAAACAACCACTCCATATTATTGTAGTGATTAGACCAAATCTGAAGTTTTAATCTTCGTTTTGTAGATTTTCCCCTCTGCATAAAAATAAACATCGCCATTAAATGTAAAGAAATCATAACCGGCTTCATGTGCCGTTTTTGCAATAGCAGGCATTGTCCTTCCTAATATGTTTTCACTATTATATACAAATTTCCAATTCATAGATTTTCTCCCTCATGAGACTTCTTAAACTGTTTCACAACCTTTCTTTTTCTTAAAGCCCTCCGAACAACGGAAAGGATGCATCCAGATAAGATACATAAATCAATAACACATAGTGATACAAAAACAATGCTCATTTTTCGTTTACCCTTTCATCTTTATTATTATACTCTGATATTAACTTTAAAATTCGATCCCTTATTTCCTGCTCCGATGGGTACTCCTTGAGCTGCTTGTTAATCTCGCGCCTGTCTAATAACGCTCGGATAATAGCGGCTATGCTTCCAAACAAAAAACTTAAAGGAAGTAACCCTAATACATACATTTCTTTAAACATTTCATTAAACATTTTTACTTACCTTCTTTCTATTTCATTAAGAATACCTTTCCTACAAAAGTTCCTTTTCCAAATCGCACATTCCAATGCACTGTACGCCATCGTCTTTTTCTCCGTATCGCTTCGTGCATACATATCGCGTATTCCAATCGGTGCGTGAATCATATATTACTTCATCATCAATAACAATGTCTTCGGTAGAGAACATATGATTATAACTATCGACAAACCATTGTTTCATGTCAGCAATGCTGGCGAAGTTTTGTGATGTTTTCATTGACTCGTCAAGGCTGCTTTTATGTAATCTGGCTCTTATCATTTATCCTGACCCCCTTTTCTTTGCCGTCTGTTTCACCATTGCGCTCCGGTACTCTTCCAATGTACCGATTGCCCGGTACTCTTCAACTTCTGCTTCCAGTTCCTCAATATAATCATCTTTATGGTCACAGTTATTACAAATAAATGTTGAAGTGTATGCAAATGGATTATTTACATTTGAAGCGATTTTATCAGTATGCCAGTGTTTTAATTCTTCAATTTTTTATTTAGTTCTTCTACAGTTCCAAGAACCCTGTATTGCAATAACTCTTTCACCATTGCAAGTATCGTGTCGATCTTTTCTGTTCTACTCCTATATAGAAATGAACTGATAAGAGTATCTATTGGATCATCTTTTATACTATTAATAAATTTCACTGATTTTACTTCATTTCTGTGCCAATAATGGACCTGCGCCAAAATCATTTTTACTTGGTGAAATCCCTTTTAATTCCATAAATTTTTCAATGTCTTCATATTCCCAGTCCTGTTTTTTAGCGAACTCTGTTGCAAGTTCATGGACCACTTTTTGATTTTCTAAAATTAGTTTCTGAGCTTCCTCAAAATATTCTTTGGACAACTTAAACACAAGTTCCTTTACTTTAGGATCATCTGGACATTTACTGAGATCGTCCCTTGTCATGAACACATAATTTTCCAGATTAGTTCTTGCAATATTTATGTCAGCATCTTTTGTTCCGTAACTTCCCAGTATACGTTCTCCCAGTAATATGCCTTCTGCAACAGTACCGGCATACCCAACAAGAATAAGGGATCGTAATTGTTCTGCTGTTACAAAATCTCCGGTTACAGAAATATAAGATCGTTCACATGTTATATGTGCAGAAAATCGAAGTCCTAAAATATATGCCACAAAAGCATGACCTGCCTCATGCGTAGAAAGTGATTTTAAAGCAGATTCTGTATTCGTGATATATAAGATATTCGAACACCTTTGAGGTGTTGATTGATAACCATAATCGACACAGGAAGTCTTTTTTATAAGGTACGAAATGATTACACCTAAGAAGAAAAGCAGAATAACATACATATTCACAGTATGAAAGAGAGACTTGAAATAATCCAAATCCGCACAACTATACGCATATATCAAACAAGTTATGATAGCAGTTGAAGAAAGTATTCCTGCTGAGTATCTGATTGTTTTTCTGATAAATTCAATAATCTCGTTCTTCATCAAATTTTCCTTTCTCTTTTCAAATTCATTTATTTCCCCCATCGTCCTATCCCACATGGAAATATAGGAAATCAACAATAAAGCACACACAATTACTATGGATACGCCTTTTCCCAAATTAGCAAGTATTTTTAACATATCTTTCTCCCCATCTCATTTCTGCCACTATTGAGTATCTTGGCTTTTAGGACACCATTTTGGTGCCCCTTTAATCTTTGGAACCTTGGAATATCGTTCTCCAAAACCAATAAAGCCTACTAATTTTTGCATATTGTGCTCTTTGAAATATGTCTGAATATATCCGGAATCCGGATGTTCGCACATGAACGAGGATCTTGTGCTTGTATGGCGGCGATATTCCCTACAATATTGGCATTTACTGCATATATTTTGTGATCTTTCTTTTTCCTGTACGCTATTGTCGCATGGTCTTTCATTATTGCTATTTTCTAGCATTTTTCTCTCAAGATCATTTAAACTTGGCATTATCATCCATCTTTCCTCCCCTTAACTCTTAATATTAAGCAAACTTGATCTGTTCATATTTGGATTCATCTGTGCTTTGTATTTTAGGCATCATCTCTTTTAAATAAAAAGCAAGTAAGGTGTATCTTTCTTCACTTTGCACATTTAAAATTGCTTTTTCGACCGTCTGTGGTGTATCAAAATAACTTTCAACAATCTTTTTTCCACGGGTGATGCTGGTGTACAGAATATTTCTTTTTAACAGCATTTTATGGTTTTGTGTCATGCACAGTATTACTGCATCAAATTCGCCTCCCTGAGCTTTATGTACAGTCATTGCATACGCAAGAGTCAGCTCATTAATGTTGTCAGAAGTGTATTCATAACTTTTAGGCCCGCCGCTCTCAGAATAATCTACATAGACTGTGGAACGATTATTTTCCTTTGTCATAAAGGTAACTCTTCCGATATCACCGTTGCATACATCTCCATCATTTTTTAGGTGCATCACAATATCATTAGAACGGATCGTCATCTCATTCGGGATTTTTACTTCTTCAATTCCGTACAATGGATTAATTGCATTTTGAATCCGCTTATTAATGGAAAATACCCCGGCTAAATTTTCTTTGTATGGAGATAAACATGTAATACTACGAATACAATCATCGTGCAGGAGTTCAACATAACGCTTCACCATTTGATCTTCCATGATCTTCATATAATCAGCAGGAAGATCCTTGGTATTTTGAGCCATATAATGAATGTGAAAATCCTCTCCCTCTTCCAAAGTGGTTATGCCCTTAAGCATGTTATGAGCATTTACACAGATCATGGAGTTCTTCCCTTGCCGATGCTCATATTCCAAGATAGATGTGGGAATTACTCCAGATTCCAACATGTCTTTTAATACATTGCCTGGTCCGACACTAGCTAACTGGTCTTTATCGCCAACTAATACAATTCTTCCTCTCTCAACATTCTGAAATAACTTTAAAGCAAGTAGCATATCGACCATAGAAAATTCATCTGCAATGAGTAAATCACAATTAATTGGTTCTGCTGCATCATCATATGTTTTGTCCACATCATCATCCTGATGAATACCAAGCTGCATCTTACTATGCATCGTAAACGCCGGGGCATTCATACATTCTGTCATTCTGCGTGCAGCTCTTCCAGTAGGTGCTAACAGCACAATATCAGACGTTTTTTTAAGTCGTTCCTGAACCATCATAATAATGTTAGAAATAGTGGTCTTTCCTGTTCCTGGTCCACCGGTTATAATCGAAAGATTGTAAAGGAAGGAGTTTTTTACTGCTGCAAACTGGCTTTCATCCAGGATGATTCCTGCTTCATCGCAACATTGTAAAATAACTTCATTTAAGTTTTTATACTGCTTACATGGAGTTTTCGCGAGACGTATAATCTGCTCTGCAAGTGCATATTCTGCTTCACTTATATGATTCAAATAAAAATAAAGAATATTTTTTCCGTTGTACATCTTTTTGCGATATGAGATCTTCCGCTCTGCAATTGCCTGTTTGATATATTCCCATAGAAATCTCTGGTCACCAATCATTGAGATCTTTCGCATATTATTTAGTAAAATATTCTGTGGAGTTCCAACGGATCCTGCAATATTACTCCATTTTAATGCCTCATATAAGGCTGCCTCCATCCGGTGCTTGTTTTTATAATCAATCCCGCACGCCTCTCTCAGGTTATCAGCCATCTTAAAACTGACTCCTTGAAATTTGCACAGGATATAAGGATTTTCTTTGATCTTATTTAAAAGATCGTCCTGAATAACTTTTCCAAACTTTACGATCTGCTTAATAGAAAACCCATAAGGAATAAGAAATTGTTGAGTTTCCTTTGAAGCCTGATTTTCCTCATAAGATGCTTTAATTTTTCTCAAGGTAGCATTAGATATTCCTTTAACCTTTAATAATTGGTTTATATCATTTTCAAGAATATCCATTGTCTGATCTTTAAATTTGTCATAGATTCGCTGTGCAGTGGTTTTTCCAATCCCACGAAACAAACCACTGCCAAGATATGTCACAATACTCTTTTCATCTTTTCCAACTTTTTCTACATAAGAAAGTACTTTGTACTGTGTTCCATATATTTTATGATGAATTTCTTCTACTTCAAATTCATAGGGAATCTGGATGTTTGGCAGATTATATCCAACACAAGTAATCTTCTTTCTAGTATCAAGATTCTTGTAATTGTATACACAATATCCGTTTTCTTCGTTATGCATGAGTGCATAAGTAAATTCAACTAACATCTCCGACTCCGCTCTCTATTAGTGTTCTTATAATGATTATTATACACTCTTGGTGTACTATGTCAATAGTATAGAACTTTCTATGTGCTAATTTGGGTACAAAAAAAGAACGAAGATTTTATCTTCGTCCTCTTTTCCTGCAATACGTGAATATTGATTGTTGCTATTGTAAGTCTTGTATACAAGATTTCACATAAAAAATAACCGCCCTAGCCTCACCAAACTAGCTGTCATTTTTAATTGCAGTATCAGCCACACCACCGAAAGTTAGGCTGATTAGTCAACCGCCACGACCAAATGTAGGTTGCTTTTTTAATAAGAAACTTATAATAGGTACATTTATAATATACACCTTCATACCCCAAAAGTAAATATTAATTTCCCAATTCATTGTTTTTTACCTTTGTACAACGGCTTTCTTTTTACCATACCAGCCGGGGCACTACGTCGATAACACTTGCATTGTCGGATTTAATGCACCTGAAACATTTCATTGGAATATCCTTTTATACAGAGTGATTATATGCTATACTTCAGCTATAATTACTTTTTCATTTCAGAAAGGATATATACTATGCCAACCGAATATGAACCGCAGAACATTATATTTGCAAATGAATCACATAAGCATTTCTTTTACGACACATTAAAAAAAGTTCGCTACATGGATGAATGTCATATAGCTCTCTGCTACTGTCTAGGTATAAATGCCGATACCAGAAATAATATTGATCAAATATACGATTTTGCTACTGGCTGTGTAAAACCAGAGTGTTTGCAAAAAGGATGGCAAACTAGCGGCAACTTAAAAGTGATACGTTTGGCATTCAATTTATATTGTAACGGAACCCCCAGTGTGAATGAAGATGACAGTCCAGATGATCAACTCATGGAATGTCAATTATACACGGTTGAGGACATCTTCCAATGCTCATATGCCCCTTATTTTGTGCAAGCAATTAAACTACGATACCCAGAATATTTTCTATAAGCAAGAGAAAAGAGCCTCCTATCTCATATTGAGACAAGAGGCTTTTATTAAGTATTTACCAATCCGTAGGAGTCTTTCAATTATATTCTGCTCATTCCAATCTTACGGGCAATTTTAATATATCACTTCATAGGCTACAAATAAAAAGCCAGCTTGACCAACCTTATCACTTTCATTTACACTGTTGCCTGCTGCATGAATGAACACCTGGCCGGTTACTTCCAACATGATTGTATTTCCCTTCAGTTTTGAATATTATTCAAATAGTTTGACAATGTAAACTGATTATCGGAATCAATATAAATCCCATTATTTAAAAACTGTTCGTAATTGACACCTTTTATATCATACGATTCTTTAAATAATTGTATAATGTATAAACGTTGATTTGGTGTTGCTAGTGCCAAGTCCTGTTCAATTCTTTTTACATTATTAATATAAGGACAGCCTATACACCCAGACCGTTGTACATAATGGTACAATTCCGGTTTCTCAATTTTATATACCTGATAGATTGCATCGATAGCCGCATCCGGAAAATCATATATTGGAGAAAATTTTCCACTTTTTGCAAGACATGTCTGATAAGCACCCTTTCTGTTAATACTCTCGGCCCTACGAACTCCCAAAATCGGTTTTCTTCCAGTTTCCTTTTCATATTTTGCAAGTGTATCTTCTTTCGTCTTTATACAGCATTCATTCGAAATTTTATGTGCTGCGCCAGATAGAGTGACTTCCCTTGCCTTTTTATTCAAATTGTGCTTAGAAGGCGTTGTCCCCATGATACGTGACATAGTATGTTCCGTGTGATTTCCGTTCTGATACCTTTTTATGTATTCATCTTGTCCTTTTGTAAAACATGGAATCCCATATTTTTCTTTGATGTCCATTGGATTAATACCCGGTATCAAAACCTTGTCAGCATTACGATACATTCTTTGCCTAATTTCCTTATGCTCCAGTCGTGTGTTTACTGATATTATTGGTATTTCATCTGACTTGAGATAATTTTTTATAAACCAGTAAATCAAATGACTATCATTTCCTCCGGAGTAGCTTAAATAATACTTATCATATTCAATTTTCGTTTCAAAACGAATTTCTAATTTACGCAGATATAAATCTGCTAATTCTTTCTGGGTTCCAGACCAACTGCAATTTATACTCAAAGAGACATCGGCTAACCAATGTCTGCCTCTTGACTACGATTAGAATGAAATAATCATCCCCCAAGTGCTTCGGCATTTAAGTTATCGCAACTCGCCATCTTAACCACATTACAGGTTAGCAAGTCTCCTTTTTGTTAATTTTGCAGTTTGTAAAGCCTTGCGCCACATTGCAAGGTTTCTTTTATCGTTGGTCTGAATCGAATGTGTAATCATCTCTTGATATTCTTCAATTTCGATATCAATTTCAGATATCCTAGCATCGATTTCTGCCATTTTATTTTTCCTTTCTTCATCTTTTAATTTCCACATACCTTTTTATAGATGCTATATCTTTCAAAATCGGCATCCATAAGAACGTATGTCACATGATCCTCCGCTTCCTCAAAATCGGCAAAGCTAACGCTTTCCCACTCTTCTTCATAGTTGTCATAAATTCTGTAATCAAACATTTCATTTCTCCTAAACTTTCAGTTTCCTTAGTTTCCTTAATTTCAATATCAAACAATTCTTTTTTAAACATAGTTTCCTTAATTTCAATATCAAACAATTCTTTTTTAAACATAGGTAATAATTCATTACCTTCAAATATATCCACAACATCATAAGATCTTTTTTGCTAATATACTTTATATCCATTTTTTTCAGCTTGGCTTTTGCTTCCTCTTTTGTGAGAAAGACTGTATAAAATACATCACATAATCCAAATATTCTTCGTTTTGTTTTGAATTTAATTCCATATCCATCTATGATAATTTCTTTGACTTTTTGCTTAGAAATACTCTTTGCTATAATGATATAAACAGTATCTCCCACCTTACAAGGCAACCGCAGGAGCAATCCCTGCTCCTCATCATCTTCGTAGGCAGCAAGTTTTTTATAATATGGCAGATCATCAATGTCTTTAACCGGATGCACATTCCAAGGATAACCCTCGCATTTATCTTTCCAATCTTTTTCTGTCAGTCTCTTCATCTCGGATTCCTCCTAAACTTTCAGTTTACAACATTACCTGTTCACCCTTATTGATAAGCGTACTGGCAATGCTTCTTGTTACATGCGTCATAATTTCAGCCTGTGAATGATTTTCTGCAGCATACTTTCTAACAGAATCCAAATCATAAGAAAACCCCGCATCATCAAGGTACTGTCTGATAAACCGCTCATTATCTTCTGATGAAAGCCGATGCAATTCGTGCTTTTCTGTAAATCTACGCTTCACCGCAGTATCAACATCATCAATGAGGTTTGTTGCGGCGATGATTACATGGTCGTTAGTAACTGCATCTAACAGTTGTAACAAGCATGTTGTACTTCTGAAAACCTCTGCGCTCGCTCCTCCTCCACCGTATTCCCTCTTTACTGCCAAGCTATCTATCTCGTCCAACATTACAACGCATTGTTGCTGATTGATATAATTGAACAGATTCGTAAGATTCTTCGCTGTACCTCCAAGATAACTGTCAAGCATACGTGATAAATTTACATACAGATACGGAAGTCCGAGTTTATATGCTACATATCTGGAAAAAGCCGTCTTTCCGACTCCACTCTCGCCATAGAGCAATGTTGCATTCAGATACGGGATCTGGTTCTCCATAAGCTGTAAGCTCACATCGTTCATGTTTTTGATCAGTTCGAACAATTCCTTTTCTTCGTTTGTCAAGTAATATCTGTTTTCCAAATATGTATTTGTCAGATCTTCCATCGTTGCAAAACTGGAAACATTTGCTGGTAGCTCCATAAGATTCATTCCACCAGATCGTAACAGACTCTGATATTTAGTGACTGCATAATGGTTTTTCTGAGTTGTATCTTCCGCACAGCAGCAAAGTGCTGCATCTTTAGCTTTTTGTATATTGTTTTCGGCCACATATCGTACCAAAGCAAGCTGATTTCTCGTCATTCCCATAATTTATTTCCTCCACTAAGCTTTAAGGAAGTCCCTTATTTTTATAGTCAATTCCGTATCTCTACCATATAAATTTTCAATTTCTTCTACGGCTGCCTCCAATAATATTATTGACGCTGTCTCGTTTTCAAGCGCCTTGATTGCCCTGTCAAGGGCTTCTTCCTCAAATATTCTGACTGTAACGAGATTTTTCATATGTTCCAAAATGTTAATTGCTTTCTCATTCTCCGTCACGACTCTATTTCCCATCTCTGCTAATTCCTCCTGACTGTATTTCCGATAGCTGATCCCATAATTCGTGAAGCCACCGGACTGATATATTACACATCTTGACATTGACTTGACCTCTTTCAGTTTAAGTATTCAAGACTTTCCTGCAGTTCCTTGTAATAATTGATCTGATCCGTAAAATAATTATTCAACCTGTCAATCATTTCCTCTTTTGCAGCTTCTAAGGATGTCGCTTCCATGAAATCCATGTTACCATCAATCACTGACTGCCATCCTATTCCTTCACCACAGTAAACAATACTCCCTATGGTGACACTGCCATAATAGGCAACCACATCATATTGCTTTTCCCAATAATTCTGTTCTGGCTCAACTTCTTTCCACTCCATATCCGTACTTCCTTTCAGTTTAATCTCTTTCGCTTCATGAACTCTTGTTTTACACTGGAAAATTGTTCTTGAAATTTGTCAAGAACCCATTCAGTATCATAGTCGTTATGATTTGCAAATTCTATGCATTGGTCAATAACATCACATGATAATTCTCTCATTTGTAGCATTGCCGTCTTGTATAATTCATCTTCTTCCATGTTTCTCCCCTAAACTTTAATCAGTTTCAGTTTAGTTGTTTTAAAACCCATTCCAGATCTTCTACCATTTGACCTTTAAAATTATGCGGAAAATCAGAAGAATTTTTAATATCGTTTATCCTGGATTCTATCTTATCTTTCGCATCTTCGTAAGATTTAAGTGTTTCCCTTAAATCTGCCATTGCCCACAAATTTCTGTAGAATAAAGCAATCAGTCCCGTTACAGATTCAAATGGATCATATTGAAGATTTTCCATTATCTCTTCATCAAAATCATCATCATCTGTCGGCAGGTCGTCTCCTGTTAATGTGGTCATGAGATTTCTTGCAAAATCTCTGGCATCCATATCCATTTCAAAATCTCTGTATCTTGCATTTCTATCCTTTACATAGCAGCAATTATGTGCAAGCTCTACCATGTTCATATCTGATGCCGGCTTATAAACTGTAAGTCTTTTCATATTGTCATTCCTCCACTAAACTTTAATTTACCTTGTTATTTCATCCAGACAGGCATTCCATCCTGCATCCCATCCATCCGAATATTCATCATATTCATTGTCGTTATGCTCCTTCTCCGGCAGTTCCCGGAGCGGACATTTTTCACAACGTTTTTTCATAAATGAGTTCTGTGACAATCTTGATGCGCCACCATTCAGTACATTCATAAGCTGGCACTTCTTAATTCCCTGAAACTCATACAAAAATTTGCACTTACTGCATGATTCTGGCATATCCATAATCAAAACTGCTTTCGCCATCTACTCCACCGCCTTTCACAATATCAAGAACAACTTCCTTGCGGAGCGTATTCGCCAATGTTCCAAATCCAATGTCGATATTTATTGTTTTCAGATTTTCCAACTGTTTCACAACCCTGTCCTTGTCGTAGGCGGTTGGCTGCTTATCAATCAGTTCGCATAGGGCATTTGCTTTCTCTGGCGAGTAGTTATTTGCTATCGCTATTCCTGCAATCTGCTTTTTAAAGTCTTCCGCATCAATCAGTCTTCCCATCATTCGTCCTCCTGTTCCAATCGTCAAAATTGCTTCATCAACCGTTAACCATACTACATTCCTTCAATTCTCGGTTGTCAAATCTGTTTCCGATAACCTCGTAGTCTAACTGTCGTTGGCAAAATAACTCCTTCCATCCATTCTCCGTTATCAAGCCGCTTCGCACGGTATAAAATTCTATTTTCCATGCTCTACCTCTCTTTTTGATGGATTTTTATAATATAGTGCGCCAGTATACTATTGCTTAAGTTATGCTTGCTCAAATATTTCAGTATATCCTTTATTCCTTCATCAGGAATTTTAGCAATATTCTTCTCTTTCAGAAACCAAGGATTGCAATTCCATTTAAACAGGCGTATGGTCAGCCCACAGAAAAACAATGGGGAAATTAACCAAATGATTACTTTCCATACAAGTTTGAAAACATAAACATACCAACAGTAGATATAGGAAAGCCAATTACAATAGTCTCCCTCAATTAAATTTGCTATAATTAGCAATATTCCCGTGATAAGATAGACCGCTACCGCTCCGATTATTACTCCAAGTATAAGCAGATTCATAAAATCATCTCCTATTTAATTTGTTATTTAAGAAACTCCAAAATCAGACAAAGAAAGTTGCCGATATTCCCCATACTGTTTTATCAGTAATTCTGCTATTTCGGAAAATTTATATATGCAACTTTCATCATGATCAAAATGTATTCCACGTTTATCAACATCAACTATGGTATGATTATCCTCGCTCCATCCTATTCCTACCCCCAGGCATCCTCCTGTAACATGAAGCCGTAAATACTCTATGATCTCTTTCTTTTGGGACTCATCAATCAATTTATTAAATTTTTTTATATTGAAGAAACTGGTATATACTTTTTCTACCTTGTATTCTACTGAGCCCTCTTTATACGTTGTTTTCTCCATATTTCCTCCTGTTTACGCAAACCGGAGCTGTCCGGTCTGCTCTGTCCTTATTTTCATATTCGGTGTACGTTTTGCCACACACAGATCCGGTAGATTCGCTCTTACCAGTGCTGCCGGAATAGGCGGGCATACCGCATTACCGCATCTTCTGACCTGTTCACTACGAGGGTAGGTCTTGCCGGTATAATCATGGTCGATTATGTAATCATCAGGGAATCCCTGGCATCCATACAGTTCCCGAGACTCCAGCATCCGCAGTCCTATGTCTACGATCTGATAGTCCGTCCCATTGATGGTCACCAGTCCAAAGCGATCCTGCGCTGTCACCGTATCCAACGGAGCCTTGATGTCCTGACCGGTTCCCTGCCCGTAATATTTTATTAAAAAGGCTCTGACCTCTCCGAAATGACCATCTCCTGCCGTAATTGTTGGAATTGGATCTCTTACATCCCGGCCGTCACAATGGTTATTCATTTGGATCAAATTTGCAGTAACAACGCTGTTATGATCCCATGAGGTAACTGTCGGCAATGGCTTCTCCATGCTCTCTCCTGCTCCCTTGTAGCCACCGTCATAGTATTTATGCAGGAATGAGGTAACCAGTCCATATCGGTTCGAGCTGTCCACGGTCATGATAGGATCCTTTATGGTCTGACCCCTGACGTCCCCCTGCGCCGTCTCTGAATGATACTGAATCAGTGTAGGACTGATAAGGCAATGCTCGTTCTTACTCACGATTGTTGTAAGAGGTTCCCGGACATCCTTGCTACGATCTGCTGCAAATCCCGTCTGCCCGATCTGTACTATATATGGTTCCACTATTCCATATCCGTGCTTCCCAGTAATTGTTGGCATCGGTTCCCGAATATCGTTTGGTCTTCGTTCTCCACCATGATTACACTGAATGATAAATGGTTCTGGATTCTCGAGTATAAACTTTTTCAATCCTCTTGCGATCCGTTCCATAGTCTTCAGTGCCAATGGCCTTACCGCCCGGATCCCGTACTTTTCCTTAATCTCTTCGGCTGTATCAAAGATACTCGGACACGGCAAGGAGAAATCAATCTGTGTATATGCTCCGACATACGGTTTGAGAAGTCCTGCTTTTACCTCTTCACTGTCTGCCGGTGCGTGTGTCGGCTTCGGCCATATAATAGGTCTTCCATCACATCGTGCAATCATAAAGAATCTCTTTCTCATTGTTGGTGCGCCATAATCGGCAGCCACCAGCTCCCGGAACTGCACCTCATACCCTAAGTCAATAAGCTGCTTCACAAACTTTTTAAAGGTTTTTCCTTTTTTTGCCTTAATTGGATGATGTCTTCTGTTGAGAGGTCCCCACGTTGTGAACTCCTCCACATTTTCCAGCATGATAACTCTTGGTCTTACCAATCCCGCCCATCGGCAAGCAACCCATGCAAGACCGCGAATTTTCTTATCTTTAGGCTTATCTCCCTTTGCTTTTGAAAAGTGTTTGCAGTCCGGTGAAAACCATGCAAGGCCTACCGGGTGTCCATTGCATGCTTTTACCGGATCCACCTGCCATACGTCCTCACAGTAATGCTTGGTATACGGATGATTCGCCTTATGCATCTTAATGGCTTCTGGGTCATGGTTAATGGCAATATCAACACTGTACCCGGTTGCCAGCTCTATTCCTGTTGACACTCCGCCACCACCGGCAAAGTTATCTACTACCACTTCCCCATTAATCATTTTATTTTCCCTTTCTTATGAAATAATTACAAACCTGCATGTATGCTTTGACACTCCCCACAACTAAAACAGGGGGATTCTTGTTTCACCCACCACTGCATTCTAAAGTCTGGGGTTTTACGTCACGTTTGAATAAAATCTCTTATCCGCTTGCTTTTTCTTGATATACTGTGCCGCATAAATCAGAACCATGCCAATAATACCAACGAAAATACCACTCAAATGCATTATGTTATCTGTATTCGGGTTGAGCATACCAATAAAATAATTGATAACCATATATACGATTATTGGCATATAACCGCGCCGGCACTCTTTATACTGATAGATTACCAATGCAGAACATATTGCAAAAACAACTCCTGATATACCAACGGTTTTTGTGTTTCCACCTGTAATTGCTCGATATATGCTTGCGGTAACACCGGCATATATTCCTGTAAATATACAAAACAGAAAATACTTATAGTGTCCGACACGCTTTTCGAACATGCTGCCAAGTATAAGTAATGCAATCATGTTTCCTGTCAAATGTAGTAAGCCTGTATGAGAAAACATATAGGTAATAAATGTATAGAAATTTTGGTCCAATAAAGATCTCGAAGAAACTGCCATGCTATCTACTTCTGAATAGATAAAATATCGGCAAATACACGCAGCTACCAATAAAAAAGTCATATATGGCAATCCATCCTGGTAAGTCAGATTTCGATTGTTCAACTGATTTTTTACGGCACGTACCTTTTCACGTTGCTTAGATATAGCAGCAATTTCTTCCGCGAAAATATCGCTGCATCTATGGTAATAATCTCTTCCTTTATCTGCTATGGAAACAATATTTTCTCCTGCCAGAAACTGGTCCCTGTGGTCACTATGGAAAATGATGCATATAAATTGAACCGGTTTGTCATACATGAACTCTGGAAGTTTCAATACATTTTCTTTGATTCTTTTCAAATTCGCCGCATTTTCCAGCCGGGCTTTTCCATGATTACTAATTAAAAGAGCAACCTTATAACAGGCTGCAGTATCCTTCAGGAAAACATCCAGTTTTTTGTTATTCTGCAAAGGATAATATTTTAATGAATAAAAAAGATTTGTAAAAATAGTTGGAATCATAATTCCATCTGTCCCCTTTCATATATCTTAGTTATATTATACACTATTTGTGTACTATGTCAATTAGAATGTTCTCTATTAGTGAATATTTTTATATTTAATAATTATATAATTAATATACTTATTAAATATAAAAATAAAAAAGGACTACTGGAAAATCCAATAGTCCTTGATATTCTTCTGTATATATCAACATCACTTAAGCGTTCACGCAGATCCACGAAGTTTCCTTCTTGACCTACGAAGTGATCGGCTGATTATCAGAAGCCTGGCAGTCGCAAAACCGCCTTTTTAACTCAATATTCAATTTTTTGACATCTTCAAGACACTCATGCATCTTATCAATATCAGGGACAAAAAAGCTTCCTTGATATAAAATAGTCAATTCGCCTTGTAAAAATGTCAATTCCGGATGATATAGATCTAAGGGCGTTATTTTAAATTTATCTGGCAGGCCAACGTCTTTCATATGATAGATTTTAACCTCATATCCGTATGCCTCAAATTTATCTATATCAAACAGTTGTGACGATAATTTCGGTTTGTTCATAATTCTCCTGCAGCTCAAGTTAAATATACTCTCCTTTCGCTGCTAATTCCTGAATATCCAAATGTTGTCCATCCCGGAATAATTCGGATACGATCTCTAAACAGAAATCCGCAACTTGATAACGATCTTCCAAATCACCGGGATATAATGCTTCTAAGCCCATTTTATCACAAAGTCTATTTAAGATTCTACAAGAATCAATAGCTCTTTCATGGATTTTTCTTCTGTTGGTATCTAATCTTTCTGCAAACGCTGAAAGTCTTCCGTTTCCATACGGAAACGTGCAACCGGAATCCGGATTTCCATTTCCACTACTGAATTAACATATTTTCTAAATACATCAACTTGGTCAGCAATGAATTCCACCAGTTCATTATCCTCATCATTCTTAGCATTTTCTAACATAGTTTTATATAGTTCAGTTATTGTCATAATTTTCTCCAATTATCCCGTATCGTGGGATTAACGACTAAAATCCCACTGGGATAATGAATAATTACAGTTTCAGGCTAAGAATAAGATTTAGCATCGTTTCCCGGTGCTTTGTGATATTCATGGCCTTATACAGTGTTTCCTTTGAAACATGGCTATCTGGAATAATCTGGATAGCATAATCTAAAAGTTCATATTCAGCATTCCGGAAGAGTTCTTCTTCCTCTGCTTCAGGCAGATAATCCCGTCCTCTTGGATCTGCAATTCCAGCTTGTAAATACTCTTGATATGTCAGATCAAGATATTCCTGAAAATCATCTTCCTGATCCATAAGCCATGTTTTATCCGGATCGTATATCCGCTTCGGGATAGCACTTTTATCCGGTGATTCGTAAAACTCATGTTCTTCAAGAATTCTCTTTTGAATTTCATAGGCAATTCCCTTGGTTGTTTCATACAGAGCCTTTGCCATGATATAGTTTGTTTGCAGCGTATTCAGAAGTTGCTTATCTAATTTCTGCATATCTTAAGCATCTCCTTTCGATAGTTTTTAATCTGCTCCAGTGATAACCATTCCGGCTTTTCTTCTTCAGCAAATGAATTCCAGAGTTTTTCCATTTCATCGCAGTGTGTGTCCACATTCTTGAAATAGAGGTGTCCTTCATAACCATTGCCGTTTCCAAGGAAATAGTCACAGTCGCTTTTGTATCTGGAAAGCATTCTGTAATCATGTTCTCTTGGGTTTCTTCTGAATGGTTCATCACATTCAATGGGAGCTATTACCTGTATCTCAGGTTCGCCGCAGATTTCTCCGCACTCATCACGATACGCTCCGGTATACAGACAAATTTTTCCACAACCATCGTTTTCGTCGAAATAGATCTTTCCGTTTTTATCTTCATAGCATGGTACTTTGTACCTGTCAAATCCTATAAATTTTACTTTCATTTTTTATTTCCTTTCGTCATTGAAATTTCACTTTTATGTGTTACAATACATTTAAAGGAGAGGGCTTTCGCCCTTCCCGTACTACTTTTCTTCGTTATGCTTATTAATAGCGTCAACTATCAATGAAGCCAGAATTGAAGCTAGTACTGAAAGAATAAATTCTTTCATGGGAACCTCCTTTAAAGTGTATTGTAGTTATCATACGGAAGAGTCGGTCATGCCGGCTCTTTTTGTATGTAACTACCTTTATGACCATCCAGCAATTTCTGCATATGAGTAATATCCACGGCTGTCACTTTTTGCATATAAGATCTTTTTATTAGATTCATATACTAATTCATAGCCATCCATGGAACACCTTTCTTCAGAAGCATAAGAGGCCTCTGGAATACAGAATTTTAAGAGATCCGGATATGCTGACAGGATTCCTTTAAGAAGATCCGGATTTGCATATCCAATTTCTTTAAGCCGGTCCCCTTCAATAAAAACTGCAGAGCCGTCAGAATTGTCCAATAAACCATCGTGATTATAGTTTCTATCCCACGCTACGATGGTATATTTGCAATCCATTGTGATTAAGACATCACATCCTGGAAATACAGATGATCAGATAACTGAACCAACATTGATCTGATTACTTTCTCTGTTTTCCTCCATTATTCTCATTCCTCCTTTTAAATTAAATGTTTCTGTTCTCTTCTATCATCAAAACCGAAATCAATCGGTTGAGCATAATAAAAGAAAGGTCATTTTCGCTTCATCAAAGTCGAGCTTCCTGCAGCATAAGCACAACTCCCGGCAATGAATATCCCTTCCATTTCCTTTCTTCATTTCTCTTACTTCCAGTTATGGGAAGTAAGCATCATAGCTTTTTTAAACGCAAAAAGAGCAGATACCATTGTGGTAACTGCTCTAATTTTTACGATGAATTATATTTACTTTATGTGTTTATAGTACATCAATTTACTCTGTTTGTAAATAGAAAAAACCAATATATATGTTTATTATTCAGTATTCCTCTATGTTCCTATTTGTGTCTGCAGCAACGTTTATTTTCCAGATACCATTCGTCATGCGATTTGATCAATTTCTGCGCATCGGCTAAAGTTACTGGATGAAACCACTTCTGAATATGATATGGCTGATTTGCTTTATGTTTATGATATACTACCAGACTTCTCCCACTTTCTAAAGTCAGTACCTGACTATGAATATTCCATATGTGACGGGTATTTTTGCTTTGCAATGTGATTTGATAGCATCCGGCATTTTTTACATTAAAATATTGCTGATCTATTGTTTGGATCTCGTCTACTGAAAACATATTTTTCCTTGGTAAGATGATAGCTTCTATCAATTTTAGTTTAATTTTTCATGCTTTGTACACCATGATGTCAGAGTGACTTTACGACAGTAAAGATTTTGAATTCTTTTCAAGAATTCGTTGGAACCGTTCAAACAATTCTCTACAACAGTAGGGATTTTATTTTTTCAAGCCTTTGCATAACATTGAGGAGAATACTCTACAACAGTAGAGATTATGAAGTCTTTTCAAGAGGATTCTTTATCATATTACATATAATCGAGGGCTGACAAACTATATGTTATCTCGACTGCTTATCTGTCAGATAAACGACATGTTTCTCATTATTAACCTTATATTCATACATGGAGATGTCTATTGTTCCAGGCTCAACTTTCTGACCATTATAATAACACATATATGATCCTGAATCTACTTTATCTTGAACTGTAAACACATTTGTGACAACGAAGTTATCAACATCTCTCGAATTTTCTTCTTTCGTAAATGAACAAGTGATTGTATCTCCTACGCAATATAACGAATCTTGCGTGTATGGAAGCCTAATCTCAATAGAAGATTCATCTTCTAATTCTAATTCTAATCCCCGCAATATACTACCACTCTTTGAAGCAATAAAATATTCTCCTGAATACTCAATTTTATTATTTTTATTATCTGATGATTCATAGTGATAATTAATCAAAGTATCTGCCATAAAAAATAAAATTGCCAAAACAGATCCCAAAATACATACTAAAGCTACTATAATACCACCAAAATCAGCCTTTATTTCATACATTTTCTCTATTAATTTTTTTACTTTCGAATCATTTTTCATAAATTTGTTTAGCTTCATAAATTTGATTAGCACGGACACCCGTGACATTGGTCGTTGGGGAGCGCAGTTAAGCACATCCCTGAGTGCCCATTACTCTCCTTTCGCATAAATAGTATTGTCTCTCTTTCAGAAATCTGATCTTCCGGTAACTAAGGCTGCCTTTGTTTACTTTACATCCAGACAAATTCCTTAAATTCTTTTCAGTCATTCTTTTCTATTTTCCCCGGAAGTAACTCTACCGCAGTAAAGATTTTTACATACTTTCAATTGTTGGGACGTCCCATGGACGTCCCTGGGACGGCATAAGGATATACATATACAATAGTAAATATTTTTATATCTTTTCAAACTTTATCGATAATAAATCAGAACATGAACTCTACTACAGTAGAGATTTTCATATGTTTTTAAGTCAAAGAACAGTATAAAAGATTTATACTCTACCACAGTAGAGATTTCTATATTTTTTAAGACGAGAGGTACGTAATTTGGTGATACTCTACCACAGTAGAGATTTTTATATATTTTCAAGAGGGTTTCTAATCATATTGCACAATGGAATCAGAACCCCTTTCTCGTGCTTTTGGATGGATTGAATACTTTCCGAAATACCAATCATATTTACTTTTTTATTTACGTCTACTTCATATACAACATTTATCTCAAAGCCCAAAATTAATGAATAGGAATCACAACCGGGATCATCATTGTTGAATTGGTAGATTGCCCGCCTTGTTTATCTGTTAAGTATATGGTGTGTTTTTCATCATTTACCGTGTATTCGTAAAGAGAAATATCTATTGTTTTCGGATCAATTTCCGCTCCGTTATAATAACACACATATGATCCTGATTCTGCTTTTTTCTGAACGTCATCTGGATTGGCTGAATTTAATAAAAATAAACCTTCAAACATAATAAAAATCATGAGAAATATGAAAATAACTGAAACAACTCTGTCTATAACTCCCATTTCATAAACTCCTTTCGATACAGTTTACTTTATAGTGCGAATTATGTATACTCAAAAACTATCAATTTGTAATAACTGAAATAGCTATCGGAAGACCTTGACACTCCCCACAGCTAAAACAGGGGGATTCTTGCTTCAACCACTACTGCATTCGCTGATGCCTTGCGGCATCACAACGTCTTACACAGTGTCCACAAGCTAGATTATACTGTTCCCGTATGCCCTACGGTGCAGTTTCTTATGCTTATGCGGACTGCATTTGCAGCCCCTTGTTTAATATATTGATGCCTGCATTTATATCCCGGCCATGTACGGTATGACAGACCGGACATTCCCATGTGCGGACCGCCAGATTCTTGACCAGCGGATTTTTATATCCACACCTGGAACACATCTGGCTGCTTGGGTACATGGTCGGCACTTTTATGATGTCATTTCCATACCATCCAGATTTGTAAGCAAGCATTTCAAAGAACTTACTCCATGCCACAGAACCGATGTGCTGCGCCAGTTTATGATTACGAATCATTCCTTTTACATTTAAGTCTTCTATGCAGATCGTTTGGTTTTCACGGATCAGCATGGTGGACTGTTTCTGTAAGAAATCATTTCGCTGATTGGTAATTTTTTCATGGATCAGGGCAACCCTGACACGTTGTTTACTGCGGTTCTTCGAGTCTTTTTGTTTTCGTGACAGCCTGCGCTGCTCTCGGATGAGTTTTCGCATTGATTTTTCAAGATATTTTGGATTTGATACAACATTTCCGTTGCTGTCTGTGTAAAATTCCTTAATACCAACATCAATGCCAATACAGCCTCCTTGATTCGGTCTTGGCTGTGGATCAAACTCTACGTTAAGAACTGCGAAATACTTTCTCGTCGGAGTCCGTTCGATGGTTACATTATTGATTTTTCCTATCTCCATGGATTGCCGGATTTTGACATAACCCAGTTTCGGGATTTTGATGTACTTCCCTACGATGCGAATGTTATCGCCCTGGTTTACTGTCCGGTAGGACTGATGGCTGCTGTGTTTGCTTTTAAATACCGGATGCGCGGCTCGTTTCTGGAAGAAGTTTACAAAACCTCTGTCGAGATCCCGCAGAGACTGCTGCAACGCAACCGAATCCACTACTTTCAGAAAGGCAAAATCTTCACTCTTTTTAAGGGCTGTCAGCATCGCAGATGTCTGGGAATAGCCAATTTTATTGCCATTTTCAAAGGCTTCGTTTCGCATGGCAAGCCCTCTGTTGTAGATGAACCTGCAGCAGCCCAGCGTCTGTTGGATTAAGTTTTTCTGTTCCTTATTTGGATAGATTCTGAATTTAACGCCTTTTTGCATTCATCATTTACCTTTCCAATTGTATATTTTGTCCATCTTCAATTACTTGCGTAAATTCGATGGATGTGTCTTATATCCCCATGCCTAAAGTCAGGGGTTTTAGTATAAAAAATAATAAAAAACAAAAAGCAACCACAAGAATCAATAGAAACCAATCTTTTATTTTATCTGACATGTTCTAATCACCTACTTTCTTTCCGCATGTTATAGCCCAAATTTTAGTAAAGGATAATCATAATACTTAATACTTCCATCAAAGTCTCTATACACGGCATATACATTTGTTATATCACCATGAATATCTCTCACAGATACACACCCTAAATCATCCATATAGTTCCTCTGAACAGTCATGAAATCATCTCCTGGGTTCATTACTTTAACAAGAATTCCTTTTTTCTTAACCATTTCTAATAGATCATCATCATTCACCGTTATTTTTTCTTCAAACGGTCCCCGGTCCCGAATAAGGAACGTAACATGTTCTGTATATGAAAGTGAGAAAATGAACAGATTATAATTTCCTAAAACATAATGGTCATACATTTTTTGTGGATTGAAACTACATGAAATTCCATTTACACAGAGACTTATACTCTGTTTGCTCTGCTTATTTCTTTGAATGATTTCATCCAGTTCTGGACGAATCAATAAATAATTTTTCTTTAATACCCGGAGTTCAATTGTAATCTTGTCCTTGCCTTCATGTTTATCAACACTCACGCTGCATAATTTATTGTCGTTCAATTCTAATCCTGTATAGCATAATTTTTCGTCTTTTCCCACAGCAACCGTATATCCACACTTTTCACAATGGTTATCCGTTACATCAAGTTTGTTTTTACAAATAGGACATCTGTATTTTGTCCCGTTCCCCGAAGCATAAGGAAGAGGTCTTATGAATACTGGAAAGATAGATTTTTCTGCGGCTCCCGTAATCACGTCTTCGTCTATTTTCTTTTCAACAATTCCAGTTCTGCTATAATGATCCAGTTTTATAATTTCTCCAGTATCTTCAGTTTTCGCAAGAATATCATTTTCTTTTTTTGAACAATAATCCCAATGCGAACCATCGTTATAATTAATGGTATATCCTCCTCCGATATCTCCTTTTACATACTGTCCGCCTTCAGCATCTCGATAGATTACGTATTGCTTCATTGTATTTTTTCCACATGGTCTTGTTTCCGGACAATGGCCAAGGAATTTACACTTCGGTACAAACAAATTCTCAACAATCCACTTCCATTCTTCTGAATAAGCTGACAATGCTGCACATAAATCATGAAACAGCTCTCTGTATTCCCAGTAAGCACGATTACACATGCGCTGATGCGACATATCTACCAAGTTCCGGAGATTCCTCTTATCCACGATCTTTGTTGTCATTCCGAGTGGAAGAGCATTTGCAACATCTTCCTTTGATACCCCGTAATTATTTTCCAGATCAGCACACTCTTTTCGGATGTGATCCATTAAGGCATCCCACTTTTTTACGGCTTCTGGATTCTGTGCAACAGATTGTGGAGTAATATACTCAAATCCCTTGTTGGAATAATCAATATATCTTGTTGATGCCTGCAGTCTTGTCGGACTTCCACCAAGATGTGTATACCATTCCCGGATTACTCTTGCAGAATATCCATCAATAATCATCTCAGCATTGACGTATTCCATAACTCGCCCATGGCCAGACCTAATGCAATCCATTCCACGCTTATAGTTCTTTTCGTCATCTGCAATATCTGCATTCCAACATACACCTGCTCTTACTCCCATCAGTGTAATCGGATTTTTTGTGGTTTCCTGTAAGATTGTAATTGTTCCCATTTTTATTTCTCCTCTGATTTCTCTTAACTTACTTTGTCATTTCATCAATTTTCTCCATGTATGAAATAGTCTTTGTTTCAACAGGTGCCATGGCTGTATATAATAAATTTCCCATAAACGATATACCAAAAAATACTAAAATCGCACAAATGACACCAAGCGCAAGTTCTCTCATATCGTTGCTCCTCTCTATTTTTTGATAAGATCAATTAAGTCTGTATCAAAACCATTATCTGGCTCCTGCCGATATGACGATGGTGATGGAAGATGAAAAGATGGCATATGTTGCAAGATAGCCCTCATAGGAGTTATTTTGCCAGTTTCTTTCATAGCTTCAATTTTTTCATTTTTTACCATAATAAAATCTCCTTTCCTTTACCTTTACTGAAGTTCAACAATTTCTTTATGTTCTGAACCATCTACATAAACTGTGGTTTTAAGTGTCCCGGCTACATGTGTACCAACTTTATCTTTGTATTTTTCATAAATATCATCTCCTTTGAGCTGATATGTTTGACCCTTGTATTCCACAGTAATTGTATTACCCCAAGAAATAGGATAAAATATTCCACGCAAATACCAAATAGTCCACCATGAAGTATGTTCTTCATCTTGATCAACTATTTCCACTTGGACAGTTGATAACTGAGTATCCTCTGTCAAAATTTTTGGTCCTATGGCGGCTGCAAGAAGCAACACACTAGCTATAAGACATAAGATCTTAGCAAGCCCTATACTCTTTTTATGTATACTGTATATAATTATTGCTACTCCAATAAATAAAATTACACCGCCAACAAGTGGTAAATGTTCAAGACAAGTGCTAATCATAATTTTTCTCTCTTTCTTTATTGATTTTATTTGAAATTTTATCTGAAACAACATGTACAACAAGTGAACAAATAACAACAAAAATAAGGGCTATTGCAATATATATGGAATTCTTTCCCATACCAGCATTATAGGCTGCAACATAGCAAAATAACGCAAAGATAAGATAAAGAAGTATTGCAAAGATTTTTTTGTTGATTTTCCACATATATACACCGGCATAGAAGAAAACCAAACCACACATTCCAGTTACAATTGCTTTCATTTTAACTAATCCTCCTCTCTTTTCCTGATAACGATTTATTATATTTATAACAGGTTCTTTATCAGAAGCATAACATCATTTTCTCCTGTCATTATATGTGTATATTATTTTCTTGAATGGCAGCCAACCATTCTGAATCCAGATAGGAAAAATCCAGTGAACCTTTGGTTTTTAAATCAGAAATTAAGTTTTCGCTAATCTCTACTGGATTCTTTACGCAATATCCATCCTGTTCCGTAATAATTTCCAATGTATTATCAGTTAGAAAAACGGAATTAACCACTTCGTTTTGTAATATTTCTTTAATCTTTTCCTGCTGTTTTACGACATTGATTATTTCATTGGTTTTATTGACAAACATGCGGTTTCTTTCGTTTTGTTCTCTACATGGACATTGAATTGGAAATAGTCTATACACAAAAAACTTGTATATTTTGCTTATGATGATCCATAACACAATTATTAAAATTAATCCAGATATAGGCTCGAACATACGCATTAAGTCCAACCTTAGCAAATATGTCATTGATTCCAACCTTAGCAAATATATCATTGATGCCAAACTTATCATAAAAACAAACAACTCTCTGATTGCAAATTTTGTATCCTCTTTAAATGTTCCAGGAACTTCCATCCTATATTTTTTTTGTATATCATCAATATCCTTTGATGTAACATTTGCATATATAATGTTAAACATTTGTAATTCTGCCTTTCTTTTATTTCACTATATTTTTTGAAAAATTCTTGCGCCTTATCAAATTTTCTTAACTGTACAAGCTTCTTACCAGTGCCGAGCCCAGAATTGAAAAAAACAATAGAAGAAACTTTATTTTACCTGCTTTTTCACATCTCGTAATTTTTCACATACCACTTGATTATCTGTATTTTCTCTTCTTTTTTCATGATACTTACCTCATTCATTTAGAAAATAGACATAAAACCATTTTGGGTATCCATCTTGATGAATTTCACAATAATGTCTATATCTATTCACTTTATTCTCTTTATATAATTCTGCAAGCAGCTTGCCGATTTCAGGTACTTTTGGTGTTCCGTATGAATACCATTCTACTATTTTCGGATTAAATTCATTTATATATGCCTTTACAAAATTTTCTGCCACAATATCAATAAACTCATCTTTGTGTTGTGACATATAATTGAGTATCCATTGCTTTTTGTGTTCTTTTATGACATATCACCTCCAAGGAAAGTTAAAATTCCTTACCAAATACTACTTTTATCTTGAGGTTTACCAGTTTTAATTTCTAGTTTTCTGGTTTCACAACATTTTTCTACGCTTGATTTGATATTCTCTTTAACGCATAAACAACTGTTCTCATTATCACATGTCGTAAAAATATCGTTAAGTATAACATGAATACCCTCGATTGAATTAATATCTATTTTGTTTCCAAATTCATCTGTATATATAATTTTCTTCGACATATCTTCCTCCTTAATTCGATAGTAAACTTAGATTTTATGGGCTTTTACATAATCCCAAGTCACAATTTCTGGAAGTTCATTACATTTAAAAATTGTGACATTTTTGCACCATTGTCTAATCAATTCATTTGCCTTGATTTTACATTTCTTTAAATCGTTTCCGAAGTCACTTATAATCCACGGTTCTATCTTAGAAAATCCATTGTCATTTTTATCGTTATAAGCAACCGAATATATTTCATTTTTCATAGCTGTATTCTCCATTCCACATGAAAACTCGGTTTCATTTAAATTACACTACGCTTTCCAAATCTTTCACATCCTGTAACACTTTCTGATACATGTTTGGATATTTCAGCATCAGCTCAATAAATTCATTTGCACCGGACTGGTCCGTTCCCAGAATATCCCCGGTCCCTCTCAGTTCCATGTCCTTCTGTGCAATTTCATATCCGTTTGTTGTGCTACACATGATCTGCAGCCGGGCATTATCCTTTTCTTTTGAGTTTAAGATACAATACCCCTGATCCGATCCTCTTCCTACTCTTCCCCGTAACTGGTGGAGCTGGGCCAGTCCAAAACGATCTGCATTGTTAATTACAATGATGTTAGCATTTGGTACATTTACCCCTACTTCAATTACCGTTGTAGAAATCAAGATCTGAATTTCATTTTTGATGAAGCTGCTGATCGTATCATCAATCTCCTGTGATTTCATCTTACCAGTGACACAGCCGATCTTCATTCCTGTATTTTCGAATGCTTTTTCATATACCTTCATGGTATCTTCGACCGTGGCAATCCCGGATGTGTTCTTAGGATCTTCAATCCATGGACAGATCACATAAGTCTGCTGACCGGATTCTTTATATTTTTTCAGAATAAAATCAAAGATTTTCTTCTGATTAGAAAAAATGGCTGTTTGAATTTCTTTCCGGCCCTTGGGTAATTCCAGATCATACACATCAATACTTGTTCCGTATAAGGCTCCTGCCATAGTTCTTGGAATCGGTGTAGCACTCATAGATATGGTGTGCATTCCTTCTACCGCGCGATCTAATAATCGGTTTCTCTGTTCTACTCCGAATCGATGTTCTTCATCAATTACTGCAAGCGCAAGATTTTTATACTGAATATCCGGAGATAATACGCTATGTGTACCAACAATAAAGGTATATTCCCCGGTACGGATCCCTTCGTAGGCTGATTCCTTTTCTTTTTTCTTTAATCCAGAAGAAAGGAAGACCACTTTATATCCTAACGGCTCCGCTGCTTCCTTTAATTTTTCATAATGTTGTGCTGCCAGAATTTGCGTGGGAGCCATAATTACACTCTGATATCCGCTGTCTGCCATTGCAAACATGGCAAGAAACGCAGAGCATGTTTTACCACTTCCTACATCCCCCTGGATCAACGCATGAATTCGTCTGCCATCATAAGCATACTTTTTCATCTCTTCAAATACACTGCTTTGGCTTGGCGTAAGTTCATAGGGAAGACTCTCTATATACTTCCTGGTATTTTCAGTGGACCGAAGATTGTATTGTGTTCCTTTTGAAATTCTGCGCTCAGAACGTTCAATGTCAGATGCGAACGTGTAAAGCTTTTCATATACCATACGTTGTTGTGCTTTTTGAAGTGTCTGCATGGTCTTTGGATAATGGAGTTCCCTGACAGCTTCCATTCGTCCCATTAAATGATATTTATTCAAAATATCTTCCGGAATGATCTCTTCCTGTTGCACTAGACTTAATGATTTCCTGATGGTATCCATCATAAACTCATCAGAAATGCCAGACATTTTACGATAAATTGGCATCACCCGCAGGTTCTTTTCAATTCTGTCACTGAACACCAAGGGATTCGCCATATGAAAGCTGTGATATTCTTCATTATAAGTTAACTCTCCGGCTACAATCACCTGGCTGTCAATCCAGTTTGTAATAATGTTATATAAATAAGAGCCTCCCATCCAAACAATATTCAGCTTTTTCTCTGTAATATCATCGTATACCTTTGCCTTTAGCATAAACAGGTTGTTCTTATTCTCTTTAGAGATTTCCCGTAACGTTCCAATCATTGCGATATATTGCTTATTATAGATAGGAAGCAATCCGCACGGCTTTGTGAAATCATAATACTTTCTCGGGAAGAAATTCTGGATATCTTCTACGGATTCAATGCCCTTCTTCAGCAAGGCGTTTGTTCTGTTTTTTGTTAATCCAATTTCTGATAATTCCATGCAAAATCTCCACTCTATTTTTCTCTTTATCAAAGGATTCCGACCGCCACATAATAAATTTTTTATTTTCCCCACGGTCGGCGCAAATACTGGGGAGTGGTTATTTGAGTTAGAAAAATGAATAACAATAATTAATGAAGCATAACTATATTATACACCTTTGGTGTACTATGTCAATAGTTTAGCTCGCTATTGGTGAGCGTATTTAAAAGGGAATCAAAAATATGCTGTCTTATAATAACCCATCACACAAAAATAAGTCCCGTAACCTATTCGATTACGAGACTTACATGTTTGCCTAAATTCTCCTCAGAAGTGGAACCTATGGTTTCACAGAAATAGGATCCGTTCCATAATTGTCCTTTCCATAGAGATTTCCTAATTTCCGGAAACTATCTCTTCTTAAAGACTACTGTATTAGCAAATACCATGAAATTTTATAATGCCTTACACAGTATCCATAAGCTAGATTATACTGTTCCCGTGTGTCATTCGGTTCAGCATCAGAAATTTTCATATTTTTTCTCGTATTTTCTCTACCATAGTAGAGATTTTAACAACTTTTCATATTCAATACATATTTGATTCTGGGACTCTGCAACAGCAGAGATTTTAAATTCTTTTCAAGTATAGATGAGTTATAGTATTACCAATTTTTAAATTGTCTCTACCACACAGTAGAGATTTTTATGTCTTTTCACTGCTTTTTGTTGAACATATGTCTTTGTCTGTTGCGATCCTGACTTATATGCTGTTTTTGCAACCACCTCTTTTTTTAAATATCAGATACTTTTGCTTCTCATTTTCTGCTGCTTGGCTTTTAATTTCTTTTCAGGTGAATATTATTATTGACATAGTACACTCTACGACAGTAGAGATTCTTATATGTTTTCAAGGCCAAATTATTGGACGTTGAACAATTTTCTCTACAACAATAGAGATTTTTCAAGGGGAATTGCTAATCCAAAGGCCAATGCTCTACCACAGTAGAGATTTTAATATTTTTTCAAGTGAATATTAGTTCAATATGGGATATTCTCTACTACAGTAGAGATTTTAATATTTTTTCAAGCCCATAAATGCTGCAAGCTCCTTGGCCTCTACAACAGTAGAGATTTTAATATTTTTTCAAGGATTTGTTGATTGTGCCACCTCCAGAAACTCTACAACAGTAGAGATTTTTTATATCTTCAAGTATAAGCTGGAAGCTGAACGCTTTGACTCTACCGCAGTAGAGATTTTAATATAATTTCAAGTTATGATATACATAAATCATAAATTCTTCTCTGCAACAGCAGAGATTCTGAAATCTTTTTAAGCCATTCCGAAAGGAGAGGGTGTTGACCCTACCACAGTAGAGATTTTAATATGTTTTCAAGGTGAATTGCTAATCCAAAGTCCAATGCTCTACAACAGTAGAGATTTTTTATATGTTTTCAAGGCCAAATTATTGGACATTGAACAATTTTCTCTACAATAGTAGAGATTTTAATATTCTTTTAAGGATATGTTATATGGCACATCCGGAGGCTCTACAACAGTAGAGATTTTTACATACTTTCAATTGTTGGGACGTCCCTGGGACGACATAAGGATATACATATACAATAGTAAATATTTTTATATCTTTTCAAGGATACTATGGCTATACTTGAACCCATCTCTACGACAGTAGAGATTCTTATATGTTTTCAAGCGATGATGAATGGATAACGTACATTCGCTCTACAATAGTAGAGATTTTTATATGTTTTCAAGACTAATGGGAGATCACCGATGCCTATCTCTACAACAGTAGAGATTTCTATATTTTTTCAAGTCTGGAGAGATAGATGGGTCACGTATCTCTACAACAGTAGAGATTTTTATATATTTTCAAGGCAAAGTACCAAAATCAAAACACACACTCTACAACAGTAGAGATTTTTATATATTTTCAAGATGCTATTAGGCATCCCTCGGAACCCTCTACAACAGTAGAGATTTTTATATATTTTCAAGACACGATGGCATCAGCACGGCTCATACCTCTACAACAGTAGAGATTTCTATATTTTTTCAAGAGGGTTTCTAACCATATTGCACAAAACGCAAAGTAATAATAAGCAGTTATCACCTTGGTTTTGTGCAACATAGTTAACCATTTTATTCCATAATAAGATTATATCTTATAGCTTTCAGCCAGTTTTCCTTATGCTTTCCCTTTTCATCCCTAGCAATTAACAAGGTCTCTTCATTAATTGCATTAAGATCCCGGATCCCTTTCAGCATAAGCAGATATGTCTTTTCTGCCGATGAATTTAATGGCTCACCTTTTTTCTTACTTCTGGTATCATATCCGGTAACAGGTGAAAGGAAATAACTTTCTCCACTGACAGAATCACTGTAATGCATTTTCAGAAGTATACGCATAATTGTAAAGAACCGCTCATAAAAGGCCTTGTTTGCCACAGATTTATACTCTTTAAACTCTGACATGTGGTAATCTTTCATCAGATCTGCTAGTTCTTCTGTACAATTAAAAGGAGCTAATTTTTTATTCTGCCAGAAGCTTCTTTCTCCGCTCGTGTGAAGCTGCCATGCTTTGTCCGGTTCGATACAATCATCTAAGGAAATCAGGAACTCTCTGTTCTTTTCATCAAACTGTACATCCAGTTTCTCACATACGGCATCTGCTTTCTTCATATTTTCATAGGTAAACTGATCATAATACTGGTTGCAGAATCCGGAGGTCCGGTCCACATTTGCCGTATATGACGGACTTACGAAGAATACAATTCCTTTCTGGCCTTTCAGATCATCCAGAGACGATACCGGAGCTGATAACTGTACAGTTTCACTGTAGGATTTACCTGCCGGCACGTAATTGGATAATTTATTTAATAAGGCAGCCTGGAATTGCTGATACACAGCTTTTACATTGGCACGTCTCTTATTTACAAAATCTCCTGAGTAATCTTCTAAAAAGATGATTGCATCATATTTATCCCGGATGTCTAACACGGCTCTGACTGCATACGCCACATAACCATTCTTTACATCTTTGATGTCAATACTGTAATCCCATGCCTCTTTTGCAAGCTGCATCTCATCTTCTCTCTTCTGAAGAATCTCCTTAAAATCTTTTCGCATGGTAAGCTTTTCGCCCTGGGATTCGATAATATTGAGATCCCCCTGTTCGAGAATATGTCCATATGCGTCCGTTGTCATGTAATACAGCAGGTGTTCTTCTCCGGTCCTGATGGTAAGAACATTGGGTGATTCTTTTAAAATCTGTTCATTTACTATTTGATTCAGGTTATAGGTATAGGTTTCTTCATTCCGGAATCCGATCTGTACTCCGATATGAAGAATAAACTTATCTGACATAAACCGGCGATCCTTGCAGATATCGTAGGTAAACTTACTGGTCTTCTTTGGATTTAATGCATTCTTATTCTGCAATTCTTCATTTGCCCGGTGTGTCGCTTTGTAAGGAATGGATGCCTTACGGAAGGAGAGTCTTGCCCCACCGCTCGCCAGTTTCAATGCTGTTTCATCCGTATCGTTCAGGTTATGAATGTTTTTTTCGCTAAACAATTCCTTTAAGATCCTGGTATAATTTCCATCCTTACCGGTATGATACGGGCTGAAGTCATGATTGTATAACTGGAACAGGAACGCAGATCCATCCATGACTGATTTCCGGACATAATCTTCATCCAGATGTTCCGCCCAATCCATATAGATGGTATGTCTCTCTGTCCTAGTGTAAAAATCATTCGCAGATTCATATGCTTCTGCTTCCTTAAATGGTATATGATAATATTTTGTCCATACCGGATTTTTCATAAACGAATCCATGCAGTACTGAATCCATTTTAAACAGGATTCCCGGTCATTGGCATCTTTCGTATATCTCTTATTGGCAACAATTTCCCGGATCTCTTCCGTTAATCCATAACGTTCTACCGCATCTTTCGCGGAAACAAAGCACTTGGGAAACATCTTACTTAATCCGGAAATCTGCTTGTATACTAACCGATCATATCCACCGTCTTCCACATATGCAAGGCTGCTTAACTTTGTAGATACCGCTGGATTCAGAATATACAGATAATACATTCCGTCTTTCCGGAGCAGTGTGCTCAAAGAAGTTCCTTCTTTAAACTTGTCGGCATCAAAGGAGCTTAAGAAGCTGCCCTTGTTAAAAAACATATCATTTGTTTTTTTCTGAATGGGATTCTTTGTACAGTAGTTCCGAACCATGTTATAGGTTTTATTGAATACGGCGCAGGTATCTCTCATACCAACAACATCTTCAATAAAGCTGTTTTCGACTTCATCTGTATAGATCATGGAAATAGCCCGGCGAACAAAGAGAATACTGTCATAGCACTCTTTGATTTTAGCTCGTTCTGATTTTATGTTTGCCTGCTCTTCGCATAATTTCCGGATCGCCGGAATCTTCTTTTCAGCTTTAAGTGCCTCTGCCATGTTATCATGGATTATGTCTGCGAAACTCTTGCGCGGTTCTTCTTCAATTAGCTTCATTGCAGCATCCATATGAGAGAGACTGGTAATGGACTGCTCTTTTTCCAGTGCCGTTAATTCTACCTGCTTTAAGGCACGTTCCAGAAGATCAAACTGTCCAAACATAAGATATGATACGGTATGCAGGTTTTTATTATAAATATAGGTCGTATCCTTAATTTCATCATCAAAAGTGAGCTTCAGACACCGTTTAGCAAAGTCCAAAATATTTTCTGCAACCGGCAGGCTGTCCAATACAACCACGCGCAGTTCATCATCATTCTCAATACTGTTAACTACAATCTGTTTTTCAACCTTTGCCAGCGGAATTTTGTATAATGGCTTTAACAGCTTAATACGAACATGTTTCTTTTGAGCATACTCGTTCAACAGACTGTTGATACCTGTATTCTTTGTGTTACCAAGAAGCAGGTTATAAGCATCAATCCCATCCTGTGTCATACACATTTCCAGATTCATCTTATCAATACTGTCCTTGATGGACATGTACAGTTCCGGATCCTCTTCCATAGCTCTTACAAGCTGCTTATTCTGCCAGTACCTCTCCATGTTCTCCATGATCCGGAACGAGATACTGCCGTGTTCCACTCCGCACATGGTTGTTGACAATGCCGTAAAATACTTTGTAAAGAATGACGAAAAATTATTGTATAATCCCAACACTTCCAGATCTTCCTTCTTCATCCCTAAAAGAGCGGCATTTTTATAAATCGCAGAGCTATCTTCTTTGAACAGCTTTCCAAAGTTCTTGGTTAACTGGAAATCATCGGCTACTTTCTTAATGATGGAAGCTGCCAGCTTTTTATAATCTTCACAGGCCTTTTTGTATAATGCACGTGTCTTTGCATTCTTCTCCTGATTGAACAGATCTTCCAGCTTTTCATAGGTGGGAAGAACGTTTTCATCTGCCACGCCCTGTGTCGCAATCTCGATAACCTTACGGGCATAGGTATCAAATACCTCTTTTACTTCCTTATATTTTGCAATTCGCTGCATATCCATGGATTCCTCTGCCACATACGGCTGAAGGTTTCTCTTGGTTTCCCACATGGGTCTTGCCTCAATAGTGATAGTCTTCATTTGCGGACTTACAGGTGTCATTTGGATCATATATGTCTCCTTTCTCATCTCATCTAAATAATTAGATTATAGTTTTCATCTAATTTAGATTATACACAATTTGTGTACTATGTCAATATAAATATTCTCCGTTTGCGAACATTAATGGATCTGATTCCACTCTTATGATAGAAAACATGTTTTACTTTCATGGCTTTTATGATAACTCTAGTGAACTACCCATTATCTTAAGCCAATGGGCTTCCTGCTTCAAATTTATCCTTGAAATAATATAGTTTTCATAGTATATTAATTATAGAAAAAGGGAACCGGAGAAGCGGCTTACCCGAACAACTATAACATCAACCTTTTATAAGGTCAGCCGTCATTATTCGCAGTAATGGCGGCTATTTTCATTTTCCCTTGAAGAGTGCATAACACAAACCTACAAGGGATACCAAGAAGATACCTATCTGGATCAGATCCGAATATGTAACATACATTGGCATCGCCCTCCTCTCTTTCGTCTGGAGGGTTAGCCCCTCCGAAGAGGGTAAGCCGCCTGGCTCTCAAGTTCCCTATTAATATAGTACCATAAAATGATATCCGGTCAATGATCTTTGTCCATTTCATCCTCTATTTCATGCAGATCTTCATCATTCTCTATTTCACGCGGATCTTCAATCGTATGATGTATAACCCGCTTTTTACATGGATCGTATATTTGATTTTCGATAATAATTACATCATCCGGTTCGTCTTGAATTTTGATTTGAGCATCGTACAATGATGGATTTTCTTCTTTTATATCAAAAGTTACAGACAACCGCTTTAAGGTATTCTCATTCATTATTAAATTTACATCTGTTGAGGACTTTTCCCCTAAAAGAGAAAGAAAAATACCGGTAAATTTTTCCTTATCATTTGGTACAGTCTCCTCTTTTTTATTGTACTTCAACACAAATTCATCTTTTAAATTTTCTTTATAAATTTCTGAAAATGAAATATTGTCTGATACCTTCATAACTGGTCTCCTTCAAAAATTTTGATACTCCACTTGCCTAAAGGAAGTGGCTCTGCGGAAATTATCGAGTATAAATAAATGATCTGCCTTACAAGAGGATTTTGCCGCCATAAATTTAGCAATATTTTCAGTAGTAAAAAACTGACCTTTTTGCTTGCGATTTTCCTTTTGCTGTGAGGTTAAATATGTACTTGTATATGCTAAAATCTCATCAATCATGTTTTTTCTCTTATATGCAATATCAGATTAACTATACACAACTGTGTTGTTCCTGCTTATTATAACGTATATTACTTAATATGCACAAATTCTTTTATCCAAACACAACTATTACAAGTTTTCAACCTTAGCTAGTAATTTAGGAATCCAGTTCTCTTCCGGTGCAGTGATTTTTACAGGCATTTTTTCAACGAATGCTGAGTTCGCAGCAAGGGCCATATCAATCAACCAGAAATCATCACCATTCTGCATAATATCGAGCGACCACTGTCCGGGAAGATCTACATCAGGAATAAGGTCACGCAAATACTCACAGATGCGCTCCTTATTTACATCAAAAGTACTTTGAAGACGCTTTTCCTCTTTACAGTAGATGATGTAATCATGTTTCATGTCGGCGGTATCTGCATCGGATTCCTGCGAGAAACGTCTTTTCATCGTCTCAGCATCCCAGTATGGAACAATTCCGATCAATTCATCTGCATCAAAGTCCACGAACGCACGGTACTCCGTATGAAGCGGCATACCATGATAAATACACGGAAGATTCTCCTTGTCTTCAATGTATTCCCGTACAACCCATTCATTCGTAGTTGATACACCATATACACACGGCTGATTTCTTCCGGACAAATCAAAGTGCGATATAGCAAGAGCCTGGGCGTGAATAAATAACAAATACTGTCCAATCTCTCTTACTTCTGAAGGAGATGCAACCTCTGCATTTCGAAAATCGAATTTGGAGGAGTATGTACCGGTCTTGATGAAATAGGTCTTATTCGCATCCAGTTCAAACACTTTTCTCGCCCATGCGTCTACAATATGAAGAGTTGTTGGAGTAAGGGAAAAGTAATCAAGTCGTGTCAACTGCAGGATCGGCAACGGCACTTTAACTATCTTTGTTACCGGAATTTTAAAGAAATTATGACCGGATGCCGCTTTTTCAAGTGCCGGAAACCAGTATCCCATACTGTTCGGGTTCATACCGATCATTTCATAGGTAATACCGTCAAGATCCAGAACATCAAGTCCCTGGCGAAATCTGTGATAGAAACCTATATCCTTGGTTCTTTTCCACGCCGAATACATTTCGAGGAGAATAGGATAAGAATCGCCGTCCATGGTTTTCTTAACCAGATGCCCGGTAAGTTGCGGGCGAAGCTCTTCTGGAAGAGAATTAATCTCTTCATTTGTAACAAGAGGCATGGTTTCGTGATCCGGGAGCAGTCCCTGGGTGTGAAGAAGCTCACATAAAATACGGCCTTCAATTTCAGCAACGCTTTTATCATACACAGCCACCCGTTTTGCTGCATCGCGAGAATTCAATTTAAAAAAGTTGTCAGAGGCTTTATTCTCCTCATCAGAAATTGCACTGTACGCTTTCTCAAATTCAATGACAGCTTCCGGCGTAGCATTTAACACTTCTGCTATTTCTTCTTTAGAAACACTGCGGTTGAAAATAGTTGCAATGTCCTCAAACATAGTTTTCTCCCCCTTATTTTGCATTCGATACAGAATATTTTCTGCCAATGATGCTCTGATCCGCTTCCGCATATAATTCTCTTACCAATTCTTCATTGTCATATGTGATAATGATATCTGCTTCACCTGGATATCCCATATAAAGACTGTTCAATAGTTCTGCCAGTTCCGCGTGATCCTGTTCAGTGAAATAGTGCTTATAAAGCTGCTTACCTTTTACTACATACGGAGGATCGATAAATAACGTCACATCAGGACTCCAGTAATATTCTGAAATCACATCATTGGCCGGTCTGTGAAGCACTTTGATAAATTCCTTCATGTCCCGGATTTTTTGCATTCTCTTAATCAGATTCGTTGCGTTATACCGGCATCCAATATTAGACAGCGCATTTGCTTTCTCAATTCCGGAGAAGCTGCATCTGTTAACAACAAGGTATTTGAAAGCAAGTTCTGCGGGATCTCTCTGCAGGATTTCATGACTGCATGAGCGGATTTCTTCCTTATATATATAATAATTAGATGAAGTCGGAATATGGTCGCATACCATTTTGCATAATTTATGAAAGTTTGCACTGTTTTCACCTGTAACCACAGCAAATAATGCATAAATTCCGTTATGCAGGTCATTTAACACAAGCCTTTTAATAATTCCTGCCTGCAGCAACGCTAATCTAACAGAAGCCCCGCCACAAAAAGGATCTACAAATACGGGTTTGCGTATCATGGCAGCTACATATTCTATCAACTTGCTTTTTCCTCCTGGATATCGCAAAGGACTGATACGATGGTTGAATCCGGCAGTTACTTTTGGTAACATAGCTCCAGCTTTTGCATCTTCCAACGCAAGAAAATATCGTTGATAATTTTCCTTTCCCGGGAAATATGTAAACAAGTCGCATTCAGGACACCAATACCCTCTATTTAATTGGAAATCTTCTTCAAAATCATCCAAACTACCGGATGAATAGCCACACCACTTACATTTATACATTTCGTTCTTTCCTAAATTTTGTCCAAAATGCTTTGAATATCCTTTGGGATTATATTTTTACCAACTAGCTTTAATCGTGATCGAATGCCATAATATGCTTCTGCCAGACTTCCAACTATCGCTATGACAGAATCAGATTTTTCCTCTAACATAGTTGCTTTTTTAACAATTGCCTCAAAAGAGTTTTCGCCTTTAAAACAAGTTAATGCTTTTTGAATATCATACAAATAATCATCCGGATATGCACAATTAATTTCTTGCAAAATATATGACTTAATATAGTCATTTCCAATATTATTTCTTGCAAAAAATATTATACTAGCAAGAATCTCTGCACTTGCAGAGTTATTATTAGGGTCCTGACATGGTAATGGTAAGAAATATGATTGAACATCTGTTTTCGGTTGCTTATAACGCATAATTATTTTTGCCATACGTCTTGCCTCTTCCACCGATGAAGCTAACCAGCCGGCAGCGGCCACTAAAGCAATGCCGCTACTACTGCGGAGCATTTGAGGATCCATATGAAACTCATCACTCCATTTACAAATAGAATTATTGATTTCTTCTTTCATCCATTGAGGAACTGGGTCGCACGTAAACAGTACATGTTTATTTTCTTCTTTCAGTTCCTCGACCCTTAACAATGCTTCTGCGACTGCCACCGTCATAATTGTTTCCGCATTCAAATATGAATCTTCCTTATATTCACCGTCAATGATACTTGCAATTAACGCTCCATACATTAGTTTAGCCTCCTTAAACATTTCCAATATCTGGAAATATAAGTTATAGCATCTAAAAATTTAATTCACTTATTCTCTCCTGAATGGCAGCTAAAAGTGGTGGTTCTACAAATATTGTTCCGCCTCGACTGCTGTCATGTAGCCTCTCCTATAAAAAATCATGCAGCGATAAATCTATTTCTTTTTCCTTATCATAACTTTTTTCACAGTACTCTTCATATTCCGCTTCTGAAACTTCGCCTTGATGAAATTTTCTCCTCATCACCCGGTCCATTTCCTGCAAAGCCGCCTTTTCCTGTTTCCGCATTTGATACGCCTTATCCGCCTTTTCAATCTCCTTTTCCCACTTGTCCCATAGGGGTGTCGTAAAAACTTTCCATTCGACATCCGGAAGAGAGACGGTCAAAGCATCCCTGCATTTATCATCAATATTCAGCGGTGGCTTCCAGAGATTAATAAAGTAGATCTCATACAGATTCATGTCCGCTTCGGTTTGAAACTCTGCATATTCGATTTTCGTCACCAGATTAATTGCAATACTCCGGTGCATCGGCTTCTTAAATAAATGTCCTCTGATCCGTGATTGCAGCGGTTGTTTTGTACGTCCCAAATATACAAGATCATCACCATAATATATACGGTACAGAATATATCCTTGTGGATTTGTCATTGCATTTTCCTCAATTTCCGGCATTTAATTCACGTATATTTTGTAAGTTTACTGAATCTATTTCGGTTATGCAGAAAGAACCGTCGATTTTGTCTACATGTACATAAACATCGAACAGTTTAGCAGTTGCTGCAATTGCTTCATCTAATGACGCACCTCTTTCCAACAGACAGTTCTTTATAGAAGTTACCATATCATGCGCATTCATAGCGTGATGCGAGAATATTACCTGAACAGAACCATAAAATTGCTTTGCTATCAACGGATATATTGCCGTAACATAATCATGAATTTCTCCAACTCCAAGAACAAGCCTGGTGACTCCAAGAACAGACCTGGTGACGGATGGCTCTTCCTTTTGCAGTACATAATTTGTATCCCAAAATTTAATTTTGGATTTTGCCTCTTCGTATCCTATATTTACAATGCTTCTATTCGGATATTCTTCCTTTAATTTTGGAAAAATTTCCGGCATATTCTCTAAAATATTTATGGGTGTTACTTCACCTGTGCATTTTAATAACTCATGCAGTATAGTTGTTTTTCCAACTCCCGCCCGGCCGGCAATACAAATACTCTTTCCTTCACCTGCCAATTTCCGTAAAATATCCAATGGTTCCTGATGTGATGCTAATACATCTCTTTTGTAAATGGGTGTTGCGATTATTGTGTTCATTTTATTTCCTCCTTATATGAACTATCTTATTTAATTAATTTTATTTCTCCAACATACAAGATAAAAGACTGACCTACTGATCAATCCACGAATAACTAGGACTTTGCGCGTTAACGTTGTCTGAAATATCGAAGTCATCTAAATGGCTCCGAATGAATTCTTCAAAGATCTCTTTTCCGCAGCTCCAAGGGACAGAAAGATATTTGCTTTCCTCATAATCAAGGCCCCATCCAACTGCTTCAATTTCAATGGAGTCCCAACCAAAATGGTTACGAATAAAATTTATGACTTCCCAGTCAATATCAATCCGATAAATGCTATCGCGGTCAAAATGAACGGATACTCCACTGGTCAAATAGAACTTATCCTTTCTCTCACCAAACACTCTGGACGGACTCTTAACAGAAAAGTATGTTTCTTCTTCACACTGAAACTGAATAATTTTACCGTCTTTGAACGGCCGTATAGCAACATCAATCCATGCCCCTACTATAATCTTATCCTCTACCTGATCTCTTCCAAAATAATTGAACAGATAGTTTGCCGCGTAAGTTTTCTTTGCATTTGATGGTGTTTGGCACAGTTTTTTATCTTCTGATGGTCTGCTATTCAAAAATCCATCGGAGATTAACGCTGCTTTCAGCATATTATCATTATGTTCCATTACCTCAAAAGCCTTTTCTACTGTTTGAAAATTTGCTACCCGGCATGCCTTAAATTTCACATCACCCGCGGTAATCAATGCATCTGGCTGAATATCAGCTTTTTCGATCTCTTTATCATCCAGTATCCGATACAACACCCGGTCCTCTTCTACCCAGGCATAGCATCCTTTGAAGATTACCTTATTTGTATAGATTGTGCTCTCTTCTGTTCTGACTATGTATCGTGGTAAATTCATTACCGTTCCCTCCTCCTACTTTCCTTCTTCACTCTCCATCTGTTACCAGCGTAGGCCTGTTAGCTTCTTCAATATTATTATGGTTTACATCAAATATCAAAGGATCTCTTGTCTTTGTAAGTACATAGTCTAATGCCGAGCGAAGAAAAAATAAGCCTGCTGTCAATTCAATTGAAATATTTCTTACAACGTTTATAATTTTTGCTTCTTTCACATTGTTCTCCTTTTTGGGATTGTTTTGCAGTTTTATATAGATATACTTTTAGCGAACCGCAACAATAAGGATTAATCTAATTCATTATTTTATTTATTGTTCAATTACTTCATTCATCATCTCATCTATTTTTTCTTTTTCTTTCTTATCAGCTATCAACACTTTATCAAGTAATCCTCTAACAAGTTTTTTATTCCCTTCTGACATACTTTGATATTTCACCTCAAAATCTAATACTTCTTGCGATAAAATATGTTCATTAGAAATAACATAACTTATGATGTCCAGATCTCTTTTTTTAATATAAATTTGATTTGTTATTATATTTTCTAATACATCACTTGTATACGATGACATTCCCATACATTTCAAAATAGCTGCGATATCTTTGAAATCTCGTTTCTGCATGGCCAGAGTCAAAATGATATGATCCTTTGAGAAGCATGTCATTTCTTCTTGATCAACCACATAGGTTTCAACTGCCGTTTCTTCCTCTATTACTGTCCATATAGAAAATGGAATGTCCAATGCCTTAGAAATTAATGCCAATGTCTTTTTATCTGTATTGAAATTATTACGCCTAATTATTCCATATAATGTTTGGGCTGGAATACCGGTCGCATTAGAGAGTTCTGGAACCTTCATATCCTTATATTTAAGCAATTCTTTTAATAAATCCCCTTGGCGTTTACGCATACCATGGCCTCCTTTAATCATATTGATTCCCCTTATTTTTTATTGTTCCACAACTTTTTCAATCGGCTTTGCCGGATAATTATTATCCAACTCCCCTGATACACTCATTAACTGGTGTATAAGTGTACATATTGTCTGTTGCTTGTCCGGATCCAGTGATCGAAGATTCTCAATAATATGGTACTCTGACTTTGTTACGCAAAGTCCATATCTTATTAAACTATCCAGGTAGTTGAAAAGTCCTTTATCGTAGTGGTAAGCATTCTGCAGCAATTTATTTATGTCATATGAGGCATATCTGTTATATATAGAAATATATTTCAGACCATCCAGAATAAATTCCGGACTTCTATGATATTCCTGCATCAGATCCAGTAAATATGTATCAGAAGGGACGGACTTCTTCTTAGAATTATCCTTGAATAACGGTTCGTTTTTAAACAGCTCCTCAAGCAGTATTGCATTCTCTTCATTACTACTTTCGAAGATATATTCAGGGACATCCAAAGCAATAGCAAATAGTTTATAGACGCCTGGGTTAGTCCTTTTTTGATTCTTATTTAAGATACTGTAAATAGTTTGTACTTTTATACCTGTTCTTCGGCTTAACTCTGCTGCTGTCATGTTACGGAATTGCAATAACTTCTTTGTAAGCTCCCCAAGTGTCATCTACTTTCTCTCCTTTTTCTTAATGGAATCGAAATCATTTCTGATGTATGTAAGATTGTTTTACTTATTTTATATTCTCTTTAATTGTATTATGGCGTCCGTTGGACGTCCATTGGACGTCCATGTTTTTTTATTCTCCATAGATGACCTTTTGACATGATTCTAACCTGCAAAGCTCATTGGTCATTTCAAAGATAATATCTTTTCTATGAGCAGATAGTGAGTTAACTTTTTTGGCAAATTCATAATCAGCGAAATCTAATGCTGAATTGGAGAATACCATATCCTTTATAAGCACAACAACCGCATATGGAACTTCAACTTGATTATCAATAATTACTTTTAATGATTCCGGCGTATATGAATACCCAAACATATTAAGTACAAAACAAATGTTTTCCATGGATATGTTTTTTGCCGAAAGAATTGTGTAAAATTCATCTGAAAAAACTGTTACTTTCTGAGAGCGATGTTTTACAATTGCCTCTGAGCGACCATTCCATACCTCCATTGGTATATCAAGGACTGATGATATTTTTCCTAACAGTTTCTTTCTTGTCCCAGTCCCCTCACGATTTAAAATTGCATAAATTGAACTAGCCGGAACGTCTATGCTTCTTGCTAACTCAGGAACTTTTATTCCTTTTTGCTTTAATATTTCTTTTAAAATTTCGCCATGGCTTTTTTTAATCATTGCATTCTCCCTTAATATCTACGCATTTTCATGCTTTGTATCATGTGCCAATTTAAAATTAAGTAATACTCCCCTAATTGTTTTCTGCTCTTCTGCATCCAATCCTCTATATGTCCGAATAATTTCAAGTTCATCTTTAGTAACAACACATCCCATGATCAATAGTTCCGTGATATACCAACCAAATTCCATTGGATAACCTTCTGGTATTATATTGCTATCAATCATTTTCTTCACCTCTTCAAGTGAAAATTCATTGTATCCTGATAGACAAAGTGCTGAATGTACAAATTCATAGGTACGTTTAAAAGCTTCAAAAGGTTCTGTAAAATTAAACCAGGACTTATCATCCTTATGCCAGAATTTAGCACTATATATAGAATACTCCAATGCATTCATCGGTTTTTCAAAAAAGATTTCTGCAGATATCTTGAAATAATCTGCAATTTTATTATAAACATCTGGTTTTATTTTTTTCTGATTCTGTCCAATAATACTATATATAGTTGTCCTATTGATTCCAGTTACTTTCGCCATATCTGAAATATTTGTATTATTATCTTCAATTAATTTCTTTACAATTTCACCGTGGGTCATCATTTACTCTATCTCCCTCTGACTTTTTATCTTATCAATGCAGTCATTTAACTCCTGATCTTCATATGCTTCTGCTTTATAAAGTGCCGCCATCATTTCATTAATGACATCCTTACTTCGTTCAGAAAAAGAGTTGAATTTCTGTATGAAAATGTAGTCTTCAAATGTTAGCACCTGTGGCTGCATCAAAATTTTATTAATTAACACAACTACTGGATGAGGCACTGAGATCTGCTCGTCAATGCATGATCTTAGTGTTTCCGAAGTATAAATAAATCCAAAGGCTTGAAGAATATGACAAACATACTCGATAGAAAGTCCCTTATAAGAAAGCATGTTGTAAAAATTTGATGCCGAAATTATTTGCTTTTCATCATCTATTTGGTCATTTTCTAAAAAAGTATTCCAAAAAGAAATTGGAATATTGAGAGCTTTTGATATTTTAGCTAAAGTTTCAGGTTCTGTATTCCTATTGTTTCTTTTTAACATGGAATAAATTGTAGTCGGTGGAAGATCTGCCATCCTGGCTAATTGAGCAGCCTTAATATTTTTTGCTTCCATTAATTCTTTTAAGATTTCTGAATGACTTTTCTTATTCATTGATTTTTCCTTTAGGGGTTTGTTCATTATTTTCTAAGTCTCTTCCAATTGAAAAGAGACAATACATTTAGACTCATTGCTATTATCCACTTGTATCATGTATATTGCGTTAAATGGCACAAGAGACAACGCTTCAAAATCTTCTTCATTATTGAGTACTATATTGCGGAATTCCTTAGTATCTGGATCCTGGATCTCAATAATAAATTTTTCTATTGCTGAATCAGAACGGGATGCCTTAACATAGCTACAAACTTGTGATCCGCTAAGACGTATATCATTCATCAACATCGGATTCTTAACAGTATCGCTTCCATCTACGCTAGATGTCTTTGCTGCAACAACCGTTAAGTGAGTGTATAATATAGCCACGGCTACTATACATATTACAAACATAGCTTTCCAAAAATTTTCAATTCTTTCATACACTGTTTTCTTCATAATAATTTCCTTTCTCATTCACTTATTTTTGATAATCTATTACCTTTTCAATTTCACTTTGGCAAGCACAACCGAATATAATTTTCCTCATTTAACGGGCAGATCAGTTTTATCAATACTTTTCGATTTTCTGTGTATTCTACCAGATCCTTATGAACATGGAATATTTCATTATGTGCTTTTTTATCATCATCCACCCAAAAGGCATTGATAGAAACATTTTCATCATTATCCCGGCTAAAATTAAGCATCGTAGACTTTTTGTCAATTCTTTTTTCGATATCTCTCCAATAACCGATGTATTTATCCGCTTTATCGTAAGAAATAAGTGTTCTTGTAGTGATAAACAAATCATTCGTAGCTGCCATTAATTTCTTATTTATTACATTCCAGACAAGAATATCAGAAATTAATATAAACAATCCCGTCACAGCCGATAACAAAGCAGGCAAATATCGGACCATAGTAATTGCCATGGCCAGATTGATTATGGCCATAGTCAGAAAAAAACGGTTTAATATAGCCATTCCTATTCTTATCTTTCGCATCTTGTAAAAATTGCTATCATTAAGTGCCTCTGCTTGTACCCGCTTTTCAGTATCATAATTCATATGATCTTCGAAAAGAATGTTTTCCTTATTTATCTCTATCGTTGCCATAAATTACTCTTCCCTTTTTATTGACTTCTGTTCTACTTTTCTATATTCTTGATTCTGGAGGTGTACTATGATTTCTGAATGTTTAGCAAGCTGTAGTCATTTAATATGCGTTCCTGTAATTGCATCCTTTTCTTCCAAAGGAGAAATAAAACCGTTATATGTCTCTGTTTCCGGCGTACAATTGAAAATAGAGAATTTCACTATAGAAAATGATCGTGATTTTGTATGGTCAAATTTTTTCTGTGTTGTCATTGATAATGACATAAAAAAACGAATCAAATTATGTTATCATTTTCAGGAACACGCATGGTTTATTGATATGAATTTTAAATAGTCATTCCCGTATTTTCTTAATCGTGCCAAACAATCTTATCTACCGGACATTTTTAGTTGTTTTACCTCTCAATTCCCGTATATCCAAGTTCCATTGAATAGCTATTTCCCTGATCTCCCTTATAATAGCGGAAACCATTCGGCATTTTCCGGATATTATTCTGTAAGCATTTGATAAGGACTTCAATGGCTTTTTGACAATTGTAACGGTCATACTCGCCAATATGTCTGATTCCAACACCAAATGTAAATACCTGTTCTGTAAGCCACTGATAAGTCTGTGATTTTGTGGCAAAGATCTGATACTTATTGATTATATCAAGATAGTAATGAGCTTCCTTTCGCAATGCTCTGGTCTTGGCATCCGCTGGAGTGGAGATCAAAACCATTTTCCCGTTTTTCTCTCTTCTAAGCTTTGCTCTTATATCACACTTACTGCATATCAGGAAATGAATATCATTTTGATTTTCATAGTTTGCCTTTTCCAGTTTCATAAACTGACCGCATTTGGGACATGCATAATGATCTGTATCTACTTCTTCTGCAGACACGGATCGGTACTGTTTCTCAAATTTTGATAACGCATTCATTTCCTTTACGGATGGGGTTCTTTTATTGTGCCAAGCTAAGTGTGGATTCTTTGCCATTTTATAATGATTCTCCTTTAGTAATTGTTTATGTCTTTATTATACGCCAATGGTGTACTATGTCAATAGTATTTCCTAATTCGGTACATTTTTAGATAATTAATTCCATAAAAATAAGCCCCTCCTTAATAGGAAGAGCTTATTTTTACTCAATAATTAAATAACTTCTAATACATAGAACCCAAGACATTTTTTTATCTTGGTTTCTGTATATTTTTCTTTCATACCTTTGTATTCCGCAAATGTAACACACGGAAGCAGCATTCTCTTCTTTCCTCTTGTATTAGTATGGGAATAGAATCCGTTATCTTCTTGAATAACATCTTCCGGATTCTTCTGACCGAGCAAACGGATATACTGAACAGCTGCAAGCCTCTTACCTTCTTCTGTAAGTTTTGCGTAATTTACAAGCATGATCTTCTTCCTTTCTACCGAGAGAATGAATTTCCCCGGACTTTTGAAATTTCCGTTTCATATTAATAAAAACATAAGACACCATCATATAAGTCCGGTGTAAATTCCACAATTCCCCATCGTTTAATATCTAATGGCAATTCTAAAGTTTCTAATAATTCTTTTCTTTGACATTTCATTTTTTCGAATGCTTCGTTTTTATTGTCTGCATAGACAACACATCCGAAATTCTCTTGTGCTAAATAAAATACTTTCATATTAGTTTCCTCCTGATACTTTCCGTTTTAAATCGTCCTTTCTACTGGAAGAATGAATCCTCCCGGATTTGAATTTCCGTTTCATTGCTATTCAAAATCAACATTATCATCTACAACCTGTGCATCATCGAAATCAGACCAGTCAAATTCGCTATCGCCCATGTTTTTTGTTAATTTGATTGCATTTTCTTCTGTTTCTGCCTCTACTACCGTATATCCATATTTAATTACCATAACTCTCATTTTTGCCATATTTATTTCCTCCTGATACTTTTCATCTCTGAAATCATCGCTTCATTGTTTCGTTATTAGGTTCAATAGCTCTACTAAATTCCCGATATAACTCTTGCCGACGTTCCTCGGAAATAAGTCCCATTTCTTTAGCAAAATCTAATGAACCTAAATGTGAGTAATACCACGCTTTTTTTACTGAAGGATTTTTCGTTGCCTGTATCATTCGCAAAGACTCAGCTTTCATGGCCTCTAAATGTTCTTCAGCTTTCTTTGAAAATTTCTTAATATCTTCCATCTTTTCTCCTTTCTGATCATATCATCGTTTCATTCTATTTATAATCTCTACATATATCCATTACCGTATCTATCACATTGTCTTATAACAACGTCCTTTCAATTATGCCACAACTTCGATGACATAGTATCCAAGGCATTTCTGCATCTTGGTTTTTGCATATTTGGAATTCTCTTTCTGATATTCAGCGAAAGAAAGACAAGGAATCATTATTCTTTTCTTTCCTTTCGCATTTGTATGCGAAAAAGATCCATCACTTTCCTGCTGGACGCTGTCCGGATTTTTCAGACCCAGTAGTCTGATATACTGAATTGCGGCCAGCTGCTTATTTTTGTTTGCTAGATCAAATGCTAACATATATCTTCTTTTCCGAAAAAAGTTTTAGATATTCCCAATACTGTTTTCTTAATATTCGCTGTAAACCCATGTAGAGAGGATGGTGAACTCCTCATTTGTGAGAATAGGAAAATCATAGCATTCAAAAACAGAATACTCGTCTTCCTCAAATTCCATAAATAAGGCTTCCAAAATGTCTCTCGATTCCTCCAGCGAAGCAAGAATTTTGTGTCGCTGTGTTTTAGCATCTACGTAACCAGGTGCGGTAATAACAACTAACTCTTTCCATCCCGGTCTTCCGGATGGCCTTACAGATACAATTACTTTTCCAAGGTGACTTTCTAATTTCTGTAACCAATCACACTTGTTTATAAGAAATCCTCCGACATTGAACACCGGCTTTTCTCCGACTGCTTCCTCAAATACTTTTTCTTCGATAATATCTACATTGAAAATTTTCATAAATTATCCTTTCTGGAGAAGGAATCATGTGATTCCCTCTCCTAAACTTTTTTACAGAAGAGCCATAAATTTTTCTTCTGAAATAATTTTAACTCCCAGCTCCTTGGCTTTTTTATTTTTGCCAGAGGTGCTTTCAACATCGTTATTGATCAGATACGTGGTCTTTGCAGATACGGATCCGCTTACTTTGCCACCATTCTGTTCAATCACGGTTACCAGTGCATCCCGGTTAGCGTAGTGGTTCAGAGAACCGGTAATTACAAAGGTCATTCCTGATAACTTGCTGCCAGATGTCGTTTCTTCAGCGATATAATCCACCTGCTTCAGCAGATTCGCAATTTCCCAGTTTACTCCATGAACTTTTTCCCTGGGTGTATCATCATTGAAATCAATCCACTGGAGATACTGGTTCGCCCATCTCCAGATATTGTCTTCTAATACTTCTCCGATACCTTCAATGGATGAAAAGAATCTGCGGTTGGAAGCTGCTCTTAAAAATTCCATAATATCACCATGAAATTCTTTACTAAGGATTTTGCTCTGCCCCTTTCCGATTCCCGGAATACCCAAAGAGGTGACGAATGGTACGAAACTTGTGTGCCGTGCTTTTTCAGCGGCTGCTGCAAGGTTCTGGAAAGATTTCTCTCCAAGTCCATCCATGCTTATGATTTCATCCTTAAAAAAACCAAGCGTAAAGAAATCCGCATATTCTGTAATAATTCCTGCTTCCACAAACCGTTCAATCGTTGCATCACTGAATCCTGTGATATTCATACAATCACGGGACGCGAAATGAACAAACTTCTTGATATTCTTTGCAGAACATTCCGGGTTATTGCATACCGCTACTTCCACATCATCCTTGGAAATCAATGGAGACGTTTCCTTTCCGCAGCACGGACATTTAACCGGATGGCTTTCGGCATAGGTTAATACGCCGTCCATATCAAGATTTTTGTCTACCTGCGGAATAATTTTGTTTGCCTTGTATACCGTGATGCGGTTACCAGGTCTTAACTGAAGTCTTTTCACGTTGGAGACATTGGAAAGACTGGCACGTGTTACTGTGGTTCCTTCCAGCTCCACCGGCTCAAATACTGCTACCGGATTTAAAAGACCGGTTCTGCTTGCAGACCATTCAATACGAAGCAGTGTTGTTTCTGCTGTTTCATCTTGCCATTTGAAGGCATAACCGACAAGCTTATTGGGATTATGACCGGTTCCAGGCAGGGATTCTGCATACACAACATCGTTTGCTGCTACAACCAGGCCGTCTACCGGGTAATCCAATTCGCCAACACGGTCTGAAAACTCATTCATTGTAGGGACCAGATCATCTACAATCGGAATATCAAATTCAACAAGATTGATTCCCTGATTTGCCATAAAGAGCATCTGTGAAGCAAATGTTTCTGGTGTCATTCGCTGATCCGAATAAACCAGTTTGAATCCATAAAACCATAACTCACGCTTTCTCATTTCTCTGCTGTCCAGCATGGAAACGGTAGCGTTTGCAAGATTCCTTGGATTTTTATACTGTTCTTCCGGCGGTAGTTCCTGATTGATACGTTCAAATTCAGAGTAGGTCATAACTACCTCGCCACGTACCACAACATGTCCCTTACAAGGAATCGTCATTGGCAATCCTTTGATGTAAGGAACATTATGAGTCACGTTGGATCCGACTTCACCGTTTCCACGGGTTACTGCCTTTATGAGACGACCGTTATCGTATGTAACCTGCAGAGTACTTCCATCCATCTTCCACATGACTACAGCTATTTTATCTCTGGTATTAAAAATTAAAGGAAATTCATTAATATCCTTCGTCTTATCCAGTGAAAGAGCTGGGAATTCATGTCGTTCCTTCTTCAGCTCTGAAACAACCTCATATCCAACTCTCTGTGTGGGACTATCAGAAAGAATAATGCCGCTCTCTGATTCCAGCTTTACAAGTTCATCATAGAGAGCGTCATACTCTTTATTCGACATGATCTCATTACCGGTGTTGTAATAAGCATCACTTGCCTTATTTAATAGTGCTGCAATTTCTTTGATTCTTGATTCCATTTTTAAATTCCTCCTGTTATGCCAGTATCTTTCTGGCGTTTTCAAAACATTTTTTAGTATCAATTCCGTGTTCTGCTGCAACGGAGAGAACATATTTCATCTGCTTTTTATCATGAAACAGATCCGATACGCTTTCATGAATATTTGCGGAATACCAGCCTTCAGGTTGGCTATCATCTCCGGAATAATATACGAGCATGTTGTTATGATTATTTGGATCATAGTGAAGAACTTCCTTCTTCAGAAGTTCCTCTACAACATACATCAATCCCAGAAAAGACTTTTCTACGCTCATTATTCCGTTTCCTCCATTTTTTCACTAATTAATTCACCCACCTGTCTAAGTTCTTCAGCCGAATATCCAATGAGATCCATATGAATCCATTCCTGATATTCTTCTACACATTCTGCTTCCTGCAATATTTCATCTTTGCTTAAGCCTAATTTTTTAATTATAGACAGTAATTCTTTCATATTTATTCCAATCTACGCCCCAATGGGCGTATTCTAGTTGGCTTTTCAGCACTAGGCAGCCCGTGGGCGTTTGCTTGGGTTATTCAGCTTTTTCTGTCACATGCACTTCATCAATCAAGTAGTCGTTTCCAAATTTGTTTCTTGCAAGTCTTTCAGCTTCTTCAGGGGATTCAGCATTGACGTACATAATGTCAGAACAAATCAATTCCACTCTGTAATTCTTCATGATTTTTCCCTTTCTTTGATAAAATTAAATAGTTACACTTTCTTTGAATGAGTAATAGGTGTGATCTCCGATAATAATATGATCTGCCATCGGAATTCCCATCATTTTTCCACAATCCAATATTCTCTGTGTTATATCCTCATCATTCTTACTGGGAGAAGGATCTCCACTTGGATGATTATGTGCGATAATAAATGTTGCTGCACCACACAGACATAACCGAACGAAGATTTCTCTCGGATTCAATAAAGAAGCATCTACAATACCATGTGCAACCTCAAATACTCCAATGATTTTCATTTTCATATCCGTTGCGATCAGATATGTATGTTCTTCTGCTTGCTTACTTGCCTGAAAAACCCGGTTTAACATCTCTGTCACTTTCCGCGGTGATTTCAGCTCTCTTATTTCTGGATAATTACCGGATGATTCCTTAACAAGAATATTTTTCCGGTCATCATCCAGCATTGTTTTGTAACATGTAATACGCATGTTTCGTCCTTCCTTTCTTTTTTGATGTTTTACAAAATCTACCCTCCTTCCATTTGTTTTTGAACGTTAAAAAGGCAGATACCATTGTGGTAACTGCCTTTATTTTTCAACGTTATTTTTATTTACTTATTGTATATATTGTATCTTATATTCTTCCCATTGTAAAGTGATAAATACTCTTTCCAAAAGATACACATTACCACGTTACAACTTTATCAACCATATCTCTCTGTTCTGATAGTGTTCTTCGCAGATATATTTGTGTTGTTGCAATACTAGAGTGTCCTAATATATTTGCAAGATCTGCAATAGCTCCCGCCTGGCTATATTGATTAACAATCTTATAATTGGCAAGAAAATTAATAGCAAACCTATGACGAAAACTATGTGGATGACAATCTTTCGGATTTATTTTAAACTTCCTTGCATATTTTCTTAAATTAGCTTCCACACCCCTTACACTAATTGTGACCTTATTTTTGTTTAAGAAAATGCTGCCCTCTTTTATTTCTACCTCTTCCAACCACTTTAGAATCTCCTTTTGTAATTTGGATGGTATGTATATTCTGCGGTATTTATTTCCCTTCCCATAAATGCCTAAATACCCTTGTTCTACGTCTTGCACAGTAAATTGAAGAACTTCTGATATTCTGCTTCCCGTTGCACAAATTAGCCATACTAAGAAATAATCTCTTGTATACCCACTTTTCTTCAACATCTTTTTTAGGTGTTGGTAATCTTTATTAGAGATCACATTATCCAGATAGTTTTCCTGCCCTATTTTTATATTGCGTAATTTCAGCTCCTTTTTCTTAACAAAATCAAGATATCCATTAATTGCGATAATTCTTGATGATACAGTTCTCGGACTATTTTTCACCATTAGGGCTTCTTTATAGAGGATTAGGTTCGTTTTATTTAAAGTACCAAATTTTTCATAATAATTTCTTATGGTCCATATATATGTATATATAGTGGATTCCGATTTTTCACTCTTTCTTAAATATTTTTCATATTTAATAATAGTTTCCTCTGTATCTATCATTTAGATCCCCTTTTCATTCGTAATCATATATCAACTATATCTCAATCCACATATGAATTTCATTATATCATTTTATAGTTTAATCCTGATAGAGATATGTTATGGTAATATTTTCCATAATTATTTACTTATGATCTTAATATGATCAATTCGGATAATAAAAATTATTACGAGCAAAATCAGAGTTATCATATGGTAAAATTGACAGATATAGTGTCCAAGGGAAGTGTCAACGTTTCTTCCTATCCGGGATATCAAAACTTCACTGTTGAAAATTTCGTCTTTAGAAATTTGACCAAAGGAAGTATGGATGATTATTCCAGAGCTGCAAAATATGAATATAACCCTAACACCGGCATATTTACATTCCAGCATGGCGGTGGATGGTGTTACTGGGATGGACCATATATATCGGCATGTGGTGCAGCAGAAACTTGGTTAATCTACTAGCCTTAAAAATCAATAGTAGCGGATTCGATTGTACTTGTGGTTTTGCCGCAAATAGTAAAAATATTTTGACACTGGGTGTTTGTATATTGTCCTGTTCCACCACCAAAATAATATATTCTTCCACAATCGCTACACTTGTATTCGCTTTCATGAGCCTTTGTGTCCCGCACAAAAATCAGTCGCCCTTCGCATTGAGAATAGCAACTGCTTTGGTGTTGGTGATAAGTGTATTTTATATTCACAGAACCTAATGCGTCAGCGGTCCCTTTTGCGTATCCTTGATCGTAATAATTTTTAATTTACGCAAAATAAAAATTATTACAACAGAAATGCTGGTTCAGTGAGTCTGCTGAAAGTAGCAACATACAGTGTAAGCACACGTGGCAATAATGGATCAAATTCAAGAACCATCAACTTATCTGGATGTAGAGATTATCAAAATTTTGCTATTGATAAAAACATTTTTATTAGCGGGTCATGTACTAGAATAATATGGTGTCAGCCTAAAGGCAGCTATAATGCATCTACTGGAATATTAACATTAAGTGTTTCTATTCTTGGTGAGCAAGATGCAAATTCTGTTGGAACTGCTACGGCAACAGTTGTCTACTTTTAGCCTGATATTATTTTGTGACTTCATAATTTGATGTATATGCTGTATTAGACGTGGATGCTCCATTTTCATCATTCTGCGCCCAACAATATGAAGAAAGAGAAAAAGAGTTAATTGTAATATTTCCATTCCATACAGTGATATTAGCCACCAAATTTGCTTTTCCTTGTGCACCACTAATATAGTCGGTCCTGCCGGATGAAACGTTGCACGATGATTTCAAAGTAAATGTTACCGGCCCATTGGTTGTATTGTAATAATTTTTACTATGCGCATAGTAAAAATTATTACAATTGCATTTCCTATCTGCATGGCACTGGAAATGCAGATGTAGACTATATTCAAGACGGAGACCATTATAGAAGTGGATACATTCACTATGATACATTTTCCACTGATAAAATGAGATGGAATGAATCACTAAAATCTTTAATAGCCACAGAAAATATACAAATTATTTATGCCGCTTCAACTGCATCTTCTGATCCAAATTATGGGGCTATGTTTGCCTGTTATGTCAATAATGTCAAGGTTCCGCATACCTATATGGGCTACGCGCTAGAACTGCATACAGGAGATCAATTTAAGGCTGTGATAAGTAGAGATACTAATTATTCCTACACAGCCACAGGAGAAATACAAATTGCAGTAATTTCACGTTAAGCGGAAGCCCAGCAAACTAATCTTTAAATTTAACATTTACGGTAGGCGTATACCTGGTATCAGCAGCGGTATTCTGTATATACGATGTTAAAATTGTTATATTATTTGAAACAATACGAACACTTTGTGAATCGACATATAGTGTTAATGATCCGCTGATATTAGATAGTGCTTGGTCACCATATCTTGTTTGACTTGGTATTGTCAAAACCATTGTTTTACTCATGGATGAGTTGTAATAATTTTTATTATTCGGATTATAAAAATTATTACAATTTGGGATATACAAAAGGTGTAGCTGCTGTGAAGAATGGAAAGATAAAATATATATATCATCAACATACCTCTTCATGTGAACGAACATGTCGTATTACAAAATCATATGGTGAAATATACGGAAGTCCAAATCGACAAAATGTAGGTATTTATCATAATGGTTGCGGACAGTCCAGTAGTTTTCAAACAGGTGTTATTGGAGCGCACACTCCTGGAACCTTTGATGAGGGAACTCATATTTATTATATTTGCGGTAAGTCTACAAACACAATAGAATCAGCAATAATAGAATTCTAATTGTTGTTGTTACATAAATTATTTAATCTCTATCCCTGTTATGTGAATACTTGAAGAACATGATGTTCCAGAATTATGCGTTCCAATGGATTCTTTCGATGCTGATGTTGTATACGATAATGTAAGCAAATCGTATCCATATATACCTATAGCATCGTTTCCAGTTATTGTTCCGGACGCATTTGATTTTATACCAGATGAGTCTTTTAATGAATACGAACAAGTTCCACTTTGAATAGATAATTTTGAATAACCTTTTATCGATATCGAAAAGGAACTGGATCCGGAAGAACTGGAAACAGTTTTGTTTGTTCCTACAGAAGAATCATTACTAACATTGCTATTTGCAGATGCAGAAGCGGATAAAACAATTGACGAAATATAAATCGGGGTAGTAGCTTGTTCGTAATAATTTTTAATATACGGATTATAAAAATTATTACGATTTGGGAGTAACCAAAATCGTATTTCGACAAGTCAAAAC